>Ga0114946_10001554_pt1 | contig 15843 bp, 13 predicted proteins | sample WalLakDeSediment_FD_88676 | JGI IMG/M metagenome (GOLD analysis project Ga0114946, IMG submission 88676) | Lake sediment microbial communities from Walker lake, Nevada to study Microbial Dark Matter (Phase II) - Walker Lake 11/02/13 Deep Sediment | ecosystem: Environmental > Aquatic >... | reverse complement strand
TGGATGCCCGGCATGATCTGCGTGACGTCACCCATGTCGCTGGATCCGGTCCCGTGCCCGGAGTCCTTGACCCCATCTTGCCCTAGCTCCGCTTGGGCGTTGGCTCGGAACAACTCGGTCATCCGAGCCTCGGAAATCTGGGGCATGTAGCCCGGGATGTCCTCGATATCGGCCTCGGCTCCGACCGCCATCGCGCCAGCCTTCAAGGCCCGGTTGACCTTGTTCGAGGCATCCAAGACGGCCTCCATCCTCTTACCGCGCACGTATGTCTCCATCCGCACGTCGGCCGGGATGATGTTCACCAGGTCGCCGCCCTTGTTGATGATTGGATGAATGCGAATATGGTCGTCGTCCCGCAGGGTCTCCCGCTGAGCGTGGATGCCCATCAAGCCGAGCATCGCCGCGTTGAGGGCGTTGATCCCGTCGTGCGGCGCGCCGCCCGCATGGGCCTCCTTGCCGGCGAAACGCACGAACTTCCCGACGAAGCCGTTGCTGGTGCCGCCAACGGCCGCCTTCTTGCCGTCTTGTTCGGCACCCATGTGCACCATCATCGCCAAGTCGATGTCGTCGAACTCGCCCAAGGCAATCAGCTCCTGCTTGCCGCCGAGGAACTGAATTTTCCCTTCACGTCGCAGCTTGGAGCGGTATTCGATCTCCACATACTCCTCGGCGGGCACAGCCATCAACGCGATGTCCCCATCCAGCTCGGCCATGACGCCCGAGTCAACAAGGCCCATGGCCACACCGAGCAGGCCGGCGATCATGCCGTGGTGTCCACAGGAGTGCGCCGCGCCTGTCTTTGGGTCTGCGAACGGGTGTTCCGGACAAAGCACCGAATCGAGTTCGCCCATGATAGCCAGGCGGACGGGGCTAGTTCTGCCCTTTAGCCAGCCTTTCACACCGGTAATGGCCAGCTGGTCACGGTAGGGTATACCCAGGTCCCCGAAGTGCTTCTTGACGACCTCCGCCGTGCGAAACTCCTTATAACCCAATTCTGGATTGGCGAAGATGTCATCACCGATGGCGATGATCTCCTCCTGCCGTCGATCGATCGCGGCCATCACTGCCGCCTTGAGTTTTTGGATGTCTGCTGGACTGGCTGTGCTCAAACTCCATCTCCTCCTCCGAAGTGCTGTCCGGCTGTCGCGCGTGCCAATCCGCACGCCCGCTCAATCTGGAATCATTGGGCATCGGGGGCCTCCTTCCCTGCAAGGCGGCGCCCGCTGACCTGCAGATAACGAATTCGCCGTTCGGGGCGTGACCCGGTTCCTGTGGCGCCACCTCGAGGCGGTAGGTGGCTCCTACGGCACCACCTTGAGGCTTGACCCGGTTCCTACGGCGCCACCCCACACCTCATGACAGCCCCTGTTGCGCATCAGAACCCGTCGCAGCTCCCAGCCAGCCAAATCCAGAAGGAGGTTGACCCTAACCACCCCCTGCAGCCCCGGTAAGGTGTCTTTGGGCGCACATCTGCTTACTGCTCCTTTACATCCACGTTTGCCTTGGGGGACGTGACACCGGCGCGTTGTTTTCTGCAGGTAACTGTTTGGCGCGCAAAGTGTATAATGGGGTCTGCGTACGGAGGACCCGGACGGGTCCAAGTCTTGCGGGGGTGAGAGTCGTAATGCGGCGAATCTGGCGCTTGGTACTCATTGGGCTGGCCATCGCCTTGGTGGCCGGGGCAGTTGGTTGGCGGATCTCCGCTCAGCTTGCCGCTGGCGCCGTTCGGCAGGCCTGGGCTACCGGTGTTGCCCATTATGCACCGATCACCGTGTCGGTGGATGGCACAGGGGCTTTGCAGCCGGGAAGGGTCGAAGACGTTAGGCTTGCGGTCGGCGGACAGGTGCGCCGGGTGCAGGTTGCCAACGGCGATTCCGTCGCGGCCGGTCAGCTGCTGTTGGAGTTGGCGAATGAAGCCGCCTATCTTGCCTGGGAACAGGCCAGGCTGACCTATGACGCCGAGGCTGAGCGGCTTGAGCAGATGATCTCTGGTGACACGGGGGGCCTGACCGCGACCGCTCTCCGCGCGGCGGAGCTGCGCGCAGAGCAGGCGCGTTTGGCGCTGCGGTCTCGGGAGCAGGCAGTTGAGGATCTCACGGTACGGGCCAAGGCGAGTGGCCGCGTCGAAACCGTTGTCGTCACCAAGGGTGACACAGTTGTCCCCGGGGCGCTGCTGCTCGCGCTGCAGGAGGAGTCGGCAGCCAAGGTGCGCTTGCAGGTGCCGGAAGACCGGATTGGCTCGCTGGCCGTCGGCGACCAGGCCAGCGTGATTCTGGGACCGTTGCCCGAAGTTCACGTCGTACGGCTGTCCCTCGGCGAGACCTCGGTGTACGGCCTTCGCCTAGGGGATCCCGTGGTAGCCGCCATTGAAGGGCAGTGGGTTTCCACCTATAGTCCGATTGTCCGCGGCACGATTGCGGAGATTAGGGGAGGGGGCGCTCTGTTCCAGGTCACCGTGCGGCTTCCGGGGCTGCCGGACAACATACCGGCGGGCGCCAACGTGGGCTTCATGCAGATTTACCCGTCAGGACCGCAGGCCCAGGGCACAGTGATCACCGCGAGCGGTAAGATTGCGCTGGCTACCGATACTTGGGGACTCGAGGAGCGGCACCTCGATCAGACCGCTCTCAGCGGACGAGTGGCGGCGATAGCCGGCCAGGGCTCGGCTGCCGGTGGTGTCGTAAGCTACCCGGTCACCATCGAACTCGCCGGGCACCCGCCGACCGCCAGAGCGGGCATGTCGGCCCATGCCGCGATCATGCCCGCGGGGTCGGCCCCGCTCTTCGGCTTAAGCGTGCTGGAGTTCGACCAGGGACGGGTTACCGCGGCGACGGCCGGGACCGTGGTGGGAGTTTTCGTGTCAGACGGACAGCTGGTGGAGGCGGGGCAGGTGCTGTTGGAGCTCGACAACGAGAGCGCCCGGCTGCAGCTGGAGATGGCCCGCAACGATCTCGAGGTTCAGGAGAACCAGCTGCGCGACATGAGCCAGCCACAATACTCCGAGCGCGAGCTGCGCAACCAGGAAATCCGCGTCCGCCAGGCTGAGCTGGCCATGGACGCTCGTGAGGCGGATGTCCGGAGCCTGCGGGTGTACGCGCCGCAAGACGGCATCGTCACCAATTGGCATAGTACCGTCGAGACTGGTCGTGACGTCCCTGCCGGGCTCCAAGTCTGCCGCGTCCTCAACCACGAGGCCATGCTGCTCGTCGTGCAGATTGACGAGCTGCAGCTTGACCAGTTGGAGGTCGGCATGCCGGCTGAGGTCACGGTGGATGCGCTCCCCGGACAGGTATTCGCGGCGCACATTGCCGAAATCTCACCTGAAGGGCAGTACCAACAAGGCATTTCCCGCTTCGCCGTCACGGTGGCCATTGAGGCGTCGCCCAGGTTGCGGTCTCAGATGACGGCCACGGCCACCATCTTCGTGGCCGAGAAACAGCGGGCCCTGTTGGTGCCGGCGGAGGGCGTTACGTTCTTTCGCGACGGTGAGGCGGAGGTCACGGTGCTGGCCGAGGACGGTCGGACGGAGGTGCGGCGCATCACCATCGGCCTGTTTAACAACACGCACGTCGAGGTGCTCTCCGGTCTCGCGGAGGGCGAGAAGGTCATAACCGGGGTGATTACCGTGCCGGGCCTGCCCAACTGGCGTAATCCCGGGTCGGTGCGCATTCCGTGACCGGGTCGCGACTTGTGGGCAGCATGGTCTTTGGAGGCCGGCGATGCTATCGCTGAGGGGCATAGCCAAGACCTACGGGACGGCCCGCCCGGTGCACGCTCTCAGGGGTATCGACATCGACATCTCACCGGGCGAGTACGTGGCGATCATGGGGCCTTCGGGGTCAGGCAAGTCGACCCTGATGAACATCATCGGTTGTCTCGACCGTCCGACCAGCGGTAGCTATACCTTGGACGGGCGGGACGTGAGCCAGCTAACCGACGACCAGCTGGCAGTGGTGCGCAACCAGTCGATCGGCTTCGTCTTTCAGACTTTCAACCTGCTGCCCCGGCAGACGGCTCTGCGCAATGTGGAGTTGCCTTTGATCTACCGCGGCGCGCCCCCGGCCAAGAGGCTCGCAACGGCGGGCGAGGTCCTGGAGCGGGTGGGCCTGGCCCAATGGGCGCACCATCGCCCCAACCAGCTTAGCGGGGGGCAGCAGCAGCGTGTGGCTATCGCTCGGGCGCTGGTCGCCCGCCCGTCCTTCTTGCTCGCCGACGAGCCGACCGGCAACCTCGACAGCCGCTCGGGGCAGGGGATTATGGTGTTGATCGAGGAGCTCAACCGGGAGGGTATGACCGTCCTGCTCGTCACCCACGACGAGAGGATCGCCAAGCATGCCGGCCGGGTAATCCACCTTCTGGACGGTTGCCTGGTTCGGGATGAAACCAATCACGCACCTCTACGAGCCGCTGCGGAGTACGAGCGCATCGTACGCGAGTCCCCGCCAGCGGGCACTGCGGAGGTGGTAGGCACTTGAGTCTCCTTGAATCCCTGCGCATTGCCCTGGCCGGGGCAACAGCCAACAAGCTGCGGGCCGTTCTGACCACTCTGGGGGTGGTCATTGGGGTGGGCACGGTAATCGCGCTCGTATCGATCAGCCAGGGTGCCTCCGGTCTGATCACAGCTCAGATTGAGGGGTTGGGCACCAACATGCTGGTGGTCATGCCGGCGAACGTCCGGGTCAACCTGACGCTGGCTGATGCCGAGATGCTTGCGGCTCGCGTTCCGGCCCTGACCGACGTCGTGCCGGTGCTCTCTGCCCGCGGTACCGTCAAATTCGGTCTCAACAGCCATGATTCGACCGTTGAAGGCGCGACCGGTACCTATCTCACGGTACGCAACCACCACCTGGCCCAGGGACGGTTCATCAACGATGGCGATGTCGCGCTCAACCGGCGAGTGGCGGTCATCGGACATGAGGTCCAGACCGAGCTCTTCCGCGGCCGCAATGCAGTTGGCGAGGAGCTCTCCGTCAACGGACAGCGCTTCCTGATCGTCGGGGTGCTGGCTGAGAAGGGCCAGAGCCTCGGACAGAACCAGGACAATCTGGTGATTGTGCCCCTTAGCACTGCGCAGCGTCTTATCGGCACCGTGCGCCTGACGGCCATCTACGGTCAGCTCGGATCCGGTGATGATGCGCCGGCAGCGGTGGCGCAGATCCAGCAGATATTCACCAAGCACTTTGGGCGCAGCGGTCAGGTTCGGGTGCAAAGCCAGGATGAGTTGCTCAGCACGGTCAGCAGCATGACCCGCACTCTGAGCCTGATGCTGGGAGCTATTGCCGGCATCTCGCTGGTGGTTGGCGGCATCGGCATCATGAACATCATGCTGGTGTCGGTCACCGAACGCACCCGCGAGATTGGCCTGCGTAAGGCGGTCGGCGCTCGGAGGATGGACATCTTGCGGCAGTTCCTATTCGAGGCCTTGTTCATCAGCCTGATCGGCGCGGCGATCGGGATGGTCCTCGGCACCGGACTCGCGGCGATCATCGCCCGCCTCGGCGGTTGGTCCAGCTCGGTTTCAGCGTCTTCGGTGGTTCTGGCCTTGGCCTTCGCCGGCGCCGTCGGCATCGGATTTGGGCTGTACCCTGCCATGCGGGCGGCCGCCCTCGACCCCATCCAGGCGTTGCGCTGGGAGTAGCCGCCGCGGTGACCCTGTAGCGCTCGCGTCAGCCACCCCTCTCGTCATTGGCCTCAAGGATCCCCTCGATGATGGTCATGAGACCCTGCTTGTGCCGTTTGTTGAGGCGTGGCAGCGCTTCGAGGATCGCCCTGTCCTCAGGGGTGGCGTCAGCTGGATAGGTGACGGCCCCAGCCTGCTGGCTGAGCAGCGAGCGGTCCGGCTCGTTCAGAAGGATCGCCAGCGGCACACCGAGCGCCTGGGCGAGCCTGGCCAGCACTCGCAGGCTCGGTGTGCTCTGGCCCATCTCCAGGCGCGAGATATAGCCTTGCGAAAGACCCGAGCGCCTCGCCAGTTCGGTCATGGTGATGCCTGCTTGGCGCCTCAGCTGGTTGAGCCGCTGTCCATTCACTCTGGACCTCCACCCCCGGACGATGACTTCTTGCTCCAAGAATCATACTAGCACGACCGCAGAGCCTTGGCTGAGAGGCGGAGGGCGGTTCGGGGGTTCTGAGCACATCTCCGCCACCGCGGTTGCAGGAACAGCGAGCGCCAGCGAGAATGGTCTGCAGGAGAACTTGCACAAGCGGGCTGTGCCCGCTTTGGTGCGTGTGATGCCTAATTCAGACAGGGAGGGATGCGCCTTGCCGCGCGATTATCAGCGTGAATATGGTGATCATGTTTTCTACCGCGATGTGCGCGAGGGTATGCCGGTCATCGTGGAGGCCAAGGGGATCTACATGTACGATTCGGATGGACGCGAGTACATTGATGGCTGCTCCGGCTCACAGGTGGTCAACATCGGACATGCGGTGCCCGAGATCGTCCAGGCCATTGCCAACCAAGCAGGCAAGGTGGCATTCACACACCTTTCTCGCTTCACTACGGAGCCACTCATGCGCCTCGGGCAGCTGGTTGCGGGGTTAGCTCCCACCGGGCTGGACCTATCCTATTTTGTGTCCGGTGGATCTGAGGCCGTGGAGGCCTGCATCAAGTTTGCCCGCACGTACTTCATCGAACGTGACGGGGCGGCAACCAACAAGCACAAGATCATCGCCAGGTGGCACGGGTTCCACGGCAACACCCTGGGGGCGCTGTCCGCCACCGGTCACGTGCCGCGCCGCCGCAAGTACGATCCGATGCTGGTCGATTTCCCTCACATCCCGGCCTGCTACTGCTACCGCTGCCACTATGATCTGACCTATCCCGACTGCAAGGTGGTATGTGCCCAGGCCCTTGAAGAGGCCATCCTAGAGCACGGTGCGGACAACATCGCGGGCTTCATCGCCGAGCCTTTGATCGGCGCGGCTTCGGGAGCGGTGCCGCCGGTTGACGAGTACTGGCCCATGGTCCGGGACATCTGCACCCGGCATGACGTGTTGCTGATCGCCGATGAGGTGATGACCGGCTTCGGGCGTACGGGAACCCATTTTGCCGTTGACCATTGGGGTGTCGTGCCCGACATCATGGCATGTGCCAAGGGGATGAGCGCCGGGTTCTCGCCTCTTGGCGCCATGGTGGCGCACCAGCGTCTGGTCGAGGCACTGCGGCGCGGCTCCGGCAAGTTCACGCACGGCCACACCTACGGCGGCAACCCGCTATCCGCGGCAACCGGCGTGGCGGTCCTGGAATACTACAAGCGGCACAACCTAGCGGATAATTCCCGTCTGCTCGGTGCGCTGATGTTTGAGTTGATGGCCCAAGTCGAGGACAGTCCGATCGTCGGCGACGTCCGCGGCCGCGGTCTGTTCATGGGGATTGAGCTGGTTCAGGACAAGGACACCAAGGAACCGTTTGCGCCGCAGCTGGCAATGGGCGAGCAGCTGACGCGTAAGTGCATGGAGCACGGCCTGGTCGTCTACCCGGGCAGTGGTCATGCGGGCGGCACGAAAGGCGACCATGTGCTCGTCGGCCCGCCGCTGACGATCACTGAGAGCGAGGTCAAGCTGCTGGTGGAGCGCCTCATTGCCGGTATCCGTGACCTTGAGGCTGAGCTGGCTTAGGGGGCTGCCTGTTTGGGTGACGGCGGCATGGTTGATCAACTCAGACTGATTGCGAGGAGGCGCGAGCGATGGATAAGATCAAACCCTTGGAGGGCCTGACCGTTCTGGCGGTCGAGCAGTTCATTGCCGGGCCCTACTGCACAATGCTACTGGCCGATGCCGGAGCTGAGGTCATCAAGGTGGAGCGGCCGGGCGTGGGTGACCCGCGTCGCACGATCGGGCCGTATCTCACCGCCAAGGATGGCTCCACCCGGATCAGCGGTGGTTTCCTCGAGTACAACCGCAACAAGAAGAGCATCACCATCAATATGCAGGCACCCGAGGGCAAGGAGATTCTGAAGAAACTCGCCGCCGAGGCGGACGTGCTGGTTGAGAACTTCCGGCCAGGGACGATGGATAAGCTGGGATTGGGTTACGCGGCGCTCAGTGAGATCAACCCGCGCTTGATCTACGCGGCGGTGAGCGGTTTTGGCCAGCTCCCGACCCATGAGGGGCCGTACAGCAAGTGGCCTGCCTTTGACATTGTCTCTGAAGCCATGGGCGGCGTGATGCACATGGTCGGTTTCGAGGACCGGCCGCCGGTTACCACTCTTTATGGTTTGGCGGATACGTACTCCGGGCTGGTCACCGCGCTGGGGATAATGATGGCCTTGGCGGCGCGCGAGCGCACCGGCCGGGGGCATTTCGTGGACACCTCGATGTACGACGCCATGCTGGCCATGAACGAGCGGGCCCTGGCTACCTACGCGCTGACCGGCGCCGTGCCCGTCCGCGGTCGGGAGACCATCCAAGGACCGCGGGGTGCCTTCATGGCGAGTGATGGCTATGTCGCCCTGAATATCCCTACCGACGATATGTGGGCCCGCCTCGTTAAGGTCATGGGACGTGAGGACTTGATCGAAGACCCCAAGTCCAAGGATGGACCGGCCAGGGCCGCCAACGGCGAAGGGTATCTGCGGCCGATCATCGAGGAGTGGATGTCGACGCGCACCAAATCCCAAGTGGTCGAGGCCGTTCTGGCTGCCGGCGTGCCGGCGGGACCGGTACAGACCGCCGACGAGATATTCGCCTGTCCGCACGTGGCGGCGCGTAAGATGCTCGTGGAGGTCGACGATCCCAATCTCGGCCCGGTGAAGTTCGCTAGGACGCCGGTGCGGTTAAGTGACACGCAGGAGGTCCCAGGCCGGCCGGCTCCGGCTCTCGGCCAGCACACCGAGGAGGTTCTGGGCCGGCTAGGCATCAGTGCGGACGAGGTGGCAGCGCTCAGGGAGAAAGGGGTAGTCTGACGTGAGCAAGCTGCGAGAAGTTGTCATGCTCTCAGCCGTCCGGACAGCGATCGGCAGGTTCGGGGGGGCACTGGCTGGCATGAGCGCGGTCGACTTGTCGGCTAGGGCCGGACGGGCCGCTTTGGAGGCCGCGGGACTTGCGCCCGGGTCGATCGATGAGGTGATTCTGTCCAATGCGCGGCAGGCGGGGGTGGGCCCCAATCCGGGCCGGGCCGTGGTGCCTTTGGTCGGTCTGGGTGAGTCGGTGACCGGCTCGACCATCAACATGGCTTGTGGTTCGGGACTCAAGGCCGTCACCATGGCCTGGGACGCAATCGGCAACGGCGGCGCCGACGCCATGTTGGTGATTGGCGCTGAGGCCATGAGCCAGATCCCTTACCTGCTGCCCGGGGCCAGATGGGGCTACAGGTTGGGGCACGGTGAGGTCGTTGACGCTCTGCACAAGGACGGTTTCGTCTGCGCCTTGACCAACCAGCATATGGGGATGACGGCCGAACGGTTGGCCAGCGAGTACGGCATCACCCGCGCCCAAAGTGACGAGTACGCGGCCGAGAGCCAGGCCCGGGCTGCGGCGGCCCAGGCAGCGGGGCATTTCGAGTCGCAGATTGTGCCGGTTGACATCCCGCAGCGCCGGGGGCCGGCAGTTCAGTTCAAACAAGACGAGCACCCCCGGCCGGACACGACGGTGGACGCCCTTAGCCGGCTCAAGCCGGTTTTCAAGGAAGATGGCATTGTTACGGCAGGGAGCGCGTCGGGCATCACCGACGGCGCGGCGGCCGCCGTGTTCGTTGCCGGGGAGGTGGCGCGAGCTCACGGTCTTAAGCCGCTGTTGCGGCTGCACAGCTGGGGAGCCGCCGGCGTCGACCCCAATATGATGGGCATCGGGCCGGTGCCGTCGACACAAAAGGCCTTGGAGCGTGGGGGTCTGCCGATTGAGGCCCTGGACTTGATCGAGATCAACGAGGCCTTCGCTCCACAGGTCTTGGCCTGCCAGCGCGATCTCGGATATGACCCCGCCAAGGCCAACGTGGATGGCGGCGCCATCGCTCTCGGGCACCCCATTGGAATGACCGGACTACGCCTTCTGGTGGCCTTGGCGCACGGACTGCCGCGCGTCGACGGCCGGTATGGCCTGGCCACGCTATGCATCAACGGTGGCATGGGCATGAGCGTGATTGTCGAGCGAGCTGGCTAGGACGATTTGGCGGGATCAGAGGTGCTTTAGCGGCGCAAACTAGTAGCCGTGCAGCTCCAGCCGGCCATACTCAGTGCGGGCGGTCAGCGGCACGTCGCCGCCGTGAAGGGCGCCGACCGCCCGCGAACCTTGCCCGACGGTCTGAACGGTGAGATCCGGCAGGTTGGTCGTGATCCTGCTGCGTGTCGCGGTGGCCTCAACGGCAAGCCCGCTCGAGCTTGGCACCTGGATGTGTACCGAGCCGTGGCGTGATTCGGCGGCGCAAGGTCCGGCCGGCGGAGCCCCGTAACGGATGCTGATGTTGCCGTAGGTGGTCTCGACGGCCACGCAGCCCAGTGGCTCGTTGACATCGACCTTGCCATGCCTACTGATGATGCTTACGGGTCCGGCGATGTTGGCTGCGTCGACCAGCCCGTAGGTGGCGCCAACGGTTAGTCCGGCGGTCAGCTCGCGGGCCCGGATTGCGCCGTGGTCGCTGTGCGCGGCGGCCGAACCATTCAAGCGGTCCAGCCGGATGCCGCCGAACCTCGTTCTGACATCGACTGGGGCCGCATGGTCCGTGACCGCGACCGCGCCGTGCTCGCTGGTGATCTCCAGGGGCAGTATGGCTGGTAGGCGGATGACCAGGTCGACCCGGGCGGTGCTGTTGGCAACGCCGGTGCGCTCGCCGCTGGCCCTGAGCATGAGCAGGCCACCGGTGCGGCTGAGCCGGACGCCGGCGCCCAACGCCGCCTCGGCCGCCGCGGGCCCGGTCGGCGCCAACCCGGTGACAATCAGCGTGACTGAGGGAAGCTCACCGGCCGGCAGGCCGTGGACAGTGATCTGACCGAACGTGGTGTCCACGGCGACCACCCGTACGCCCTGCCAGTCGATTGCCGGTTCGATCGGATCGAGCTGATGCTGGACCATGCCTGGGCCAAGCCCAGCGCCGTTGCAGCCATGCAACGTCAGGTGCGGTAGCCAGCTGGGGGACGCCATAGCCAGCAGGATCACGAGGCCGATGAGGGCCAGGCCGGAAGGGTGGAGGCGCACCCGTCCACCGCCCCGCGTGGTCGCCCAGAGGATTTCGGCACCGAGGAGCACCAGGAGCACAGGCCAGTACCTGATCAGGCTGATCCTGACGCCGGCCATCTGGTTATACAGCAGGACCGCACCGGCGGCCACGAGGCTTATGCCGAGTGTCGTCCGACCAATCGGTCTAGAGCGCACGTCAGAGTCACACCTTCCGTCTTCCCCAATCTTCGAGCGTCGGCGCTCACGGCGCACGGACCACGGGTTGTGCGGCCGGTCGGCCGGATCTAAAGCCCCGCGAGCAAGCCCAGAGCGGAGAAGGCCTTGAGTAACGATGACCAAGCTGGCACCTGGCGGCCGACCAGCTCGCTGGCTTGCGAGCCCCAAATCGCCAGGGTGCTGCCGATGAGGCCAAAGGCTTGCGGCGAGATCAAGCGCAGCCCGGTCAGCGCCATCGCCACCGAGGCCGCCGCCAAGGCTACGGCGCGCGCCAAAACCGCCGGGTTGTCACTGGCGAGCGGTGTCCGCCGATGGCGTCTGCGCCGCAACCGGTCAATCACCCTGATCTCGAGGCCGTCCGGTACCGGCACATTAAGGCATTTGCGCACCAGGCCCATCTCAGCGCGCAGGCGGTCGATCTCCAGGACGCACTGGGGGCACGCCGCCAGGTGCCTGTCGACCAGAGCTTGCCCTTGGGCATCGAGCTCGCCGTGTAGGTAGGCCAGCAAGTCCAGCTCCGGGCAGTCGCCGATCACGAGCCGTCCTCCCCTTGCTCCAAGCGCCGTCGCAGTGCGATGTGCGCGCGGCGCAGCCACGTCGCCACCGTGTTCTCGGGTACCCCCATAACCGTCGCAATCTCCTTGTATGAAAGATCTTGAGCGTAGCGCAACACAACGGCGGTGCGGTGATTCGGCGGCAGTGCCAGAAGCTGGTGCCTGACCACCGCGGCCTGTTCGCACCGGACCACTGCCTGCTCCGGGCCTTCATCGCTCCAACCGGGCCACCCGGTTGCCGCGCCTGCTCCAACGGACATCGCGCCCCCAGGATGTGTGGCGAGGTCAATTGGCGTTTCCTGCCACCCCTTGCGCCGGAGACGATCGTAACAGAGGTTGACCGCGATCTTGGCCAACCAGGCCCTGGTCGAGGTGTGTACGGTGAGGCCCCTCCGTGTCAAGGCTACGTAGGCCCGCACGAACGTTTCTTGAACCACGTCTTCGGCCTCCTGGTAGTCGCCTAGCATCTGCCGGGCCAGCCGGAATAGGCCCGCCGTATGGTCCCGCACCAGCTCTGCCCAGTTGTAGTCGCCGCTCTGGTGGGTCATCCCGACCTCCGCAACACCCTACCGTGGTCTATGACGGGCCTGGCCCGCAGATTCTTTCGTCCGTACGCACCCGTCACGGTGTGGTTTCGTCACCTCCGTTCGTCCGGCCCTGCCTGGGGGCGTGGTCGGAGTACGGCTACCCGCGTGTCCTGCGGGAGGACCAGGCGAGCTGGGCGCGAACCTCCTTGACATGCGCGGTGCGCGAGGCCCACCGCCGGGTCGGCCCGGCCGGAGCGGCAAATGCCAAGCGGCGTGCTGCGGGAGGGAGCGTAATCTGGTCATGAACCGATACAAGTTTGGCGCACTTAAGGACTTTGCGGCCGCGGTGCTGACGGCTGCGGGCAGTCATCCCGGGGAGGCTTTGATCGTTGCCGACAACCTGACCTCGGCGAACCTCAGGGGCATCGACTCGCACGGCATTGTGCGTCTGCCGATCTACGAGCGGCGCCTGACGCAGGGACAGATCTCATCGCCCTGCGAAAGGCAGGTCCTACGCGAGACGCCCGCTACCGCTTTGCTGGACGGGGCCAATGGCTGGGGGGCGGTGGTGGGCGTTGCCGGCATGGAACTGGCCATCACCAAAGCCAGGGGCACTGGGGTGGGTGTAGTCAGCGTGGTCAACTCCAACCACTTCGGATATGCGGCCTACTACGGCGAGATGGCCCTTGCCGAGGATATGATCGGCATAGTGTTCACCAATGCCAATGCGCTGGTGATTCCGTTCGGCGGTACGATGCCATTCATGGGCACCAACCCAATCTGCATCTGTGTACCCGCCGGGGTCGAGCCACCATTCGTGTTTGACGCCGCAACCACCGTCGTGGCGCGCGGCAAGATCAGCGTGGCAGCCAAGCGCAAGACCAGAATCCCTCTGGACTGGGGCGTCGACAAAGACGGCGTGCCGACTGATGACCCCGAGAAGGTGGCGTACCTTAGTCCTCTCGGCGGCTATAAGGGTTCTGACCTGGCTATCGCGATTGACATCCTCTCGGGCATCCTGGGCGGCGGTCCGTTTGGTCCGATGATCGGTGTTCTCGAGCGACCAGAACGTCCGCAGCAGGTCGGGCATCTTTTGATGGCTTTGCGCATCGACGCCTTCCGCGATCCGGTCGAGTTCAAGCGGGATCTCGATGAGATGTGCCGCCAGCTTCGGGCTCAGCCTCCGGCCTCCGGCTCCGACGGCGTTCAGGTAGCCGGTGACCCGGAGCGTCGCCAGATGGCAGAGCGTTCGGCGGAGGGTATCCCGGTGCCGGTTGAGATCGAGGCTGATCTGATGCGTCTTGCCGAGCGATACGAGTTGGCCCCGCCCAAGCCCGGGCAACTAGGTTAGGCCGAAGCTGTCACCTTGTTGCTCAGCTCTGCTCGCTACTCGCTCGGTGGGCGCACCGAGCGCGCGCTAAGTACGCCGCTCGGACAGCGGTGCACCGGCCTTGCCCCAGTCATGGGGGGTCGTCTCGAATATCGCGATTGACACCGCTTCGGGCTTGGTGGCGCAGGTCTCGCATACGACCTTGGTGACGCCCGCGATAAGAGCCTTCTTCTGTTCAGGCGTGCGCCCTTCGAGCATTTGGACGATGATGTGCGGCAAGGAAGCGACCTCCTGTTGCTTTCGATTTGGCCCATCATTCGCTGGTCGCGCCCCCGGGGCCTGCTTGACGGGGCCGGCAGGCTGAGTGCCTCGGGCAGCGAAGCAATGGGGAGTCGCTGCCCCAGGTATGCCAAGCCTGTCAGAGGTGATGCTGCCGTAATGAGCCGCAAGGACGACCACCACGCCGCGCTGCCGTCGCGCTTGGCGGCTGGTCTGTGGCTTGCAGCTCTGATTTCAGGGCTCCATTTCTTCTCGCTGACATTCAGCAGACCTATCTTTCCTCTGCTCGCGGCCGATTTGGGAGCCAGTGAGGCTCTGATTGGCCTGTTGACTTCGGCAGCCTACCTGTTGCCGTTGTTCATCGCGCTACCCGCCGGCGCCTTGCTCGGGCGCTTCGGTGTGCGCCACATGGCCGTATTCGGGTCGGTCTGCCTGGTGGTCGGCAATGGTGCGTACGCCGTCGCACAGGGCTTTGCGGTGCTTGCCGCTGCCCGGGTACTCACTGGGCTGGCGCAGGTCATCGTGTTGCTGGCGGTCCAGGCCTACGTGGCCGAGCTGGGTCGCGGCTCACAGCAGGACCGCAACTTTGCCACCATCTTCTTCTTCGCGGGGGTCGGCCAGATGGCCGGTCCGATGCTCGCCGGATTGCTGGCCCGCGAGCTGGGCATGCGGTTTGCATTTGGCGCCGCCGCCGCCTTTGGCCTGCTGCCCCTGCTCATCTGCTGGCGCCTGCCAGGCCTGGCGCCAGCGGGCCACGCGCCCAGAGCCAATCGGCCAATCGCCACCGCAGCCGGAGTGCGGCCGGCGCCACCAACGGGCCACCATTCCGGGCTGCGCTGGGAGGGCATCCGGCATCTGCTGCGGACGCCTGGTGTGAGGCTAGGCGTCGGCGCCAGCCTGATCATGCTGCTGGCAGAGGGCGCGCGGGAATCGTTCTTCCCCCTTTACGCCGCGTCGGTAGGCTTTGACGAGGTGGCCGTCGGCGCCTTGATGTCCATCCACGCGCTGTTTTCCATCCTGGTCCAGCCCTTCGCCGGTGTCCTCGCTGCCAGGATCGGGCGCACGAGGCTTTTGGCCCTTGCCATGCTGAGCGGATTCGGTGGACACCTGGCGGTGCCCCTCGTCAGCGGCTTCGTGCCCTTGGGCCTTGCTGTCGCTCTAGCAGGAGTGGCTATGGGAGCCAACCAGCCGCCATCCATGGCGTGTGTCGCCGATGCCGCTCCCGCGGAGTTGCGGGGCCTGGCGATGGCGCTGCGGCTTACGGGCAATCGCGTCGCTCTCCTGGCCAGCCCGGTTCTTGCCGGATGGGTTGTGACTCTTTGGGGCTTGCCGGCCTACTTCTACACGGCGGCGGCGCTGCTGATGACTGGCAGCGTGGTGATGTCTTCCCTGGCGGGCCGCGGCCGGATCGCGCGCTCGGAGTAGGCGGTTCAACCTGACGTGTTCGTCAGCGCCGTCCGCCACATCGGGATGAGGAGGTCAGAGCGCGGGAGTCGTGCGTAGCCCTGGCATTCGACCGGAGGATACGTGCTCGGCGCGGCGAAAGGTCCTTGAGGCTGTACAGGGCCCGGGGAGGTAAGCCGAGATGACCGAGAAGGCACCAGACCGCAAGTGCTGGGAGCTAAACGAAACCTGTCCAATGCGCGGCCAGCCGCGTTCAGGCTCCTCTTGCCCCGCTTACCGCAGGGGCTATTCGTGCTGGGAATTCGACTGGAAGGGCTTCGTCGAGTCGCTGCCGGCCGAGAAATGGGACTATTGGCGCGCAATCCTTGAGCAATGCGATGTATGCGTCTGCTATCGTCTGCACCGGGACCAGATGCTG
>Ga0114946_10001553_pt1 | contig 15844 bp, 11 predicted proteins | sample WalLakDeSediment_FD_88676 | JGI IMG/M metagenome (GOLD analysis project Ga0114946, IMG submission 88676) | Lake sediment microbial communities from Walker lake, Nevada to study Microbial Dark Matter (Phase II) - Walker Lake 11/02/13 Deep Sediment | ecosystem: Environmental > Aquatic >... | reverse complement strand
AAGGACTGGGAGTGCCATTGCGGTAAATACAAGCGCATCCGTTATAAAGGGATCGTTTGCGACCGCTGCGGTGTGGAAGTGACCGAAAAAAAGGTTCGTCGCGAAAGGATGGGCCATATCAAGCTGGTGGTGCCCGTGGCACATATCTGGTTCTTCCGTTCGCTGCCCAACAAGATCGGCTACCTGCTTGGGTTACCATCAAAAAAACTCGATCAGATCATTTACTATGAAAGGTATGTGGTCATCAATCCCGGTATTAAGGCCGATGAGCTGGGTTATTTGGATTTCCTTACGGAAGAAGAATATTTCAATATCCTGGAATCGCTTCCGCGCGAAAACCAGATACTGGAAGACGACGATCCGAACAAGTTCATTGCCAGGATGGGTGCCGAAGCGCTAAAGGATATTCTGCAGCGTCTCGACCTCGACCAGCTGTCGTACGACCTTCGCCACAAAGCTAACACCGAGACATCACAGCAGCGTAAGGCAGATGCCCTCAAGAGGCTGCAGGTGGTTGAGGCTTTCCGCGAAGCTCAGAAGACCATTGAGAACAAGCCCGAATGGATGATAGTGGATGTGGTTCCTGTTATTCCACCGGAACTTCGCCCGCTTGTTCCGCTCGACGGCGGCCGCTTTGCAACCAGCGACCTGAACGACCTTTACCGCAGGGTTATCATTCGCAACAACCGCCTTAAGCGCTTGATAGAGATTAAAGCTCCTGATGTGATCCTTCGCAACGAGAAGCGTATGCTACAGGAAGCCGTTGACTCACTGTTCGACAACTCGCGCAAAACCAACGCCGTGAAGACTGAATCGAACCGTCCGCTTAAGTCGTTGAGCGACAGCTTAAAGGGTAAGCAGGGGCGTTTTCGTCAAAACCTCCTTGGTAAGAGGGTCGACTACTCGGCGCGTTCGGTTATTGTGGTTGGCCCCGAGCTGAAACTGCACGAGTGCGGCCTACCCAAGGAAATGGCATCCGAGCTGTTTAAGCCTTTCATTATCCGTAAAATGCTCGAAAGGGGTATTGTGAAGACCGTTAAGTCGGCCAAGAAAATCGTTGATCGCAAGGATCCCGTTGTTTGGGATATCCTTGAAAATGTTTTGAAAGGCCACCCGGTATTGCTAAACCGTGCTCCTACGCTGCACCGCCTCGGTATTCAATCTTTTCAGCCAAAACTGATCGAAGGCAAGGCCATTCAGCTTCACCCACTTGTGTGTACCGCTTTTAACGCTGACTTCGATGGTGACCAGATGGCTGTTCACGTACCACTTGGTAATGCTGCAATCCTTGAAGCACAGCTGCTTATGCTGGCATCCCATAATATTCTCAACCCCGCCAACGGAGCCCCAATTGCCGTTCCTTCGCAGGACATGGTGCTGGGCCTGTATTATATGACCAAGGCTCGTAAGAGCATTCCCGGACATATAGTAAAAGGTGAAGGATTGACATTTTATGGCCCGGAAGAAGTGATTATTGCGCACAATGAAGGTGCTGCTGATTTGCATGCCATCATTAAGGTGCGCTTGCCTGTTAAGGAAAATGGCGAGGTCGTTGAAAGAGTGATTGAAACCACCGTTGGACGTGTGCTCTTTAACCAGGTAATTCCCGAAGAGTATGGTTTCATAAATCAGCTGCTGACCAAAAAAGCACTCCGTGACATCATTGGTGGCATCATGAAGGTGACCGGTATTTCGCGCACTTCGCAGTTTCTCGATGACATAAAGGACCTCGGCTTTACAATGGCATTCAAAGGTGGTTTGTCGTTCAACCTGGGCGATATTCTTGTTCCGGAAGAAAAACAAATCCTCATTGATCAGGCCAATCAGCAGGTTGATGAGGTTCGTGCAAATTATAGCATGGGCTTTATAACCAACAACGAACGCTATAACCAGATCATCGACATCTGGACGCATACCAACGCTCGGCTTACTAAGGTGTTGATCGAAAAAACCACTGCCGATAACCAGGGCTTCAACCCGGTATATATGATGCTCGACTCTGGAGCAAGGGGATCGAAAGAACAGATTCGTCAGCTCTCCGGTATGAGGGGTCTTATGGCCAAGCCGCAGAAGTCAGGCGCCAAGGGCGGCGAAATTATTGAAAACCCCATCCTTTCCAACTTTAAGGAAGGCCTGTCGGTTCTCGAGTACTTCATCTCAACCCACGGTGCCCGCAAGGGTCTTGCCGACACCGCCCTTAAAACGGCCGACGCAGGCTACCTGACACGCAGGCTGGTTGACGTGGCTCAGGACGTGATCGTTACCGAGCCCGACTGCGGAACCCTTCGTGGTCTTACTGCCACTGCTCTCAAAAACAACGAGGAAACCGTTGAATCGCTCTACGATCGTATTCTTGGCCGTACCACGCTTCACGACATTTACCACCCTACAACAGCTGAACTGATCGTTAAGGCTGGTGAGGAGCTAACCGAAGAAATCGCCCAGATTATTGAAGATTCGCCCATTGAAGCCGTTGAGATCCGCTCGGTACTTACCTGTGAATCAAAACACGGTGTTTGCGCCAAGTGCTATGGCCGAAACCTGGCTACCGGACGTATGGTTCAAAAAGGCGAAGCCATTGGTGTGATTGCTGCCCAGTCCATCGGTGAACCCGGTACACAGCTTACCCTCCGTACCTTCCACGTGGGTGGTGTTGCAGCCGGTCTTGCCACTGCATCCAAGATCAACGCCAAATATGGCGGTCTGCTTGAGATCGATGAACTCCGCTATGTACCCTACAACAGCAGCGAAGGCAAGTCATACCATGTGGTGATTGGCCGTTCGGCCGAATTGCGTATCGTTGATAAAAACACCCGTATGGTGCTTACCAGCCAGAACATTCCTTACGGTGCTAACCTGTATTTCCTGAGTGGGCAGGAGGTGGAAAGCGGTGACCTCATTTGCGAATGGGATCCCTACAACGCTGTAATCATTTCCGATATGTCGGGTAAAGTGGTGTTTAACCAAATGCAGGAAGGTGTTACTTATCGCACCGATTCTGACGAACAAACCGGTTACTATGAAAAAGTGATCATTGAAAGCAAGGACAGGACCAGGAACCCTTCCATCAGTATTATCGACAAGGATGGAGAAATTCTCCGTAATTACGACATGCCAGTGGGTGCACACATTGTTATTTCCGAAAACCAGGAGATCGTGGCAGGTAAGATCATTGCCAAGATACCCAGGGCTGTTGGAAAATCTGGCGACATTACCGGTGGTCTTCCAAGAATCACCGAGCTTTTCGAAGCCCGTAACCCTAGCGATCCTGCTGTTGTTTCCGAGATCGACGGTGTGGTTTCATTCGGTAAAAAGATCAAGCGCGGTAATCGCGAAGTGATCATCACATCAAAGACCGGTGATGAAAAACGCTACCTTATCCCGCTTTCCAAGCAGATCCTTGCACAGGAGAATGACTTTGTGAAAGCCGGAACACCTATGTCTGACGGCCCCATCACCCCTGCTGACATCCTTGCCATCAAAGGCCCCACTGCCGTTCAGGAATATATTGTGAACGAGGTGCAGGAAGTATATCGCATGCAGGGTGTGAAGATCAACGACAAGCACTTTGAGGTGATCGTCCGCCAGATGATGCGCAAGGTGACCATTGATGATCCGGGTGACACCCGCTTCCTTGAAAATGAGATCGTGAACAAGATTGAGTTCATGGAAGAGAATGACAATCACTTTGGCAAGAAGGTGGTTGAAGATCCGGGCGACTCTGTCCTCAGACCGGGTCAGATCATCACTGCCAGGAAACTCCGCGACGAGAACTCACTGCTCAAGCGCAAGGACAAGGCCGTTGTTGTTGCCCGCGATGCAAGAGGTGCCACTGCACGTCAGCAATTGCAGGGTATTACCAAGGCTTCGCTCCAGACCAAGAGCTTTATCTCTGCTGCCTCATTCCAGGAAACCACCAAGGTGCTTACCGATGCTGCCATAAATGCCAAGGTCGACGACCTTGCAGGCCTGAAGGAAAACGTGATCGTAGGTCACCTGATCCCCGCAGGTACCGGTCTCAGGGAGTACGAAAACATCATTGTTGGATCAATGGAAGAGTATAACCTGTTGATAGCCTCCAAACGTAAATTGGAAGAGGTTGAAGAAGACTAATTTATTCACCATAAAAAGAAAGGCAACTCATGTCTGAGCAAAGAAAACCCGAGAATCAGATCAATATTGAACTGGGCGAGGATGTAGCGGAAGGAATCTATTCCAACCTGGCTATCATAACACATTCACACACTGAGTTTGTGGTCGATTTCGTCAGACTAATGCCTGGCGTACCCAAAGCCAAAGTGAAGTCTAGAATCGTTCTTACACCCCAGCATGCCAAGCGGCTTATGAAGGCCCTGAAGGAAAACATTGGGAAGTACGAGGCGGTTCACGGCCCCATTAAGGATGTGGAAATGCCTGGCCTGCCAATGAATCTGGGCGGCCCCACTGCCCAAGCTTAAGAAAAAGAAACCCGGAAGTGAATCGCTTCCGGGTTTTTTATTTAAAACAGGCGGAAAGCCCGCAATAAGTTTTCCTGATTTTCTCCGTGCCAAATCAGGATGTACTGGCCGCGAACCCTGGCATCTTTCTTGAGCTGATCCCATTTGGCTTCCATTTCGTCCTTCTCTTCGTCGTCCGAAAATTTTACAAACCGCCTCAAATAGCCTTCCACATCATCGAGCGCCTTGCTGGGGTCTTTACCATCCTTTACCTTGAAAACGAAAGCATGCAGTTCGTCGTCGCGGTAAATCAGCAGATCGTTTACCCCTATAAGGTTCAGCGCCATTTTCTCCAGCTTACTGTCAGGCTGCTTGTATTCACCTTTATAACCAGCAGTTTGCATTAGTTTTTTTAGCCCGTTTAAGTTGCCGGGTTCTCGTTGGCAGGCCAGCATGCCTGCCACAACAAAAATTAAAATGATGATGTAGTGAAGGTTTCTCATTTTCAGATTGGTTAAAACATCTCAAAATTAATCAAATTCAGCAAAGCTTTCAATGGCTTCTTTGGTCAGCTTCTAGGGTCAGGTTTCATGGGCAGGCGGGCCATTTTTTCGACGGTGAGCGATGGGAAGCCGAACTCCTGGGTTATGTTTCCCAGCAGCAGGTATATGCCGCTTCCGCGGAAAGGCCAGGCTTTGGATGCGTCAGGAAAGTGCACGGTGTCAAAGAAATTGCCCTGCACATCGAGAAAGCAGCCGAAGTGCATCATTTCGCGCTTTACGGTGCGCACGTACTTAATGGTGACCAGCCAGCCCACCATACGCACCTTGCGCCCCACGTGCTGCATCATATCGGCGGTCATCAGCTCACCGCGGAAGTCGCTCTTTGCCAGGTCGAACGGACTCATTGATACAGTGAAGCCCAGCAGCTCCATTTCATCATAGGCATCCTGCACGGGGTCGGTTTCTGGTTCGGGAAAATGAAATGCCTTTTCCTGTGCAGCAAACAGCATGGGGCCGGCGGCGGGTTTCTTACCGGTGAGCAGGTGGGCTTTCCACATTAGCTGGGCTTTGGCCACGCTCGTGAAACGAAACGCGTTGACACGGATGAGCAGAATGAGTTGCTCGAGTCCGGACCCGGTGCGTCGGGCAAAGTCTTCGAGGCTGAGGTAAGGTCCGTTGGCTTCGCGTTCGGCCATGATGTGCTGTGCCAGCTTGTATTCCAGGTTCTGTATGTGCACAAAGCCAATGTAAATATCACTACCGTAGATGGCGGTGGTATAGTTGCTATGGTTTATACAGGGCAGTTCTATGTTAGCGCCGTAGCGGCGGGCTTCGTTAAAATACACCGGACTCTGGTAAAAGCCACCAAAGTTGTTAATCACGGCGGTCATAAACTCGCGCGGATAATAGGCTTTCAGGTAAAGGCTCTGGTAGCTTTCCACCGCAAACGAAGCAGAATGCGCTTTTGAAAAGGAGTATCCGGCAAAGGACTCGATCTGCCGCCATACCTCGCGGGTGAGGCTTTCGGGATAGCCTTTGGCGCGGCAGTTCTCGAAAAAGCGGTCCACAATACGCTGCATCTCCTTCTTGGAGCGGTACTTGCCGCTCATGGCGCGCCGCAGCACATCGGCATCGGCCAGGTCGAGCCCGGCAAAGTGGTGGCACACCTTGATCACGTCTTCCTGGTACACCATTACGCCGTAGGTTTCCTTCAACTGCTGCTCCATTATCGGGTGCAGGTATTCGAAACCGCTGGGGTTGTGGAAGCGTTGAATGTATTCGCGCATCATGCCCGAGCGGGCCACTCCGGGGCGTATGATGGAGCTGGCCGCCACCAGGCTGATGTAGTTGTCGCAGCGCAGCTTCTTGAGCAGCCCGCGCATGGCGGGGCTTTCCACATAGAAGCAGCCGATGGTCTCGCCCGAACGCAGCAGCGCCTTCACCTTCTCATCTTTCTTGAACATCTCCACCTGGTGCACATCCACACTGATGCCGTGGTTTTGCCTTACGATCTGCGCGCATTCGTTTATGTGGCCAATGCCGCGCTGGCTCAGAATGTCGATCTTCTCGAAGGCAAGGTCTTCGGCCGTGTACATGTCCCACTGCACGGTGGGCAGGCCCTTGGGCGGCATGTCGAGGGCCGAATAGCAGTTGATGGGCTTTTCGGAGATGAGCACGCCCCCGGCGTGTATGCTGCGCATGTTGGGGAAGTCGGCCAGCTGTTCGGCCATTTCGAAGATGCGGGCCCCCACGCCGTCGGGCTCGCGGCGGGCCTCGTGGTTCGACACCAGTACGTCGATCTCGGCTTTGGGCAGGCCAAACACCTTGCCCAGTTCGCGTATCATGCTGCGGTCGCGAAAGGTGCTGATGGTGCCCAGCAGGGCAGTGTGCTCATGGCCGTAGCGCTTGAAGATATAGTCGAGCACCTGGTCGCGCTCCTTCCACGAGTAGTCAATGTCAAAATCGGGCGGGGTGGTACGTTTGGGGTTGATGAAGCGCTCGAAGTAGAGGTCGAGCTCAATGGGGTCAACGTCGGTAATGCGCAGGCAGTAGGCCACTATGCTGTTGGCGCCGCTGCCACGCCCCACGTGGTAAAAGCCGCGCGACATGGAGTAGCGTATTATATCCCAGGTAATGAGGAAGTAGGACGAGAAGCCCAGCTTGTCGATTACTTCCAGTTCGTGCTGCACCCGCCGCAGGGCTTCCTTGTTACGCATGCCGTAGCGGTACTCCAACCCGTCCATGGCCAGCTTGTTGAGCAGGGCACGGTCGTCGGCAGGGTGGCCGGTAAAGGTCTTTTTGTTTTTGGGTGCGCGGAAGTCAAAATCCATATGGCACTGCTCCAGCAACTTTTCGGCATTGGCAATGAGTTGCGGGAAACTTTCGTAGTGGCTGCGCAGGGTGGCAGGCGAAAGGAGGACTTCGCCGGGATGGGCGGTGTGTTTGCCGGTGAGGCGGCTCAGCACTATGTTGTGGTCGATGGCCCGCAGGTGGCGGTGCAGCTCAAACTCCTTATCCGAAAGGAAGGTGACGGGCTGCAGGGCCACGAGCTTCGCGGGGTGGTGGCGCAGGGGAGCGGTTGAGAGGCGCGTGAGCTCCCAGGGTTGTACGCCAATGTATTCGTTAGGGCCGGGGAGCGCCCCTGCGCCACCCTCCCCGAAAGGGTAAATGACAAAAGTGTGATCGCATACCGGGAAGCGTTCGGGCAGTGCCGTCTTTTCGATATTGTGCCGGCTCAGGAAAGCGTTGATGCGTCTGAAACCCTCGGGGTCGCGTGCCAGTACTATGTACAGCAGCCTGTCGCCCTTGCGTAACTCCATGCCCGCCACGGGTGCAATGCCCTGTTCGCGGCACAGCTTCACGAAATCGGGCATGGCCGTGACGTTGTTGATGTCGGTGAGCGCCATGCGTTTGATGCCCAGCTCAGCGGCCCGCCTTACCAGGTCTTCGGGGCTTACGGTGCCGTAGCGCAGGCTGTAGTATGTGTGGCAGTTGATGAACATAAACGGATTGCACGGATTTTTTCGGATTAGCTTCGCTGAGCTCCCTCTGGTCGGTTACGCGGATCAGCGCAGGGCAGAGGGAGAAGCAGGTAGCGGCAGGAGGTAGTAGGTAGCGGCAGGAGGTAGTCTTTTCCTTTGGAACTTTCTCCTTGGAGCTTTCTCCTTGAGTTACCCCGGTGTCATGGCTACGCCGCGGTGCAGGGCGTCTTCGCCGTGCTTGCGGCGCATGCGGTCAACGGCCTGGTAGAGGCTGATGAGCTCGGGTGTTTCTTCAAACATGTTGAGTTGCTGCACGCCGTGCACCAGGCGGCTGAACTGTATGCCCACCAGACGTATGAGCATGCGGCGGGTGTACAGGCGCCGGAACAGTTCCTTGCACACGGGAATGAGCACGTGGTCGAAGGAGGTGTAAGGCACGGTTTGCTGCAGGGTGTGGGTGTCGAAGTTGGCGTAGCGTATCTTCACGGTAACACAGCCGGTGAGCTGCTGCTTCTTGCGCAGGCGGTAGGCCACCTTCTCGCACATGCGCACCAGCAGGTCGTTGATAAAGGCAATGTCGATGGTGTCGGTTTCGAAGGTGCTCTCGGTACCGATTGATTTGCGTTCGCTCCAGCTCTGCACCGGGCTGCTGTCGATGCCGTTGGCCCGCCGCCATATCTCGCGGCCGTTCTTGCCCAGCATGTTTTCCATCACTTCGGGCGGTATGCGGCTCAGGGTGCCTATGGTGGCAATGCCCATGGTGCGCAGGGTGTAATAGGTCTTGGAGCCGATCATGGGAATTTTGCGAATGGACAGTGGATCAAGAAAGGGCCGCAGCATGGGCTGCTGCACCTGTATCTGCCCGTTGGGCTTGGCTTCGCCCGTGGCGATCTTCGACACGGTCTTGTTCATCGAAAGCCCCATGGAAATGGGCAGCCCCGTTTCTTTTATGATGTATTGCCGCAACTCCGAGGCCCACTTGAAACAACCAAAAAAGCGATCCATACCCGTAATGTCGAGGTAATGCTCGTCGATGGAAGCCTTTTCGAACACCGGTGCCCGCTCGGCAATGATCTGTGTGACTATGTTGGAATACTTGCTGTAGTCTTGCAGGTCGCCGCGAATAAATACGGCATCGGCGCAAAGGTTGCGTGCCAGCTTCATGGGCATGGCCGAATGCACTCCATACTGCCGCGCTTCGTAGCTGCAACCCGCTACCACGCCCCGGTCGCCCATGCCGCCAATGATCACGGGCTTGCCAACGAGGCTGCTGTTGTGCAGGCGCTCAACCGACACAAAGAAGGTGTCCTGATCAAGGTGTACTATGGTGCGGCTCGGGGAGTCCATAAATATTTTTTACTCAGATGCTTGCCGTTTGAGAAAATGTTTTAACTTTGATTAAAATATGATCAAAGTTTTGGTTATAATTTAATCAAAAAACTGGATTGTGGTTCTTGTTGAGGGGTGATTTTTTTAGGGCAGGGCTGAAGTTTCGGTGATGAGTTTTCTTTTGACCCACCTGCCCTTTGGGCGCCCCTCCCTACGAGCAGGGAGGGGCTGGTTATCGGGAAGGCCAGCTTTATAAACGATACAATTTTGAAAACTGAACCTTACAAATCACCGCTTAGTCTTGCCCTCTCCGCTGGCCAGCGGAGAGGGCAGGGGTGGGTCCATGAATCGGTGAATCACCGGATTTACCCCATGTTTCTATTCAAGCTGGATCAGGTTCTTTGTTTGCTTATTTTAGATTTTAAAAACGCACTACCATGAGTTTTTTCGCATCCAACATTAAGCTTTTGCGCAAGCGGCGCGGCCGCACCCAGGATGATGTGGCCTTTTTGCTCGGCATGAAGCGCCCCACCCTGAGCGGCTACGAAAACGGGGTGGCCCAGCCGGGGCTGGAAGCCCTGGTGGCTTTTTCGAAGTACTACAACGTGTCCATCGACACCCTGATCAAGGTCGATCTTGGCAGTCTGGCCGAGAGCCAGCTCAGGCAGCTGGAGCGTGGTTATGATGTGTTCGTTTCGGGCAGCAAGCTGCGTGTGCTGGCCACTACCGTTGATTACGACAATGAAGAAAACATCGAGCTGGTATCAGAAAAGGCCAAGGCAGGCTACCGTACCGGCTTTGCCGACCCAGAGTTCATTAAGGTGTTGCCCACCTTCCAAATGCCTTTTTTGTCGAAGCAGAAAAAGTACCGCGCCTTCCAGGTGTCGGGCGACAGCATGCTGCCCATACCCGAAGGCTCATGGGTTACCTGCGAGTTTGTGCAAAACTGGAACCTGATTCAGAACCGCCATGCTTACGTTATTCATACCCTTGACGATGGGGTGGTGTTTAAAGTGGTGGAGAACCTGATCAGAAACGAGGGCAAGCTGCGGCTCTATTCGCTAAACCTGGCTTACGAGCCTTACGAAGTGCATGTAAACGACATTCGTGAGGTGTGGAAGTTTGTCAACTTCATCAGCAGCCAGATACCCGAGGCCAACACGCCTGTGGAGCACCTTTCCAACCAGTTTATCCAGCTTAAGAAAGAGGTGGAAACCATTAAGAGCAAGCTCAAAACGAAAAAGCCCCAGGGGGAGACGGGCAACCTTTTCGGGAATGAATAATACTGAAAATACCTTTTAAAATTGTAAAGAGTGATTTAATTCACTGCATCACCTCTCGGTCCCCGAGCGAAGGTTTCGGTTTATCGAAACCGGAGTCGAGGGGCATTAGTTTGCAGAACTTTGAGTTTTTTGTGGCACAAAAAAAGTTGTTTCACAAAGGTTCACAGAGAAGACTCAAAACTCACGAAGCAGATTTTCAAAAAGAGGAAAAAATACTAAAAATGGTTTCTTACAGACTCTTTATCAGTTCGGTAAAGATCACCGTCATATTGCGCTCGGCCACCTGGGCCACGTTTTGCACTTCTTCGTGGCTGGTGGGCTTGTCGGGGTCGGCGGGCTTGGCCAGGTTGGTGATGACCGAAATGCCAAAGCACTCCATACCGGCATGGCGGGCAACGATCACTTCAGGCACAGTTGACATACCTGTGGCATCGGCTCCCAGAAGGTGAAACATTTTGTATTCGGCGGGGGTTTCGAGGGTTGGGCCGGGGCTGCCAATATAAACGCCCGACTGGAACTTGATCTTGTTGTCGCGGGCTATCTTCTTGGCGCGGGCAATCAGTTCGGGGTTATAAGTCTGGCTCATTTCGGGGAAACGGGTGCCCAGTTCGTCAATGTTTTTCCCGCGAAGGGGATTTTCAGGGAAGAAGTTGATATGGTCGCGGATGATCATAAGGTCGCCCACTTCGAAGGCGGGATTCAACCCACCGGCAGCATTTGAGAAGAACACCGTTTTTACGCCCAAGAGCTTCATTACCCTGACGGGGAAAGTTACTTCCTGCATGGTGTAGCCTTCGTAATAATGAAAGCGCCCTTGCATGGCCACCACGTTTTTCCCGCCAAGGATACCAAAGATCAGCTTGCCATCATGGCCTTCGACCGTTGAAACAGGAAAATTGGGAACATCCTTGTAATCAAACGAATGCTTCACATCAATGGCTTTAACCAGACCGCCAAGGCCTGAGCCAAGAATAATACCTACTTCGGGCGAAAAACCGGTTTTCTGATTCAGGAATTTAGCTGTTACCTTTAATCTTTCGATCATCTTGTTTAGTGTTTTACATTTTTGCTAAAGTAGCAAAAAGTTCGGTAAGTCAAAAACCATTAAATTTGCTGAATTATTCACATTTCACTGGGCTGAACCAAAAACATTTCTTTTTTGTTAAGGCAGGTAGTTTTTTACCGGAAGGCAATTTAATTTTTCATTAATATCTCTGTGATGGCAGTAAAAGACAGTATTACAGAAGGAGGCAGTGCAAGCCGGCAAGTTGTGGTCGATTTTCTGATTGTGAATGGCCTGGTTGTGACCATGGACCCTGAATACCGCATTTTTGAAAATGGCGCCATTGCTGTGAAAGATGGTGAGATTATTGGCATTGGAAAGACAGCCGAATTTCAGGATATATATACTGCCACCCAGGTAATTGATGCCACGGGCAAACTGGTTTTGCCGGGGCTTATCAATACTCATACCCACTCGCCCATGACCATTTTCAGGGGCTATGCCGATGACTTGCACTTGAAAGAATGGCTCTATGATCATATTTTTCCCATTGAGTCGGAGTTTGTTAATCCGGAGAACGTGCGCACCGGCACCCGATTGGCTATTGCCGAAATGCTGCTTAGTGGCACCACCACCTTCAACGACATGTATTATTACGTGGACGAGATGGCCAGGGTGGTTGACCAGGTGGGGGTACGCGCCGTGCTTACCGAAAGCCTGATAGATTTTTCTGCGCCCAACAATCCTTCGCCTGAGCATTGCATAAAAATGAGCGAAGAGCTGATAAAAAAATGGGAACATCATCCACTCATCACCATTGGTGTTTCGGTCCATGCTCTTTATACCACTTCGCCCGAAGTCATAAAAAAAGGGAAGGAACTGGCCGATAAGTATAACCTGCCCTTTAACATTCATGTGGCCGAAACCCGCGGGGAATACGACCTTACGCAGAAGGAATACGGCATGACCCCGGTAGAGTTTCTTGACAGTATCGGGGTGCTTGGCCCCAATGTGATTGCTGCTCACAGTGTGCATCTCACCGCGGGCGACATTGATATTTATGCCCGCCACGGTGTTGGAGTGGCCCATAATCCGCAGTGCAACATGAAACTTGCCAGCGGGGTGGCTCCCGTTCCGGCTTTTCTGAATGCCGGGGTAAAGGTGGGTATTGGCACCGATGGCGTGGCCAGCAACAACGACCTTGATCTTTTTGACGAGGTTCGTTCGGCGGCATTCATTCACAAGTTAAATAGTAATGACCCAACTGTTTTAGACGCTCAAACGGCGCTTGAGATGATTACCATTGGTGGTGCCAGGGTGCTGGGCCTTGATGACAAGATCGGGTCGCTCGAAGTTGGCAAAAGGGCCGACATTATTATCCTTGACATGGATCAGCCTCATGCTCACCCCGTTTATAACATATACTCATTGATCATTTACTCGCTCAGGGGTTCTGATGTGGAAACCGTAATGGTTGATGGCAGGCTGATGGTTCAGAACCGCAAGCTGGTCACGCTTGACCTGGACCGCCTTTACGACAAGGTGGAGCAGCTTGCCCTTCAGATCACTGAAAAAAGCACCACCCTGGCGCAGCTCAACAGCAAACTCCGGAAACTTTAGGTTTTATCCCAAATGGGGGTCGAGCCGGCGGGTCATGGCCCTTTCAATGATGGTGTAAAGGTCCATGGGCGTGTATTTCCGCCAGTTCACATCACTGAAGTGCTTCCCGAAGGCTATGTAATAGTCGATATTGGCATTTTCGAATTCGTGGATCACGAAATCGCGGAAATTCAGGGCCACGATCCAGCCATCTTCCAGCTCTTCAAACCATTCCTGGTAATAGCAATCGTCTGACGAATGAAAATTCAGGACGTTTTCGCCTACCAGGATAAACTTGTTAATTCCTTTTTCGATCAGCGGTTCAATGATGTTTCGCTTCAGGAACATGATGTCATTGTAAAGGCAGTCGTTCCATTCGCCAATCATTTCAATAAAACAATAGCCATCATCATAATCGGCATAGAGGATTTTGATGAAAAGCGTGGCTGAACCGATCTCATCCCATTGAGGGTGAATCAGGTAGTTGTAAATGGCGTGTGAGAACTCAAACTCTGAATATTCCCTTCCGTAGAAAGGCGAACGTTCGTCTTCTGATGCAATATAAATGTTTCGCCAGGAGTAATGTGGCTCAATGTTGTGCATAAACAAAACTAATTATGGTCAGGAAACTCAGACTGCCATATCAAAGTTAGCAAAAAAACAGGGAGTGAAAAAGTGATGGGGTTAGTTTAGTATTTTGTTTTGCCTTCGTGTATAATCCATGTTTCGAAAGGCAGATTGGCATTTTTGAGCGGCAGCCTTTTTAAAGGGATAGCCCTTTTTTCATGAGGTAGAGCAAATTCATCGTATATGAATGAATCGTCGAAACCAGCTTTGGCAGCATCATTCTTATCGGCGGCAAACACAATTTTTTCAATGCGGGCCCAATAAATGGCACCCAGGCACATGGGGCAAGGCTCACAACTGGTATAAATTACAGCACCATCGAGGCGAAATTCATCAAGGTTTTTGCAGGCATCTCTTATCGCTGTTACCTCTGCATGGGCTGTTGGGTCATTGGTTTCGGTAACCCGGTTTATACCCCGGCCAATTATTTTGCCGTCTTTTACAATGACAGCCCCAAAAGGGCCACCACCATTTTTAACATTTTGGGCGGCCATTGTAACAGCTTCATTCAGAAAATTTTCTTCGTTCATCTTTGCTGGATTCTACTTGAAACAAATCTACAAAATTATTTTCTGGCTTATCCAGATAAATCAATTAATTATTCAAAGAAAGGCCAAAATGGTTTTTCTATCTTTGCCTTCATTATGGAGCAGTCAGCATACCTGAATCATATCCTGAAACCATTGCTTGATGAAAAAGCGGCCTTATACAACCAGCCCTTTTTTATTGAAACGGACCCCATTTCTGTGCCCCACCGTTTTTCCCGCAAGGAAGACATTGAGATAGCAGGCTTTTTGGTGGCCACCATTGCCTGGGGGCAGCGAAAGAGCATAATCATCAGCGGTTTGCGGTTAATGGAGTTTATGGAGTGGCAGCCGGCCGATTTTATCCTGAACTTCTCAGAAAAGGATCTGAAACCCTTCAGCGGTTTTGTACACCGAACCTTCAACTATGCTGACCTGGAGTTTTTTCTTTATTCCCTCAAGAATATTTACCAGGAGCATGGCGGATTGGAGCAATGCTTTACGAAACATTTTATTAATACCGGTAGCATTAAGGATGCCATTATCGGATTCAGGAAAGTATTTTTTGGTATCCCGCATCCTTTACGCACACTCAAACATGTAAGCGATCCGGGTACAGGGTCCGCTGCGAAACGGTTGAATATGTATCTTAGGTGGATGATCAGGCGGGATGAGGCTGGCGTTGATTTTGGCCTTTGGAAAGGAATATCACCCGCTCAACTTTATTGTCCGCTCGACTTGCATTCGGGCCGAGTGGCACGAATGCTCGGACTTTTGAAACGCAAGCAAAACGACTGGAAAGCCGTGGAAGAACTGACTGCAAACCTGCGCAAATTCAAGCCGGAAGATCCGGTTCTGTATGATTTTGCCCTGTTCGGAATAGGTGTTTTTGAAAAATGAGAAAGGGAGAAGATGTGATAATGTGATAATTTGATAATGTGATAATGAGAAATGAGCTTTGAGTAACTTTTTTAAAACCGAAATGCAGCATAACTCACAAATTTTACTGGATATTATAAAAACACCCATGCCTTTTGGCAAATATAAGGGCCGGTTGATTTGCGATTTGCCGGTTTCTTACCTTGAATGGTTTCAGCGGAAAGGATTTCCTGAGGGAAAGCTGGGGATGCTTTTGAGGACTATCTTTGAAATTAAAGCCAATGGTCTGGAAGAACTACTCAGGCCTCTAAGAAAGAACAATTAGAACAGGCAATATTCGATTTATTAACCATGGAAAAAGCCAGACTGAGCGAGATAAAGCGGGCACTTTCAATCCTGACGCAAAAGGAAATATTAAACATATGCCTGCGCTTGGCCAAGTATCGCAAAGAAAATAAGGAACTCATTTCCTACCTTATTTTTGATGCCCATGACCAGGCCATTTTTATTAAACAGGTGAAGGAGGAAATAGATTTTCAATTCTCCCAGATGAATCTGTCCAGCATTTATCTTGCAAAAAAGACCATCCGCAAGGTATTAAGCACCACCAATAAGTATATTAAGTTTGCAGGTTCAAAACAAACTGAGGTGGAGTTGCTGCTTTACTTTTGCCAGTGCTT
>Ga0114946_10001552_pt1 | contig 15849 bp, 13 predicted proteins | sample WalLakDeSediment_FD_88676 | JGI IMG/M metagenome (GOLD analysis project Ga0114946, IMG submission 88676) | Lake sediment microbial communities from Walker lake, Nevada to study Microbial Dark Matter (Phase II) - Walker Lake 11/02/13 Deep Sediment | ecosystem: Environmental > Aquatic >... | reverse complement strand
TCGTCGTCGGGCGACCCCATCAGGAAGTCCCCCGCCGGCACGAAGACCAGTTCCATGCCGTCCACCTGCTCGCCAGGGCCGCCGGGGCCAGAAGTTCGACTTGCGGCAGTCCACGGGAGCAGGGCCCGGCCGGATGTCGCGGACTCCGGCGTGCCCAGCGGCGTTTCTGGTCTCTCGTCCAGTGTGGCCGACCGCGAACCAACGACCGCCATGCCGCCGACCGCCAAGACCAAGATGAGCGACTTCATGGTCTCCTCCTTTTGAACTACCGGGGCAGGCTATCGTGCCTGCGCCGGCGGTTGTCGTCAACCGCGCCGGGAGGCGCCCAGGTGCATCCGCCTCCCTCCTCCGCCGGTCGACCGACCGCCACCGCCCCCCGACGAGCATCGAGGCCCGCAACGGGGGCACCGCCGACCACCAGCCGGTCCGCGCCAATACCTGGTTGGTGCTTCTCGCCCGTCGCCGCTTGCGCGCCGGCAAGGGGGGACAGCCCCCTTGCATCCCCCAACAGATAGCCAGAAGACAGAACACAGAATCCAACAGCGCTACGGGAGGGCACAACGGAAACCGTTGCTGCCGCTGCGGACGTCGGGGAGGTCGCTGCCGCGGAAGGACGACCGCACGCTCCCCGCGACGTTGCCCCACGAACCGCCCCGCAGTACTCTGCCGGTGCCGCTGCCCGGCCCGGGCGGGTTCTCGCCCGGCGCGCTGCGGTAGTATCCCTCATCGTACCAGTCCGCCACCCACTCCCAGACGTTGCCCGCCATGTCGGCCACGCCGTACGGGCTGTCACCCTTCGGGCTGTACTTGCCGACCGGCGTGGTTCCGTCTTCGTTGAGTTCGAAGTTGCAGCGGCTCTCGTCCGGCTCCTGGTTACCCCACGGGTACTTCCGGCCGTCCGTCCCCCGCGCTGCCTTCTCCCACTGCGCCTCAGTCGGTAAGCTGCGGCCCGCCCAACGGCAGTACGCGTCGGCGTCGAACCAGTTGACGTACCTCACCGGGTGGTCCGCCTTGCCGGACGCAGTGATGCGCCAGCCCGGGCGGGCGTCGTGACCGGTCGCCTCCACGAACCGCTCGAACATCGCGTTGGTCACCTCGGTGCGGTCGATCCAGTACGCGTCCAGGTACACCTCGTGCACCGGCTTCTCGTCACTGTTGCCGTCCTCCGACCCCATCATGAACGACCCCGCCGGAACGTAGACAAGCTGCATGCCGTCAATCTCAGAGACCTCGGTATCGGCTGGGCCCCCGCAGGCGGCAACCGCCAGCGCGACCAGAACGACAAACACGAGCGACTTCATGGTCTCCTCCTCGTGAGCTGCAGGGTCAGGGGATGGTGCCCGCGCCGGCGGTTGCCGTCAACCGCGCCGGGAGGCGCACAGGACCCAAGCCGGCCGACCCACCGACCACGCGCCCGCCGGTGATCCATGGACGTCCGTAGGCACTACGCCCGAGGATAGGGCCGTTCTCACACGGCGCCCGCGTGGTCCCCGATCTTCCTGTACCTGCACGTGTGGAGTTGCGGCCGCGCACGCCACGCACGGGAGATCCTCACAGCGCCTCTTTGCGCGACAGGGCCTCGTCGATGGCCCTCGCTGCGTCCTCCAGCTGAGGACTCGCCACGTGGCTGTACGTGTTGGCCGTCAGGCCGATCTGGCTGTGACCCAGGACCTCCATGACCACCCTCATCGGCACGCCCTTCGCCAGCAGGAGCGTGGCGCAGTCGTGACGGAGGTCGTGAAACCGGTGAGGGGGAAGGCCAGCCTTCTTCAGTAAGCGAGACAACTCCCGCGTGACGTTGGGCCCGTCGAGCGGTGTCCCGATGTCAGTCGTGAAGACGAAGTCCGATGCGTTCCAAAACTCGCCAGCCTCCAGACGCGTTCGAGCTTGTCGCGCACGATGCGCCCGCAGAACATCCGCAGTCAACGCAGGCAGCGTGATCGTCCGTCGCGACCGCTCCGACTTCGGCTCCACGAGGATGAGATTGCCGTTCACACGCTGCAGGGCGTGCCGGACCTCGATCTTCCTCCCGTCGAGGTCGACCTGCTTCCACTGGAGGCCAAGGCACTCTCCTTGACGAAGGCCCGTCGTCAGCGCAAGCACGTAGACGGCTTCCCAGCGGTGTCCGCTGACGGCCTTCAGAATCGCCTCCGCCCGCTCGGGCGTGATCGCCTCGACACGCTTCTGCACCACCTTGGGCGTCGTCGCGAGCGTCGAAACGTTCCGAGTCACGAGGTCCCAGCGCATGGCCTGATTGAGGGCCCGACGAAGTGTCGCCCGAACACGCTGCACCGACGACGGTGAGAGGCCACCCTCCTGACGCTCGTTCAGCCAGCGCTGGACCTGCTGGGACGTAAGCTTGTTGAGGCGCACCCTGCCCAGGGCAGGGGCGATGTGGACGCGCACGTGCATCTCGTACGAGCGGTAGGTGCTTGCCCTGACCGTTGGCTTGGCGATCGTCTCCAGCCACTCCTCGAGAAGGGCGCCCACGCTGTACTGGTCAGGGGCGAGGACTCCGCCTCTGCGCAGCTTGGCCTCAGCATCCGCCTTCTTCCGGAGAGCCTCCTGCTGCGTCGCGCCGTAGACGTACTTCCGCCTCCCGGCGCCAAGGTCGATCTGCCCTACCCACCGTCCGTCCTTCCGCTGGTAGGCGGATCCCTCTCCCCTCGCCCTGCGAGCCATGACGCCTCTCCGATCTTCTGCGAGACCTGATCATGACCAGAGTCCTGTAGCTGTCACAGTCCCATTCACCAAACAGAGAAGACGGGCCCGGCACGTCGCCAGGCCCGTCATTACGCCCTTCTTGGCAGTACCCCCGGCAGGACTCGAACCTGCGACACGCGGTTTAGGAAACCGCTGCTCTATCCCCTGAGCTACGGGGGCAAGTGGCGCAACTACGCCATTCTGTGACTCTGGCCGTGGCGCCGGAGGCGCGTTGGCAACAATCCGGTCCGCTACTCGCCCAAGAGGGCGTCGTCCATCCGCCTGGCCGCGTCGCGCTGAGCGTCCGACAGCGAGCGCAGGTACACCGCTGTTGTCGACATCTGACCGTGGCCAAGTATAGCCTGGATCTCGGGCAGCGGGACGCCCTGCGCCGCCAGGATCGAGCCGCAGGAGTGCCGCAGACCGTGCCAGCGACAGAGCTCGAGCCCGGCCCTCGCCAGGATGACCTTCAGTTGCCGGGTCAGGCGAGGAGCGTCGAGCGGGGTGCCCTTCCGGGTCGTGAAGACCAGATCGTGGTCAGGCCAGTCGGCGCCTCGTAGCAGGCGCTCACGATGCTGCCGAGCACGATGGGGGCTCAGGTGGCCGATGACAGACTCCGGCACCGCGATCGCCCGGCCACTGCGGCGGCTCATGGTGTGCACCAGAGCTGCGTGTGGGTCAAGCACGATGGCTCCTGCCGAAATCGACCGTCGCTGGAGTTGGTGGCTGACGACGATCTGGCGCGCCTGGAGTTCAACGTTCCCTCAGCGCAATCCCATGGCCTCGTCCAGCCGGAGCCCGATGCCGAGGTCCGCTGCGTACAGCGCGACCAGTCGGTGTCCCTCGTGATCGTGATCGACGTTCGTCCCGAGTTCGAGTACCGCAGTGGGCACGTACCCGGCGCACGGTCCATTCCGGCGTCCGACTTGCTGTCTCAACTGCGCGAACTGCCCCCGGACGAGCCGATCGTTGCCGACTGCCGCGGTCCGTACGGTGTCATGGCCGATGAAGCGGCCTCCTTGCTGAGCGCCCACGGCCATCGGGCGGCCCGCTGCGAGGGCGGTTATCCGGAGCGGCAGGTGGCGGGCCGGCCAGTGGACGGTCGAGGCGAACAGCGTCGCGGTGTTCTGATCGGAGGACCGAAGCATGAGTGCTGGCAAGACCGTCGTTATCCTTGGCGGAGGCGTGGGCGGCATTGCGGTCGCCAAGCGACTGCGCCAGCTGCTGGACCCTCGTCATCGAATCGTTGTCGGGGAAAGGCATGCCCAGCACGTGTTCGCGCCATCGCCGCTGTGGCTGATGACCGGTCAGCGCCGAACATACGACATCACCCGGCCCCTACAGGACCTCCTCGACCCGGGCGCTGACCTGGTTCATGGCGAGGTCGTGGCCATCGCACCGGACCGAAGTATATGCAGGGAACCCGTCAGCCGCTCAAGGCCAGACCCTTCGGGCTCAGCGAGCCAACAGCAGGGTCACTTCGGCCTTGACCGCTTGCCGCCCTGCATCATGGCGCCTATACCAGCGGGCAGGATGCCAATTCCCTCATACAGCCACCGGCACCGCCGAGGCCAACCGCAAGGAGCCGTGGGCCTATCTCCACGGCGACTGGAGGATGCTAGCCTTGTGTCATCCGGCGCTGGAGTTGAGCATCGGGAAGCGGAATGTGCGGAGGGACCGCTACGCTGACTCTGGGTCAAGCTGCGAGAGGAACTCGCGTGGATTCACGATCGGCGTTGGGCCGTGACGGGCAAGCTGCAACAGCTTCTTGTCGCCGGTGACCAGGAAGTCGGCTTGGCCAGCGAGCGTGACGGCAAGGACGTGATCATCCTCAGGGTCGCCGGTCACCGGAGCCACCACCGTCGTGGTGACGAGACGGGCCTGCGTCCGCAGCAGTAACACAACGGCCTCGACGTCAGCGGCGAGAAGCCCAAGGCGGCCACCGATCGTCGGGTCAAGGAGTTTGAGCGACACTTCGGCGATGATGCCGTCGGAGGTGAGGACCCCGATCTGGCCGGCCTGCCAAGCCTCAAGGACGCGTCGGGGAGGGCCATGGCGAGACATAACGGCAGATACTACAACGTTGACATCGAGAACGACAGCCAGCATTAGTTGGTGCGCTTGCCTGACCGATTCTCATCCCGGGCCTCCAGGGCCTCAAGCAGGGAGTCACCGTCCGGGGCCTCCGGAGATCGGTCGGCAATCTCCATGACTCGCCGGAACAGCAGGGCGCGCACCTCCTCCCGCGTGCTATTGGCCACGATGAAGCTCTCGACGTCCTCCCGCGGGATGCGGTAGGCACGCCCGATGCGCGTTGCGGCGAGCTTTCGCTGCCGGATCAGGCGGTACACCGTCTCAGTAGCCAACTGCAAGTAGTCGGCAACCTGTTCCGGCGTCATGACATCTCGAATAGCTGTCTGGTTCATACTTGACAATAATAGCACAGCGGACACGCACAGTCAAGCGCATAAGCGATTGTAGACAACTCTAGACGACTGTGGCTTGCTCCCAGCGGCGGTGAACGAGTCCAGAGCTCCTGACATGGCCGCGGGAAAACCCGCTCGGATGGAGGATCTCCACGGCAACGCCCGTCAGCACCTTCTTCCCGGGCGCCCGACCGCCGGGAAGTCCCTGTTCCTGGCCGCCGATTCAGGTCTCGTCGACCTCCACCTCCCCACGCAGCCGCTCTCGGCCGGGACGCACCAATGCCGACGGAAGCGGTGCAACATGGCCCACGCCGTCTGATACGACCCGATCTCCAGCGTCCGCTTGAGGCTCAGCGCGGAGATCCCATCCATGGCCGTGGCGAACAGCCAACATGCTGTGAACCAGACCGTCAACGGCGTCCGTGTCCTGTCGAAGATGGTGCCCGCTGTGACCGAGCTACGGACGCCGCAGTCCGCGCACATGAAGCGACTATCGCCCAGTCGCCACCCCTTAGCGTGGCCGCAGGCCGGGCGCACGAAGCCTGTGGGCCACCGCAGCCACTCCAGGTAGTCGCGACAGTCAGCATTGCTCCGGAACCAGGCCTGGAACTCGCCAACGGACGCGGGGTAATGCGTACCGGCGCGGGGGTGGTCGTTCACGCGCGCCAGACTACCGCAGTGCGCCTACTCCGGTCAGATGGAGAGCCCAGAGGGACATTCTGGGGAGTGGATCGAAGCGAGCGCGATCTCGGAGCCGCGGCGTCTTTTGGCAAGGACCACGCTGTTCACTCGACCATATGTCTGAGGACTCAAGGTTCCAGGAATACTCCTGAAACCATGGATTGCACCGCACCGAACCACAGAGCTGAACTGAGGACGCCGTGATCGTGATCGACGTACGGCCCGAGTTCGAGTACCGTAGTGGGCACCCACCCGGCGCACAGTCCATTCCGGTGTCCGAGCTGCTGTCTCAACTGCGCGAACTGCCCTCGGACGAGGCCGATCGTGGCCTAGTGCCGCGGGCCGTACGGTGTCATGGCCGGTGAGGCGGTTGCCTTGCTGAGCGCCCACGGCTATCGGGCGGCATGGACGTCCTCGGCCAGTGGACGGTCGAGGCGAACAGCGTCGCGGTGTTCTGATCGGAGGAACGAAGGCGGTGTGGCGTGCCTTCCCGTCTCCATCCATGCCGACCGCGCCTGCAGCGGGCCGACGCCCCTGGCTCCCTGCCATGTCATCTCCCTGCCACCGCCGCTCCGCGCCGCGCGGTATCCCAGAAGAACCTCCCAGCGAGCCTGCTCAACAGCCGGCACGAATCGGCAAGCCCAGTTCGCCCGTGCCGAGTGGAATGCAGCCCAGATGGGCGTCCTGGCGGCCTCCTCTGTCGTCCAGAAGGTCTGCTGAGGCCCATCCCGGCAATGGGCAGACCGCTGCTCCAGCCCCTGAGCTACGGGGGCTGCCGCCTCAGAATACCACCCGCGGCCCGCCGTCTGCCCGGCGCCGGCCCGCCCACCGGATGCGGAGCCGGCCGGGGCGGCCTCGGCGCTCCCCGCTTCCCCGTTTGGCCCGTCCGTATTATCCTCAACCAACTGGGGACGTGCCGGCGTCAGCCGTTCGGCACGGGGTCCGTGGCCGGCTGGCCGGCAACGTACGGGAGGCATGGGCGATGCACGACTCACCACACCTGGGCGCACCGGGCAAGGCAGCCGCGCTGTTCGTCGCCAGCGCCGTCGGCGTCATGGGCACCGTCCTGGTCCTGGGCGAGGGCACCAATCCGGCGACCCTGGGCGTCCAACAGACGCGGCCTGTGGTCAGCGCCGCCGCCTACCGCGCCGTGTCCGACGTGGAGGCGGGGTCGGAGGCGCGCGTGGCCCTCTGGAGCGCCGAGCGCGGCGGCGCTCGCCTCACCTCCGCCATTGCCGTCGCCAACGTGTCCGGCATGGAGAACGACGTGCGGCTGGACCTCTACGACGCCGAGGGCAAGGAGCTGGCGTGCACCGGGTGCGCCGCCACGCTGGCCCCCGGCGCGGCCACCGTGTTCTGGCCGCCCGAGCTCAAGGGCGCCGACACCCCGGGCACCGTGGGCGAGGGCGTCGTCTTCGCTGACGGCCCCGTGCTCGTTGCCGTAGCCGACGTCCCGCTGGGCGCGCACTTCGACCACGCCCTGTACGCCGCCGTGCCCGTGGGCGCCGACCTGCAGTCACCCGTGCCGCCGCAGCACGCCCTCGTGCTCAACGGCGCCATCATCGACGGGCTGGAGGCCAAGGGCGACGGCCAGGTGCACATCATCAATTTGGATCGCCAGCAGTCCGTCACCGCCCTGGCCAGCTTCTTCCCTTGGAGCGGCGGCGTCCCGGCCGCGCTGCGCGTGCCCGTGGACCCCGGACGCTCGGAAGTGCTGCGGCTCATGATGATGTCGGCCGTCCAGCCGGGTGCCTACGCCGCCCAGGTCTCCGGCCAGACCCAGATCGGCGTCGCCACGCGCACCGAGTGGAGCGACCGCCGCGCGGCCGCCATGGGCGAGGCGGTCTGGAGGGACACCGATCTGGCCCTGCCGGCCATCGCCAAGCGCAACGCCGAGCGCTGCTCCATCGTGGCCGTCCACAACACCAGCGCCGTCTCCACCACCGCCGCCACCGCGGAGTTGTACGCGGACAGCGGCGGCGCGCCGCTGTTGCAGATCCCGTTCGGCCTGCCCCCCGGCGGCTCCACCGCCCTGGCGCCGTGCGCGGACCGTCGCTTTGACAGCGTGCCCGACGGCTTTCTGGGCAGCATGCGCATCCGCTCGGCGGACAACCCGCTGGCGGCCGAGACGCTCCTGGATCACGTCGGCGGCGCGGGCATGGCGCAGTATGGCGCCCAGGCCAGCTGGCAACCCGCCGTAAGGCTGCACGCGCCGTTGATCCATGCCGGCTGGGACTACACCGGCGGCGCCGCACCGGCGGCCCGCTACGAATCGCGCATCGCCGTCATGAACCCCACGCGCGGCGCCGTCACCGTCACCGTGGCCTTCACCGGCACCCGCGGCGCCTGCAGCGGCAAGACCGTGTCCGCCGTGCCGCAGACGGTGCCCGGCCTCGGCTCCACGGTCATCGCGCCCGGGCCGTCCGGCGACGCAGTCCTGGACGCCGGCTGCATGGCCTACGGCGTCATCCAGGCCGCGGGCGGGCCCGTCTTCGCCGTCGTGCTGGACGAGGGCACCCTGCAGGACGTCACCCCCACGCCCTCCACGGTGCCCACCCAGGGCCCGTCGGCCACGGCCAGCCCCACGGCCACCGCCACGGTGGAGGGCGAGACGCCCGAGCCCACGGAAGAGCCGTCGCCCACCGCCACGCCGGAGGACGTGTCGCCTACGCCTGCCGACGGCTCCCCCACGCTTGAGAGCCCGCCGCCGGCCACGGGCCAGGCCACCGCCACCTTCGTGCCCACCCGCACCCCGCCGCCGGACGCGCCCCGGCCGCCGCTCTCCACCGTGGCGCCCGAGTCCTGGGTGCGCGCCAACCGCGGCAACTCGCTGCTGCCCTTCGACTTCGTGCGCTTCCTGCACGTGGACCGCGCCGGCAACACGTGGCTGCGCCTGATCAACCCGCGCGGCGGGCCGGACACCATCGTCACCGCCACCCGCACCGGCGTCTGGGAGACGTTCCGCGGCGGGCTGCGGCCGGCCGTGGAGGCCCTCAGCCAGGATCGGCTCCAGCAACTGGGCGCGGTGCGCGACTTCTTCGATCGGGACACTCGCGGCCGGACGTGGATCGGCCCCGAGTACTACGACGGCGCTCGCTGGCACGTCGTGTCGCGGGACGACACCAGCGCCGCCGGCAGCGTGCACTACGACGGCCGGGCCCTGCTGGACCCCGGCGACCGGGCCTGGCTGCCGTTCCGCGCCAGCGGCGACTGCATCCCGCCGCAGCCGTGCGGCAACGACGGTCTGCGGGTCTTTGGCCCGGACGGCGGCCTGGTGGACGATGTGGTGCTGGCGCAGGTGCCGGATGCCGCCCGCTACGGCGTGGACCGGGCCCAGCTCGTGACCGCGCGCGGCGCGCGCGGCGCCGCCGGCACGCTGGACGCCCGCCTGTCCGCGCCGCTCGCGAGCCGCGCCGGCTTCCCGGCCTTCCAGCCAGCCGGCAGCGCCCAGTCCGGCGGCAGCGCCGCCTGGGCCGTCACGCCGGACCGCTACTACCGGCTGCCCAGCCTGGAGCCCGGCTACTACCCGTACCTGGACCCGCGCGAGTTCCTCACGACCGGGCTGCGCAACAGCGGCTACGCCACGGCGGCGGCCTTGGCGCCCTCCGGATTGCTGCAGGTCATCACGTGGGTCGAGGTGGACCTGGGTAGCGCCGTGGAGCACCGCATCCTGCTGAACAGCCTGCACGACTCCGGCTGGGAAGTGGAGGACCTGACGCCCAGCCCGCTCTTCGGGCCCGACGTCGAGTTCGAGCGCGTCGTGGCCATGGACTACTGCAGCAGCGGCGAATTGTGGCTGGCCACGGCCGCCGGCGCGGTGGGCGCCCGGCGTGACGGCGAGCGCCCGGATGGCGCCTGGACCGTGTACCCGGCCGACAGCGGCCTGTTCGATCCCGGTGAGCTGCCCACCGACATCGCCTGCGGCGAGGACGGGGCGGTGTGGATAGGCTCCCGCGGCGGCCTGTTGGGCTACGGCTTCAGCCCGCCCCCGGTTCGCATCTTCGCGCCCTACACGGCGCGCCGCGGCGGCTAGGCCGGTGCCAGGCGCCGGTTCCGGCCCCTGGCCGGAGGCTGGCCTCCTCCACGCGCTGCTGGACCTGACGGCGGACGCGGTGCTGGTCGCGGACGCCGCAAGCGGGCGCGTCCTCTGCGCCAACGCGGCGCTCGAGCGCTTCCTGGGCATGCCGGAGGGCTTGCCCGAGGACATGACCATCGACCGCCTGTGCGAGTCTGGCTCGGCCGCGCTGTCCGGCGCGCCGGCCACTGGCGAATCGGCGCCCGTGGGGGCGGCAGAGGCGCGCCTGCTGCGGGCCGACGGCTCCGTGGCGCCGGCACCCTTCCGCTTCCGGCGCGTAACCGGGCCCGACGGCGAGCGGCTGATCCTGGTCGCGCCCACCGCCCCGGCCGGCCGGTCGGAAGGCGCCGACCACGCCCGGCGCCTGGAGCAGATCGGCCTGCTGGCCGGCGGCATCGCCCACGACTTCAACAACCTCCTGACAGGCATCCTGGGCCAGGCATCGCTGGCCCTGGCCGTGCTGCCGCCGGACAGCCCGGCGCGGGGCCCCATCCACAAGGCGGCCGGCGCCGCCGGGCGGGCCGCCGACCTGACGCGCCAGCTGCTGGCGTACGCCGGCAAGGGCCAGTACCAGATCGCCTCGGTGGACCTGAACGAGCTGATCATAGAGAACATCGGCTTGCAGGAGACGGCCATGCCGCCGCGCGCCCGGCTGCGGCTGGAGCTGGCGCCCGACCTGCCCACCGTGCTGGCCGACCGCGGTCAGATGCAGCAGGTGCTCATGAACCTGGTGATCAACGCCGCCGAGGCCATCCCAAGAGCCGCCGCCGGCCGGGTGACCGTCCGCACCTGCGTGCGTCACGTTGGACTCGAGGCGGCGGACGACTCCCCCGCCGGCCTTCACGTCGCGCCGGGCGACTACGTCTGCCTGGAGGTGGAGGACAGCGGCACAGGCATGAGCCCGGACGTCCTGGCGCAGATCTTCGATCCGTTCTACAGCACCAAGGGCAGCGGCCGCGGCCTGGGCCTGTCGGCGCTGCGCGGCATCGTGCGCGCCCACAAGGGCGGCCTGCTCGTGGCCACCGCTCCCGAGCAGGGCACCCGCTTCCAGGTCCTCGTGCCCGTGGAGCCGCGAGGAGCGGTGCCGGAGGCGGCCGCGAGCCCGGTCCGCGCGGCCGCGGCGCCCGCCGCGCGGACCACGGTCCTGGTGATCGACGACGAGCCCGCCGTCCGCGAGGTGACGTGCGACATGCTGGCCACCTCCGGCATAGCCGCCATGGCCGCTGCGGACGGCGCGGAGGGCGTCACCCTTTATCGCGGCCACCACGACAGCATCGGGTTGGTCCTGCTGGACATGCAGATGCCGGGCCTGAGCGGCGAGGAGACCATGGGCCGCCTGCGGGCCGTGGACCCGGACGTCAAGGTGGTCGTGATCTCCGGCTACGGCGAGACCGAGGCCCTGCGCCGCTTCACGGGCAGCGGCATCCTCGCCTTCCTCCAGAAGCCGTACGATTGCGCCAGCCTGGTCGAGGCGGTCACCGCGGCGCTGCGTTAGGCGCGGCCATTGGACGAGCGCCGGGGTCAGCCGTGGTGAATGCCGCCATCGCTTGCGGCCAGCCGCTGGCTCACGACGCCGTCGAAGACGGCCATCATGCGCTTGGCTATGCCGGTCCAACCGAAACTGCGCCGCGCGAAGCGGGCGCCCTGGACCGACAGCTCGCTCGCCAGCGACGCGTACTGCATGGGCAGCGACAACATGGTGCCGAACTCGACGGGCCGGAACGGATCGGCGAACAGAGCGTGGTTGCCGAACTCGATGAGCTCAGACAGGCCGCCGTGCACCGTGACCACCGTCGGGGTGCCGCAGGCCATGGCCTCGATGGCCACCATTCCGAACGGCTCGTAGCGCGACGGCAGCGCGAACACACTGGCCGCCCGGTAGTAGTTGGCAAGGTCATCGTCGGCGATGTACGGGCGCCAGTCGATGCACTCGGCCACGCCCACCTCGGCCGCCACCGCCTGCAGCTCCCGGATGCCGGCCTCGTCGCGTGCCGAGTCGTCGCTGCCCACCGCCGCCACCAGGCGGCCGTCCGGCACGAGCTGGCGGAAGGTAGGCAGCGCCTGCAGCAGCAGGTCGTAGCCCTTGTTGGCGGCCATGCGGCCCACCAGCAGCACGTCGTGCGGCTGCAGGTCGTAGCGCTGGCGCAGCCGCTCCTGGTCGCGATGGCGGACGGGCGAGAAGCGGTTCTCGTCGATGCCGGGCGGGATGACCGAGACGTGGCGCTCCAGCACGTCGTAGTGCTCGCGCAGCACGTCGCACTGCGGCAGGGTGGTGGCGATGACGTGGTCGCAGGTCTGGTACGCAAGGAACTCGGCCCGGATGCGTTCCGCGAAGCGGTACTTGCGCTCCAGCTCTTCGGGCGGCATGTCCACCGCCATGTTGTGCAGCTTCCACCAACCCAACGAGTGCGGCGTGTGGACGTGGGGGATGCCCAGCTCGTCCGCTATCTTCTGGCCGGCCCAGCCGGCGTCCCAGTAGTGGGAGTAGACAATGCTGGGCGCCAGGCCCTTGGCCCGGTGGGCGATGAGGAAGTTGGTCACGAAGTCGCCAAGGTGGTCGTGCATGTCCTCCTTGCGCAGGAAGTCGCGCCCGCCGAAGGGCACCCGCCACACCCGGAAGTTCTCGTTGACCTCGTCTTCCTCCGGCTGGTCCTCGAAGCGCCTCGTGACCAGGTCCACCCGCCGCCCCAGACGGCTGAACCGCTTGGCCAGCTCCAGCACATACACCACCTGCCCGCCGGTGTCCGGTTTGCCGAGCTCGGGCTCCGCGCCCACGTAGCCGTGCAGCGACAACATCAGGATCGAGCCGGCGTAGCTGCCTTGTCCGTGGATCATTGATCGCTCCCATCGGCGTCGCCCGCCTCCGATGCGGCGCCGTCAGTCGTCGCGGCGGGGGCGGCGGCCGGCATGTCGTCCATGTCCAACGCCTCGCGCACGCGGGCGGCCACGTTGCGCGGCTCGTCCTGGCACACCCACAGCCCCAGGTGCTCGAAGCCGCCGGTCTCCTGGGTGAAGGGCAGAAACTCGCAGTACAGCCCCGCGCCCGGGCCGTTGTTCACCGTGACGTTGAACGCCGGCGCGCGGCCTAGGCGCGGCATGACGGCCAGGATGGCCCGCATGGCGTCGTGCCAGCCGTCGGCCACGGCGGCCAGCTCCTCGGCCGCAAGGTCGGACAGGTACTCGCGCCTGGGGTCCTTGACCAGCAGCATCATGTCGTACGGCCGGCGCATGAAGTACGGCACCACCAGCGCCGCGGCGCCGTAGTCGCGCACCACCAGCTCCGGCGGCGTGCAGCGCAGCAGGAAAGAACTGAAGACCTCCCGTCGCTGCTCGAAGAACTGCCAGTTGTGGAAGAAGCGGCGCGGCATGATGTTGCTGAAGGCTATCTGCTGGTGGCCGTGCGACAGCGAGCCGCCCACTGCCCGGCCGTAGTTCTTGATGATGGACACGTAGCCGCGGGTGGAGCGGGCCACGTTCCAGGGCTCCGAGATCGGCATGAAGCCCTCGGACTCGGTCAGCAGCTTGCGCTCCAGGGCGGCCAGTCGCTGGAAGACCACGACGCGGTCGGCGCGCGGCAGCGAGTGCCAGTCGTCATCGTGGCGCGAGGACGTCCACTGCAGGAAGTGGAGACCGTAGGCGAAGCGATCGGTGGGGCCCAGGTCCTCGTGCGCCGCTTTGGACAGGGCGGTGGTGGGCAGGGCGGTGATGGGGTCCAGCTGCCGGACGATGGGGAACAGGTTCTTGTTGATGAACGTGAAGCCGTCGGACAGCGGCGCCACGTCAAGCACGCCCGTCGTCTGCCCCAAGCAGATGGGGCACGGCGCCGTGTCGCGCGCAAGCGGCGGGAACGACTGGTCGTGCAGGCGCCGGGCGCGCGCGCGGTTGAACGTCACCACCGCTCCGTCGCGGGGGTCGACCTGATGTTCGCCGTCCGGCAGGTTGTCCGCCAGGTTGAGGTCGTCCCGAAACAAGGCGACAAGCTCGGAAACGCTCAGCGCGTCGATGGAGCGGCTCTGGATCAGCGGCTCGAGGTGCTCCAAGTCCATGGCGCGGGCCGGTGCGGTGGGTCCGTTCACGGCCGCCTCCAGCCGATGTCCTCGAGCAGCTTGTCCACGATCGTCGGCCAGGTGAAGTCCGGAACAGTGATCTCGTAAGCGCGACGGCCCATCTCGTCCCGCAGCTCGCGGTCCGCGAGCAGCAGCTCGAGGGCCTGCGCGAAGCCGGCCACGTCGTCGGCCGGCACGACCACTGCACCGGCGCCGACACGCAGCCCGGATGGGCCGCCTGCCGCGGCTTGACCGCCTTCCATCGCGGTGCCCAGCAGGTGCTCGACCACGAACGGGATGCGATCGCTGCCGATCACCGGCACGCTGCTGGCCGCGGCCTCCTCCACGGCCATGCCGAAGCCCTCCATGATGGACGGTGAGCAGTAGACGTACGTGGCGGCGTGCAGGGCCGGCAGATGGTCCCACACGTTGCCCACCACCGCCACGTCCGGCGGCAGGCCCAGCGTGGTGATCAGCTCGCGCAGCTCCGCAGCCAGCCGCGCCTCCGTCTTGTCGATGGCCACCACCAGCAGGGTGTCGGGATGGGCGACCCGGGCCTGCGCGAAGGCGCGGATCAGCACGTCCTTGCGCTTGGTCGTGTCCGTGCGGCTGATCTCGGTCACCAGTCGCCGGCGCCGCACATCGGTCTGCTCCAAGCCGGAGGCCGAGGAGAGCAGGCTCCACAGTGGATCGTCGTTCGCCACGCGGTGCGGCCTGAAGCGGACGGTGTCAATGCACGGGGGCAGGAACAGGCGGCTCTCGTGCCCGTAGTCGTCACGCAGGGACGTGCGGATCAGGGACGATGTGGCGGCGATGCCGTCCAGCTCGGGCACCAGCCGGCGCTCGATCTCGATGCGCTCGTCTATGCGCAACTCGGCCCACTTCTCCGGCGCGACGTTGCGCTTCTTCACCGTGCCCAGCGAGTGGGGCACCCAGACGTGCGGGACGGTTGTCTCCAGCATGCGCTCCAACAGCACGCCGACCTTGGCGCCGTCCCAGTAGTGGGAGATGACGAGGTCGACCTGCGTGCCCTCGCGCGCCAGGAAGTCGTGCAGGAAGCGGGCCAACACGGGCGTGTGCGGGTCCATGGCCTCCTTGCGGACGAAGCCCGGCTCGTCGTCCTCCAGATAGAGGAGGCGCCGCGTGCCGTCGCGGTAGCTGAGGCCCCGTCTGGGCTCCGCCGAGACGGGGTGCGGGTAGCCGCCGCGGTTGGCGATGGTCACCCGGAAGCCGGCGTCCGCCAGGGCGCCCGTGAACTGGTTGACGAACACGTTCTGGCCGCCGGTGTCGGGCAGGCCCGGGATCACCTGCCACTGGTGCAGCCCGTGGTTCGTGATCTGCAGGATGTGCGGCAGGGCGGACGATCGGAAGAGCCGATCGAAGCGCTGCTGTTGCGCGTCGGGCACGGGGTTCTCCTCCCTCTTTCCGGTGCCGGCCCACGGCGCGGCGGCGCGCGCGGGCCGGGAGCCTTCTACAGCACGCCGAAGTGGCGCAGCCCTTCCGTCACGCCGGCGGCGTGGCGGCCGGCCGCCAGGTAGACGCCGTCGTGACGGCGGGCGGCGACGTGCGCCAGCAACTCCGGCTGGGCGTTGCCGACCACGATGCCGAAGGGGTAGGCGTCGAACATGGAAGCGTCGTTGCCGCTGTCACCGGCCACGATGACGCGGTCCGGTCGCAGTGACAGATGGTCGATGAGGAAGCGGATGGCGTTGCCCTTGCCGGCTGCCGCCGGGATCACGTCCAGGTCGCGGCCGCTCGACCAGACCACCTGGTAGCCGCCGCGGCGCGCGGCGCGCTTGCGGATCAGGGCCACCGCCGCCTCGGGTTGCGACACGCCGTCCATGAAGCAGCTGACCTTCAAGGTCGTGTTGTACATGTCAGGCTGCATGACCAGCCCGTGGATGCCCGCCAGCAACTC
>Ga0114946_10001551_pt1 | contig 15851 bp, 14 predicted proteins | sample WalLakDeSediment_FD_88676 | JGI IMG/M metagenome (GOLD analysis project Ga0114946, IMG submission 88676) | Lake sediment microbial communities from Walker lake, Nevada to study Microbial Dark Matter (Phase II) - Walker Lake 11/02/13 Deep Sediment | ecosystem: Environmental > Aquatic >... | reverse complement strand
TACTTGCCGAAAAAATGCTCGCGCACGTAGGCGCCGTCCTTGGACTTGAAGTTCTGGTAGTCGCCGTCCACGCATTCTTCCATGCGCTTGCGCAGCAGGCCGGTGGTGTCGCGCGCCAGGAGCGCGTCCCAGCCCTTGCCCCAGACCACCTTGATGACTTTCCAGCCGGCGCCCTGGAAGGCCGCCTCGAGTTCCTGGATGATCTTGCCGTTGCCGCGCACCGGCCCGTCGAGTCGCTGCAGGTTGCAATTGATCACGAACACCAGGTTGTCGAGACCCTCGCGCACGGGCAGCCCGATCTCGCCCATCGACTCGGGCTCGTCCATCTCGCCGTCGCCGAGGAAGGCCCACACCTTGCGATCGGACGGCTCGACGAGGCCGCGGTGCTCGAGGTACTTGGTGAACTTCGCCTGGAAGATGGCCTGCATCGGGCCGAGGCCCATGGACACCGTCGGGAACTGCCAGTATTTCGGCATCAGCCAGGGATGCGGATAGGACGAAAGTCCCCCGCTGACTTCCTGGCGGAACTTCAACAGGTCCTCTTCGCCAAGGCGTCCCTCGAGGAACGAGCGCGCGTAGATGCCGGGCGCCGAATGGCCCTGGATGAAGATCATGTCGCCGCGGCTCTTTTCTGTTGCGCCGCGCCAGAAATGGTGGAAGCCGACTTCGTAGAGCGTCAGCGAGGACGCGTAGCTGGCGATATGCCCGCCATACTCGGAACTCTCCCGGTTGGCATGCACGACCATCGCCATGGCGTTCCAGCGCAGCCACGCCTCGATGCGCTTCTCCATCTCGCGATCGCCGGGATAGGACGGCTCCCGCGCCAGGGAGATCGTGTTCAGGTAGGCGGTATTCGGTCCGAACGGCAGATAGTGTCCGGCACGCCGGACGTGGTCGATTAGGCGTTCCACCAGCCAGTGGGCGCGCTCGCCGCCGTGCGCCTGCAGCACGGAGTCGATCGACTCCAGCCACTCGCGCGTTTCGTCCGGGTCATCATCGCGGAAATTGGGGTCGTATGACATTTTTTTCCGGCTCCCCGGGGCGGTGGAACGACCGTATCATCCCTGGGTCGCTCGGATGAATCTTCGCGGTCTTGCTGCTACGATGGCGCCCTGCAACAAAGGCGTCGCGGTGCGCTGCACGACCGTCGTTGTTATTGCTTCGATATCTTCGGGGCTCCCCCTGGTGAGGTCAAGGATCACCCATGACAAGTCTGCTGCCGGAAGGCCAACTGCCGCGTGTCGCGCGGCGCCGTGACCCGCGGAATCTGCCGCACCTGGACCATCTGGTGGTGGTCGTGGCGGAGCACGCCGGCAAAGCAGCCTGGGCGACCATTCCCGGCGGCAACACCCTGGCCACTGCCGTACGGCGCAGGCAGCTGACCAAGGCCGGATCGGTCTGCACGCTGCATTTCGCGGATCCGTGTCCGGTCACCGTCGGCATCGCCGATCCCAAGGCCGCGCCGTTTGCCTGGCTGACCCTCGCGCGCAAGCTGGCCGCGGAAGTTCGCTCCGGCCGCCCCGCGAAGGTCGGCGTGATGACTGTCGGTGCGCCGGAGGGCGTCGGGCTCGCCTGGCTGGAGGCCACCGTCTCCGGACTGCTGGCCGCGGAGGGGCCGATGCCGCAGTTCCGCAGCAAACGGAGTTCGCCGCCGCCGCGCCTTTCGACCATCACGCTGCTGGATGAAACCCCGGAGCTCGACCTGGCGCGGATTCGCGCCGAGGCCGAGGGAAATCACCTGGCCCGCTGGCTCACCGCGCTGCCGCCGAACCGGCTCGATGCGGCGGGCTACCGGCGCCTGCTGGAGGAGCTCGCGGGACGCGAGGGCTGGGAGTTGTCGTTCCTCGACGAACAGGCGCTGGCCGACTTGGGCGCGGGCGCGTTCCTCGCGGTTGCGCGCAGCAATGCCCGTCGTGACGCGGGGATCGCGCGACTCAAGTACCGTCCAGGCGAACAAGACGGCGATGCGCCGCGTGTTGCCCTGGTCGGCAAGGGCATCTGCTTCGATACCGGCGGCACCAACCTGAAGAACTTCCGCGGCATGCTCGACATGCACGAGGACATGCAAGGGAGCGCCGTTGCGCTCGGCGCCCTGCTGGCCCTCACCCGCATCGGTTACGGCGGGCCCGTGGACTGCTGGCTGGCGATCACCGAAAACCGCATCGGCCCGGACGCCTACAAGTCGCGCGACGTCATCACGGCCGCCAACGGCGTGACGATCGAAGTCATTCACACGGATGCGGAGGGGCGCCTCGTGCTGGCCGACACGCTCGCGCTGGCCGGGCGAGAGCAGCCCGGGCTGATCATTGATTATGCGACGCTCACCGGCGCCTGCGTCGCTGCCCTGACGCATCGCTACAGCGGTATATTTGGCAATCGGCCGGAACTCGTCGAGGCGGCCGTCGAGGCCGGCCGCGCGAGCGGCGAACGCACCTGGCCGTTTCCGATGGACGAGGATTTCGACGAGGCCCTGGAGAGCCGCGTGGCCGACGTAATGCAGTGCGCGATCGACAACGACGGCGACCACATCCTCGCGGCCCGCTTCCTGCAGCGCTTCGTTCCGCAGGACACGCCCTGGCTGCACATCGACCTGTCCGCCGGTCACCACAAGGGAGGGCTGGGCCTTGCGCCGACCACGCAGACCGGCTTCGGCGTGCGCCTCACGCTGGCGATGCTGTTGGACCACGAGCTCGCGGCCCCTCCACGCGAGGGAGGAGCGGCGTGAAATTGCGCCTGCGCCGCCCGGACGACTGGCACCTGCACCTGCGTGACGGGACGCTGCTGGCCGCTGTTTTGCCGCACACCGCCGCGCGATTCGCGCGGGCGGTCGTAATGCCGAACCTGTCGCCACCCGTGACCACGACATCGGCGGCGCTCGCCTACCGCGAGCGAATCCTGGCCGCGCTCCCCGCGGGGATGACATTCGAGCCGCTGATGACCTTGTACCTCACGGACAACACCCCCGCGGAGGAAATCCGGCGTGCGCGCGCAAGCGGCCTGATCGTCGGCGTCAAGCTCTATCCCGCCGGCGCGACCACCCACTCGGACTCCGGCGTGACCGATCTCGCGCAGTGTGCCGCAGCGCTGGAGGCCATCGAGGACGCGGGTCTGGTGCTGCAGGTTCACGGCGAGGTCACCGCATCCACGGTCGACGTGTTCGATCGCGAACGGATTTTCATCGAGGAGGTGCTCGCCCCCTTGGTCGAGCGCCACCCGCGCCTCAAGGTCGTGCTGGAGCACGTCACGACGGCCGACGGCGTCGAGTTCGTCCGCGCCGCGCGGCCCGGCATCGCCGCGACGATCACGCCGCAGCACATGCTGCTGAACCGCAACGCGTTGTTCGCGGGCGGACTGCGCCCGCATCACTTCTGCCTCCCGGTGCTCAAGGCGGAGCGCCATCGCGAGGCGGTGTGCGCGGCGGCCACCAGCGGAGACGAGCGTTTTTTCCTGGGCACCGACAGCGCGCCTCACTCCAGGCACAGCAAGGAATCCGCCTGCGGTTGCGCGGGCATCTTCTCGGCACCGGTGGGCATCGAGGCTTATGCCGAGGCCTTCGAGGCGGCCGGAACGCTGGACCGCCTGGAAGGCTTCGCCAGCGTTTTCGGGGCGCGCTTCTACGGCCTGCCGCTCAACGAAGGCGAGCTTGTGCTCGAGAAGCGCCGGTGGACCCCGCCGGCGGAATACGCGGCGGGCGACGAACGGCTTGTGCCGTTCCGGGCCGGCGAGACCGTCAGCTGGGCGCTGGCGGGAGAGTCCCGATGAACGAAGGCACAGGGATGTCGCGCGCGCAGGATGCGCCGGCCCCGATGGCGCAGCGCTTCCGCGGATTCCTTCCGGTGGTCGTGGACGTCGAGACTGGCGGCTTCAATCCGCGCACCGATGCGCTGCTCGAAATCGCCGCGGTGCTGATCGAACTGCAAGCGGATGGCAGCTTCGTGCCGGGCGAGACCTACCGCTACCATGTGCAGCCGTTCGAGGGCGCGAACCTCGAGGCGGCGTCGCTCGAGGTCAACGGCATCGACCCGTACCATCCGCTGCGCCCCGCTTTACCGGAGCGCGACGCCCTGCAGCGCATTTTCCGTGAAGTCCGCGCGGCGGTGCGCGCGCAGGATTGCACGCGCGCAATACTCGTCGGGCACAACGCGTTCTTCGACCTGCATTTCCTGAATGCCGCGATCGAGCGCTGCAGCATCAAGCGCAATCCCTTCCACCCGTTCTCGAGCTTCGATACTGCGACGCTCGGGGGCATCGCCTACGGGCAGACCGTGCTGTCACGTATCGTCGAGTCGGCCGGGCTCAGCTGGGACAGCAGCTCGGCTCATTCAGCCGCCTACGACGCGCGGATCACCGCCGAAGTGTTCTGCGCGATCGTGAACCAGTTTCGCGGCATCTACGAGCAGCGTCGGCGCTAGGCCTTCGCGGCGGCTTCGTCGAGCAGCTTCTTAAGCTCGCCGGAGTGATACATCTCCACGACGATGTCGCAGCCGCCGACCAGCTCGCCGTTGACGTACAGTTGCGGATAGGTCGGCCAGTTCGAGTAGGCTTTCAGGCCCTCCCGGATTTCCGGGTCCTCGAAGATGTTGAAAGACCCGAATTCCGCGCCGCTGGCCCTCAACGCCGCCACGGCCTGGGCCGAAAAACCGCATTGCGGGAAGTCGGGATTGCCCTTCATGAACAGCAGGACAGGGTGAGACGCAAGCGTCTCCCTGATCCGCTCGTTGAGCTCTGCCATCGCCACTTTCTCCTGGTTGTATATATTTATTCGTGCCATCGTCTGCCTCACTTGGCGGGTGCGCGCACAATCTTTATTTCGTTGCGCACGGACTTGACACCGTCTACCGACGCCGCAATCCGTTCGGCCTGTTCACGCGGAATGGTGCTGCTGACCGTGCCGCTCAATGTGACGTTGCCCTCGTAGGTCTCGACGCTGATCCTGAGCCCGTCGACGTACTTGTCGCCGATCAGGCGGGCCTTCACCGCGGTCGTGATGCGGCTGTCGGCCGCAATCACCCCGGCATCACGCTCGTCGTGGCCGACATAGTAGCCGCCGGCGGCGGCCCCGCCGATCGCCAGCGGCACACACCCGGAAACAGATACCGCCGCCAGTGCCGAGAGGACCGCTGCCAGCAATCTCATGGGGAGAGTCTCCGTGGCGGGCTCAGCCGAAATTCTTCGCGACGAAGTCCCAGTTGACGAGCTGCCAGAACGCCTCGAGGTACTTCGGGCGCGCGTTCCGGTAATCGATGTAATAAGCGTGCTCCCAGACATCGCAGGTCAGCAAGGGCTTGTCCTTGCCGGTGAGCGGCGTCTCGGCATTGCTGGTCTGCACGATCGCCAGCTTGTCGTCGTCCTTCTTGACGAGCCAGGCCCAGCCCGAACCGAACAGTGTCACGGACTTGTCCGAAAACTGCTTCTGGAAGTCCGCAAAAGACCCGAACGAGTCATCGATCGCCTTGGCCAGTTCGCCACCCGGCTCGCCGCCACCATTCGGCGCCAGGCAGTGCCAGTAAAACGTGTGATTCCAGATCTGAGCAGCGTTGTTGAACACGGCGCCCGTGCTGCCACGGACGATGTCCTTGAGCGATGCCTTGGCCCAGTCCGTGCCGTCGATCAGCCCGTTGAGTTTCTCGACATAGGTTCGATGATGTTTGCCGTAGTGGTACTCGAGCGTCTCTCGTGAGATATGCGGCTCCAGGGCATCCATCGCATAGGGAAGTTCAGGCAGGGTGTGCGCCATGGCGGACTCCTCGGAAAATCGTAGCTGCTTGAATTTCGGGACAATCGCCCCGAGCGAATGAGCGCAAGTATACCAGACGGTCCGGCCGGTTCACGGCCGCCTGCCCGCTGCTGCAAACGGCTCGGGCTATACTGCCGGCCGTCCATTGAAAGGATCCCCGATGATGCGTCCGCAGCTGCCCCAGGACATACCGTTGATGGTCGCCCGCGCCCTCGAGGAGGACCTCGGGCCCGGCGATGTGACAGCTGACTTGCTCCCCGGGCACTTCATGGCGGAGGCGACGGTCGTCAGTCGGGAAGATGCAGTGCTGTGCGGCACCGCCTGGTTCGACGAGGTGTTCGCGCAACTCGATGCGACACTTTCCATCGAGTGGTTCAAGGCCGACGGCGCGAAGCTTGCGCCGGACATGGCGCTGTGCCGGCTGAGCGGCCCGGTGCGGCCACTGCTCAGCGGCGAGCGCACGGCCCTGAACTTCCTGCAGGCGCTCTCCGGCACGGCGACGATTGCGCGGCGCTATGCCGAGGCCGTGGCCGGCACCGGCTGCAAGGTACTGGACACCCGCAAGACCATTCCCGGACTGCGCGCGGCGCAGAAATATGCCGTCGCCTGCGGCGGCGCCGCGAATCATCGCCATGGCCTCTACGATGCGATCCTGATCAAGGAAAACCACATCATCGCGGCCGGCGGCATCCCAGCGGCATTGGCGGCGGCCCGTCGCGCGCACCCGGACCTGGGCGTCGAGATCGAGGTCGAGTCGCTCGATGAACTCGACCAGGCGCTCGAGGGTGGCGCCGACATCGTGTTGCTCGACAACTTCGGGCTCGCGGAGCTGCGCGATGCCGTGGCGCGCGCCCGCACGCGACCCGGCTGCGCCACCCGCCTCGAGGCTTCGGGCAATGTCGACCTGCAGAATATCCGCGAGATCGCCGAGACGGGCGTGGATTTCGTGTCGGTGGGCGGGTTGACCAAACACCTGCGCGCAATCGACCTGTCGATGCGCTTCCGGCTCGCTGCCGACGCCGGCGCCTGAAAATTCCTGTTGCAGCGCACTAAGCCCGGCGTATTTGCGGGTCGCGCCCGGGCGCCCGAATGCGCCGAAATATAAAGACTTGCTGAAATAGGTCCCGCGCTGCCCGGGTCTATTTTGCAGTGCGGCATGCGAATCCCAACGGATGTTTGAATCGAAAACTCATCGGCTTGCCGGGCTCTGATTTCATGGGTTATAAGCGAATGATGCAGTGCGGCAGTCGAGTCGCGAGATCGGCCCGCGGGCCAAGGAAAAACAGGCGGAGAACATCATGTCCGGCATCACCTGGCTTCTACTGATCCTGGTCGCCTTCGGCGCCCTCGCCTATCGGCGCAGTTCCCTGTCCGTCTGGACCGGCGCAGCCGCGATCCTGCTGGTCGCGATCCAGGTCACGGGCGGCGGATTGACCCCCCTGCCCTGGATCGTCTTCGCCGTCATCGCGGTCGCGCTGAACTTCAAGCTACTGCGGCGCGCATTGTTGAGCAGGCACCTGCTCAAGTGGTTCAAGTCCGTGCTGCCGCCGATGTCGGCCACCGAGAAAGACGCCATCGATGCGGGCAGTGTCTGGTGGGACGCGGAGCTGTTCAGCGGACGACCCAACTGGAACGAGCTTTTGCGTACGCCGCCCGCCGAGCTGAGCGCCGAAGAGCGCGCCTTCCTGGATGGTCCCGTGGAAGAACTGTGCCGGATGCTGGACGACTGGAGGATCAACCACGAACTCAACGACCTGCCGCCGGAGGTCTGGGACTTTCTCGGCAAGAATCGCTTCTTCGCGATGATCATCCCGAAGGAATACGGCGGCCTGGACTTCTCGGCGCGTGCCCAGTCCGACGTGGTCGTCAAGATCGCCAGCCGTTGCGGTACCGCAGCCGTTACGGTGATGGTGCCGAACTCGCTCGGCCCGGGCGAGCTGCTGATGCATTACGGCACCACCGAACAGAAGCAGTACTACCTGCCCCGCCTGCCGCGCGGCGAAGAAATCCCCGCCTTCGCCCTCACCGGTCCGTGGGCTGGTTCCGACGCCGGTTCGATGCCCGACGAAGGCATCGTCTGCAAGGGCGAGCACAAGGGCAAGGAAGTGCTGGGCTTCCGCGTCAACTGGGAGAAGCGTTACATCACCCTCGGCCCGATCGCCACACTGCTGGGCCTCGCCTTCAAGGCGCGCGACCCCGACGGCCTGCTCGGCGGCCAACAGGAGCTCGGCATCACCTGCGCGCTCATTCCCACCACGGCGCCAGGCGTGGAGATCGGCCTGCGGCATGATCCCGGCGGCGCATTTCAGAATGGCCCCAACAGCGGCAAGGACGTGTTCGTGCCGATGGACTGGGTGATCGGCGGCCAGGCGCAGGTAGGCAACGGCTGGAAGATGCTGATGGACTGCCTCTCGGTGGGACGCGCCATCTCGCTGCCGGCGCTTGGCACGGCGGGCGGCAAGGCGGCGGCGAGGATGACCGGCGCCTACGCGCGCGTCCGGCGCCAGTTCAGGATCCCGATCGGCCGCTTCGAGGGCATCGAGGAGCCGCTCGCACGAATCGGCGGCATCACCTACCGGATGGACGCCGCACGCATCCTGACGGCGAGCGCGCTGGATCTCGGCGGCAAGCCATCGGTGCTGTCGGCCATCCTCAAGTACAACAATACCGAAGGCATGCGCCAGGCCATCAATGACGCGATGGACGTCCACGCGGGGCGCGCCATTTGCCTCGGCCCGCGCAACTATCTCGCGCAGAGCTACCAGACCGTACCGGTCGCCATCACCGTCGAGGGCGCGAACATCCTGACCAGGACCATGATCATCTTCGGCCAGGGCGCGATCCGCTGTCATCCCTATGTGCTCAAGGAAATGCTCGCGGCCGCCAACGACGACGCCGAGGCCGGGCTCAAGGCCTTCGACGAAGCCTTTTTTGCGCACGTCGGGTTCACCATCAGCAACCTGGTGCGTTCCTTCGTGCTCGCCGTGACGGGAGCACGCTTCGTCAAGGCGCCGGACCTGGGACCGACGGCCGCCTACGCCCGGCGCCTCACGCGCATGAGCGCTTCGTTCGCGCTGCTCGCAGACGTCGCGATGCTGACACTGGGCGGCGAACTGAAGCGACGCGAGAAGATCTCAGGGCGCTTTGCCGACATCCTGAGTCACCTGTACATGGCCTCCGCGGTGCTGAAGCGCTTCGAGGATGACGGCCGGCCGACGGCCGACCTGCCGCTCGTGCAATGGGCGCTGGACGACTCGCTCGGCATCATCGAAGAGCGACTTGACGGCATCCTGCGCAACTTCCCGGTGCGCGGGGTGGGGGCCGTGCTGCGTCCGTTCGTGCTGCCGCTCGGCCGCCGGCACAAGGGCGCCTCGGACACGCTCGGCCACGAAGTCGCGAAGCTCCTGCTGAGCCCCTCCGAGACCCGCGATCGGCTCACCGCCGGCGTGTTCATCGAACGCAGCGAGGACGACCCCATGGGACTGATGGAGCTGGCGCTCGAGAAGGTCATCGCCGCCGAGCCGGTGGAGCGCAAGCTGGCACAGGCACTCGGCGCCAGCATCAGCCCCATGAACATGGAAGCGGTGTTGAAGAAAGGCCTGGCCGACGCGGTCATCAACGAACTCGAGGCGGAAACCGTGCGCGAAGCAATGGCGATTACCGCGGAGGCCATTGCCGTGGACGACTTCCCGGGCCGGCCGAAGAAGAAGGCGGGTCAGCAGGCCGCCTGACGGCGCTCCTGCGTAACCACCGGCCGCCGGCACCACCATGCCGGCGGCTTGGCTTGCGGGTGATCAACCAGCCGTGTGAACATGCCGGCCCGCTTTTCACGTGTGCCGGAGCCCCGCCATGCAAGTTCACCGGATTCCCCTGGCTTTAGTGCTCGCGGCCGCGCTGGCGATGGCCGGCTGCGGGCGCTCGCCTGGCGTCATTGCGCCAGCCGAAGTCCCGGACCTCTCCGCGGCGGAGCGGGCGGCCGCGCTCAATGCCGTCTACGCGCAGTACTGGGAGGAGTTCCTGGTCCTGAACCCCATCCTGGCGACCTTCACCGGCGACCACCGCTACAACGCGGAATTGCCCGACGCGGGCACCGCGAGCTTCCGCATGGCGCTACATGAGTTCAGGACAAAATGGCTCGAGCAGGCCGAGGCCGTCGGTGCGGCGGGCCTCGAAGGGCAGGACCTGCTCAATCACCAGATTTTCGTCCGCAACCTGCGTGCCCAGCTCGAGACGGAGAAGTTTCCGGGGTGGATGCTGCCGGTCAACCAGATGGGAGGCTTCCATACCTTCGCGGTACAGCTGGGCTCGGGTACCGGGGCACAGCCCTTCGACACCGTCGAGGACTACGAAAACTGGCTCGCCCGAGCCGGTCGGCTGCCCGGAATTTTCGCGACCAGCATCGAGAATATGCGCGAGGGGATGACCGCGGGCGTGGTGCAGCCGCGGGTATTGATGGAAAAAGTCTTGCCGCAGCTCGACGCCTTGATCACCGACACCCCGGAGGAGAGCCCGTTCTGGGGCCCGGTCACGCGTATGCCGGCGGAATTTCCCGACTCGGAAAAGGCGCGCCTGGCCGGCGCCTTGCGGGCCATGATCACCGACGAGCTCATGCCTGCATACCGCAGCCTGCGCGCTTTCATCGCCGAAGACTACCTGCCGGCCACGCGAGATACGGTAGGTCTCGATGCGCTGCCCGACGGCGAGGAATGGTATGCCGTCGCGGTCCGCCAGAGCACCACGACCGACCTGTCGCCGGACGAGATTCACCGCATCGGGCTCGACGAGGTCGCCCGGATCCGGGCCGAGATCCTCGGCGTGATGACGGACGTGGACTTCGACGGCTCGATGCAGGAATTCATCGATTTCATGAAGCACGATCCGCAGTTCGAATTTGCATCCGAGGAAGCCCTGCTGGAATTTTATCGCGCCATCGACGCGAGGGTCGGTGCGCGTATTCCGGAGCAATATTCGCTGCTGCCCAAGGCCCCTTACGAGATCCGCCCGGTGGAAGCCTTCCGCGCGCGATCCATGGCCGGCGGCCAGTATTTTCCGCCCAGCGAGGACGGCAGCCGGCCGGGCATCTTCTATGTCAACACCTACGACCTGCCGACCCGCAAGACCTGGGACGCCGAGAGCCTGTTCCTGCACGAGGCGGTGCCCGGGCACCATTTCCAGATCGCCTTGCAGATCGAGCTGACCGACATGCCGGCGTTCCGGCGCTGGGGCGGCGAGGACGCCTTCGCCGAGGGCTGGGGACTGTACGCCGAAAGCCAGGGCAAGGCGCTGGGACTCTATACGGATCCTTACCAGTACTTCGGCCGCCTGCAGTGGGAACTTTGGCGCGCGATCCGCCTGGTGGTCGATACCGGCCTGCACAGCAAGGGCTGGAGCAGGGAGCAGGTGATCAGCTACATGCTGGAGAACTCGGCCTCCAGCGAGGTCAACGCCGTGGCCGAGGCCGAGCGCTATATCGCCTGGCCCGCGCAGGCGCTGGCCTACAAGATCGGCGAGCTGAAGATCCTCGAGTTGCGCGCCAGGGCCGAGCAGGCGCTCGGCGCAGCGTTCGACGTGCGCGAGTTCCATGCCGAGGTGCTCAGGGACGGCGCAGTGCCGCTCGACGTCCTGGAGGCCAAGATCGAGCGCTGGATCGCCGTCAAGAAATCCTAGCGGCTACATCACCGGCATGCGGAACAGCAGCAGGTGGCCGCCGCCGAATGCGAGCCACCACCATACGCCGGCGCCGGCTGCCACGGCCACGCAGTCCCACAGCAGCGACGGCGGCCGCTTCGGCGGCGTCCAGGGGCGCCGGAACGAGGCCACCAGGACGACCAGCGCCCAGGCGAGAAAGCCGCCGAACAAGATCGTATCCGCGACGCCTGCATTGACCAGCAGGTGCAGCGCGGCCCATGCCGTGGTCGCGATCATCATCGGATGCCTCAGCGTGGCCCGGATCTTCCCCGGCAAGTAGGCGGCCACGAACACCACCAGCACCGGGAGCATCAGCAGCCCGACCAGCATCCGCGTCCAGCCCGGCGGCGGCCCCCACAGCAGCGGGCTGGTCCAGCGAATGGCTGCATATCCCGCGACGAGCATCACGAAACCGGCGAGCGAGAGGATCGAATAAAGCCCCTTCCAGCCCAGCGGACCCAGGCGGCTGATCATCAGCTCGCGAAAGTCGGGCACGATCACGCGCACCAGGTGGGTGCCGAAAAATACCACCATTCCGGCCAACAGCAGGGTCATGTCGAGCCTCCCGATGAAGTTCCGGAAAGCTTAACAGGCGCGGGAGATCAGCGGACCTCGCGGATGGCGTATTCCGGGTCCATGATGCGGCGGGGTTCGCCTACGCCGTAGCCCTGCGCGTAGTCCACGCCCATGCCGCGCAGCATCGTGATCAATTCCTTGTTCTCGACGAATTCTGCGATGGTCTGCTTGCCCGTCAAGTGGCCAATCTCGTTGATCGAGCGCACCATCTCGCGGTCGATGGGATCGTGCAGGATTTCCTTCACGAAACTGCCGTCGATCTTCAGGAAGTCCACCGGGAAGTGTTTCAGGTAACCGAATGACGACAGCCCGGTGCCGAAGTCATCGAGCGCGAACATGCAGCCCAGTTCCTTCAGCGAATTGATGAAGCGGTTGGCCTGTGAATAGCTGGCGATGGCAGCTGTTTCGGTGATCTCGAAACAGATTTTCGATGCATCCAGCCCGCTGCGTTCGAACTGCTCGATCACGAACGGCAGGAACTTGTCGTCGCACAGACTCTGGCCCGAGAGGTTGATCGAGCACATCGACAGGCGCTTGCGCTCGTCGGCCTCCGACACCAGCCAGCGGAAGGCATTGGTGATGACCCAGCGGTCGATGCTGGGCGTGAGGCCGTAGCGCTCCGCCGCATTGATGAACACATCCGGCGCGATGATCTGGCCCTGCTCGTCACGCATTCGCAGCAACAGTTCGTAGTGCGCACCGCTCGACTGGCCCTGCAACGGCATGATCGGCTGGCGGAACAGCTCGAAACGCGACTCCTCGAGCGCGTTGTTGATGCGCGCCGCCCATTGCATCTCGCGCCGGCGCCGCATCAGGTCGATATCGTTTTCCTGCCAGGTCTGGACCCTGTTGCGGCCGGATTCCTTGGCCGCCGCACAGGCGCTGTCGGCGGCCGTCAGCAATTCCGCGACGCTGGCCGATTCCGGCGCGATCGGCACCACGCCGATGCTGGCGCCCAGCCGGAAACTGCGGTCCTCCCATACGAAACGGAAGTCCTGCACGGCCTTGAGCAGCGACTCCGCGGTATCGATGGCCTCGTCCAGCGTGCAGTTCTCCAGCAGCACCCCGAACTCGTCGCCGCCCAGCCGCGCGAGCGTGTCGCGCCAGCGGATCTTCGATTTCAGCAGCGCGCCCAGTTGCCCGAGCAGCGCATCGCCGGCCATGTGGCCGCACGAGTCATTGATGATCTTGAACTGGTCCAGGTCCATGTAGCAAAGCGCGTATTGCGCCTCGCGGGCCCGGCCCATTTTCAGCGCGCGCTCGAGACGTGCCTCGAACTCGCGCCGATTGACCAGCCCCGTGAGCATATCGTGACTGGCATGGTAGGACAGCCGCCGGTTGAGTTCGCGCGCCTCGCTGACGTCGTGGAACACCAGCACGCCGCCGATGACCTGGCCCATGTCGTTGCGGATCGGGGCGGCGCAGCTCTCGACATAGAGCTCGTTGCCGTCGCGCCGGATGAGCAACGTGGGACGCATGGACTTGTAGAGCCTGTCACGGCGGATCGCGACGGAGAGCGGATTCTCCATCGGCTCGCAGGTTTCCTCGTGGAAGCTGCGGAAGATTTCGTCGACCGAACGCGCCGAGGCATCATCCAGCGTCCAGCCCGTGAGTTCCTGGGCAACGGGGTTCAGATACTCGATGCGACAATCCGAGTCCGTCGTGATGACGCCGTCACCGATGGATTGCAACGTGATCTGGGCGTTCTGTTTCTCGCGGAACAGGGCTTCCTCGTACAACTTCTGGTCGGTGATGTCGAGCTCGACGCCGACCAGGCGCAGCATCCTGCCTTCCTCGTCCACCATGGCCTTTGCCCGGCTCATCACCCAGCGCCAGTCGCCCGACTTGTGGCGCATGCGGTGCACGCTCTCGAACAGCTCCGACTTGCCCTCCAGATGGTCTCGAATCTTGCCCTGGACCCGCACCATGTCTTCCGGATGCACCAGCTGCCGCCAGTCGGGCATGTCTTCGTCGGGCTCATCCTCGCCATAGCCCATCATGATCTTCCAGCGGGACGAGAAATGGATCGTGTTGGTCTCTACGTCGAAGTCCCACACGCCATCGTTGGAGGCATGCCGGGTCAGTTCGTCGCGTTCGTAGATATCGTCGAGCTCGCGCCCGAGCTTCAGGCGAGTCAGTGCGGCTGACAGGCTGGCGCCAATCAACTTCAGCAACAGGTAGACGTCCACATGCCAGCTTTCGACCGGCCGGGCCGACAGCACGCCCAGCACGCCGCCAAGCTTTCCATGGATATCCAGGCCGGCGAACAGCGCCGCACCCGCGCCCATTTCGCGCATGAGTTTTGCTTCGCCGTCGAGCGAAGGCGATAGCCGGCTGGCATCGCGGATCTCGACCAGGCGCATGTGGCCGAGCTTGCTGTTGAGCCATTCCACATCCTCGAGGCGGTTGCCCGCAAGGCGTTCCGGACGGCAGCCGGCAAGCACCGTGGAGGCATGACTGACCCGGTCAAACGCGGCGCCATCCTCCGTAAGCAGCGCAAAGCAGATCGAGTCCGCGCCGACCGCTTCACGAATGACTTCGAGTGATTCGCTGAGGGTCTGCTCGGCATTTTCGGGTTCGAGGTTGAGCAGATCGACCGCCACCTTGGTGATAGCGGGATTGAGGCCGACCCTCGAGGGGATCGCCCGGCTCCTGCGAACCGCGGCACCCAGATCGGCGCTGATCCGGGCCACGGCTTCGGGCACGCGCTCTTCGCTCATGCAGGATCCAAATGAATGGCCTTAATTACTATCTGTAAGTCCTTGTTCCTGACGTATTCTTTGCGTAGCGGCATTCTGGACATCGCCAACGAAGATTACAAGATCAAAGCACCACGCCCGAGGAACGACGTCACAATTGACACTGCCTTTTTGCAGCCACCGGCCACAGGCGCCCAGTGGAAATGCCGCGGCCGGAGGACTACCCTCAGATCAACAGAGAATGATCGCGCGGCCCTCCCCCGTAACGCCGCACCCACATGATGGAGGCAAGAATACTATGAACGATGTCTGGGTAGTCGTGGCGTCAAGCACCCGTTGCCGGATCTTTACTCAGCAGAAACATAGTGGGCCTCTCCAGCAAGTAGCACAACTCGATCATCCCGAAGGCCGCCTGCGCGGCCGCGATCTCGCCTCCGACCGCCACGGGCGAAGCTTCGACAGCGCCGGCCACGGGCGGCACGCGATGGGGCAACACGTGGATCCGGTCGAACAGGAGAACATCCGGTTCGCGAAGACCGTTGCGACAAAGATCGACGAAGGGCGCAAGAAGGATCGGTTCGAACGCCTCGTGCTGGTCGCCGATCCACGCTTCCTGGGTCATTTGCGTCATGGGTTGTCGGCGGCGACACGCCACCGGCTGACCACCGAGCTGCACAAGAATCTTGCGGATGCAGACCCGCGCTCGATCCGCGAGGCCCTGCCCTACCGGATCTGAGGCCGCGAGACCGGCTCAGTGCACTTCGCAGTCCGGCGGAACGCTCTGTTCCTCGCCGCCGAGGGCCAGGTTGACTGCCTCGCCAATGCAATGCGGGCAGACCGTCAGGTAGACACCCTGGTCGTCCACGTTGACTTCGAAGGTGACGGAGTGCTCGCCGACGAACACGTCGAGCTGGCCTTCATCCTGCAGCTCCTGGATCGCCTCGGCGATCTTCTTCCAGCGCGTCATTTTCGCCTCCTCGTTCCAGGATCCTTGCGCGAACCGCGATTGTAAGCCTGCAGGAGCCTTTCGAGCGAAACACCCGTCCCACGAGCCGCGGGACGGGTGTCACCAGGAATCCATGTCACTCGATGCTGACGACCTTGACGGTGAAGTGCAGGGTCTCGCCCGCCAGGGGATGATTGAGATCGAC
>Ga0114946_10001549_pt1 | contig 15852 bp, 12 predicted proteins | sample WalLakDeSediment_FD_88676 | JGI IMG/M metagenome (GOLD analysis project Ga0114946, IMG submission 88676) | Lake sediment microbial communities from Walker lake, Nevada to study Microbial Dark Matter (Phase II) - Walker Lake 11/02/13 Deep Sediment | ecosystem: Environmental > Aquatic >... | reverse complement strand
TATGCGCAACTCCATCAAACTTCTCGCCGTTGCCGCCCTCGTCGGCGCGTTCGCCATCCCGATGTCCTCCAGCGCCCAGTGGGGCGGCCCGGGCTACGGTGGTCCTGGTTACGGTTACGGCGGTCCCGGCGCGTACGGCCCCGGCTACGGCCGCGGCATGGGTGACATGTTCGGCATGGGCGACATGTTCAGCGACTTCGACTTCTCCGCCCGCGGCCGTGGCCACGGCTACGGTTCCGGTCGCGGCTACGGCGACGGCTACGGCTACGGCGACGGCTACGGCTACGGCCAGCCCTACGGCTACGGCCGTGGCTACGGTGCCCCCGCCTACGGCGCCCCCTACGGTGCCCCGATGATGCCTTACGGCCAGCAGCCGGAAGCCGCTCCTGCCGAATAAGTCAGTCTGAATACCGGCTAGCGTGCAAGGCCCGGTCCTTTGGACCGGGCCTTTTTTCGTCTTGATTAGCACCAAAGCTCCGCAGGTGGTCGGATTGCCTCAGTTTCAAGGGACGCCCCTGTGGGAGGCCAGCCTCCGGGCGAAGGTTTTCCACCGTTAGGTCGCCGAGAGGGCTCGCCTCCCACAAGGGACCGCCTCCCACAAGGGACGGCCATGCAGGGGGGCGTTGCGCACGAGCGGATTCCCTGCGGAGCTTTCGTGATAATCAGGTTTTTCGTTGTGTAACATACTTGGGAGCGTCACCCCGAATTCTGGTCTGCGCCGTCGTCGCCACCGTTCAGCACACTCATTCGCCGGCGAGCGTCATCGATTCGATCAGGATGGAGCCAGTGCGGGTGTTGCCGCGGACGTCGATGTCGTTACCCACCGCCACAATCCTGCGGTACATGTCGCGCAGATTGCCGGCGATGGTGATTTCCTCGACCGGGTGCACGATCTCGCCCTGCTCGACCCAGAAGCCTGCGGCGCCGCGCGAATAGTCGCCGGTGACCGCGTTGACACCCTGGCCGATCAGCTCGGTGACCAGAAGCCCGGTGCCCATCTCCGCGAGCAGTTCCCGGAAGCCCTTGTCGCCCGGGTGCGGCTGCACCGTCACGTTGCGCGCGCCGCCGGCATTGCCCGTGGTTTGCAGCCCAAGCCGGCGGGCAGCGTAGCTGTCGAGAATGTAGCCCTGAAGCACGCCGCCGCTGATCAGTTCGCGTTCCCGGGTCCGCACGCCCTCGCCGTCGAAGGGCGCGCTGCCCAGGGCACCCGGCAGATGCGGATGCTCCGCGATTCGCATCCAGTCGGGAAAGATCTCCTGGCCGGCGGCATCGAGCAGGAAGGAGCTCTTGCGGTACTGCGCGCCGCCACCGATGGCGCGGGCGAAGCTTCCGATCAGGCCGCGCGCCATCTCCGGCGCGAACAGCACGGGACATTGCCGGGTACCGAGCTTCCGCGAACCAAGCCGGCGCAGCGTCCGCTCGGCCGTCTCGCGGCCGACCGCCTCGGGATCGTCCAGCTCCCGCGGATTCCGGGAAACGGTGTAGGCATAATCACGCTGCATGCCGGCCGCATCCCTTGCCACCAGTGCACAGGAGAGCGAGTGCCGCGTGCTCCGATAGCCACCCATGAATCCCTGGCTGTCCCCCAGGAAGGACATCGCCCGGCGCGTACTCACGCTCGCCCCCTCCGAGTTCTCGATGCGCGGATCCAGCGCGAAGCCCGCGGCCTCGATCCGCCGCGCGAGCTCGATGGCGCTGGCGGAGGCGCAGTCCCAGGGGTGATCCAGGTCCAGATCCTGCCAGTCATTGGCCTGATCCTCGGGGTCCGGCAGGCCGGCGTGGGGGTCGGGTTCGGTGTGACGGGCGATGCGGCAAGCGGCCTCGGCGGTCTGGCGCAGGGCCGACGCGCTGAAGTCCGTGGTGGAGGCCGACCCCTTGGACTGCCCGAAATGGGCCACCAGGGCCATCTGCTGGTCACGCTCGTGCTCCAGGGTGTCCACCTCGCCCTTGCGCACGGTCACGCTCAGCCCCACGTTATGGGTGACGACCACCTGTGCCGCAGAGGCACCGCAGCTGCGTGCGTGGTCGAGGACCGTGCGCACCCGCTCCTCCATCGATTCGGGACTGTGCGAGAGTGCCTGTACTTCGGTTAACTGATCCATGCTTTTCATCGATTCCTGGACAGACGAGGGCCGATTCCCGCGACTCGGTGCGGGCCGGCCGTGACAGCGCGGCGTGGGTTGGGAATGGACGGGTCAGGGGCTCGCGCCGTGCTTGTTCACGGCACCGCGGTTGCCCCACTTCTCGAGATCCTCGACGTGGACGCCCACCCAATACAGGATCCCCAGGCTGTCCCGGGTGAAGCCGCCCACCAATTCCTGCCCGGCGTCGAGTTGGATACCGTCGGCGAACCGCTCGGCCTGCACCCTGGACCGAAAGACATGCCACTGCACGATGCGGTCGGCACCGTGGCCCTCCGGTAGAGATTGTTCTTCTTCGAGGATTGCTAGATGCGTCATGCCTGCTCCTGAAAGCTGTTGATCGTTGCCCGCCGCGACGGCCTTCGGCGATTCCCTTCGTATGCCAGGAGATTGCGGTCAGGCCGCCTGGGTACCACCCACGGTCATTCCGTCGATGCGCAGCGTCGGTTGGCCGACGCCCACCGGCACGCCCTGCCCTTCCTTGCCGCAGGTGCCGACGCCGGTGTCGAGTTCCAGGTCGCTGCCGACCATCGAGACTCGGGTCAGCACGTCCGGGCCGTTGCCGATCAGGGTAGCCCCCTTCACCGGCCGGGTCACCCGTCCATCCTCGATCAGGTAGGCCTCCGAGGCCGAGAACACGAACTTCCCGGAGGTAATGTCCACCTGCCCACCGCCGAAGTTGACCGCGTACAGACCCCGATCCACCGATGCGATGATTTCGGCCGGGTCGTGACCTCCTGCGAGCATGTAGGTATTGGTCATGCGCGGCATCGGCAGGTGCGCGTAGGACTCGCGGCGCCCGTTGCCCGTGGACCGGGTGCCACTCAGGCGGCCGTTCAGGCGGTCCTGCATGTAGCCGCGCAGGTAGCCGTCCTCGATCAGCATCGTCTGCTGGGTCACGGTGCCCTCGTCATCGACGTTCAGGGAGCCACGCCGGCCGGGCAGGGTGCCGTCGTCGACGATGGTGATGCCTGGAGCGGCGACCCGCTCGCCCACCCGGCCGGCAAAGGCCGAGGTGCCCTTGCGGTTGAAGTCGCCCTCGAGGCCGTGACCAATGGCCTCGTGCAGCAATACACCGGGCCAGCCGGGACCGAGCACCACCTTCATGCTGCCGGCCGGCGCGTCCACCGCCTCGAGGTTGACCAGTGCCTGGCGCACGGCTTCCCGGGCATAGGCACCGGCGCGATCCTCCTCGGTGAAGTACACATAGCCGGAGCGGCCGCCGCCGCCGGCGGATCCGGATTCCCGGCGCCCGCCCTGCTCCACCAGGACCTGCACGTTCACCCGCACCAGGGGCCGGATATCGGTGACCATTTCGCCCTCCGCGGTGAGGATGAGCACCACCTCGCGCACCCCCGCCAACGAGCACATGACCTGGGTCACGCGCGGGTCGGCGGCGCGCGCCTCGGCATCGATGTGCTTGAGCAGGCCGATCTTGCGGGCCTCGTCCAGCGAGCCCAGCGGGTCATCGGGCAGGTACAGCGCGGACTCCCGCCCCACGCCGGGGCGCACCGCCACCGACCCGGTCTGCCCGGCACCGGCGATGCTGCGCGCGGTGCGCCCGGCCTCCAGCATCGCCGGCAGGGTGATCTCGTCGGAATAAGCGAAGCCGGTCTGCTCGCCGGAGATCACCCGGATACCCACGCCGCGCTCGATGTTGAAGCTCGCGCTCTTGACCAGACCGTCTTCCAGCGACCAGCCCTCCTGGCAGATGAACTGGAAGTAGCAGTCGCCGCCGTCGGTCCCGCGACCGAAGGCGGCCCCAAGCACGGAGGCAAGCCCCCCTTCGGTGACATTGCCGGGGTCAAGCAGGGTTTGTCGAACGAAGCTGTCGATCATGGTGATTCCTGTTGGCTGTTTCGTTGTACGGGTCGGCGGCGGAGCCCCCCGGCCTCAGGCCCCGGTCTTGGACACCTGGATCTCACAGGACAGGCGCCGATGATGCACGGCCGGGAACAGCGTCCGGATCCGGCCGACGCAGTCGCAACTCAGGTCGGCGACGAGGACACCGGGATTGCGGCCCAGCTGCGCGACCACCCGGCCCCAGGGGTCGACCAGGGCGCTGTGACCGTAGGTCTCGCGACCGTTGACGTGGAAACCGCCCTGGGCGGCAGCCAGCATGAACGACTGATTCTCGATGGCACGGGCACGCAGCAGGATGTCCCAGTGCGCCTGCCCGGTCTGCGCGGTGAAGGCGGCGGGCATCGCCACGAATTCGGCGCCCTGATCCAGCAGCCCGCGGAAAAGTTCCGGGAAGCGGAGATCGTAACAGACGGCAAGGCCCATTCGCCCAAAAGGCGTATCCAGCGTAACGGTATGGTCCCCGGGCTCGTAGATCCGGGATTCGGCATAGTGCTCGTCGCCATCCGGTATACGTACGTCGAACAGATGAATCTTGTCGTAGCGGGCCACACGTTGACCCTGATCGTCAAACACCAGACACGCAGAAATGGCACGATCGCCGCGGCGGGTGCGCAGCGGGACCGTACCCCCAACCAGCCAGATGCCGAGACGCCTTGCCTGTTCCGCGAGAAAGGCCTGCAGCAGGCCCGCCCCCGGCTCCTCGGCAATCTTGAGGACGTCTTCATCCTGCATCCCCATCATCGCGAAGTTCTCGGGCAGCACCACCAGCTTCGCACCCTTGTCGGCCGCTTCCTTGAGCAGCCGTTTCGCCTCCAGCAGGTTGGACTGGGGCTGCGGTCCCGAGGCCATCTGGATGGCTGCAACGTTCGTCATGACATCCACCCTTGGCTCATCACTCTGCGATTCCCTGTTCAGTCATCACCTTCGCCCTCACTTCCGGATCCGACCACGGACCCGTGACAAAGTATTCGACCCTTGCGGCCTCTTCCATTTGGTCCCCGATTCCCAGGGCGCGTTCCACCAACAACACGACGGCTCCGGTTACCGGTCCGCCGAGCAGCGCACCCACGATGGGCAGCGTCGAACGCAGCCGCGGCACGACGACGATGGACTGGTCGAAGTCGCGGGCCACAAGACCCGTGCGCCCGCTGACCCGCACCACCGCAGCGGGGCTGGCGATGCGGAGTTCCGGCAACAGCAGATCGCCGCCGTCGATCACCGCCGCGCCGACCATCTGGTCGAACGCCAGCCCCTGAGTATAGACGTCCCGAAAGTCCAGGCGCAGCCTGCGCGGGATCACATCCAGGCTCACCAGGCCCAGGAGACGCCCCGCCCCTGGCTCGATCTCGTGCAGACGACCATCCGCGAGGTCGATGTCGACCGCCCCGCTCAGCCCAGCGATGTCGGGTACGAGGAGTGGACCGGCCCAGGCCAGCCTGGCCCGCGCGCTGCCGGACCCGCCTTGCATCGCCGGAGAGACGCCCATCGAATTCAGTGCGCTGCCCCACTCGGTCCCGGTCGCCTCGGCCCGAATCCGCGTCTGCGCCACGCCGTCCGGGGACATCTCCCAGTGCCCATCGCCCAGCAGGCGTACGTCTCCCTCCGGCGCACGCAGCCGCAACTCCCGCAGTTCCAGGCCGTCCGTTGACGGCAGCAGCGCGATTGCGACATCGGCCAGATGCAGATTGCCCACCCGCAGGTCGGCAATCTGCAGGTCCATTCCCGGCCAGCTGCGAGGATCCGCGAATGCATCCTGCGCAAGGGGCCGGGAGCGCCCGGATCGCTCGGCCGGGGTCTCCCATTGATCCAGGTGCAGGTGTGCAAGATCCACCTGCCAGTGGCCGCGCGCGCCGGCCCGCGGATCTCCGGCTGCCGGGGCGGTCAACACGGCATCGCCCTGCGCCCATGCCGAATCGATAACCAGCCGCCGGCCATCGGCGCCAGGCTCGACCCGCAGGCGGCCTCCCGGAAGGACCCTGCCGCCCCAGCGCAGGTTGTCCACGGCCTCGATATCGGCGCGGACCAGCTCCAGGCCGTCCGCCGCCTCGATGGGCACCGTGTCAACCGTCAACGCCCTCACGGCCTTGAGCCAGGCGTCCAGGTCCACCGAATCCAGGCGGGCCTGCAGATCGATGCCGCGCTCGGGCAGTGCGGGCATCCCCGGGGGTGGGCGCCCGAGGCTCAGGGCGATGGCGCGGACCTCTCCGGCCTCGCCCGCAGGCCCCGGCGCGACCCGGATGTCGGCCTCCAGAACCTGATCAAAACGCACGCGTGCGAGCGCCTCGGCCTCGTGCCGCAACGGCCAGGAGATCTGGAGTGGGCGCCGGGTCCCCCGCGTCTTGGCGAGGGGTGCCGGCAAATCCAGCTGCATTCCCTCAAGACTCGAGGCCAGCTCCAGCCGCGAATCACCGGCAGCATCGACCACGATCTCGGCATCCCAGCGCGCATTGCCCTGTGCCGCCAGGCGCGCAGCGGCCTGCTCCCCGACCCACGGTGCGAGCGGTTGTCGGCCTTGGGCATGGATGCGCATGGCGGGACCCGTGGCAGCGCGCTGCAGGTTCAGCAGCACCGGCTCGCCGTGGATCTCGGCGCGGATTTCCTGGCCCCAGAACCCTCTCTGTGGGTCGAAGCGGATATCGCCAGCGATGTCCTCCAGTACGAGCCTGGTCTCGGGCAATTCCAGCGCTGCGCCGTCGAGACCGAGGCGCCCCGCGGCACGGGTTCGAGCCGGTCCGAGTCCGTGCAGCGGGATCAACAGGTCCAGATCCAGCACACTGCCGCCCCGCGGCTGCACGCCAGCCAGGTAGGGAAGGAAGTCGCGCCCGATTCCGGACTGGCGCAGGTACGTGGACAGATCCTGCACCGGACCACGCGCCTGCCCTTGGATCTCCAGTTCCGGTTGCCTGAGCATGTTGCCGATGACCACGGCGGTATCGCTCACTTGGGAATCAAGAATCCTCCCGGATGCCTGCTCCGCCCGAAAACCGGCATTGTGAAAACGCAACGTTCCCGACAATCCCTCCGCCAGCGGCCAGTCCGGCTGGTAATCGAGCACGCCGTCCTCGACCACCGCCCAAAGGTCGAACACACCCTGGTTGTCGGTGAAGGGAAAATCCTCCGGACGACCGCGGAACACCATGCCGCCTTCGGTAACGGTGGCGGTACGAATGCTCTCGACCAGCCAGCGGTAGGTCCGCTCGGGGAGCCTGTGCACCGGCAGGTAGCGGGCCACCTGCCGGCCATCGGCGCGCAGGAACCGCAATGCCAGGTCCAGGTGAGGCGCCGCGCCGAATTCGATCCTTCCGCGGCCTTCCAGCGCCGCATCCCGGTTTTCCACGAAAAGATCGCGTACCTCGAGGTGCCACACCGCGTCGTCCCGCCGCAGCTGCAACCGCCCCTGCAACCGGTCGAAGAGAAACTCCTCTGAAAACAGGGTGGGCATCGCAAGGCGCAGGCCCTTGCCGTCCAGCATCAGCGCGCCCTGACCGTCCGCCCATGCCAGGGTCGCATCCAGGCCGTTCACCCCAGGAATCACGCCGGCCGCGTGCAGCTTTAGATCCCGCAACCGCGCATCCGCTGCCTGTACCTGCCACCCTTCCGCGTCGCGCGCCAGGACCACATGGAGCTTCTCCAGCCTGCCCGAGGGATTGCTGGGCGCCAGCCGCGCGAGATCCGGTACATCACGAAACCGCAACCCCGTGCCGGTTGGCGCGTAGTGACCGAGGTCGATGCCGGCGGCGGCCAGGACGACGCGGTCCACGCCCTCCCCGGCATTCGGCATGCGGTATTCGAGGCGCGCATTCCCCGCACCCGGTGTGGTCTCCGCCCAGTGCGACACGACTGTCTTCGCGTCCCGCAGCCACTGGAAGCGATGACCCACCTGCTGTTCACGCCAGCGTCCATCGCGAACCACGAGCAGTCGGCTGTCGTGTTCTCCCTGCAGTTGCCGGACCCGTCCATTTTCCAGGGTCGCCCAGAGCTGGACCGAAGCGGTGCCGTGCAGCCCACCCTGGAGCCAGCCGCCCAGCTGGCTCCAGTAGGGGAGCTGCACGCCCTGCGCATCCAGAAAGAATTCGATGCGGTCGGGGCCTGCCGGGGGCACCGTGATGCCGACATGCACCGGCCCCCCGGCCTCGGGAAGAAAACTGCCGCGCCCCACGAGGGCAAGGCCGGACCGGTCCGAACGCAGCCCCAGTGAGTCCACGCGCAGGCCGGTCTCGATACCGGTCATGCCATCCGCCCAATCGAGGGTGGCTTCCTCGATCTGCAGCCGCTCCATGCCGGCAAAGTGCCGCCTCCAGTCGAGCGCCAGCGAGCCGCCACCGCCGAAGCGCCACCCATGCACGTCCCAAACGCCCTCGGTGTCGCGTTGCACGTGCAGGTGGATGCCGGTCAGGCGGGCCTGGCCCAATACCGGACTGACGGTCCGGAGGCTGCGCAACGGAGCGAGACTGACCCCGAGCTCCCGGGCCTCGAGCGGGACTGACCCCGGCTGCGAAATCCGCACCTCGTTCGCCACCAGCTCCGGGGCCCATCCCGCCCAACCGAAGCGCAGGGAGCCCAACTGCACCTCACGGTCGATCATCGTTCCGACCCGCTGCTCGACCACCGTTGCCAGACCGCCCCACTGGGGCAACAGCAGCCGCAACGTCAGGAGAGCCAGCACCAGGAGCAGAAGCAATGGGGCCAGGGTGGCCACGGTGATACGCAGGCTGCGGCGGATCATGATTCAAACCCCGGAGCCGGTCTTCGGGCCGGGGAGGGCCATCGCCGGGAGGGGCACGCCTCGCAGGCGCCCGCTGGCGGAGAAGGCAACATGCCGTTCAGAGGGGCGCCCGGTTCAAATGAAGACCACGTCGAACTGCTCCTGTTGGTACAGCGTCTCCACCTGGAACCGAATTGGCACGCCGACGAATTCCTGCAACTCGGCGAGGCTCGACGACTCCTCGTCCAGCAGCAGGTCGATCACGCTCTGCGAAGCCAGCACACGCAGTTCCCTGGCATCGTACTGGCGGGCCTCCCGCAGAATCTCGCGGAACAGCTCGTAACAGACGGTCTCGGCCGATTTCAGGTAGCCACGACCACCGCAGGTGGTACAGGGTTCACAGAGCAGGTGCTCCAGGCTCTCACGGGTACGCTTGCGGGTCATCTCGACCAGGCCCAGCGGCGACACGTCACAGATCTGGCACTTGGCGTGATCGCGCTCCAGGGCACGGTCCAGGGCCCGGATCACCTGGCGCTTGTGTTCGTCATCCTGCATGTCGATGAAATCGATGATGATGATGCCGCCGAGATTGCGCAGGCGGAGTTGCCGCCCGATCGCCTGCGCCGCCTCGAGATTGGTCTTGAAGATCGTCTCCTCGAGGTTGCGGTGCCCGACGAAGCCACCGGTGTTGATATCCACGGTGGTCATCGCCTCGGTCTGATCGAAGATCAGGTAGCCGCCGGATTTAAGCTCGACCTTGCGCTCCAGCGCACGCTGGATCTCCTCCTCGACGTTGAAGAGTTCAAAGATCGGTCGCTCCCCCGGATAATGCTCAATCCGGTGGGTCAGCTCCGGAATGTAGCGCTCGGCGAATTCGCTGACGCGCTGCCAGGTCTCGCGGGAGTCGATGCGAATCCGCTCCAGGTCCACCCCGACCATGTCCCGGAGGATACGGAGCACCAGCGGGAGGTCGGCGTGAATCTCCTGCCCCGCAGCGCAGTTGACGGCGTTTTCCTTCAGCGTGTCCCACAGCTTCTTCAGAAACAGGACATCGTTGCGCAGGGCCCCCCCATCGGCGAGTTCGGCCGCGGTGCGCACGATGAAGCCATGCTCCGGCGCCAGTTCCGCGCGCAGCGCCTCCATGTTCTCGCGCAGGCGGCTGCGGACGGCATCGTCCTCGATGCGGGTGCTGATCCCGATGTTGCTTTGATTGGGCATCAGCACGAGGTGCCGTGACGGGACGGTGACATAGGTGGTCAAACGCGCGCCCTTCGTCCCCAGGGGATCCTTGATCACCTGAACGAGCAGCTCCTGGCCCTCGCGCAGCAGCTGGCTGATCGATTCGTTGCGCCGGGGTGCCTCGCCGTTGTTGCAGAGCTCCTCGCGCTCGACCGGCGCCACATCCGAGGCATGCAGAAACGCGGTACGGTCGAGCCCGATATCCACGAAGGCCGCATCCATGCCTGGCAGAACCCGGCACACCGTCCCCTTGTAGATGCTGCCGACCAGGCCGCGCCGGCGACTCCGCTCGAGGTGCAGCTCGGTCAGGATCCCGTTCTCGACCAGGGCGACCCGACTCTCCTGCGGGGTGATGTTCATCAATAATTCGGTGCCGGTCATGCATCCTCTCTTGGGTTGGATTCCGCGCACCGGACAGGTCCGCGGCTCCCGAAACAGGGGCTCGAATCCCTTCGCCCCCGCATGGTCACGCCTTGCCGGGACCCGATGCAGTCTCCGTCTGCTCCCTGCCCGTAATCCTGGGGCCGCCGGGATCTTTCGCCGCCAGCTCCTCGGGCAGATCGTGACGGGGCCAGGATTTCAACACGGCGTGCACCAGCGTGGCCAGTGGGATCGCGAAGAACACCCCCCAAAGGCCCCAGATACCGCCAAAGATGAACACCGCGGCGATGATCGCCACCGGGTGAAGGTTGACCACCTCGGAAAACAGCAGGGGCACCAGCACGTTGCCGTCCAGAAACTGGATCACGCCATAGGCGATCAGCACCCAGGCGAACTCGCTGGACAGGCCGAACTGGAAATACGCGACCAGGGCCACCGGGATGGTGACGACGGCCGCGCCGATGTAAGGGATGATCACGGAGATTCCGACCATGAACGACAACAGCACTGCGTACTGCAGCCCGAACCAGTGGAAGGTGATGAAGCTGACCGCCCAGACGAGCAGGATCTCCAGAAACTTGCCGCGCACGTAGCTGGCAATCTTCACGTTCACCTCGTTCCAGACCTGACCTGCCAGACGCCGGTCGCGTGGCATGAAGCCCATGAACCAGTTCAGGATCGCGTCGCGGTCCTTGAGCATGAAAAAGACCATCAATGGAACGACGATCAGATAGATCACGACCGTCACCAGGTGCTGCGCCGAGGCCAGCGAGATCTTGACCACCTGCTGCCCGAACTGGGTAGCCTCGGCTCGGATCGCACCCATGATGTCGAAGACCTGCTCCTCGGAGATGACCTGCGGGTATCGCTCCGGCAGCTGCAGCAGCAGCGCCTGGCCCTGGGAGATCATCACCGGGAGTTCCCTGACGAGTTGCGTAACCTGCTGCGACATCAACGGCACCAGACCGAACAGCGCCGCCGCCACCAGCGCGACGAAGCCCAGTAACACGATGATCACCGCGAGCAGCCTCGGCAAGCGCAGCTGCGTCAGCTTCGCCACCGCTCCTTCCAGCAGATAGGCAATGATGAGGCTTGCCAGAAGCGGCGCCAGGATGCGCCCGGCAAAGATCACCAGCAGAAAACCAACCAGGAGCAGGAAGGCCAGAATCACCACCTGCGGATCGGTGAAATGCCGGTGATACCAGCGTTGGAACACCTCGATCATCTGGAGGACCGCACCCGCTCGTACTGGGCCGAAAAGACGGCCTCGAGGTCGTCAATCACTTCCGCGGCCTTGCGGCCCTGCATCACGTGCTGGGCCATCAGTGCGGAGGTCTCGTTCAGCAGCGGGCCCCGATCGAGCATGAAATAGGTCTCGGACAGACGGCGCATGGCCTTGATCACCGACTCCTCGGCAGGCCTTGTAAGCGGCTTGGGCTCAGGTAGCGGGGCATCCGCCGCCTCGGCATCGGGCACCTGGGCGAGCAGGAACTCGGAGAATTGCAGCAGCGTGCGCAACTCCTGCTCCGGCAGCTTCCCGGCGATCTCGGCCACCCGTGCGGCGGCGCCGCCCTTGCCGCGCGAGGCCTTGTTCTTGCGGGCCATATTCATCGGTGCGATCAACTTATTCCGTCTCCAGTTTCAGGCTGAACACCGGCATCTTGCGCCGTTCCTGCATCAGGGACAGTTCCGTCACCAGCCCCGCGACAACGTGGTTGGTGACCTCCTGCATGTTTTGCCACTCCATCCGGGCCTCGCCGAGCAGTTCGCCCATGTTGGGAGGCGGATTGTGCCGGGCCTCCATGATGATATCTTCCAGCATGCCCGGTTTCATTTCCGGGCGGAACAGCAGCCCGTAGGTCAGGTCGTCGGGACGCACCGCAAGCCACCGCCCCTCGTCGTCCACCAGTGTGGGCTCCAGGCCCTCGGGCAGGTCCACGCTGCCGTGTACCAGCACGAGCACAGTGCGTCCGTCCACGGCTTCGGCCAGCGCGTCGCCGGCCCCCGCAGGGGTCTTGTGCGCCGTCACGAACTCGGCCCGGTAAGCGGGCTCCGGCCGGGCCGTGCCGCCTGCCTGCAAGGCCACGAGCATGCCACCCATGCCCAAACCGATCACCGGCCGGCTGGAGCGCCGGAAGATATCGATCAGCGCCAACTCGTCCGGCACCTGCGGGTTGTGCTCCTCGTCCGTGAGCGGCCACGCGCCACCCAGCAGCCACAGGCCGTCGAACTGAGCCGCCGAGCCGGGCATGTCCTGGCCGACGAACGGCCGATGATACGAGAAGCCGATATCCCTTTTCTCCAGCTGGGATTCTATCAGGCCCAGGAATTCCGAATAGGTGTGCTGTACGACGCAGTAATTCTTCATTTGGTCTCCTTGCCGTGGAGCATGGAAGGGGTTCCCGGGGGGACGTCGCGGGTGCAGTACTCGCGGATGAAGCGCAACAGGACCTCCAGCGTGGGCACGCGGAACTTCTGGCGTGCGTGCACCAGGGAAATCGGGCGCTCCAGCGGAGGCTCCAGAGGAATCGCCACCAACTGGCCCAGCGTGACCTCCTTGGCGATCACGGATTCCGACAGGATGGAGATCCCCATACCGGCCGCCACCGCCCCCTTGATCGCCTCCGGACTGCCAAGTTCCATGCACAGATTGAGGCGGTTGCGGCTGCAGCCCTGGCGGGTCAGGTATTCCATGATCACCTCGCGCGTCCCGGAACCCTCCTCGCGACACACGAAGGACTCGTCGAGAAAATCGTGCGGCGTGACCTTTCTGTGTCTCGCAAGGCGATGGTCGGGCGCGACGATCAGGCGCAGATGATCGATCAGGCAGGCCTGCACGATCAGATTCCGGTTGCTGACCGGGGCCTCGACCACGCCCAGGTCGATCTCGCTCTCCTCCACCATGGCCACCACGGCCTCGGTGTTGCCGACCCGCAGGCTGATACCCACCTCGGGATGGCTGCGAAGGAAGGCGCCGAGGAACGTCGGCAGCAGATATTCCGCGACCGTGGTACTCGCCCCCAGCACCAGCGCACCGCCAACCGCGCCCTTCAGCTCGCGCATCGCGGCCTCCATCTCCGCATAGGTTTCGAAGATGCGTTCGGCGTAGCGAAACACGAGGCGGCCGGCCTCCGTCAGCGTGACCCGGTTGTGATTGCGGTCGAACAGGCGCGTGTCGAACTGCTCCTCCAGCTGGCGCACCTGGAAGGTGACCGCGGGCTGGGTCATGTGCAGCACCTCGGCTGCCCGCGTAAACGAGAGCAGCCGGGCCACGGTAAAAAAGACCTGCAATCGCCGATCCGACATGGGCGTGCTTCCCCGGATGATCCTCCGCATGCTAGCAAGCCCGGCAAGGCCGCAATAGCAGGCGGACTTTCCCTGCGACAACTCAGCCCGGGGTTAGACTGGGGTTCCGACCCGGAAACGGATGCAGCGATGAGCAAGGCGTGGCAGAAACTCAACCTCGAGGGCGGCGGCCTGCAAGCCGTCAATGCCGTTCTGGCAAACGAGATGCGTTCCCGGACCCGCGCCTATGCGGCGTGGGTTCTGTTTCCGCTGGGCCTGCACCGATTCTACCTCGCCGAACCCCGTGGGGGCGCGGCCTTCCTGACCCTGAGCGTGATCACCGCCGGTACGGCCTGGCTGGCTCCTGCGTGGTGGTGGCTGCTGCCGTCGGCGCTCCTGGCCGCCCTGGCGGTCCACGATCTCTTCTGGATCGACCGGAGGGTAGTTGCCTACAACAAGCAACTACGCATGCAACTCTTCCTGCGCAAAGGGGAGAAACCGCCCACGAATTACCGCGGCCGCTACACCGACGAGAAGGACGCGGAGTCGATCAACCGTGACCTCGCCGACTACCAGGCGCTGAAAGAGGGCGAACGCGCCGGGCATGTCCCGGTGGAGCGGGACGCACCGGGCGGCCCCGACCAGGACAAACGCCGACGGCAGCCCTCGTTCAACGAACAGGAGGCGCTACTCCGCGAACTGGCCAGGAAACGCCGTCAGCGCTAGCGTGAAAGATCCGTAGGTCGGGTTAGCGCAGCGTAACCCGACGTGCCAGGATTCCGGGGCCGAAGCTGCTTTGCGGCCATGGCCAGGTGCGACACCCGTCGGGTTACGCCCTTCGGGCTAACCCGACCTACGGTTTGCGGCCTTTCGCCTCAGGGTGGCGCAGGGCCATGACAGTTAGCAGGATCCCTCCGTCAGGCGCCGGTACCCGGATTCGGTGAGCAGCACCACGTGGACACTCGACGGGTAGATCAGCCCCTCCTCGCGCAGGCTGGCCAGCCAGGCCGAATGTTCGCCGGCATCGAGGCGGAAGAAGTCACGCCCCTCGACGAGACCGGCCCTGCAGGCCTTGAATCGCCGGAACGTCGCCCCCTTTGGCACCCGGTTCAGTTCGTCCAGCTGGCGCAGGCTCAGGGTGGCCTGCCCGCGAAACCGGATGGCGCGCAGCCCTGCCGCGACTTGGAACGGGCCCGGAGTCCCACACTGCTGGTCTGCACAATCGGACACGTCCCCGCCCTTCACGCGTAATATCCTCGACAGGAGAATACCGGGGGTCCGTCGCGGGTTCCGAACAACACGGGAGGAAGCATGGAGTTCCTGCAGGAATATGCGCTGTTTCTGGCCAAGGGTCTGACCATTGTAGTGATGACGCTGCTGGTGTTCGGCACCATCGCCGCGATGGCCCAACGGGGCCGGGGCCGGGGCGACGAGCAGCTCACCGTGAAGCACTTGAACCAGCGCTACCGGAACATGGAGCGCATCCTGCGCCTGCGCGTGCTGGGCTGGCGGGCCCTGCGCCGGCACATGAAGGAATTCAAGCGGGAGCACAAGCAGGCGCTCAGGGAGCGGCACGACGAGCAACCGCGGATCTACGTCCTGCGCTTTCACGGCGACATCCGCGCCACCCGGGTCGATAACCTGCGCGAGGAGATCTCGGCAATCCTGACCATTGCCCGGCCAGGGGTCGACCGCGCTGTGCTCTGCCTCGAGAGCGGGGGCGGTCTGGTGCCCTCCTATGGCCTCGCAGCTGCCCAATTGGCGCGTTTGCGCGATGCCGGGCTGGATTTGACCGTCGCCGTCGATCGGGTGGCGGCCAGCGGCGGCTACCTGATGGCGGCGGTAGCCCACCGCATTTCGGCCGCCCCGTTCGCCGTGGTCGGCTCGATCGGCGTGGTGGCGCAGATACCCAACATCCATCGGCTGCTGAAGCGTCACGACGTGGATATCGAGCTGCTCACCGCGGGGCAGCACAAGCGCACCCTGACCATCCTCGGCAAGAACACGCCCGAGGGCCGGGCGAAGTTCCAGCAGGAACTGGAGGAGACCCACGGCCTGTTCAAGGCGTACCTGCAGCGCTACCGACCCCAGCTGGATCTCGACACCCTCGCCACAGGGGAGCACTGGTACGGCGAGCAGGCGCTGGAACTGAAGCTGGTCGATGAACTGCGCACCAGCGACGACCTGCTGATGGCCCTCAGCCGCGAGCACGAACTCTACGAGGTCACCTTCAACCGG
>Ga0114946_10001548_pt1 | contig 15860 bp, 15 predicted proteins | sample WalLakDeSediment_FD_88676 | JGI IMG/M metagenome (GOLD analysis project Ga0114946, IMG submission 88676) | Lake sediment microbial communities from Walker lake, Nevada to study Microbial Dark Matter (Phase II) - Walker Lake 11/02/13 Deep Sediment | ecosystem: Environmental > Aquatic >... | reverse complement strand
ATTAAAGCATGTAAATATATACAATAGTTATCGGAGCTGACGACCTACCTAATGCTTGAATCCATCAAGCGCCAAGCCTGTGGTCACTGACACACCCGGTAAGCCCTAGATGAGGGCGGAAAGTTGTCGAACAGGCCACAAGAAATGCAGGCACCGTAACATCAACAGATTGCTGCTCAGAATGAAAGGGGATTGCTATGCGACGCTTGATCATGGTTACCTTGCTCTTGGCCCTGAGCCTTTCGGCATTCGGCCCAGCCGCGTTGGCCCGGGCTCCACAGGCCGCGCCCAGCCCAGGCACCGACTCCATCGCCCAAATCGCCATCGATGCCGGCTTTGACGAACTCGTCGGCGCCCTCGTGTACGTCGATGCAGAGCTCAATGCCGGCCTGGTCGACCTGTTCATGAACGGCACCGACCAGTACACCGTGTTCGCCCCGACCAATGAGGCCTTCGAGGCCCTGTACGCGTTGCTCGGCATCGATGAGATCACCGACCTGCCGCCAGAACTGGTGCTCGACGTCCTGCTCTACCATGTGACGGAAGGCCGTCGGGCCGCCAACAGCGTCGTGCCGCGGGTTGGCTCTCGCGTGATCACCACGCTGCTTGGCGCCACATTCACGGTCGACGGCACCGGGACGATCACCGACACCTTTGGTCAGGAAGTCGAAATCGTCGCTGCGAACATCTCTGCCAGCAACGGGATCATCCACGTCATCGACACGGTGCTCCTGCCGCTTAACGGCGACTGATTGTAGCGGTATCCGGCTGCGCCCACCCGGCAATATGCATGCCAGGGCCGAACCGGATGGCAAAGGATAGATTCCTTGTCAGCGGCTCTAACCTCCTGCAGGTCTAGTACTTGCAGGAGGTTAGAGCTTGACCTGCTCCCCGCCTCAGTCCGGCAACGGCACGCGCAGCGGCTTCCAGGTACGCCCGCCGTCCTGCAAGCGATAGACGACGACCGGCCCTGCGTCAGCCGGGAACCGCTGGCGCGGGCGACCCCCTAAGGCAGGCCGCAGCAGAGACCTCTCACCGAAGACGTCCTGATTCCGCCGCCAGATGAAGACCGGAGGGAGGCCACTCTCTCCGGTCTTGCTACAGCAGCCGCGCACACAAAGCAAAAGGCCCGAGGCTTTGGGCCTCGGACCTGGTCTTTCGTGGTGGGCGATACTGGATTTGAACCAGTGACCTCTTGAATGTGAGTCAAGCGCTCCGCCCCTGAGCTAATCGCCCGTCATCAGGTTGCACCGCTGATGATACCATATCTCTGGCGGCGGCAACACCCCAATCCCAGACCAGCAGGCGCAGCTCGGGACATCTGCCTGAACTTCATGAGGAGGCCACATCAGATGCTCAATTTCGCCAGAGACGGTTGCTGCTTCACATTGCGGGCGGCGGCGGTGATCGTGCGCGAAAGGCAAGTTCTCCTGCACCGGATGGTTGACGACAACTTCTGGAGCCTTCCCGGCGGTCGCTGCGAGATGCTCGAAACCTCGGCCCGCTGTGCTGAGCGCGAGGTCCAGGAGGAGTTGGGTGTGCCCGCCAGCACCCAGCGCCCGCTCTGGATTGCGGAAACCTTCTTTGCGCACGCCGGTGAAACACACCACCAGCTGGCCCTATACCATCTGGTCGAGTTGCCTTCGGACTGCCTAGTGATGTCCGGGCAGGGCCCCTTCTCCGGGTCCGAGGGCCACCTCAAACTGGAGTTCCACTGGTTTGACCTTTGCGAGGTCCCAGAACTCGAGCTCTATCCGAGATTCCTGCGCTCCGACCTTCTCAAGCTGCCCCCGACGCCCGAACACCGGGTGGAATGGGATCTGCCGCATCAAGAGCGCCCCACCAGTTAACCATGACGGGATTTATGTCGCCTCAGCCCTGCCGCCCAACCCTAGGCCAATGGGCAAACCCCTCCAGGTCCAGAGCTGCGGATGTCAGTCCGGCAACGGCATTGAGCCCCTCGATCACGCCGAGGTCGGCGGGCTTCCAGCCAGCGCCGGCAATGAGCATGGGCACATCCTCGTGCGTGTGGTCGGTGCCGTGGTAGGCCGGATCGCAGCCATGGTCGGCGGTTACAACAAGCAGCTCCGACGGCCGGAGCCCTCGCAAAGCAACGCCAAGCCAGTCGTCAAACTCCTGCAACGCAGACGCGAAGCCACTCGGATCCCGCCGGTGGCCGTACACGGTGTCAAAGTCATTCAGGTTGGCCAACACCAGCTCACGCCGGCCGGGACCGGCCGGAACCGCCAGCAGCTCGGCCAACGCGGCCATCACCCCGGAGTTGCCGGACGGCTTCAGGCTGCGGCTGATTCCCTGACCCGCGAAGACATCGGCGATCTTGCCTACGCCGACGACCGACACCCCAGCCGCCTTCGCCTCATCCAGCACCGTCGGCGCCGGCGGCGGCAAACTGTAGTCGCGGCGCCCGGGCGTCCGGTTGAACCGGCCGGGCTCGCCGGTGAACGGGCGGGCAATCACCCGGCCCACCAACCAAGGCCCTTTGACCACCTCGCGCGCTGCTTCGGACAGCCGGTACAGCTCCTCGGGCGCCAGGACATCGTCATGCGCGGCGATCTGCAGCACGCTGTCCGCCGACGTGTAGATGATGGGTTTGCGCGTCTTGAGGTGTTCCGGCCCTAACCTCGCGATTATCTCCGTGCCGGAGGCGGGTTTACCGCCCAGCAGACCGCAGCCCAGGGCCGCTTCCAGCTGTGAGAGAAGCTCGGGCGGGAAACCCGCGGGAAAGGTCCGCATCTCGACGTCCGTGATCAACCCGGCCAGTTCCCAATGGCCAGTCAGGCTGTCTTTGCCTTGCGAGATGGGCACGAGACGAGCTCGGGTCCCTGCCGGCCGCAGTGGCGGGCCGGCAGGCCAGCGCGAATCCGGCGGGTGAAGCAGATCTCGCAGGCCGAGCCCGCTCAAGCTGGGGAGCTCCAGATCAAAGCCGACAGCGGCGAGCACCGAACGCAGCGTGTTGGCGCCGGGATCCAGGCCACCACCGTCAAGTCTGCCGATGCCGACCCCGTCCATCACGATCAGCACGACTCGGTTCACTCCACCCACCACAGGCGGGAGCCTATCGAAGCTGGCTCTGTCCAGACTCAGCCCCATCCTGGGTCAGGCCCGCGGGTGCGTCTTAGCGTATACTTCCTGCAGCCGCCCTTTGGTGATGTGCGTGTAGATTTGGGTCGTCGAGATGTCGGCATGCCCAAGCATCTCCTGCACTGCGCGCAGGTCAGCCCCCCGCTCCAGCAGGTGGGTGGCAAATGAATGGCGCAGGGTATGCGGGGTAATCTCCTTGCTGACGTCGGCCTGCGCCGCATACTGCTTGACGATCTTCCAAAAACCCTGACGGGTGAGGCGCCGGCCGTGGTGATTCACGAACAGCGCCGCCATCAGCGGCTCTCTGACCAGCTTGGGGCGTCCCTTTTCGAGGTACTCGCCCACAGCGCGGCGGGCGACCGAGCCGATGGGCACGACCCGCTCCTTGGCGCCCTTGCCCAGGCAACGAACAAAGCCGAGGGCCAGGTTGACTTCGGACACATCGAGCGAAACCAGTTCTGATACCCGCATGCCGCTGGCGTAGAGTAACTCCAGCATGGCCCGGTCCCGAAGCCCACCAGGGCCGCTCGCGTCGGGCTGCCGCAACAGCTCCTCCACCTCCTCCACGGAAAGTACCGTGGGGAGCTTCTTTTCCAGGCGGGGCGACTCCAGCCTTTCGGTCGGATCCCGGCGCACGATGCCCTCCCGCGTCAGGTACTGGTAAAGCGACTTGATGGCCGCCAGACGCCTCGCGACCGTGGCGGTCGCCCTCCCCTGCTTCTCCAGGTACAGCAGGTAGGAGATGACCATTGTTCGTGTCGCGCGTTCGAGAGAGCTACGATTGCGCTCCAGGAAGTCAATGAAATGTCGCAGGTCGCGCTCGTATGACTCGCGCGTGTTCTCGGCCAAGCCGCGCTCCACAAGCAGGTGGTCTAGGTAGGCGGCGATTGATGTGTTGGCCAATGGGCCTCGGACCTCCGTTTGGATCTAGTTCGGCTGTTGGGCTCTCGGGGCGTATTCAACATAACCCGGCAGTATCCTGTAGCTGTGGGCAGGTAAAGCCTGAATCCCGGAATACATAAGCTTGCAGACCGGGGTCTGGCCCCGGACCGTGACCTGCCGCGCCATGCCAACGGTTGGTGCTGCATCAGCTTCCCACGCCAGGCTCGACGCAGTAGGAGGGGTGCCCGTGCGGTGGACAGCAAAGCGTCGCCCCGACTTGGTAAGCGAAGCGACGCCCCCGCCTTGCGCCCTTACTTATCCGCCTAGTGTAAGCCGGGCCTTCTCTCGCGACCGGCGGCCTCTGGGCGGCTTCTGGGCGGCTCCTAGCTCTTCAGAATCTCAATCAACCCCGGCAGGGTGTCGGCGGCGTTGCCCAGCACCAGGGTACAGTGTCCGTATCCGTAAAGAGGGTTGGGCACGCCAGAGTAGCCGGGACGATCATCCAGATTGAGCACGATCACCGAGCGCGCTTCCTCAACGTGCAGCACCGGCATGCCTTGAATCGGCGTCTGCTCGGCGGTCCGGGCGGCGGGGTTGACGACATCGCACGCCCCAACGATGATCACCAAATCGGTGTTGGCAAACTCGGGGTTGATATCGTCCATGTCCACGAACTTGTCGTAGTCGAGACCCGCCTCCGCCAGGAGCACATTCATGTGCCCAGGCATCCGGCCCGCCACCGGGTGAACGGCTATCTTGACCTCCTTGCCCTTGCCCTCAAGCAGATCCACCAGTTCACGCACAGCATGCTGCGCCTGGGCGACGGCCATGCCGTAACCGGGCACGATGATCACGCTTGACGCCTCGCGAACGAGGTCGGTAACCTCCTTGGGCTCCGGCTCCTCAACCGCCACATCCGCCGCCTCGACCATCTCGCCCGCCGCCGGGCCGGACTCCAGCAATGCCCGGGCTTCGGGTGCGAGCTCCACTTCGGAGCTGTCCGCTGCGGCCTCAATCCAGCTGGCTGCCTGCGGCTGGGCGGTTGCCGCCATCGTCTTGCCGCGCGGATCGGGTCCTCCCAACACCGAGAACAGCGAACGGTTGATGCCGACGCACATCAGCTGCGTCAAGATCAGGCCGGCCACGCCGACCAGCGCCCCGACGCCCGCCAGCAACATGTCATTGACGGCCAACCCGCAGACCGCGGCGGCCACGCCGGAGAGGGAGTTCAGGAAGGAGATCACGATGGGCATGTCGGCTCCGCCGATGCGGATGGTCATGTAGATGCCCACCAGGACAAAGGCCAGGACCGTGGCCGGCATTACCGGGTAGAAGAGCTGGTCCGGTGCCACGGCGGCCCCGGCCATGGCCGCCGCTCCGGCGATCATCAGCACCGCCACCAGGGTGCCGTGCCCGCGCACTACAATCGCCCGGCCGGTAATCATCCCCTGCAGCTTCAAAGCGGCCACGGCGCTGCCGGAGAAGGTCACCGTGCCCAGCGCCAGGGCGAACACGGCCGTCCACCAGAAGAACCAGCCACTGAGCTCGCCGGTCTGCGCGGCCGTTGCCGCCACCAGCGCCGACGCGCCACCGCCAAGCCCGTTGAACATGCCGACCATCTGCGGCATATTGACCATCCGGACCCGCAGAGCCAAGACGGCGCCCACACCGGCACCGGCGACCATGTACAACCAGATGCGCTGCTCGCTTAGCAGGCCGCGCTCGTAGAGGGCGAAGATGATGGCCAAGACCATGGACAAGGCGCCCAGCCTGTTGCCCCAGACCGCCGTTCGCGGTGACTGCAGCAGCCTGATGCCCACCAGAAAGCCGACGGTGATCAGCGAGGCGATGGCTATCTGATAGCTCACGTCCGCTCGCCCCCCTGCTCTCTGGCCGGTCGCTGCCGGATCCGGAACATGCGCAGCATGCGCTCGGTGACCAGGAAGCCGCCGACCACATTGGTCATTCCCATGATCACGGCCAAGGCCGCCCACGGCTCTACCGAGCGCGGCGCCAGCCCCAGAATCAGCAAGGCCCCGATGACGGTCACGCCGGACAGGGCGTTCATCCCCGACATCAGGGGCGTATGCAGCAGCGGCGGCACAGCGGCGATGATCCGGTATCCGATGATGGTCAGTACGACAACAAAGGCAATGTCAACAAACAATACGCCCAGCCCCCCGCATCCTGGTCGTGCCCGGGCCGGCCACTAGCTGCCGGTCCTGATCGATTCGAGCGTTCCGTGGTGCACTATCTCACCAGCCCGGGTGACCAGCGACTCGCGGATGATCTGGTCATCGGTGCCATGGCGCACCTCGCCGTCGGCGACCACATGCGTCAGGAAGAAGTAGATGTTCTGGGCAAACATGAATGTCGAGTCGACGGCCAGAGTGGCCGGGGTGTTCATGATGCCGCTGATCAGCACGTTCTCATGCACGTACTCCTCGCCGTAACGGGTGACCGAGCAGTTGCCGCCCTGGTCGATCGCGATGTCCATGATCACGGAGCCGGGCTTCATCGCCCGCACCATGGCCTCGTCCACCAGAATGGGCGCTACCTCACCCGGAACGAGCGCGGTGAGAATGACGGCATCGGCAGCGGCTACGTACGGCGCCAGGATCTCCCGCTCCTTCTGGTACCATTCCTCCGGCAGGCGCTTGGCGTAGCCGCCCTCGCCCAGTGCCAGCTCAAACGGGACCTCGAACGGCAAGACCTCGGCTCCCAGGCTCTTGGCCTGCTCGTTGGCTTCGGGCCGGACATCGATGCTCTTGACCTTGGCGCCCAGCCGTTTGGCGACCGCGATCGACTGCAGCCCCGCGACGCCGGCCCCCACGATCAGGAACTCGGCCGGTTTGATCATCCCGAACGCGGTCGGCACCATCGGCACGAACCGCGACAGGTGGTAGGCGGCGGAGATCGACGCTTTGTATCCGGCGACGGTGCTCATGGAGGTCAAGGCATCCATCCGCTGGGCCGTCGAGATGCGAGGCACGCTGTCGAGCGTGAAGGAGACTATGTCGCGCTCGGCCAGCATGTTGACCATCTTGAGGTTCTTGCGATTGGCCGGGTGCAGAAAACAGATCAGCGTGCTGCCCGGCTTGAGCAGCTCCACCTCGTGTTGGCCGAGAGCCTCATTGTGAACAGGCTCCTTGACCTTGAGCAACACATCGGCGCGGCCGTAGGTCTCGGCGGCCCCCGGGGCGATTTCCGCTCCGGCCGCAACATACTGCTCGTCAGCATAGTAGGCCCGGCTACCCGCGGTGGTCTCCACCACTACCTTGGCACCCGCCTCAACCATGCGCTTGACCGTATCGGGCACCGCAGCAACCCGCCGTTCCCCCGCCAGAATCTCTCTGGGAACACCTACTGTGAGTCCACGGAACTGCATCAGACCGAACCTCCTCCTGAATACTTAGCTGTCAACGCCTGCCCAGAATCCTAGGACGCAACCCCATCCTACCCAAGGCCAAGCGCCCCCTCAAGCCCCAGCAGCAAGTTCGGCGCCAGAAGAGGATGCGCTTTCAACCTACAGCCCATTCTCCCAACACCGCGAAGCTCCTGCTGCTGCCAGCGCCTGGTCAACCGCCGCGCCGGGCGTCAGCCCTGCCCAGTGGCTTCAGCTTGTCCAAGGTGCCGACTCAAATATCATGTAGCGGTTGACGTAGCCCGGATATCCGACTACAAGATTCCAAAGTTCCTCAGCGCGTGGATAGCAACGACGATGAACAGAGAAAGACTCAACCCCACATGGACAAGGCGCTGCGACTCACGTTGTTGGGTCAACAGTCCGAATCGCATCATAAAACCGGAAGCTACGATAGCCATGAGAAGGAGATACGCTGCAAGGCCTGTTCCCAAGTCAGGCCCGAACTCCGCAGGACGACCCATCTGTTGCGCAAAATGTACCGATACAAGAGCGACTGCCAGCAAGTTTCCAAACACGTGGACTTTCAGGAGCTTGCCACGGTTGACCGCAGTATAGCGCTTCATATAGCCGAACATCGCGACGAAAATGAGGAGGTACGTTCCTCCAATGATCGAAAGCCAGTGATGCAAGAAAAAGGGGCCAACTGAAAAGTGAAGATCCCATAACCTCAGGTAAGTGCCAACCGCTACGAAAACGGTTATCGCCAGGAGCCCTATTGCCAGTCTGAATTGGCTCCTCATGTCCGTTCATCCCTCTTAGGTGGAACATTGATCCTTAGCATTGTGCAATGTCTGCCATGCAGGGTCTTGAGGGGGGGCTACAGTGATGTCCTCCTCAGCAATTGAGCGTTGATCACCACAATCACCGTGCTGGCCGACATCAGTACGGCACCCACAGCCGGCGTCAGGAGGACACCCAAGCTGATAAGTACACCTGCAGCCAAGGGGATCGCAACAATATTGTAGCCGGTCGCCCACCACAAATTCTGCACCATCTTTCTATAGGTAGCCCGCGAGAGGGTGATGATCCTAGGGATGTCGCGAGGATCGGATCTCACCAGCACGATGTGCCCAGCTTCCACGGCCACGTCTGTCCCCGCGCCTATAGCGATCCCGATGTCGGCAGTGGCCATGGCAGGCGCGTCATTCACCCCGTCACCAACCATAGCCACTCTCTTCCCTTGTTCCTGGAGCTCCCGTACCTTTGCAGCCTTATCTTCGGGCAGCACTTCGGCGAAAACCTGGTCGATTCCAAGTTCCTCAGCTACAGCATTTGCCACAGCCCACGCGTCGCCCGTCAACATCGCTACCTCGATACCGCGCTCATGAAGAGCGATTATGGCCTCCCTGCTTTCCTGCCGGATGCCATCAGCCACCGCGAACACAGCAATCGCTGCCCCGTGGCGGAGCAGGTAGATGGCAGCTTGCCCATGTTCCGCAGCAATCTCGGCTGCTTTGCTCAGCGCCGATGGCACTTCTGCATCTTCCGCCCTCAAGAGCGCCGGGCCGCCCATGTGATACTCGGTACCGTCCACCGTCGCCGCCACGCCCCTGCCCGTCAGGGCCCGGAAATCGTCGGCAGCAGGAATCTCAATCCCTCGTTCTCCCGCGGTCTTCACGATACCCCGGGCGATAGGATGCTCAGATCCTGACTCAACTCCCGCAGCGACCCGCAGCGCTTCATCCTCCGCAACGCCGTCTGCCGTAGTCATGGCAACGACCCGAAACTCACCCAGCGTCAGTGTTCCGGTCTTGTCGAAGATCACGACATCGAGGTTGCGAGCTTCTTCAAGGCCAAGCCGATCCCGTACCAACAGCCCGTTCATAGCCCCCATGGTCGTGGAGATGGCAACGACCAAGGGCACAGCCAGGCCCAACGCATGCGGACAGGCAATGACCAGAACGGTTACGACCCGAACGATAGTAAAATCGATGGGCATACCGAGAAACTGCCACACGATGAATGTAAGAACACCGGCGAAAATAGCTACACCGGTGAGAACCTGGGCGGCACGATCAGCCATGTGCTGCGCTCTGGATTTGGACATCTGAGCGTCAGCCACGAGCCGCATGATACCGGACAGCTTAGTGTTCTCTCCGGTACCTGTAACCTCAATTTGGAGCGAACCCTCTCCGTTGTTGGTGCCGGCAATGACCTCGTCTCCTTCTGTCTTTTCTACCAGCCGCGACTCGCCGGTAATGAGCGCTTCGTTTACATCACTCTTTCCCTTGCGCAGCACTCCGTCCGCAGGAATGCTCTCGCCCGGGCGAACCAGGATTATATCGCCTTCTTTGAGTTCGCTTACAGCGACATTCTCCTCGCCCTCATCGGTGATGCGTGCAGCAGTATCGGGGAGAAGTTTTGCCAGTTCCTGTAAGGCACCCTGCGCCTGGGCAATGGACCGCGTTTCCACCCAGTGGCCTAGGAGCATGATGGTAACCAAGGTGGCCAGTTCCCACCAGAGGGCCTCCGCCTGAACCACCTCAAGCTGGACAACCCAAGAGAACACGAAGGCGACGGTTATGGCTAGTGAGATGAGAGTCATCATCCCGGGGAGTAGGCCGCTGAGTTCGCGCCACGCACCTTTGACAAACACCCATCCACCGTAGAAGAAAATCACTGTACCGAGAACTGGAGGGATCCACTCCGAGCCGAGAAACTCCGGTGCTTGGTAGCCCAGGAGCATTTGGATATGTCTCGACCAGAAGACCACGGGGAGGGTCAGAACCAGGGACAGCCAGAACTTATCACGGAACATACCTGGAGTATGTCCTGCGTGCTGATCATGCTTGTGGTGACCGTCATCTTGGCCATGGCGGCCGTGATTATCGAACCCGTGACCTTCTTCCTTGTGTTCCTGAGCATGAGGATGTTGACTGCCATCTGACTCCTTCATTAGGCAATACCTCCATGCGAGCTAAGCGCATTAGCGTGGCAGCCCGCTTGCGTGAACAATGTACCTCCTGCCCCAGAAGGAGCGCCTTGGAATCTGCGGTTGTCATCGATGCACATCCCGCGCCCCTCAACCTCCACTGTGGGCAACTGAGCATGCGGCGATCGGCGGCCAAGTGAATCCAATCCGCAAGACGGACGGCCCGTTCGCTCACGCTAACGCCACCCGGCCGGCCGGTTCGCACGTGCAGGTCAGCGGGGACTTCGGGCATTCGGACCGCCCGGGCCCGCCTTGCCGCCAGCCGCCGACAGGGCCAACAGGCCGCAAATCGTCTTGGCGTCACGGATGCGGCCGTCAAGGCACATCGCCACCGCCTCGGCCAGCTCGAACCAGCGCTGGTCGAGGTCCTCGTCGGCCTCCGGCTCAGCGGTCCCCTGGGACAAACCGGTGGCCGCAAACACGTGCAACAACTCTGTGCAGTAGCCCGGGCTGACGAAGAACTCCAGGAGCGGTCGCAGCTCGACGGCTGACAGACCTGTTTCCTCCCTCAACTCCCGGGCAGCGGCCGCGGCGGGTGACTCGTCCCCGTCGACCACGCCGGCCGGCAACTCCCACAGCTCTTGCCGGGCACCGTGCCGGTACTGTGACACCAGCAGCACCCGGCCCCGGTCGTCGATGGGGGCGATCGCGGCGGCTCCGCCGTGAACCACCATCTCCCGTGTAGCCAGCGTTCCGTCGGCCAAGCGCAGCTTCTCCAGCCTCATCTCGAGCAGGCGTCCTTGGAATACGGTCTCGGTTTCGACAACAGTCACGGACATGAGCCGCCCTCCTCAATGGCTAGCCATCTGGCATGGTGCTTTGCCCGGCACCGGCGCAGTAGTCTTCGCGTACCGCCGCATGCAGCACCTGCCCATGGCTCCGCCTCCGGGCAGAGCTAAGCCGGCGCTTATCCCGACCCATGGGGGAGTTGCGCCGGCCCGTCCTATGACACTATCCACATCCACCCGGGCCCACCTCTACCGGCCGCCAACCGGGGGTTTGCCGGGGGCTAGCCGGCGGCCACCACCGCGGCGCCGCGCACCAGGGCCTGCTCGTTGAGCGGGATGAGCGCATGCCGCCGCTCCGGGAGCACTTGGCGCAGCGATTGGACGATCGACTGCGACCGGACCACACCGGTTGCTTCGAGCAAGGCGCCGAGCATAACCATATTGGCGACCCGGCCGTCGCCCAGCTCATCGGCGATGGCGGTCGCGGGCACTTCGATCACCCGTAGGTCGGTCCGCTCGACCGGTCTGTGGCTGAGGGAGGTGTTCACGATCAGCAGGCCGCCTTCGCGCACCACCGGCTCGAACCGATCCAGGCTCGGTCCATTGAGGACCAGTGCCACGCTGGGCCGGCTGACGACCGGCGAAGCCACCGGCCCCTCGGAGACCACCACCGTGCAGTTAGCGGTGCCGCCCCGCATTTCGGGGCCGTACGAAGGCAGCCAGGTGACCTGCTTGCCCTCGGTCATCCCGGCGTAAGCCAGCAACTGGCCGATCAGCATCACACCCTGTCCGCCGAAACCGGCCATGACCACCTCGTGCGTGCGCTCAGCGGCGTCGGTCATGCGGGCTCACCGCCCTTGGCCGGTAGGTCGACAGCGGTGTCTCCGCGCTCTCCGATGTCCTTGTACACCCCGAGCGGGAAGTAGGGCACGACCTCGCGCCCAATCCGGGCCAGAGCCTCGTCCGGCGTCATGCCCCAGTTGGTCGGACAGGTCGAAAGCACCTCCACCAGCGTAAAACCCAATCCCTGCTGCTGATAGCTGAGCGCCTTCTTGATCGCCCTCTTTGCCCGGACCACGTTGCCCGGCTTGTCGACGGCCACGCGCTCGATGTAGGCCGGGCCGTCTAGCGTGGCAAGCATCTCCGAGACCTTGATCGGCCGGCCGGCCCGCTCCTGGGTCCGCCCGGCCGGCGAGGTGCTGCTCCGCTGGCCCAACAGCGTGGTCGGCGCCATCTGACCACCGGTCATGCCGTAGATGGTGTTGTTGAGAAAGAACACGGTCACGTTCTCGCCCCGGGCCGCCGCGTGCACGATCTCAGCGGTGCCGATCGCGGCCAGGTCGCCGTCGCCCTGCAAGGTGAAGACGATGCTGTCCGGCGAGGCCCGCTTGATGCCCGTGGCCACGGCCGGGGCGCGGCCGTGTGCCGCCTGCTGGAAGTCGCACTCCAGGTAATCGTAGGCCAACACCGTGCACCCGACCGAGGCGACCCCGACGGCGCGGTCGGCGGCGTCGAGCTCCTCCAGCGCCTGAGCCACCATCCGGTGGATGATCCCGTAGGTGCAGCCTGGGCAGTAGTGCGTCACGACATCGGCAAGGACCGTCGGCCGGGAGAACACCTTATTCACGGCCATCACCTCCCGAGCTGGCAGTTGAACCAGCGGCCGAACCGGCGCTCCTGCCGGCTGATCGGTCGCCCGCGCGGTGCCGAATCTCCTCGAACACCTCGGCCGGCGAGGGCACCACGCCGCCCATACGGCCGTAAAAGTGCACCGGCAGCCGGCAATCGATAGCCAGCCGGACGTCATCCACCATCTGGCCCGCGCTCATCTCCACCACGAGCAGCGCCTCAGCGCCGGCGGCCGCTTTGGCCAACGCGTCTGTTGGGAAGGGCCACAGCGTGATCGGACGGAGCAGGCCCGCGGCAATGCCCTCGGCCCGCGCCAAATCCACGGCCCGGCGGCAGATGCGCGCCGTCGAGCCGTAGGCTACCAGGACGAGCTCGGCATCTTCGAGCAGATAGCCGGCTGAGCGTTGTTCGGTCCGCGCCATCTGCCGGTACTTGTCCTGCAGCTGTTGATTGTGCCGCTCCAACTGGTCAGGCTGCAGGTAGAGCGAGTTGATGATTCTCTTGTCGCGGCGCCCGCGCTTGCCCGTGGTGGCCCACTCCTTGGCCGGCAGTTCAGCGAGGTCCACGAAGTCCGGCAGCGTCACGGGCTCCATGATCTGGCCGATGATGGCGTCACCCAGGATAAGGACCGGCGCGCGGTAATGGTCGGCGCGATCGAACGCGAGGGCGGTAAGATCCACGAGCTCCTGCACCGACTCCGGCGCCAGAACCAGCAGGTGGTAGTCGCCGTGGCCACCGCCCTTCACCGCCTGGTAGTAGTCGGACTGGGCCGGCTGGATGCCGCCGAGTCCCGGGCCGGCGCGCATGATGTTGACCACCACGGCCGGAACCTCCGAACCCACTAGATAAGAAATACCCTCTTGCTTAAGGCTGATGCCTGGGCCTGACGACGAGGTCATCGCCCGCATGCCCGCGCCACCGGCCCCGTACACCATGTTGATGGCCGCAACCTCGCTCTCCGCTTGGATGAAATGGCCTCCAAACTCAAACAAGCGGCTCGACATGTACTCCGGAATCTCGTTCTGGGGAGTGATTGGATACCCCGCGTAAAAGCGACAGCCAGCCCGCACGGCTGCCTCGGCGATCGCCTCGTTACCCTTCATCAACAGTCTGTCGGCCATCAGCACCCGCACCCCCCGTCGCCCGCGAGCGCCGCGGCCGCCGTATCGGCACCGGATGCGGCTCGCTCACGGTAGACCTCGATGACGCAGTCCGGGCACATCTCGGCGCAGATGGCGCAACCCGTACAGCTAGCCATGTCCTCGACCGCCGCCACGCGGTGTCCCAATGCATTGCGGCGTTCGGCGAGACTGATGATCTGGCGCGGGCACACGCCCACGCAGATGCCACAGCCCTTGCAGCGATCGTCCGTGAATTCAACCCTGCCCCGCACTTACCACCCTCCCCTAACTAAGTGGCGCCTTGGGAGAGCGGACAGCGCAGCCGGCTGCCAGACGTCATCGGCACCCGACCGGGCCTCATCCCAAGGCGCTCGCATGAACAACTTCAGACCAAACCACGGCTTGTCCGGTCCCAGAGCCTCGCGGCCGAGCTCAAGATAGCGGTCTTCAATCGCATAAATCGCCAGCCTCGCGCCCAGTCTCGCGGCCGCCTCGAGGGCCACGGCCTCCGCGTCCCGCAAATCCACCGCCCGGGCCGGACCGGGCACGTGCAGATTGAGGGCCATCGTACCAACACGCAACCCGGCCTGCGAACCGACCGCGGTCAACATCTCCTCGATTGCGCGGGCGTCACGCGTCTGAGGTCGCCACGGGCAGACCACACCGAGCAGAGAGTGCTCATCACTGGCAAACAGGTCTCGCAGAGAACCCAGCGCTCGCGCCCCTTCCGGGTGGCCGCCGACGTCTACCAACAGCCGTCGCCCGCGCCGCGACAACGCCGCGCGCACGGCGGCCGATACCGCACCGAGATCCGCATAGGCCAGCCCGCCGGGCGGGGCGATCAACTCGACCCCGGCCGCGTCCAGCACCCGCCCTGCCTGGCGCGAGCGCAACGCCGGCGTCACCGCGTCCAGGTCGATCAAAGCCACCGGTTCGCGGTGATCGGCCAGCCGGAGAGCCAGGTTGAGAGCGATCTCAGTCTTGCCGCTGCCGAACGCACCAACCACGGCAAGACGGCGGGGTAGCTCGAGAACCGGACTGAGTTGGAGGTGCGGCTGATGGTCCGCTGGGCAGCGGCCCGGGGGTGGAGCATTAATGATCGTCGTAGTCGACAAAGTCTTCGCGCCTCCCTTTAGCTGGGCCGCTTGACGGCCGGCAAAGCCTACGGGCGAGCATGCGGTTACGTTCTCACCTATGGGTTGCGTGCCGCGACCGACCCACAACCACCACCCATTGTTTCATTTTTCCGCCATAATCGCAAGACGCTGCGCGGATGACTGAAAATACTGATATTAGGCCACCCACAGCACCCCGCAGGCAATAAGCCCCCATCGCTGGGGGCTTGGTCCGCGGCGGACCGCCGTACGGTGCGGTTGACCGCAGGGATGCTGAGTGCGGCGAGATGGCAGCCGGCGCAGCGACCGCCGGTCAGCCGGCGATTGGGCGGATCATCCAATCGTGGTCCGGGTCTCCGACTGCAACCGCACCCGGTCGGCGATCGCCGCGATGAACTCGGAGTTGGTCGGCCTTGACCTCCGACCGCCGGTGGGCAGGCCAAGTGTGCTGATCCGCGCCGTCGTATTGGTCTTCTTCCAGGCCACCTCGATCGCGTGCCTGATGGACCGCTCGACGCGGCTTGGAGTGGTACGATACTTGATGGCGATGTTGGGGTAGAGCTCCTTGGTCACCGCCCCAAGCAGATCGATCCGCTCCACGACCATCAGTATTGCTTCCCGCAGGTAGAGATAGCCCTTGATATGCGCCGGGACCCCGGCGTCACGGATGATGGATGTGACCTCCTGGTCGAGGCTGCGCGTCGCCAACCGGACGGGCGCCTCGACCGTCGAGTGCCGCCCGGTCGCGCAGAGCTGGCGCATCCGGTCGGCCAGCACCTCTAGGCCGAAAGGCTTGAGGATGTAGTAGTCCGCCCCCAGCTCGACGGCGCGTTGGGTGATGTGCTCGTGCCCGAAGGCGGTCAGCATGACGACCTTCGGGCGGCGGTCCAGGCCCAGACCGCCCAGGCGCTCCAGCACGCCGAT
>Ga0114946_10001547_pt1 | contig 15868 bp, 18 predicted proteins | sample WalLakDeSediment_FD_88676 | JGI IMG/M metagenome (GOLD analysis project Ga0114946, IMG submission 88676) | Lake sediment microbial communities from Walker lake, Nevada to study Microbial Dark Matter (Phase II) - Walker Lake 11/02/13 Deep Sediment | ecosystem: Environmental > Aquatic >... | reverse complement strand
TCCAGCAGCTTAAGGCAGCAGTTTCGGTCCTGATCAGCCACCAAGAGGCGATTGATCTCCCAGGCATGAGGACCACCCCGGTCCCTCACCGAAGCCAAGCCCCTCAGGGCAAGGCCGTCTGTATACACCCAGACACACGGCCTCAACTGCGGATTGAACCAGTCACCGACGATATTGGCCAGGTCGCTGAGCCTGGCGTCCTTCCTGCCCACGCCATCCCTTGTCTTGGCCTTGTTAGACAGCGCCCTGCCTGCCACCAGCAGATCGACAACGTCGAACGGCATGAAGGAGCGAATCATAAACTGCGCCCTACCAACCTCTTGTCGCCAGCAGATCCTCCTTGGCGATACCTTTTATGTCCAGTCCGGGCATCGCGTCACCCAGACCCTTTGAGACCTCAGAGATGATCTTGGCATCCTGGTAGTGAGTGGTAGCCTTGACGACAGCCTTGGCCATGACAGAGGGGTTGCTCGACTTGAAGATGCCGGAGCCAACGAAGACGCCCTCCGCTCCCAACTGCATCATGAGCGCTGCATCGGCAGGAGTGGCTACTCCGCCGGCAGCGAAGTTGACGACTGGCAGCTTGCCTATCCTCTGGACCTCCAGCAGCAACTCCAGCGGCGCGCCCATCGCCTTCGCCTCCGCGACCAGTTCTTCCTTGGGCATGTTCGCCAGTCTGCGAATAGCGTCCATCACCGCCCGCATGTGCCGCACGGCCTCCACGATGTTGCCGGTGCCGGCTTCACCCTTGGTGCGGATCATGGCCGCGCCCTCGGAAATCCGGCGCAGCGCCTCGCCCAGGTCGCGGCAGCCGCAAACGAACGGGACTTTGAAATCATGCTTCCAGACATGACAGGACTCGTCGGCCGGCGTCAGCACCTCTGACTCGTCGATGAAGTCAACACCGAGTGATTCCAACACCTGCGCCTCCACGAAGTGCCCGATGCGGCACTTGGCCATGACCGGGATGCTCACTGTCTTCTTGATAGCCAGAATAACGTCGGGGTCGGCCATGCGGGCCACCCCACCGGCCGCCCTGATGTCCGCCGGCACCCTCTCCAGCGCCATGACCGCACAGGCTCCGGCCTCTTCCGCAATCTTGGCATGTTCCGGCGTGACCACATCCATGATCACCCCGCCCTTCAGCATCTGGGCCAGGCCGGATTTTACAGTCCAGGTCCCCTTCTCCATCCAATCCTCCTAGGTCTCATCGCCGGGAGTGGCCCTGCAGGCACGCCTCTCGGCGCCACGGGCTCGCGAGAAACCAGCCTGAGACCGCCGCCCAGAAGCGCGTCGATCTCACACCCTCATTTTATATTCGATATACGCGTTTATCAAGAGCGGCCAGAGATTCCGAGGCAGGGATGGCGGTTGGAGGTGTTCCTTGGAGGAATGGGCTGTCTTCAAGTACCCAGGGGCAGATTCGTCGCGGGGCAGGCTAGTAGACAGACGGAAGTCCGAGTCTTCACCTCAACTGCCCGGCCAGTTCATCCGCGGTATGAGACGATTTCCCAGTGTCGATCTTGATCGTCCGGCCGCCCTTCTGAGTCATCAGGAGGTCATACCGCCATCCTTTGGCCGACATGGGCGTCCGGTCAAGGCGACTGCCCGGCCCAGACGAAGCGAGGTTCCGCGGGTAAACCAGGAAGCCTCTGCCCCGGCTCCAGTATGACATCCTGCACACCACAGCCACATGCACCATCTGTGAGAAGGGGACCCTCTTCTTCACTGGCAGCGCCAAGCCAAGGACCTTGAATCGCAGGCAGACCTCCTGGGTCAAGTCATTGACAGTAGTCTCCCAGCCAGTCCCCAGGCGAGGACGGATCACCATGACCTGTGGATCAACCTCGCGCGCTGCGCTCACCACTTCATCTTCCTCACGATGCTCACCGCTCAATCTCACTGCTGGGCCACATTATATCATTTCCACTTCGATCGCGGGTGATCTGGGGCCCAAATGCGCAGAGCCAGATGGACTTTCTTCCCTCCTGTAAAGGCATCTCCGGAGAATGCAGCAAAGAGGTGCAAGGAGAATCTCCTGCCGGGGCTTTGGGGGTACCGCCCCTATTCTCCTTCTCTCCCCCAAGAGTGGGGGCCAGAGGGTTGAGTGAGCCAACTACGGCAATCGAAGCGTCATCCCCACCGGGCAGTGGTCGGAGCCGGTGACCTCGGGCATGATGAAGGCCCTGGTGACAGAGGGGACAAGGTTCTTGGTGACGAAGAAGTAGTCGATCCTCCAGCCCACGTTCCGTTCCCGCGCCCTTGACTTCATGTCCCACCACGAATACTGGCCGGGTTGCTGGTTGAACTGCCGGAACGTATCCACATAGCCATGCGCGACGAACTGTTCCATCCAGGCCCTTTCCATGGGCAGGAAACCAGACACCTTCTCGTTCTCCCTGGGCCGGGCCAGGTCGATCTCCTTGTGGGCCGTGTTGAAATCGCCGCAGACGGCAATGTTGGGTTGCTTCTTTCTGAGAGACTCCACGAAGCTCAAGAGCTTCTCGTAGAAATCCATCTTGTACTTCAGCCGGGTTTCATCCTTCTTGCCGTTGGGGAAGTAGATGTTCAATAGTACGAAGCCGGGGTACTCCGTCAGGATGATTCTGCCCTCGACGTCGAAATTGATCCCCTGGCTGGAGAAGTCCTTCTCCACCCGAAGGGGCCTCTCCAGCGTGAAGGTGGCCACGCCGCCGTAGCCTTTCTTCTCCGGGTTGCTCCAGTGCACGTGATAGCCCTCCGGCTCGCGCAGCGCCCGATCCAACTGCTCCGGCTGGGCCTTGGTTTCGTTGAGACAGAGGATGTCCGGGCGCTCCCTGTTCAGCCATTCCAGGAAGCCCTTGTTGGCCACAGCCCTGAGGCCGTTGACGTTCCAGCAGAGCAGCTTCAGTTCTTTCACGGCTGATCACCCCCCGTCGTGTCAAAGACACGGCCAGTATATGGTGTGGTGGGCAGGTTTACAATCGGTCTTCCCATGTCATTGCGGGCAGGCTCAGCTCTGCCTTCGCCACCCATCGGGGCGCGGAGAGGGGCAAAGCCCCTCTCCGTTTCTTAATGATCCCCCAAGCATGGGGGCTAGGGGGTTGAAAAGACGATTTACGAGAGGACAGGGGATTTCGCGGCCACGACAGAGCGTGGCCCTCCGAGGTCGCAGACCGCTGTAGCGGAACATCCCCGGGGTTCGGGGTGTCCACAGAAATCGCTCCTCTTCTCCTATCCCCCAAGAATGGGGGATCAAAGGGGGTTGATCTGTGCTACCATTTACCCAGCACAGGCAGGGAGAGAGGATTGTACGACGCCATCGTAATCGGGGCCGGTCCGGTCGGCAGCTACGTCGCCGGGGAGTTGGCCCACCGGGGACACAAAGTAGCCGTCCTGGAGCAGCATGCCGCCATCGGCAAGAAGGGCTGCTGCACCGGCATTGTGGGACGGGAGTGCCTCGAGAGATTCCCCGTTGCCAAACAGGCGGTGGCCAGAGAAGCCAAGGGGGCCAGGTTCTTCTCCCCCTCCGGCGCATCGTTTACCCTCCAGAAGGACGCGGCCCAAGCCTACATCCTCGACCGCCAGATTTTCGACGAGGCCATGGCATCGAATGCCAGAACCCAGGGCGCGGAGTACCTCCTAGATACCAAGGTCCAGAATATCGTCACCACCGGCGATACGGCCCGCGTCCAGGCCGAGGCCCGCGGGGAGACATCCCTCTTCGAAGGCAAGGTCGTGGTGGTGGCCAGCGGCTTCGGCTCCGGGCTGCCTGACCTGTTGGGCTTTGGCCGATTCGGTGATTTCGTCATGGGCGCTCAGGCCGAGGTAGACACCGAGGTCGAAGAGGTGGAGGTGTACCTGGGCAGCCGGTTCTCTCCGGGGTTCTTCGCCTGGCTGGTCCCCACGCACCAGGGGCGGGCGCTGGCCGGGCTGCTGGCCCGCCGTGACAACAGGGCATACATGGAAACGTTTCTCCGCCACCTGAGAGACCAGGGGAAGATAGCGTCGCACCGCGTGCCGTTCAGGTTCGGGGGCATCCCCCTGAATCTCCTGCGCCACACCTGCAGCAACCGGGTTATCGTAGTGGGCGATGCCGCGGGGCAGGTCAAGCCGACCACCGGCGGAGGCATCTATTACGGGCTGCTGTGCGCCGGCACCGCTGTGGACGTGCTGGACCGGGCGATGGCCGGCGACGATTTCTCCGCCCGAACGCTGTCTGAATATGAGAAACGGTGGAAGAAACTGCTGGGCAGGGAGCTTCGCATCGGGCGCTGGGCCCGCCGGGCCTTTGAGAGACTCAGCGACCGGCGGATGGAGCGGCTGTTCCGCATGGTGCAGGACAGCGGGGCCACGGAGTCGCTGCTTAGTGCGCCTGATTTCTCCTTCGACTGGCACAGCCGCCTGATCCTGAGGGCGCTGCGGCGTTTCGGGCCGAGGGCGGCTGTTTCGCTGTTGTGGCCACCAAGATGATGTAGGGGCAGTGACGGTGGTGGCGGATTTCGCTCCGCCCTATCCGCCCTACAACTGGATTCCCGCTCCCCGCTTTCGCGAGGACAGGCTCCGCTGGAATGACATGATTGGCACCCCGAGGGTGTGCAGAGCCCCTTTGCCGAGGGTTTGGGGGTGTCCCCCAATTTCCTAATCTCCCCCCAAGACTGGGGGGTGGAAAGGAAGCCTTGACATCCAACCTCAATTTGTCCAGTATGTAGGCGCATGCGACAACCAGCCAATCGCGCCAAAGGCCAGGCGAGCCCCGGAACCAGGGTGCGCCTGGTCAAGATGGGAAAATCGCGGGGCATCCGCCTGCCCCAGGCCTTCCTGGACCAGGCCGAGCTCGACGAGGAAGTTGAACTGGAAGTCCAGGACAGCCGGGTGGTCATTACCCTCGTGCCGCGCCCGCGGCGCAACTGGGACAAGCATTCTGCCGAGATGGCGGCGCGCGGGGACGATCGATTGCTGGACTCGAAAGCCTTCAGCCTGACCGGTTGGGATGAGGAGAAGTGGGTATGGTAGCAAAGCGCTTCGATGTCTACCTGGTCAACATGGACCCAACGGTGAGTGCCGAGGCCAAGAAGACGCGCCCATGTGTCATCCTCTCACCGGACGAGGAGAATAGATTCATCGCGACCGTGATCGTGGCTCCCATGATCAGCAAGGGGCATCGATACCCCACCCGCATCCCCTGCCAGTTTGACGGCAAGAACTGCCAGGTAGTCCTCGAACAAATCCGCACGGTGGACAAGGCGCGGCTGGTCAAGAAGATGGGGCGGCTGGGCAGGCCAACCCAGAAGGCCGTCCTGGCCACGCTGGCCGAGATGTTTGCGGAGTAGGGCGGAGTCCGCCTCACGCGGATGCCAAGGGTTTGGTAGACTCGCCTCAGGAGAGGACCGTCCCCAAGACAGACTCTACATCTTGACTGCCGGCGCGGCGCGCTCGACTGCCGACTCGATCTCGAAGAACTCCCTCTCCTTGAATCCGAAAGGCCTAGCGATCAGGGCGGAGGGAATCACCTGCACGCGGTTGTTGTAGTCCCGCACGTTGCCATTGTAGAAGCGCCGCGCCCTCTGAATGCGGTCTTCCGTGTTCACCAGTTCCTGCTGCAGCTTGAGGAAGTTCTGGCTGGCCTTCAGGTCGGGGTAGCTCTCCACCACAGCCAGCAGCCTCTTGAGGCTGTCCACCAGCACGTTCTCGTCCCTGGCCTGCGAAGCTGGTGATCCATGGCTGTCCACAGCGGTGTTCCGGGCCTGAGTCACCCGTTCCATGGTCTCCCGCTCGTGCGCGGCGTACCCCTTGACCGTGCTGACCAGGTTGGGAATCAGGTCGTAGCGCCGCTTGAGCTCTGTATCGATGCCCGACCACGCTTCGTCGCAGTGGTTGCGGCCCCGCACCAGCGCGTTGTAGATGAAGGCCACCCACAGTATCAGCAGGAAGACCACGCTGAAGACAACTATGATGACTATGGTTGTCGAACTCATGACGGTCTACCTCCGGAGTCAATTCCTTTCAGCTCGCGCACCACGGATTCGGGGAGGTAATCCAGGATGCCTGCCGCCACCTTCAGCGCCGAACCGAACTCTCCCAGGGAGAAGGTCTTTCTCTCGTAGTAGGCCATGACCTGGGTGCCCTGAAACTCGATGTGGAAGCGGGGATAGGCCAGCATCAGCTCCATGGTCTTCTGATGAAGGACATCATACGCCCAGCGGCGGTCGGGCGACTTGACGAAGAACTTCTGGCTGAACTCGGCCGACTCGAAGTCGATGTCATCAATGCCCACGAACTCCGTCACCTTGTCCAGGATCCCCTCGGGGCGAATGAAAAGAGGCTTGAGCGGGAGGCCGGCGTCCATCACCAGCGCTGAGAAGTAGTGGTGGTGGGTCTGGCGTCCACCTTTGCTGCTGGTGGAATGGGTCTCGTAGTGGTAATCGAAGCCACATGTTACCCGCTGGCCGGCGGTCCCCAGCATGATGTTGTAGGCGTAGCGGTTGTCGCCCCGCTGCAGGCACTTGAAGGGCTCGTAGCGCAGCCATATCGAGTGGTCCTTCTCCGGCAGGAACTTGAAGCCATTGGCCTGGGCCCAGCCCGCCAACTCCTTGCGGCGCTTCGCCTTCATCTGTGTGCTCCAGACAACGAAGCCGACGGCGGCCGCAATGGCGGCGATGATGATCAGAACGAAGAAGATCGGCATCAGTTACTCCAAACCTGCGCCATTCTCTCACATGCGAGCAGACCAAGACAAGAGGGGATCCGCTCTTGGGTGGCACGGGCGAAGCGAAGCTTGCCCCTAAGGGATCATGCCGAGAACGTCTTCCCTACCAAGCGTAGTGCAGAATGGTGCCCAAGAGGCCCACGGCGAAGACATCCGAGTCAGAGCTGCCCCAGATCCCGTGGAGTAAGCTAGAACTGCCGCTGGTCATGGCGCTCCAAGTGGAGCCGTCGTAGTGCAGAATGACGCCATTCCACGAATCCAGATCCATGCCGACGGCGAACACATCGGACGAGGAACTGCCCCAGATACCATTGAGCCTAGCTGTGGTGCCGCTGTCCATAGCGGTCCATGTGGAGCCGCTATGTCTGTCACAACCGGCCAGGTTGCCCACGCTCACCAGCAGTAATGCCGTGACGAGGACAGCCACAAGGCACTTCCATATTCGGTTCATCTTCGCCCTCTATCCATCATCTTGCCAGCACGATCCGCACCGACAAGATCGTTGCCATAAAGTCATTTGGTGAGCATCAAACCATGGAACGAGGATTGCTGTCAAGCATGGTGTGCGCGGGACTCACCGCCCACAGTATATTTAGGCGCTGCTACAGAGCGCGGGTTTTGCTGTATACTTCTGCATTGGAGGCAAGTCGCGAGTTGCCCACACGGGAGGTGATCTGTCATGAGAACGTATCAGGCCGTAGTTGAGAAGTGCGCCGAGACCGGGCTATACGTGGGATACATTCCGGGCTTCCCCGGTGCGCATTCGCAGGCAGAGACCCTCGATGACCTGAATCGTAACCTGCACGAGGTCATTGAGATGCTCCTGGAAGACGGTGAACCTAGATTGGAGGGTGAGTTCGTAGGGATACAGAACGTAGTGGTGGGCTAGTCGTGGGCAATATCCCAGTCCTCAAACCACACGAGGTCGCCTCCAGGCTGAAAGCCATTGGCTTCACCGAAGTACGTCAGAAAGGCTCCCACAGACAGTACAGGCATCCGGATGGAAGATGCACCACCGTGCCGTTTCATCGGGGAAGAGACCTCTCTCCCATATTGTTGCGTCGAATCGTCAAAGATGTTGGACTGACCATCGATCAGTTTCTGCATGCCGACTAGACTGGGATCTGTGCTGAATCCACATCTTGCCCTCACAAATCCTTCCACTGTTGCTAATTGAACCCCTCTGCCAGAACCACCACCGTTTTCAACCCCCTTGGTCCCCCAATCTTGGGGGAGGTTTGAATGGAACTGGGGGACACCCCCAGACCCTCGGCAAAGGGACTCCGTCCCTCTGCACACCCTGCGGGACCAACCTTGTCATTCCCGCGGAGCCTGTCCTCGCGAAAGCGGGGAGCGGGAACCCAGGAGCGCTTGCCGGGGGAATATGCACCGCACTCGAGATGGAGCCTGTCTCTGGGTATGATGAGATGGTAATCAAGTCAGCGCCGTCAAGGCACAGCCCACCCTACTTGAGCATCCCGGCGATCTTCTCCGCCAGCCCCTCCAGCGGCAGCGTCTGGCTCTCGCTCTGGCTGCGCCACTTGAGCTCGGCGCTCTGCGTCTTCAGCGTACGCTGGCTGACCACCACCCGCAACGGCATGCCCAGGAGGTCAGCGTCATTGAACCTGACGCCCGCCGACTCGGTCCGGTCGTCGAACAGGACCTCGACTCCCCTGACCTGCAGATCGGCGTACAACTGGTCCGAGGCGGCCACCACCTCCGGCTTGTCCATGCCCAGCCCGCAGAGGTAGACCTGGTACGGGGCCAGCGAGACCGGCCAGATGATGCCCTTGTCGTCATGGTTCCTCTCGATGACGGTGGCCAGCAGGCGGCCGATGCCGACGCCGTAGCTGCCCATGACAATTGGTTTCTGCTCGCCGTTCTGGTCCAGGAAAAAGGCTCCCATCTTCTCGCTGAACAGCGTACCCAGCTTGAAGATGTGCCCCACCTCGATGCCCCGTGTGATGGACAGGCCCTGGCCGCACTTCGGGCAGCCCTGGCCCGGCTGCGCCGAGGCAATGTCCAGCATCAGGTCGACCTTGAAGTCCCGGGGGTAGTTGACGTTCTTCACGTGGTAGTCGGGGCGGTTGGCCCCGGCCACGAAGTTGATGCCCTCGGTCACCGAGTCGTCGGCCACCGTCTTGATGCCGGACAGACCCAGCGGAGACGCCGATCCGGCCACCAGCCCGGCGCCGGCCACTTCGGCCTCCGTCGCCAGTCTCAGTTCAGTGCACTTCAGAGCGTTCTTCAGCTTGATCTCGTTGACATCAAGGTCGCCCCGGATGGCCACGAAGACGATCTCGCCGTCGGCGGAGTAGAACACCGCCTTCAGGGTGTGGCTCTTGGGGACACGCAGGAAGCCGGAGACCTCCTCGATGAACTTCATGCCGGGCGTTGACACCTCTTCCAGGGGAAGTGGCGGCTCGCGGGGGACCTCGGGCTTCACGCTCCGGGCTTTCTCCAGGTTGGCGGCATACTTGCAGGCGCCGCAGTAGATGATCTGGTCCTCGCCCGTGTCCGTGATGGCCATGAACTCCTGGGAGTCCTTGCCGCCAATGGCCCCGCTGTCGGCCTCGACCATGATGGTCGGAAGGCCGCAGCGGTCGTAGATCCTCTGGTAGGCCTGCTTCACCTTCTGATACGTGACATCCAAGGCCTCCCAGTCGCTGTCGAAGCTGTAGAGATCCATCATGTCGAACTCGCGGACGCGCAGCAGGCCGCCGCGCGGCCGGGGCTCATCGCGGAACTTGGTCTGTATCTGGTAGAGCAGTTGCGGCAGGTCGCGGTAGCTTCTCACCTGATGGCGCGCCAGTTCGGTGATGACCTCCTCATGCGTGGGGCCAAGGAAGAGCTTGCGCTCCCGCCGGTCGACGACGGAGAAGAGTATCTGGCCCATGGCATGGTGCCGTCCGCTCTTCTCCCACAGTTCGAGCGGGTGCAGCGCCGGCATCATCAGCTCCTGGCTGCCAATCCTGTCGAACTCCTCCCGGACTATCTGCTCCAGCTTGCGCAGCGAGCGCCAGCCCAGAGGCAGGTAGGCATAAACGCCAGTGGCTATCTGGTGAATCATGCCCGCTCTGAGCAGAAGCTGGTGGCTGGCGGTATCGGCTTCGGCCGGCGTCTCCCGCAGGGTCTTGGTGAACAGTTGAGATACACGCATGGGCTGATACGTTAGACTCCTTCCACTTCGTGCATCAGGCTTTCCAGGAAATCGGCCTCCTTCACTGTCCGCACCACCTCACCCCTCCGGAAGATCGCTCCCTTCCCCTTGCCGCAGGCAATCCCCACGTCCGCGTCACGGGCCTCGCCGGGGCCGTTGACCACGCAGCCCATGACTGCCACCTTGACCGGTTTCTCGATCCCGGCCAGCCTCTTCTCCACCGACCGGGCCAGGCCGAAGAGGTCGACCTCGCACCGGCCACAGGTGGGGCAGCTCACCAGGGTGGGGCCGTGCTCCCGCAGATCCAGGCTCTTCAGTATCTCATATCCCGCCAGTACTTCTTCCCGCGGATCGGCGGTGAGCGAGACGCGAATGGTGTCCCCGATGCCTTCGTGCAGCAGTATCCCGATCCCTACCGCGCTGCGGATCGCCCCCTCCCTGGGGAGTCCCGCCTCGGTGATCCCCAGGTGCAGCGGGTAGACCGTCTTCCGCGCCATCAGCCGGTAGGCCTCAATTGTGGTGGGAACGTCGAAGGCTTTCAGCGAAATCTTGATCAGGTCGAAGTCCAGGCTCTCCAGAAGATCGATCTGCTCCAGCGCGGCCGCCACCATGCGCTGGGCGATCGAACCCCGGGCCGGCTTCTTCGGCAGGCTGCCGGCGTTCACGCCGATCCGGATGGGAACCTTGCGGGCCTTGGCTGACTTGACCACAGCCGCAATCTGGTCGGGGTCGCTGATGTTGCCCGGATTGAGCCGCAGGCCGTCCATGCCGGCGTCCAGGGCCGCCAGAGCCAGGCGGTAGTCGAAATGGATGTCAGCGATCAGTGGAACCTTGACGCGCCGCTTGATTGACCGGAGAGCTCGGGCTGCTTCCGCGTCAGGCACCGCCAGCCTCACCAGCTCGCAGCCGCACTCCTCCAGCTCCCGGATCTGCCTGAGCGTGGCCACCACATCCCGCGTGTCGGTCTTGGTCATCGACTGGACGACAACCAGCGCACCGCCACCGACGGTGACGCCGCCGATGCTCACCGCTTTCGAGATCCTGCGTTTCCTCATAGACCGGGGAAGCCCTCGCCTCTGATGAGACGCGCGATGTCACCGTAGAAGACCGCCACAAAGAGCATGAGCATCAGCACCATCCCAACGAGATAGACGTAGCGCACCGCTTTCTGAGGCAGGCGCTTGCCGCCGCGTATGCCCTCGATCAACGCGATCAGCATGCCTCCGCCGTCCAGCGGCGGAACGGGCAGGAAGTTGAACAGAGCCAGGCTGATGCTGATAAAGCCCCCCAGGAAGAGCACACTGGTCATGCCACTGGCTTTCACCACTTCCACCGTCAGTTGGGCGGCACCCACCGGGCCTATGAGGGCCGAACCGGGATCCTGCTTTATGAGCGGAATGGAATCCTTGATGAGCGACGGCAGATGTATGACGAAGTCGCCGGCATCCCACACCGCCTGCCACGGCGTGCGTCTGTCCTTCTCCAGCCTGGCACCTTCGACCCTCTCGGTGGTCACACCCACCTGCACACCGCCCTTCACACCGCTGGCCGGAAGGGAGACTACCTTGACTTCCAGCGTGTTGTCCTCTTTGACCCGTTCCAGCAGTACGTCGAATTCCTCTCCGCCATCAGAGGCCTTATCCAATGCCTCCGAGAAGCTCTCGCGGCTGTAGACCCACTCTCCGTCCACGCGCAGGATAGCATCTCCAGGCTCTATCGCTCCGGCCACGGGCGAATCTGCGTCCACGGCGGTCACCGTATCAAGCCACGATACCAGGGACACTCCCAGAATGTACCGATTCCCATCCCCGTCGTACTGCGGCTGCACCGGAGGCAGCTCCAGTTCGACCCCATCCCTCTGCAGCACAATGGACTTCGCCGTTCCGGGATCCGCATTCAGCGCATCACTTATGTCCCCGAATCTCGTGACCAGGGTATCGTCGATCTGCACTATGACATCCCCGGCCTGAATGCCGGCCTCTTCAGCCGCTGAGCCTGCTGCCACGGAGTGCACCATGATCCCCTGGTTGTCGGTGACCCGCGTCGTCACCACACCCATGTAGAAGGCGCTGATGAACACGAAGGCCAGCACAACGTTGACCAGAGGGCCGGCAGCGTAGACGCCCATCCTGGTCCAGGGACCTTTGCTGGCCAAACCTCCCTCCACTGTTGGATCATCTTCTCCCGTAGGCCTGACAAAGGCTCCCACCGGTATGAGGTTGATGGAGTAGATGGTCTGTCCCCTCTTGACCGAGAACAGACGCGGCGGGAAACCGATGCCGAATTCCTCGACAATAATCCCCGCCCTTCTGGACGCCAGATAGTGGCCCAGCTCATGACAGGTGACCAGGAAGAACAGTATGGCGACGAATATGACGATAGTCAGGAAAACACCCATGATCTAGCGATTTCTCCATTTCTTGGCATGCCGTCTGGCCCAGCCATCAGCCTCTAGAATGTCATCCAGCGAGGGGCGTTTGATGCCCCGATGGTGATCCAGCGCGTCCGCCACCAGCCGGGCGATGTCCACGAGCCCTATCCGGTGAGACAAGAACATCTCCCCCGCTACCTCGTCGGCCGCGCACAAGACCGCCGGATAGGTGCCCCCCTTCTCTCCGGCTTCCCGCGCCAGCCTCAGACAGGGGAATCTGGCTAGATCAGGCGGTTCGAAGTTCAGCGCCATCGCCTTGTCCCATTCCATTATGGGGAGCTGCGGGTTGAAGTGCCTGTCGGGATAGACCAAAGCATACTGTATGGGCAGCCGCATGTCAGGCCGGCTGAGCTGTGCTTTGATCGAACCATCGGCGAACTGGACCATGGAATGCACGATGCTCTCCGTGTGAACCACGACGCTGATGCGGCTGTAAGGCAGGCCGAACAGCCAGTGGGCCTCGATGACCTCCATCCCCTTGTTCATCAGCGTAGCCGAGTCGATGGTGACCTTACGCCCCATCTTCCAGGTCGGATGGTTCAGCGCCTGCTCCGGAGTGATAGCCTCCAGCTTCTTCGCCGGGTAACGCAAGAAAGGACCGCCCGACGCTGTCAAGAGCAGCCGGGCCACTTTCTTCCTCTGTTCTCCCTTCAAGCACTGCCAGATGGCGCTGTGCTCGCTGTCCACCGGCCTGATCTTCACTCCGTACTCCCTGGCTTCGGCCATCACCATCGCCCCGGCCATGACCAGGACCTCTTTGTTGGCCAGGGCTACCTCTTTTCCCGCCCGGATTGCCGCCAGCGTAGGCGCCAGTCCCGCCTTGCCCGAGGTAGCTATCAGCACCAGGTCCACCTCAGGATGTGAGGCCATCTCCTCCATGGTCACCACTTTCGGCGGGGACGTGTGACCCGGAGAAAGGCTCCGCCGCAAATCCGTCTTGGATCCGTTGAAAGAGACCATCCGGGGCTGGAATTCCTTGATCTGGCTGGCCAGGAGTCCGGTGTTGCTGGCTGCCCCGAGACCGACGACCGAGAGCTTGCCTTTGAGAACCCGGGCTACTTCAAGTGTCTGCTGGCCTATGGAACCCGTGGAGCCGAGGATGGCTATCCTCTTCAGTCCACCCATAGCACAAAATAGTATACGATAACCCCTGTGAACACAAGGCTATCTATTCGGTCGAGTACGCCGCCGTGGCCGGGCAGCACATTCCCCGAATCCTTGACGCCGGCCCTCCGCTTGAGCAGCGACTCCAGCAGATCGCCAAGCTGCGCGGCGACACCGACGAGGCAGCCCACACCTATCGCTTCAACATAGCTCAACGGCAGCGACCAGTCGCCCAGACTGAGCAGGTAACGGAGCGCCAGGGCTGCGGCGACAGCCCCGGCAAAACCGCCGATGGCGCCCTCCCAGGTCTTGTGCGGGCTTATCGTCGGGGTCATGCGGTGCTTGCCCCATGACCGGCCGACGAAGTAAGCCGAGGTATCACAGGCAAAGGTGGTGAATAGGACCAGTATGACCAGCTCCCGCCCGTCGTCAAGCTGCCTCAGCATCACATAGTGGCCCAGCATCCAGCCCATGTAGAGCATGCCCGCCAGAGTCCAAACCCAGCTCTGCAGAAGGGCATCCCGGCGAAAAATGGCCAGCCAAACCAGCGGCAGAACGGCCGCCGAAGCCAGCAGCGATGCTGTGGCCCAGTCCACATCAAAGAGGGCGGCCACGACGAAGAGCGCGGCCCACACGACCCCGAATACCGTCAGCGGCCGGGCTCCGGCGTGCGTCCCCAGGCGGTAGAATTCCCAAGCGCCGAGGGCCGCGGCAGCGCCAACCGCCAGGATCAGGAGGGGAACGCGCGAGAACCACTCGGTGTCAACTTCGAAGTCGAAGTAGACGAAGGCCAGCAAGAGCGGGATGCCTACGACGGCCGTGATTACTCTCAGCTTCATCTGCAACCAACACCGCCGCCATTGGCCGACATCAAGTCCCGAAGTTGCGCGCCCTCTGGCCATAGGCCAGCAGCGCCTTCCTGACCTCTTCCGCATCGAAGTCCGGCCAGAAGACTGGGGTGAAGTAGTACTCACTGTACGCCGACTGCCACAGAAGGAAGTTGCTCAACCTCATCTCGCCGGCAGTACGAATGATCAGGTCGGGGTCCGGTATCCACGCTGTATACAGATAGCTGCTGAAAAGCGCTTCATCGACCGCGTCGGGAGACACCTTATCGCGGAGCATTCGCCTGGCGGCCTCCATGATCTCGGCCCGCCCCCCGTAATCGAAGGCCACGCTCAGTGTCATCTTGTCGTTGTTCTTGGTCAGCTCAATGGACTTGAGAACCTCTTCCTGCAGCTTCTCCGGCAGCCTGTCCAGCCTTCCCAGATGGCGCAGCCTGATGCCTCTCTTGTGCATCTCCTTCGTCTCGCGCCCGATCACGCTGGCCAGGATCTGCATCAGTTCTTTCACTTCGGTCTTCGGGCGCTGCCAGTTCTCGGTGGAGAAGGCATAGAGCGTGAGATACTTGACACCGCTCTTGCCAAAGGCCTCGATGACGCGGCGGATGTTCTCCGTCCCGGCGCGATGCCCCTTGAGTCGGGAAAGGCGTTTTCCCTCCGCCCACCTGACATTCCCATCCATGATGATGGCCACATGCATGGGAATGGGTCCGCTTTCCGTCTGTTCGGTCTGGGTCATCATTTCCTCGAGATGCGGCCTGGCCGGATGTCTGGCCAGAAGTTCTTTGCCTGAGTGATGCGCCATGATCGGCGAAGCCAGGGCTTCAACGGGCCGAGGCTAGACCTCCATGATCTCTGACTCTTTGTCTGCGCCCACCTTGGACACTTCCGCAATGAACCGGTCCGTCAGCTTCTGCAGCTTGTCCGTAGCGCGCACATTCTCATCCCGCGAGACCTTTTTGTCCTTCTCGAGCTTCCTCAGTTCCTCCAGCGCGTCCCGCCTTACGTTGCGCACGGCTATCTTGGCGTCTTCCACCCTCTTGTGCACCACCTTGACCAGTTCTTTCCGGCGCTCCTCGGTGGGCGGCGGTATCACCAGACGGAGGACCTCCCCGTCACTCATGGGGTTGAGCCCCAGGTCGGACTTCTGTATGGCTTTCTGCACATTCCCCACGATGCTCCTATCCCAGGGCTGGATAAGCAGGAGCCTGGCCTCCGGCACGGATACGGAAGCCAACTGGCTCAGCGGAGTATTGGTGCCATAGGCCTCCACCATGATCTGGTCCACCAAGGCTGATGTGGCTCTGCCGGACCGGATTGTCTCCATCTCCCTCTTGAGGACATGGACGGTCTTCTGCATCTTGGTGTCGGCTACGAGAAGTGCGTCGTCAATCATCCTTTCACCCCCGAAGAAACCACGGTGCCAATTCGTTCCCGAGCTACTGCCCTCTTTATGCTGTCGGCCGCGTGGAGATCGAAAACCACTATCGGCAGGTTGTTTTCCATGCACAGCGAAAACGCGGTGGCATCCATAACGTGAAGCCCCCTTTTCAGAGCGTCGCGATGATCCAAGTGCTCCAACTTCTTGGCTGAAGGATCCTTATTGGGATCGGCGGTATACACGCCGTCAACCTTGTTCTTGG
>Ga0114946_10001546_pt1 | contig 15872 bp, 30 predicted proteins | sample WalLakDeSediment_FD_88676 | JGI IMG/M metagenome (GOLD analysis project Ga0114946, IMG submission 88676) | Lake sediment microbial communities from Walker lake, Nevada to study Microbial Dark Matter (Phase II) - Walker Lake 11/02/13 Deep Sediment | ecosystem: Environmental > Aquatic >... | reverse complement strand
TTAGACGGAATACCAAGCGGAATACTTTCAAGTTCAGAACAAATAGCATCAGATATTTCCGGTTCATTTACAGACTTTTCAAGTTCTGCACAAACAAGAATAACAGACTTAGAAACATTTAGTTCATCATTAAGTATTGAAAGTTCAAGTTATGCAGTAAGTTCTTCTTATTCAGTATCAGCATCTTATGCACCACAACAACCTTCGAGCTCTTATAGTTATTCTAATCTAGACGGAATACCAGGTGGTATTGTATCAGGCGCTGAACAAATAAATACTGGTAGTTTTAGTGGTTCATTTTATGGTGATGGTTCAGGTCTAAATGATGTAATATTGGCTCAGACAGCTTCTTATTTCCAAACATCAAGCATTACGCCAAGTGCATCATATTCAGAAACAGCATTATCTGCTTCTTATGTTTTATCGGCATCTTACGCACCAACAATTTCAGGATCTTATAGCTATTCTAACTTAGACAATATACCAAGTGATATAGTTTCTAGTTCACAACAAATTAATACTGGTTCTTTCAGTGGAAGTTTTAAAGGTGATGGTTCAGGTTTAAATGATATAATTAATTCTTTAACTGCTTCATATGTAGTGACATCATTAACAGCTTCTTATTTTGCAACGGCATCTATAATACCTTCAGCAAGTTATGTATTAAGTTCTTCATATGCTTTATCAAGTTCATTTGCATATACATCTTTTACGGCTTCTAATGCTGCAAATGCTTCTGTTACCGTGACAGCATCAAATTCTGCAAATGCATCAGTTGCAATAACAGCATCTCAAGCGGGATATGCAACTACAGCTTCCATTGCTTCATATGCATATACTTCTTCTGAAGCTTTTAGATCTTATACAAGTTCATATGCAGGTTCTGCAACAACCGCATCAAAAGCTTCTTATGCATATACTTCGTCAGAAGCCTTTAGAAGTTATACTTCATCATTTGCTGGTTATGCAACAACTGCTTCCATTGCATCTTATGCATATACTTCATCAGAAGCCTTTAGAAGTTATACTTCGTCTATGGCAGCATCTGCTTCACAAGCAGCAAATGCAAAAGTGGCTATATCATCTTCTTATGCTTTAAGTGCATCCTATGCAAATACTACATTAACTGCAAGTTATGCTTTGACACTAAATTCAATTGTAAATCCATTTATCGCAGGATCAACAATAGTTTCAGGAACAATTTGTCGTTTAGACACTGTAGGCAATTTTGTGTCTGCATCCGCCTTGACACAAAGTCTAGCATCAGGAATGTTATCTATTGCAAGTCAAAGTGTTTCATCAGGTTCAGTAGGAAATTTTATCCTTTATGGAATAGTAAATATGAATTCAACAGCAATCGGTACAACTTATTATTTAACATCATCTTTAACAGGAGGTTTAATTACGTCAACTGCACCAACACAATCTGGTCAAATTGTAAGAATATTGGGATATGGAATAAAAAATAATCAGTTGTTCTTTAATCCCGACAATACTTATTTGGAAATTGTATAATGAATTTAGAAGTATACAAAAATAAAAATGATATATCTAAGTATTTACGCACTCGTATTGGAAAAAGATTTATGATAATCAGTGATGGCAACTATGGATTCGTCGGATTGTTTGATAAGTTATTTCCTGAAAACTCAATAATGACTAATGCTAATTATGAAAAAATAGGGTGTGTTGAATTAATAGAAAAAGCTAAAGGTAGTGTTTTAATAGGCGGTTTAGGAATTGGATTAATAGTATTACCTTTAATGAATAAACTTGAAGTAGAATTTATTGATATAGTTGAATTGCATAAAGAAGTTATTGATTTAGTTGCACCCCAATTACAATTGAATGAAAAAGTAAAAATAATAAATGATAATATTTTCACCTTTGAGCCAATTCATAAATATGATACTATTTTTATTGATACAATAGACTCACATCTTTGCACAAAAGATGAAAAATTAGCACGTGATGAAATAACAAATGATAGTGATTTAATTAAAAAATATAAAACTTATCTTAATGATGGTGGATTTTGTGATTATTTTAGAAGGATAACATAATGGGCTTGCAAGAATATACAGCGGGATCAGGAACTTTTAATGTACCAGCAGGCGCTATTAATTTGAAAATTATTGTTATAGGCGGTGCAGGAGGTGGTGCAGGAAGCGGCGGTTCGCCTTATAAAGCTGGTGGTGGCGGCGGTGGTGGCGGATGTGCTGTTTTAGATATTGCTTCTCCCGAATCATCATATGTTTATAGTGTCGGTGGTGGCGGCGGTGGTGGCGACTATGGCGCAGGTAGCATACATCCTGATGGCTATAATGGCTATGGTTCATTAGTAAGAAATGATGGTTCAACCATATTTGTTATAGGCGGATTAGGTAACGCAGGTATAAATAATGGTGCTGGAGGAGCTGGTGGTGCAGGTTCAATAATTGGAGCTTCTGGCACAACAAAAACAGGGGGCAATGGTGCTGCTGTAGCTCGTTCAGCTGCTGGTGGAGGTGGAGGTGGCGCAGGCACAGCGAATAATGGAACAAATGCTAGTGGCACAACGGGTGGTGCTGGTGGTAGTTTATATGGTGGGAACGGTGGGAATGGTGGTGCCATAAATCGCGACGGCCAAACTTTTGGTGGAGGGGGCGGAGGTGCTAGTAATAGTGGTCAAGACGGGGGTGCCGGCGCTGGTGGTTATGTAAGATTTGAATGGGAAATTAGTGGATGGTCGGGAAAAATCAAAGGTATTTCATCATCTAATTTATCAAAAGTGAATGGAATTTCATTAACAAACATTTCTAAAATAAATGGAATGTAAAATAATAATTCAAAATTTTATATTTATATTATATATGGAGAAATCAAGTGTTAAAATTTCATAAAAATAAACCACAAACTTTCAAGTGTAAAGTAGAAATTCAGGGTGTAGATAATCCCAAAATTACACCAAGACTAATATTGTCACCAAATAACAGTAATATGAATTTATTTTTTGAAGGCAAGTATGATAACAAGCAGTGTGAAATAGTAATTTCATCAACTGCAAATATTACAAATAAAGGCAGTGTTATTTTAGAAATTATAGCAAATGATACCATTTTTAAACCTTGGAAATCTACATATGAAATTGTTTCTCAAGAAATTGTTGTTGAAAATGTTGAGTTAATTGATAGTAAAAATAACATATCAGTTCAATTGATAGAAGAAAATACTGATAATAGTTATTTAGATGTTTTAAAGAAAATACCTACAAATAAAAGACGAAAGAAATTTTTAGAATACATTAAGAATTCATATAGACCTAAAAAGTATTTATTAGAATGGAGCAAGAAAGAATTGGGTGAAACCAATAGTCTAAAGGCTAAGCTAATGATGTATTCAAAACAAAATAAACTATAAGCTATATTTTACTTTTACACTAGAATTGTTTATATTTACTTATACAAATTATAAGAATATATACAATGAAAAATTGTCCTGTTTGTAAAAGTAAAATGGTTATTATTTTGGATCGTCCAAAATTTCCAAACGAAAAAATCATAGTAAAATTGCACTATAAGTGTAAGCATTGTGAGTGTAATGTATATAAAACAAATATTTGTGATATTGCAGAAGAATATTTACAAAACAAAATAAAAGGTTATCATGAAAGTAATATTGAAAGTTAAAAAGTATAAGGGCTATTACTTCTTTTATTAAATAAAAGAGTATTTCATAATATTTATTAATATAATAAGATAGTAGACAAGCTAACAAAGAGGGACATCTTATATGAGTCCATGCCCAGTCAGTTAGGAACGTTCTACTATTTAGTTTAGCACGACGCTTAATGAGGATCCAAAAAGCAGGTAGGCTAAATTACAAATAAATGACTGGGCATTTTTTTTTATAAAAATATGAGAATAAAAACATTAATATTATTTTTGCTTTTGTTTGTATTAACAAGTTGTTATACAGAATTAGTCACTGTTGACGGAGTTAGTAGAAGTAATTATTATGTAGTATATTTTGATTATTATTCTCATCCAAATTACTATTATTATCATTATTATAATCCATATTTCTATAGACCATATTGGTATGTTAAACCACATTTTTATAGACCATATTTTTATAAAAAATTTAGAAAATAATTTTGCTCTCGTAGTGAAATGGAATAATCACATAACGCTACGGACGTTATATTGAGGGTTCGAGTCCTTCCGAGAGCACAATGATAAAACTTAATGATTTAATAACAGAAGATAAAATTAGCAATTATTTAAAAAGTAATAAGGGAACTTTTGATAAACTGCTTAGAAAAATGGATATATTACTTTTTTTAAAGGGCATAGAAAGAGATATAAAAAATCATACAGGAATTGATGTAAATCATGATAAATTAAAAGACGATATTATCTATATATTTTTTGATGGTGTAGAACCAGAATTTAAAGATGATAATGAATATAAAGATTGGGAAAGTTTTTAGTTAATGACTAATTTACAAACAAAAATAAAAGATCAAATAATAAAACCGTTATTATTTTTAGAGCGCAAAAAGATATTTCAGCTATTCAATAGCACTCCAAGAAAAATAAAGAGTAGAGCTAAAAATGATATAACGGCAAAATTAAAAACGATCTCAAATAAAGGGAAATGGGTATTTGAAACCATTACAAGTTCTAATGGAAATCATCATCGTCAATATATAATTCCATTGATGGCAAAGAAAGATAAAAGTGGAAAAATATTTAATTTAAATCCAAATATCAATAGTGCAGTAATTGTTCATTGTGATTGTAATAATTTTAAATTTCAATGGGAATATGTTTTGAACATAAATGATGCTGCAAGAGTAATAAATTCAAATGGAAATCCAGCTATTGTGACAAACCCCAATAATATTGCAGGTTTTTGTAAACATTTACATAAATGCGCAGAAATTTATATGAATAAAATAATTTAAGGAACAATTAAAATGAAAGATGGGGACCCAAATAATGAAAAATTTATGGTGCAGAGTGGGTTTACACAAATGGCAAATAATAAAGTCTACTAAAGCCTCGCATATAATATTGTTATTAAAACGAAAAAATTATTTATTAAAAAATACAAATTTTACACTTGAAAAAGATTATATAATTCACGATAGATTATGTCAAAGATGCAAATCAATTGATAATGAAATTGAAGAGACGACTAAATATTTTAAAGAAAAACTAATGGATCAATTAGTTCCAAGGAGAGAAAAATAATGAATAAAATAAAAAAAATAAAAGAACTTAAAACAAATGTAAAGATAAGCGAAGAAAATTTTAAAGATGAATTAGCGGAATTAAAACTGCAAACGTTAGATTTGATTGTTATTATGACAGAAGATCTTGATTTAAAAATTATAAATAGAAATACTACAAATTTTATGTATATAAAACCACAAGATGTGGAACCTTTTTATAAATTTTTAAAAGAAATCTTTGAAGAAAAAGGCAATTCATTAAACATTTTCGATGCAGGATTTGGTAAAAAAGGGATTGATAATATTGAGAAATCGGAGAAAAATCTGAATGATGAAAAAAATAAAATTAAATAATGATGCCATTATATATTGTTATGGTAAACCAAATAAATTTTTTATAGGTGGTTTACACGGTGAAGAAAGAGCTTCCGTAATTGCTCTTAATACTATTTTGCGAGACAATTTAAAAGACGTTTGGATTTTGCCATGCTTGAATAGACAGGGTTTTGAAGAAATGAATCGTTTTTGCGGAATTAAAAATTTAAATAAAGAATTCAAAGACGACACTAAATTGATATTTATTAAAGAATTGATGGAAATTTTAAAGAATGAAAAACCGCAATTTGTTGTCGACATGCATGAAGATGTTGACTCATTTTGTGATTATATTTGGACAAGTTTTGATAACAACTTCAATGAAGAAGTTCAATCATTTTGCAAAAAAGAAGATATAGGATTGCTTTATCACCCAGAAGTGGTTGAATATAAATATTCATGTGAAAATTGGATACGAGCAAATATATGTACTGCATTTACTACTGAAACGAGACAATATTCTCCACTCACAAGGAGAATTCAAATGAATAAGAAATTTATTGATTTTTTTATTAATTTATAATAATGTTATGAAAAAATTATTATTTATATTATTGTTTCTCTCAACAATTTCATATTCGCAAATTGTTTATGTGGCGAATAACAAATATGAAAAAAATGTAAAGCAAGTATATATAACAAACAATAAATACGAGGCTGATTTAATTATAGAAATTACTAGTAATAAATATAAAGCAAAAAATAGTAATAAATATTGGTATTTTACAGAAAATAAATATGGAGCTCAAATGATTATTTATATTACTAACAAAAAATATAATGCTGATATTAAAGTTTATATTAAAGAATAAAGAAAGAAAAGAAAATTGGAATCTGAATTTATATGGACAAAATCAAATGGGGTAATAATTCCAAATGTAACTCAATACATTAAAGATTATATTAATTCTTTCGAATGGATTTATGAAATATGGATTGGCACAGATGCTCAAAAAATGAGAAGAAGGAACACTGTGTTATTCTCATCAGTTATCTGTATTTATAAACAGGGAATGGGTGGACATATTATTCATTCAAAGCACAAAAGAACTGATATAAAAAATAAATATGATAAGCTTAAAAAAGAAGTTGAATATTCTCTTAAAATAGCAGAATATTTAAATGAAAATGGAGTATTAATTCTTCCAGAAGTTTTTACGGTTCACATTGACGTTTCGCCCAATGTTGGGGACGACTCAAATAAAATCTATAATGAAATGATCGGTTGGGTCAAGGGAATGGGATATAATTGTGAAGCAAAACCGGGAGCACCGGCTGCTTCGCACGCTGCTGATCATATTGTTAAAGATAAGAATATTCCATTTTATGAATTCAATGAAAATTAAATGTATACTATGAATTTTGACAATGAGTGTTATGAATTGATTAAAGTTATACGAAAATTTAATTATAATGAAGAAGATATGAAAGAAACAATTAGAAATTATATTAAAGAATACAAAAAATTAACACTTGTTGATGATAATGCAAATTTTTATATATTGAAGGAGATAGAAGAAGCTAACTTTTATGATATTAATTGATAGTTGTCTTATATTTATTAATAAATCAACTTTAATTAAAGGGAGAAAAATAAATGTTAGCATTAATATCATTGATTGCACAGGTTTTACCAATTGAAATAATAAATCTGTTAGCACCACTTGTTGTTTGGGCTGCAGTTCAAGCATTCAAATGGGCATTACCAAAAGTTCCGGGATGGGCAATACTTTCAGTAGTTGTTCCTGTTTTGTCAGCATTGGCAGCATGGATCGCAACACTCATTGCGCCCGAATCAAGTTTCGTATTACAAGTAGTATTAGGTTTGTTGTCAGTATTTGTTGCTGAATTGGTTAGACAATTTGGACAAGGAAATAATAAATTATAATAAAACTCTGTGAAAGTGAATAATGGGAGAGGGTCTGAGGATAAAACTTTTGGCCCTCTTATTTTATTGGAAGGTAGCTGAATATGGTTCGTCAGACTTGTTTGCTAAACAATGTGCCCGAAAGGGAATGAGGGTTCGAGTCCCTTGCTTTCCGCTCTCTAAATATTTATAAATAAATAACTTATAAACATTATTTTATGAGATTTTATTGATATTTATAAACAACAATACATTAATTATCAACTAAAAGAGGGTTATAAAACCATGAAAAAAACTTATTCTCAAAAAATTCTCAATTATCTTGTCAATGACGTTGAATATTTTGATAAATTTGTCGCAAAACGCAAATTTAAAAAAGTTGAAAATATTCACAACACAGTAATGAGAACTGCTCGTCATATGGAACAGAATGGTCTATTGAAAAGAGTTTCACCAGGAACATTTTCTCTTACTCAAAGAGGTTGGAAAGAAGCAGTTCAATAAGTTCTTTTAAAGGGATGTATTTTTATATGTCCCTTATTTTATAAATTTAGAAAAATTTATTGGTAGCGGGGGGATGGGACAAATTAAGGAGGAAAATAATTTAATAGTGGAGAAAATAGCATGATTGTGTGTCAAACTCCCATGCGAGTAAGTATTTGCGGTGGAGGAACGGATTTCTCTCAGTTTTTTGAAGAATATGGTGGTGCTGTCATTTCTACAACTATTAACAAATATATTTATGTAATAATAAAAGAAAGATTTGATAATAAAATAGGATGTTTTTATAATACAGAAAATTTTAAATCAGAGGTAGTTGATAGAATAGAAGACATAAAACACGATTTAATAAGAGAATGTGCCATTTGCTCCATGATGACAAATGGATTTGATGTTGTAATCCTTTCTGATGCCCCCGCAGATGGGAGTGGTTTGGGTTCAAGTAGTTCAATGACTGTTGGTTTGTTGAATACATTTCACACATATAAAAACATTACTTTAACTCAAAAACAATTAGCAGAACTTGCGTGTCATATAGAAATAAATGTTCTTAAAAAACCAATAGGCAAACAGGATCAATACGCCGCAGCATTTGGTGGATTTAATTTAATAACTTTTAATAATTGGCAACATGAAAAATTTATTAGTAAAATGGATATGCCAAAAGTAGAAAAAATAATTTTAGATAATTCTAAATTAAGAAATTTAGAAGAAAATTTATTATTATATTTTACTAATATTACTCGCAAAGCGGGAACTATTTTAAGTGAACAAAAAGATAAAATCGAAAATAATATAGAAAATCTAAAAGAATTAAATAAATTAACTACTTCACTTTCTGTTGATTTGATGGTTGATAAAAATATAGAAAATGTTGGTGAAATAATAAATCGAAGTTGGTTAATAAAACAAAAATTTGCCAGTGGAATAAGTAATACTGAAATAGAAAATTTATGGAAACTTGCGATGGGAAATGGAGCAAGTGGCGGAAAGATTAGTGGTGCCGGTGGGGGTGGTTTTGCGCTCATTTATTGCAGAAAAGAATGTCAAGACCAATTAAGAAAAGCTTTAAAAGATTACTTTGAGCTCCCGTTTTATTTCGAGACTGATGGGAGTAAAATAATTTTTAATCAATCAAGGCAAAGAATTAAATGAAAATAAAATATAAAGAATTTAATCCAAAATATAGAGGTGAGATTGACATAATGCCAGAAAAAACTATAGAATGCAATTCACACAAAGAAGTCGCTAATAAAATTTTGGAACTATTAAATAGTGTCAATGAAAATAGAGAAATAAAAATAACTGAAGTAATCAATGAAAATAAGAAAACTTGACATTGTAAGAATAAATGATAATAATATAAATAAATTATTAGCAATTCATTCAAACGTTTGGACTAAATTGATAGATAATGTTTATTTGTTTTGTGGTGATTGGGAATTAGATTTAGAAAGCGTAAAAGTTATCACAAATGTAAAAGAACTTTTAGAACTTTATAATTATGAGGATCAATTAATTGAAGAAAGAAGAAATAAAACTAAGAAATGAAAGATGTTTAAGAAATGGACTATGCTTCATTTCATTGGCAATATTAGAACCATCTGAATATATCCAGTTGCAATTAGACGATGTTTTTGTATTTATCAATAAGAAATATTATAAAATAAAAGAAGATACGACAGAGAGTAAATAAAATGGCATTTAATGATTACAAAAAAGAATTTATAGAATTACTTGATGATATTGAAAGTCAAATGTTAAATTTTATATATCTTTTGTGGAAAAAATATCAAAGTAATAATTCAATTTATATCATAGGGAATGGGGGAAGTTGTTCCAACGCATCTCACTTTGCACAAGATTTAGTAAAAGCAACATCAAAAATTTCTTTATCTAATGTTCATAATACACAAAATTTTAAGGCAATATCTTTATGCGATAACACTTCTTTTATTACTGCGATTGCTAATGATGAGGGATATGAAAATATATTTATAAGTCAATTAAAAGCTCAGCAAATATGTGATGACGATTTATTGATAGCAATTTCGGGAAGTGGAAATTCTCAAAATATTATTAATACTATTAAATTTGCAAAACAAAATAATATTGAAACTTTTGGCATTGTTGGTTTTAATGGTGGGAAAGTTAAAAAAATAGTTGACTATTTTATTCATATAAATTCAAATAATATGTTTATGGTCGAATCAGCTCATTTATTTATATTTCATTATGTAATTGAAAGATTAAAAAAGATGAGAGAAAATGAATAGTGACTTAATAAAAGAAATAGAAAAAAAACTTCAAGATCTATACCCTCACATTGTAATAAAATTAGTAAGATATTCTAACACTAATGTTAGAATTTATTGCAATAATCAAAAATTAAATGATTTCAATCCGACATTGCTTGAAAAAGAATTAGCGTTTCTTTCAGATAGACCAGATTTTTTGGATTTATTTGTCGATGCTCTCAAAGAACCCATCGAAAAATTAAATAGAAAATTAAACAAAACAGTTTTACATGGAAGAGGATCCAAGGGAATTTCTATTCAGAAAATAAAAGAAGCTTGTTTAAATACAAAATCAATTAGGGCCGCAGCAAGATATTTAAGTGTCTCATATATTACATTTAAAAAATATGCCTCAATGTATCATGATGACAATGGAATAAATTATTTTGATAAGTATAAAAATCCAACCGCAAAAGGAATAATAAAGAATGTATATCACTCTAATATGGGAAGATGGAGTGTTCAAGATTTAATTGATGGAAAAGCAGGTGATGATTATCCAATTTGGAAATTCAAAAACCGTTTAATAAAATATGGCTTTTTAGAAGAAAAATGTAGTGTGTGCGGATTTGAAGAAAGAAGAATAACTGATTATAGAATTCCATTAGAATTAGATTTTCTTGATAGAAACAAATTGAATAAATCATTAGACAATATAAGGCTTCTATGTTATAATTGTTATTTTCTAAACGTTGGCAATCTCGCTTGGAGAAGATATAATAAAAGCAAAAAATGACGTTTTCATTTGACAGAAATTTTTATTATATTTGAATAGTAAAAAATAAAAGTTATTAAATCATTTCTTAAATAAAATTATTAGCAGAGAAATAATAATGCCATTTCCAAGAAACAATTATTATGAGTGGGGAGATAAATTAAATAAATATTATCTTGACAAATATGGAAATTGGAGATATATTAATGATGATATGATCCAACGAAACTCACATCAAGAGTACGTTCCAAAAATAAAGAAAAAAAGACCAAAAGTTTATAAAGCCGGTGATTTTGTTATTCCAAAAGAAGATATATTTCAACTTCTTAGAATGACAATGAATAAAAGATATAAAATAGTTTCTTATACTAAAAATAAAGTCGAAATTAAAAATAATGTTTTTAATATACACCAATCAATATCAAGACTTGACGAAGATTGGAAAAAACTAAAATTTATATCTAAAAAAGATTTTATAAGCAAAATAAAAATTGGAGATTATTTCAAATGTGATAAAAATCTTTATAGCGAAAATAATCTTGTTTTCTTTTTAGAAGATTATTATTATGAAGTGATCCATAAACCAAAAATGAAAAATAACAATTTATTAGTCACACTCGTTGATCAAAGAGCTAAAAAACATTGTATAGTTTTTTGTGATAGTGATTGGTGTGAACATTTTCAACACATAACTAAGAGACAATTTAATATATTAAATAAAAGAACAACAATAAATGGTGTCATAAAAGAAATTAAAGTAATGAATAAATCAAGTCTTTTACCTTTTAATCAAATCGGAAATAGAATATTGGAAATATGAAAGGCAAGCGACAAAATTTTAATATAAGGAGTGCAATATAAGTTATGGATATAATAGCTGTTATTATGTATGTAATATTTGTTGGTATTATTCTTATTGGCGGAATTGGACCAGCAATATCACAATATAAAAATTCTAAAAATGATGAACACGAACCATTAACTGAAAAAGAATTGAAACTTTATCGAAAACAAATGCCTATATGGGACGATTTCGATGAAGACGAATATAAATATACAGATACTTATTAAAATGGGCCTGAAACTGGCTTCGATTGGTAAGTGTGAGGTGGTGAAATATTTTTAGATAATGAAAAAAATAAAAGTTATTAAATCATTTCTTAAATAAAATTATTAGCAGAGAAATAATAATGCCACATCCAAACAGGAATAAAAATTGGATTGCCACCAACACTAATTATAAATATTATATTGATCAATATGGAAATCGGAGAGATAAATATGAAACAATAAAAGAAATCGTTGAATATTATCTTCCAGTTAAGGGAGAAGTTATGGGTGATGATTTTAGGTGTATGTGTGACGACTTATATATGGTTTTTGAAGAACAAAGATATAAATTGTCGGTTGAAACTTCTACAAAAGTAAAAAAGAAAAGAAAAAAATCTAAACCAAAATTAAAAGTTTTAAAATTTCATTCAATTGGAAATAGAATAATAGAAATATAAAATGAAAGATAACAAATATGCAAAAACGAGAAACTTGTAGAAAATGTGGCTTTAAAATACGCGCAAAGTACCATGAAAATGGCTCACACCACAAAGGGGGAAGTGGTAGAAAATATTTGCCGCCAAAAATAAAGAGTAAAAAATGAGTTGGCAAAAAACTAAAATTATTATTTTGCATATCTTATTTTTAGCTTCATTGTATATATTGTTCTTGATGCTTCAAGGTGGATGGTAATGAAGTATCTATCTTACATTAAGTATTAAATAACAATAAATAATTCACGAAATTTCGAGCCGCCGAACTTGAAGAAAATTAACTTGAGAACAACAATAGCGGAGTAAAACATGAAAAAGATAATTAATTTATCAACGCCAACAATTGATATCAGAGATTTTGATTGGTATAATTTACCCATATTTGTAGTCGCAGATAATAAATTAATAGGAATGGCAGTATTAGAAGAACCAGAAGGTTGGATTGTAAGAACGGGTGGAAAGGGTGGAGCTTATGGTTATAAATCTTCATTAGAAGAATTGATAGTATGTGGAGAAAGAGCGCATAAATATGAGTTTATAGTAGATATAGATGTAGAAACTAAAATAAAGGAGTAAAACATGAAAAAAATAATAATTAATGACAATGACGAAAATACAAAATATTTATCAGAAATATCATTAGAAACACCGATATTTGTTAAAGAGTCGGGTAAATTAATTGGAATGATAATAAAAAATGATAATGGTTGGATAGTTTCAGTTGGTGCCGACATTGGAGCGTATGGTTATTTTAGATCAAGAGAATTATTAATAAGAAATGGTATGAAAGACTTTACATATGAATTCTTCGTAGAAGATTAGAAATATTGAGAATAACATTTAAAAAAAAGAATTAAAAAAGAGAAAAGAAATGAATGATATAAACTTAACACAAGAAGAATTAAAATTATTGTCCGAATGGTATTGGAAAGAAAAAGTTAAAGATGTGTCTGATTGTGAATGCATAGAATTTATATCTGGAAGAACAGAAACTCTTATTCCATATAAAAATAGTAATGATTTAGATATGCTTGAGGGTAGAATGATGTATGAATTAAAAGATACTTTATTTTATTATGAATTATATGTCGGTGCCGACGAATATGTAATAAGAGGTTATAATTTTGATAGAACAGAAATGTTTGTTAATGGATATGGCCATACTAAAAATGAAGCGATATTGAATGCTATTATAAGATATGTGAAACAAATAAAAAATAACAATGATACTAAAGATGATTGGCATGATGCTAATTTAACATCTCCCTCCAATAAAACAAGAGTTCTTGTAAAACTAAAAAACGGAAACGAAATGATAGCTTGGCAAGAATTTGGAGAATGGCCTGATGGATTAGATATCGTAAGTTGGAAGTTTATTAAAGAATAAAAATCAAATCTTAAATTAAGTAATTCAAAATTATTCAAAAATGAATTTGATATTCAATTAATATCACATTAATATCATCATAATATCGTTTTGTTATTAATACCACAAAACTCTAAAAGTTTTTAAGTTTTATAGTTATCCTGCTATGATATATGGCAAGAAGTATATAAATAAAATTTAAAAATAATCATAATGACAAGAAACTCCAGTTCATAACGAGAATTGACAAGAAATTGCCGGCTCATAACTAAGATTGACTGGAATTCACTGGCTCATAACTAAGATTGACTAGTTGACGATGAAAATTAACAAGAATGAACCAGATTAGGGTCTCACTCTTTCTTCTCGCAAAAAATCTTCCGCCCAGCAGCGGTATTTTACCTCAGTAATTCATTTCTAAACTAAATCCTTAACTCCAACCCTATAAAAAATATATTTTTAGACTGTTTACTTTTAATAATAGTTTTGTTATATTATCTCTGTAATTGAAAACGATTTATTAATAAGGAGTTATAAATGGATAGATTAAAAAAATTCAATAAAGAAGAAAAAGAATTGAAAAAGAAATTTGGCCTCAATATTTCTTATAAAACTCTCAAACCACTAAAAGAAAGGGGCTTTGAAGTTTATAGAATAACTTCTCATATAGACAAACATTTCTTTTTGAAAAATAAGAAAAATCAAAAACTTGTCGCAGTATTAGAAAGCTCTTGGAGTGATGGTCCTGGAAGTTATTATCCTGAAAAATATTTAATAGCTATTCCCGGTACTTTATTCTCAAAATGGATTTTAGGCCAACTAAAGGGTTATTAATAAAGAAAATAAGATGGCATTATCAACAAATTATAAAAGACTGGGAAGAAAAAATAACTTGATCACCGGTATTAGATTGAAAATGTTAAAGGATGGTAAATCTCTTGACAAAGTTATTGAAGAGACAAAAAACCTTAATAAGAAAAATATACTAGAATTACTTGACATATTTAAATCAATTAAATAAAAGGAGTAATAAAAATGAAAATCCATCTAAGAAAAAATGAAAGATACACAGCTTGTGGAATCAATCTTTTTGCTCCTGTAAAAACAGCAACGGCAAAACAGTATCTTGTTGTAGAAACATTTGAAAATGTCTTAGATTCTCAGAAGTGCAAAAAATGTTCATCCAAACTAAATAAATCAATTAAATAAGGGAGTTTAATATGAGACTCAAAACAAAAATGTTCACCGATAAGCAACTCTCTACGCTTATGAAACTAAGATTAAAAAATCTTGGTGCGGATGTTGTCACTAAAATTAGAGTCGAAAGTCGTTCGTCCGATGGCTTCACCTGTATAGTATCATACAAAAATTGGGCAGACGGAAGACAGGGAATGACATTCACCAGATTTTATATCTCAGAAATAAATTATTTCTTGAAAATTGGCTTATTGCAATCCGTGACTGAGCCAGCAAAAGGACTTACATATTTAGAATTAAAATAAAGGAGTTATAAATGAAAAAATCTAAATTCAGAGTCGGTGACAAACTATCTTGGTTCTCTATTAAACAAGATAAAGTTATTTCAGGAAACGTTACTCGCATTGAAAGTTTTGGATCTGAAATTTCTTACACTCTCGCATGCGGTGAAGAAGGAACTTGGGAAGTTCCAGAATACAGACTAAGCAAATTTAAAAATCCGAAAAGAAAAGCTTCTAAGGAAACATCAATAATAAATTCATTAAGAAATAAATAACTGCAATATAAATGCTAATAAATGAAATTTTCGAAAAAACTAAAACGACGCATACCGTATATTAATACGGTCGGCTGTCTTGCACTTTTTGTAAATGGTTAAAAAAAAGGAGCTATAAATGATAATTGATCAACCTCTTGTAGAAATTATTGCTAAAGAACTCAATGAAAAGCTTCACTTTGCTTTTCCCAATTTTTCTGATGATCAAAACACTTTAGAAAATATGATAATTTTTA
>Ga0114946_10001545_pt1 | contig 15873 bp, 11 predicted proteins | sample WalLakDeSediment_FD_88676 | JGI IMG/M metagenome (GOLD analysis project Ga0114946, IMG submission 88676) | Lake sediment microbial communities from Walker lake, Nevada to study Microbial Dark Matter (Phase II) - Walker Lake 11/02/13 Deep Sediment | ecosystem: Environmental > Aquatic >... | reverse complement strand
GAAGCAGCCATGGCTATCGCTTCGGGTATGTATGATGCTGTTTTGGTGGGTGGTGTCGAGAAGATGACCGACCTGGACATTGCCGCAGTAACAGAAGCCTTGGCAACCGCAGCAGATACACAATTTGAAATCCCAGCAGGTTTTACTTTCCCTGGTTTTTACGCAGCAATTGCCACAGCTTATCTCTCTCAATACCAGGCAAATCGTGAAGCTTTTCATCATGTAAGTATTAAGAACCATGACAATGGTGCTTTAAACGATAAGGCACAATTTGGTCAAACGATACACAGTATTATGGAGAGTAAAAAAGCACGGGCGGAACAAAAGGGTCGCCCCGTTCCAGATTGGAAAGATGAAATAGATTTTCTAAGTGATCCCAAAGGCAATCCGTGGATTGCATGGCCATTGGCACTTTTTGACTGTTCACCAATCTCTGATGGTGCTGCGGTTGTTTTATTGGTTTCCGAGGATATTGCCAGTGACTTTACAGAAACGCCAATTTTCCTGATTGGGAGTGGGCAAGCCAGCGATGGCGCTTTGCCTGAAAGAGCAACCCTTTCCAGCATTCCCTCGGCAGCAGAAGCCGCGCGTCAAGCCTATGCCATGGCAGGCATTGGACCTGATTCTGTTGACCTGGCAGAAGTGCATGATTGTTTTACAATCGCTGAGATTATCGCCACAGAAGACCTGGGCTTTTTCGAACGCGGCACCGGATGGCGGGCAGCGATGGAAGGCAAAACTGCTCGTGATGGTGTTCACCCAGTGAATACTTCTGGTGGTCTTAAATCCAAGGGACACCCAGTTGGAGCAAGTGGTGTAGGACAGGTGGTCGAGATATGGAAACAATTGAATGGCCTTGCTGGTGAAAGACAAGTCAGTGGGAATCCACGGATTGGTTTGACACACAATGTGGGTGGAACGGGGCAAACCTGCGTGGTCAATATTTTTGAGCGAAGGGTGTGACATGGTTGATTTTACGATGAACTCTAAAGACTTCTATAAAGCGCTTAAAGCACAACTATTGATTGGTTCCCACTGCCAAGATTGCGGCTATTTAGCAGCACCTCAACGTCAAATTTGCCCAAACTGCTTGGGTTCGAAAACAGAGGTGGTCAACCTTTCAGGCGCTGGTAAATTGATGGCTTTCACCGTCATCTATGTGCCCTCTTTGATGATGGCACAAGCAGGTTATAATGCAAAAAATCCTTATTGTGTTGGGATTGTTGAACTGGTTGACGGTCCTAAGATTTCCGCTCAAATTTTAGATATGGATCTCAGTAAGCCAGAAAGCATTGAAATAGGAACTGAACTAACCATGACAACCATCCAACGTGGTGATGCTGAAAATCAGAAAACATACCTGGCGTTTAAACCAATGTAACAGAAAGGTAGATCTTGTGCCGAAAACTGCAGTCAATGGAATAGATCTTTTTTATGAAATCTCAGGCCCAGAAGGTGCACCAGTTTTGGTGCTGTCCAATGGGATCATGATGAGTACTGCCAGTTGGGCATTCCAAAAAGCTGGTTTAGACAAGCATTTACGTGTCTTGCTTTACGATTGCCGCGGTATGTGGCAGTCGGATCATCCTGAGGGTCCGTATTCGATGCAAATGCATGCGGATGACCTGGCTAGTTTATTAGACACGCTCAACATAAAACAAGCGCATATCGCAGGGATATCCTATGGGGCGGAGATCAGTATGGTGTTTGCTCTGTCTTACCCGGAAAAAACCAAATCACTGATCGTTATCGATGGCGTCAGCGAAATTCATCCCCTGCTGTGGGGGCAAACTTATCCCTGGCTGATGGCAGCGGAGCGAAATGACGCAGAATTATTACTGAGAACTTCCTATCACATGAACTTTGGAGAGGATTGGATTAAAGCAAACCAGACGTTTATCGAGAATTCTGTAGAGAGGTATGCCCAATTGGATATGAAAGCTTTGACCTGGTTGATGGGTGCTTTTTATGAGCTGGATATCACCGATCAGCTTCAAAAAATTAAGGCGCCGACGCTGGTTATCGCTGGTGAGGAAGACCTGATCAAAGGAAAAGATTATGCTAAAATTATCTCCAGTCAGATCTTAGGCAGTGAGCTGGTGCTGATACCTGGTTCAGGGCATGCCGTGTGCTTGGAAAAGCCAGCCATATTGAATACATTGTTGCTGGGCTTTGTCACCAAGAATGACTGATTAGGATCAAGGAGGTGTTACATAAAATAGACATGAACAAAATTTCCAAGTGGTAAATCCGATTTTGAAACTATTGAAGGAGTAAAAAGATGAAAAAGGCACGCTTAATAATTATAACCATGCTGGTGATCATCTCATTGTTCTTGGCGTCCTGTGCACGTCAAGTTGAGGAAGTACCAGAGCCGGTTGTGGAAGAACCAGTCGTTGAAGAACCAGTTGTTGAAGAACCCGTTGAAGAGCCGGTTGTCGAGGAACCGGAAGAGGTCGAAGAGACCGAGGTTGTCGAGGAACCTGTGGTTGAAGAGCCAGAGGAAGATATTCTGACCTGCGAAGAACCTGTAAAAGTTGGTTTAATCTCTGACCTAACTGGTGGGTTAGCCATCTACGGGATCATGATTCCACGTTCGTTTATGCTTGGGATGGAGTATGCGACCGGTGTCGAAGGTTCGGTAGGCCCAGTTTTCAATATTGCAGAATCCCAAGAAAATACCTTCACCTTTGAAAACTGTGAAATCCAGGTTTTTGTAAGAGACGATGCGGGATTGCCTGATAACACCACCAGCGTTGCTAATGAATTGATTGAGATTGTGGGTGTAGATATTCTTGTGGGTTCAACGTCGTCCCCAACCACGGCAACTTTACAGGGGATTGCGCGAGCAAATCAGGTTCCATTAATTGTTGCGCCTGCTGCAGCAAACGATATAACTGGCGTAGATTTTAATGAATACACGTTCAGGGTAAGCCGGAATAACTACCAGGATGCAATCAATACATGCATTGAGCTGACAGCAAATTATTCAACATTTGTCCAGATTGCGGTAGATAATGCCTTTGGTATTGGTTCAGCTGCGGCTTTCCGAGACGCCTGTTCCCTTTTGGGAGGCGAATTTGTTGCGGATGATATCTTTGCGCCCGCTGATACGACCGACTTCACACCCTATATGGAACAGATAGCTGCATCTGGTGCAGAAGCTTACATTGTTACCTGGGCAGGTGGTGGTTTTATCCCGTTGGTTCAGGCTGCTACAGACCAGGGTGTTAATGACATGATGTCATTGGGAACCACATTTATTGATAATACGCTCATGCCGGTTTTCTACAGCAATGCCATTGGTACCACCGCCGGTATCCTTTATCATTACTCAGCGCCCGATAACGAGATCAACAATTTCCTGGTTGAGGAGTTGTCCAGCCGATATGGCGTGTTCCCGGATCTTTTTGATGCCGATGGTATGAATGCAGCCATTATGATCGTTGAAACCCTGAGGGCAACAGGTGGTGATACAAGCCCTGATGCGTTGATAGCTGCAATGGAAGGTCTGGAATTTGAAGGTCCAAAAGGCACGATATTCATTCGCCCTGAAGACCACGTTGCCATCCAGGATATGTTTATCTTAACACTGGAAAACCTTACAGATCCAACATTTGATTTTTACACTTACGTTGGCACCAATCGCCCTGAACCTCCTTGTTTGCTCCCGGAGGCACTTGTAGAACGATGTGGGGATTTGCCGGTTGGCAGTCTAAGCGGCAACTAGCTATTTCTTAAAAAAGTCTTTCAGCCCCTAAAGGTCTTAAACCTTTAGGGGCGATAAAATGAATGTACTTAAGTTAGGTAAGGTTTTAGACACGTGGAAGATATTGTATTAATAGAAACTCATCATCTAACGAAATATTTTGGTGCATTGGCAGCGGTTAATGATGTGAGTATTAAAATACGCCAACATGCCCTTCATTCCATCATCGGTCCAAATGGCGCTGGTAAAACTACTTTCTTTAATTTATTAAGCGGTAACCTGAAGCCAACCAATGGAAATATATATTTTAGGGGTATGGATTTAACTCAGCAACCGATTCACAAAATGGTCCATCTTGGGATTGGACGGTCATTTCAAATCACTAACATCTTCCCAAACCTATCTGTTTACGAGAATATTCGGCTAGCTTCTCAGGCAATGGAAAAGGGTAATTTTAATGTTTTCAAAAACACACAGGCTATGGAAAGATGTGAAGATCGCACAAGAGAAGTGATTGAGCTCGTTTCATTAAAGAAAAAGGCATTACTTCCAGCACGGACATTACCTCACGGTGATCAAAGAAAACTTGAACTTGGTATGATACTAGCCCCAGATCCAGAAGTCTTGCTGCTTGACGAACCAACGGCAGGTATGGCAGCTGAAGATGTCCCTGAATGGATCGAACTTATTCAATACATTCATCAAGCTGGGAATAAAACAGTTGTGCTTGTTGAGCATAATATGCATGTCGTTATGAGTATTTCAGATGTAATTACTGTGATGCATATGGGAAAAGTTTTAGCTGAAGGATCCCCTGCTGAAATTGCATTAAATAAAGCCGTTCAAACTGCTTATTTAGGAGGTCTTTATGAGTTTGATATTTAATGTAATTCTTGATTTGTGCATTAATAAACGTTCTCATGATAAATTGAGGTCAATATGAGCAGTATTTTAGAAATCAGAGAACTCCATGCATATATTGGACAGTATCATATTTTGCAAAATGTTGATTTTATTGTTCCAAAGGACTCCGTAACAGTGCTGCTTGGTCGAAATGGCGCTGGAAAAACCACCACTTTAAAATCTATACTAGGATTGACAACAATCAAACAGGGGAAAGTGATCTTTGAAGGTCAAGAAGTGCAGGGGATGCATACCTACGAGATTGGAGCATTAGGGATCGGATTTGTCCCTGAAAATCGGATTATTTTCAGTAACCTTTCTGTTGAAGAGAACTTGAAAATTGCAGAACGTAAAAAAGGTGACTTTGATAATAAAAAAGACTTCATATATGATTTATTCCCTGATCTGAAAAAGTTTTTGGCCCTAAAAGGAACCAATTTGTCAGGCGGCCAGCAACAGATGTTGGCAATCGCCAGGGCATTGGTGGCAGACAATCATTTACTCTTGATCGATGAGCCGAGCGAAGGACTTGCGCCTGTCATTATTGAACATTTAATCGATGTCATCCAGCAACTATCTCAGCAAATCACTGTATTGTTAGTGGAGCAAAATTTTTTAGTTGCCAGTAAACTAGCAGAATTCTTTGTTATTATTGAGGAGGGGAAATCGGTTGAAACAGGGAAGATGATGGACCTTAAAAATGACAAGGAAATGATCCATCGTTATCTGGGTGCAGCGTAGGACTAATTATGAAAACATACCTTAAAAAGAATTCAACAACAGTTATTATTTTCATTATTATTGCAGTCGTATTCTTCATTGCTGCACAAGGGATGGAAACCAGTCAATTTGTGATTACAATTTTGCGTGGTTTTTCAACAGGTTCTGTTACTTTTCTTGTTGCAGCTGGATTCTCGCTCATTTTTGGTCTCTTGAATGTGTTGAATCTTGCACTGGGTGCCCTTTATATGATTGGCGCATACATAGGATGGACTGTGTATGTGCGCCCAGACACATTTATTGATGTGTTAACACCTTTGTTGATTATCCTATCAGGCTTCACACTCAGGGATGTTTGGAGCTTTATCATTACCAGATTTCGATTAAACAGAGTGAAGCATAAAAAATGGATTAGTTGGGGATTGATCCTGATGGGATTGGTGTTGCTAACACTGATTATGGCAAGATATCCAATCGCGATCTGGGATCTTGATAATTATCCTCAAAGCCCAATAACTTATAGTTTCATGGCAGACCAAGGGATGCGTCTGACCCCAATAGAGGCTACTTTTGAGGAGATCTCCCCGGTGATTGCGTTGTTAGGATTGCTAATTGGGAGCTGTCTTTTAGCTTTTGGCATAGCTAACAACAAAAACTCAACAAGCAGTAATGTGAAGGTTAATTGGAAAAGTTTCGTTCTCTTCGCCGGATTAGGTTTGACAGCTGTTTTGATTTTGATATTTAATCCCCAATTGACAAACTTCTTGCTTATTATTAGCACGAACTGGTTGTTTGTGATTGCAATAATGGTGGCAGTTCTAACTGGGTTAGGACTTGGCGCTTTGTTGGAAAGCACCTTGATCCGGCCTCTTTATAACCGGCCTATTTACCAACTCATGTTAACCATTGGCATTGCAACGATTGGTATTGAAATTGTTCAAGCTGTGTGGGGGAGGCCTGAATTTGTTTGGCCGAAACCAGCCATTTTTCGAGGAACAGGGGAGGGATGTCCGGCGACAAGTTTAGTTGATTTATGGGAATATAACTGCTCCACGATATTTATGCTGGGCGGACGTGTCCGTGTGTATGATGAAATTTTTATACCTATTGTGGGTATTTTTGTTCTGGTATTAGTATGGATCATTTTGAAGCGAACGAGGATTGGTATGGTTATTCGCGCTGGTGTTCAAGATAGCCAGATGGTTGAAGCGCTTGGGATAAATGTCAGGCGGGTGTTCACGCAAGTTTTTTCATTGGGTGTCGGACTAGCAGCGTTTGGTGGAGCTTTGGCAGCACCATCAGTAGGACTATCAACGACAATGGGTGAAAGATTACTCCTCAGCGCGCTAATTGCACTTGCCATCGGGGGATTGGGCAGTTACCCGGGCGCGGCACTAGGGTCACTGTTGGTCGGACTGACACAACAATTCTTGATCAGATACGGTCAAATTGGCATACCTATTCCGTTTACTGACATTGTTTTTAAGCCCTCACCGCCAATTGTCCCTGCATCAACGGTGTTTCTGATGGTCATGATCTTGTTGATCTTGCCGTGTGGGTTGTTAGGGAAAAAGGAAAACTCATGATGAAAAATAACGTCTCTTTTTTCCGCAAGAACTATGGCATATTTGTCTTCTTACTGGTAATGCTTGTGCTACCTTTTGTGTTTGGCTTGTTTGAAGGATCAACGATTGGCATGATCTGGAGAAATCAGGGCAGCGTTTCAAGGTTTATCCAGGGTTTAGGTATTGAAATATTTATTCTTGCACTATTTGCTCTGAGTTACGACCTGCTTTTTGGTATTACGGGATTGCTTTCTTTCGGGCATTCGATGTTTTATGCTGTGGCTGCATATGGAACGGGAATTGCGCTGAAAACATTATCTTTTCCATTTTGGGCAGTCATTTTATTGGTGTGCGTCACAGCCGTAATTCAAGCCTTGTTATTCAGCCTGGTTTTACCAAGGGTCAAAGGCATCATTTTCACCTTGGTTAGCTTAGGTTTGGCGTCCATGTTCCATATCATTGTCAGATCCAGCGACCTGATCAGTTTGACGGGTGCTGATGTGGGCTTGCAGGGTGTGATCGTTCCAGCATTTATCAATCCAGCTTCACAACGGTTACGGTTTTTTTCGTTTGCGCTCCTTTTGCTGGTCGTTGTGTACCTTTTCTACAAACAATTTATCGATTCTCCAACGGGGCGCGTTTGTATAGCCATTCGGGAAAACGAGGATCGCGCAAAAATGCTTGGCTATAACACCTCACACTACAAGTTTATTGTCATGCTGATTTCATCTTTTACGGCTTCGATTGCCGGTTTCTTACATGCGCTTTACCAGCCGATTATCAGTCCGAGTGTAGCTGATATCGGGTTCACAGTGACTGGATTATTAATTGTGCTAATTGGCGGCGTGGGTACATTAAATGGTGCCATAATCGGTGCCTTTATCCTGCGACTGTTGGATTTTTACTTGCGCCGATTTATCGGACAATCCGCAAGTTTTATCACAGGTGCAATTTATGTGGTCTTTGTTCTGTTTGTCCCATTTGGTATTGTTGGTACCTGGCGGATGAAAAGAAATGACATCAAACAGGGCTGGGCAAGGTTTTCATCTATGCTCAACCCCAAAAAAGTGGAGTTAGATTGAGAACCATCGAAGACGAATTAACACACAAAAACAGTTGTTGGAAGGACGTTTTTAAGGCAAGAATGATCTTCCAACACTGAAAAGCACCCAAACACACAGACAAATCTCACCACAAAACAATAGTGTTTCGTGTAGTATAGCAGTAGTAACAATCAGGATTTTGCCACCATAGGCGAAAGAGGCTTTATTTAAGCGGTCAAAATGAAATCTTTGACCAACCAATTATTCGGCGGCAATTCTCAGACATGTATTAACTTTCAGGCCGTGATAAATTTGGTGGTTAGGGCATGAAACCGGCAGATAAACTACGATCATTTATTAACATTTAGATCAATCATTAATGTAGAAATGATATTTATGATTTAGCCCTCATAAAACATGTAATTGAGTACGCATATTTATAATATAATGAATTATGCTAGAGAATAATTGTATTATTCGTATAGCTATACCCTTTTGTGGTCTTGGGGTGGGGTGGTGAGTACGGTCCAGTACCTGATCTCCTATAAGATTGAAACTGTTTTGTATATAGTAATAGTACAAGCAGCTGATTAAAATTAGTAAGGTGTGCATCACCAGGTCTGCTGGTGCTGTTCAGCCATAACTATTGCTGCTTGGCTTGATTTGGCATTTGTTTGCATTGTTTTGACGGCATTTCACGAAGCGCGCTCTACCTTGTCCTCGTTGAAAGTATTTAGCAATTTTTTCCAAAGATGTTTTTGGCAGGTGACCAGATGCAGACTTAAGAAAATGCACGATGAAATAAATAACAATTTGAGAGATCAGCCGGCATCATTGTGGCTGAGTAGGTTGAATAATACCCATTTATAGTTTATGAGAATAATTGTTTTCAAAAACTATTCGATTTTTGGGCTGTTATCTGCTCGTTTGCATTATACGTCTTATTCCCTGTTCGTTTTCTGTTCTCGCTAGAGACGAACATTTGGGGTATTGTTTCATCGCGTAGGTCACTGTTACTTCCTTAAACAATTATCGATCTATGCTCAAGGAGTTGGAATAAAAATTATGCCACAAGCCATCCAATGAAAGCGCATTCTTTCAACCCACCCCATCATGTATTCGATGTCCATGAAGCCAGCGCGCTTGTTTTCATCAACAACTGCTTGAGTGATATTGTTGTATAGTGTACGTATAAGCATTGCTGATTGTTTACCCGATGCCTTTCTTAACACTATCCCGGTTCTTTGTGCCCAATTGGCGAGCTATGCTTTAACATGGCTGTTCATTTTCTAACAAGGCGTTAAGTACCCGAATGTCCTCTAGACAACTAAATATATCAATAAATCTTATAGTAAAATGTAATTTGAATTATGGTTGCCTATCCCTTGACTTATCCGTGTGAAAACTGCTTACAAAGACAATCTGTGGTTGTAAAAAACGAAAATATTAGCTTCAATAAAGCAAAAATTCGGGTAAAATCACTAAGATGTGAATTTATTCGTGGATTTTTTGACAATCCGGAGAGAAATTAACCAATGATGAAATCTCGCTTCGCTTCCCTGATAGATGCATTGTTACCGGTGTTTGCCACCCTTGCCGCTTTACTTTTTGGCGCGGTCATGTTAATCATCCTGGGAGTTAATCCATTTGTCGCTTATCAAGCCCTCATTGAGGGTGCGTTTGGCAGCACCAACGCTTTTGCAGAAACTTTGGTGAGGGCAACCCCGTTGCTTCTGATTGGAATAGGCATTTGTATTGCTTACCGAGGAAGCGTAATCAATATTGGTGGCGAGGGCCAAATGATCGTCGGTGCGCTGTTGTCAACCTGGGTAGGCTTGAACATTTCCGGCCTGCCAGGATGGTTGATGGTTATGGTTGGTCTGCTGGCAGGTACAATTGGGGGCTGTGTTTGGGGTGGGATCCCCGGAATTCTTAAAGCATATTTTAATGTCAATGAAATCTTGAGCACAGTCATGATGAACGCCATCGCTGTTCAATTCATGAACTATTTCTTAACTGGACCCATGATTGATCCTGCCCAGGCTGAAATCGCCTCACAAATCCCACAGACAGCACGGCTACCAGAAGCCATTCGACTGCCCCGCCTAGTACCCACCCGTCTGCACTTTGGCGCTTTCATAGCTGTTATATTAGCATTTTTGGTGTACATCCTGTTATGGCACACAACACTGGGCTATCGGATCCGAGCGGTTGGTCAAAACCCATCAGCATCTCATTACGCAGGTATCAAAGTGAAACGTTATATCGTCCTGGCACTATTACTGAGCGGCGCTTTTGCGGGATTAGCAGGTGCTATTCAGGTTTATGGGGTAAATTTTCGCATGATCACGGACGGCTCACCGACAGGTTTTACTGGAGGAGCCGGGTTTAATGGCATTGTTGCCGCTTTATTTGGCCAACTGCACCCGATTCTTACCATTCCTGCGTCTATCCTTTTTGGTGGTTTATTGGTTGGCGCCAATGCTATGCAGCGGGTTGTTCAGATACCATCTGCATTAATAACTGCCCTTAACGGTCTTGTGGTCGTTTTTGTCGTCAGCAGTGAATTCTGGCGTAAGAAAAGGCAGAGGAAAAGATTATCTGTATCACAAGATGAGGAACACCGCGAGGCTCAAGCGGGAGAAAAACAAGTCACACCAGCGGAGAAAGCCACATGATATCAGATCTTTTCAATCTCACAGTCATTCTGGGTATTCTCGCCTCGGGCATTCGCCTGGCAACGCCCTATTTATTTGCTTCAATAGGTGAAGCTTACAGCCAGCGCAGCGGGGTGTTAAATCTTGGTGTGGAGGGACAGATGTTGTTAGGCGCTTTCTTTGCCTTCTACATTGCTAAGCTCACCGATAATTTATGGTTGGGTGTTCTGGCTGGGATGGGTGTTGGTGCGTTGATGGGATTGGCCATGGCCTTTGTTACAATCCACCTCCATGCTCAGCAGGGAATTAGCGGGATTGGGTTTTACCTGTTTGGTTTGGGCTTAAGCAACCTGCTGTTCCAATTATTAATCGGAACTGTTGAAACCGTCCGGGGATTCCCCCGAATTGCATTGCCTCTCCTAAGTGATATACCCTATGTCGGCAATATCTTTTTTAATCAAAATATCCTCGTGTATCTGGCGTTCTTACTGGTGCCCGTTTCTTCCTTTGTGCTTAACAAGACCACGCTCGGATTAAAGATCCGTGCAGTCGGGCAAAATCCTGAAGCGGCTGATTCCCTCGGTGTCAGCGTTGCCAAAGTCCGTTACTTTACGGTGATATTTGGCGGCACCATGTCGGGATTGGCCGGCGCTTCACTGTCGATTGCTCTGCTAAATGTTTTCCAACAAGGCATGACTGCAGGTCAGGGTTTCATAGCAGTCGCCCTGGTTTATTTTGGGGCCTGGCGACCGTGGGGAGTATTGGCTGGTGCGCTTCTGTTTAGTTTTGTGAATGGCCTTCAGCTTTGGATACAAGTGCTTGGCATTCCTATCCCTTCAGAATTTGCTGTCATGATGCCATACATTTTGACCATCTTGGTGCTAACAGTCTCTGTTTCAAAGGTACGTGCACCTGCTGCCCTGACAAAACCCTTTGAACGTGAAGGCTAAGCACATAACAATTTTTATGATGTCATTATCAAGGCAACACTATATAAGTCTCATGACAGTTAGTGAGTTATTGCGCTATAATCTGGTTTCTTCTCAAGTTTTTGACCAAAGGAGGTTGCCTAGGGAAAAAATCTAAAACAATCGTTTCACGGAAGAAAAGAAGACGTTAACCCACAAATAATATTGGAGTAAAAAGATGAAAAGTATTTACAAAATTTTAACCTTGGCTTTGGTTCTAGTGTTTCTGGTCACTGCCTGTGCACCTAGAGAACCGGAACCCGTTGTTGAAGAGCCGGTCGTTGAAGAGCCAGTGGTCGAGGAGCCAGTTGTTGAAGAGCCGGAGATCACTGAGACATTGCGTGTTGCTGTTGTATCTCCCAGCGCCATCAATGATTTTGCTTTCACACAAAGCATTTACGACGCCATGGTTGCCCTCCAGGAGGACTTTGGTGAGGATGCCATCGAGTTTGTGTACTCAGAGGGTATGTTTGTCGTTGATGACGCAGCTGCAGCAATTCGCGACTATGCTGCTAGTGGTTTTGACCTTGTGATTGCGCATGGTTCCCAGTACGGCTCCTCACTACAGGAAATTGCACCAGACTTCCCGGACATCAGCTTTGCCTGGGGTACCACGGTGGATACCTTTGGAATTCCCAATGTGTACGCTTACGAAGCAGCCTCGAATGAAGGTGGCTTTGTGAACGGCGTTATGGCAGCCATGATGACCGAATCCAAGGTGATTGGTGTGGTTGGCCCAATTGAGACCGGCGATGCTAAGCTGTATGTTGATGGTTTTGTCGCTGGTGTTCAAGCGACCGACCCATCTATTGATGTACGTGTTACCTATATTGGGTCCTTCTCTGATGTTGCTCTGGCAGCTGAAGCTGCTGAAACCCATATTGCTGCAGGTGCCGATATCTTAACCGGTACAGCTCAAATGGTCGTTGGCGCGATTGGAAAGATCCAGGAAGCTGGTGGATATTGGTTCGGCACCCAGGCTGACCAGGCCTCTTTTGCGGCTGACACTGTTGTAGCCAGCCAGGTTTATCACTGGGAGGTCATACTCAAGGAGATTATTAACCTGCGAGCACAAGGTGTCCTTGGTGGACAAGCCTTCATCGCTGATCTTGCAAATGGTGGGCAGGTGATGGCCTTCAACCCAGATATAGAAATCCCCGCAGATGTTATGGCTGCTGCTGAGCGGACGATCGCAAGCTTTATCGCTGGAGAAGAAATTGAAGTACCTGTCCTCGAAATGGAGCAACTTAGCATTGCAGTCGTGTCTCCGAGTGCGATCAATGATTTTGCCTTCACACAAAGCATTTACGACGCCATGATCGCCCTCCAGGATTTCTATGGTGAGGATGTGGTCCAGTTTGTTTACTCAGAGGGTATGTTTGTCGTTGATGACGCTGCTGCAGCTATTCGCGACTATGCATCTCAGGGCTACGATATGGTGATTGCCCATGGCTCCCAGTATGGCTCCTCATTGCAGGAAATCGCTCCCGACTTCCCGGACATCAGCTTTGCCTGGGGTACCACGGTGGACACCTTCGGTATTCCCAACGTATATGCCTATGAAGCCTCATCACAAGAAGGTGGTTATGTGATGGGCGTTATGGCCGCCTTGATGACTGAATCCAAGGTCGTTGGCGTGATCGGCCCAATCAATACGGGTGATGCCAAGTTGTTTGTCGACGGGTTTGTTGCTGGTGTTAAAGCAACTGATCCAGATATCACCATCCTAGAGACCTGGACGGGTTCGTTCTCTGATGTTGCGGCTGCTGCTGAAGCTGCTGAAACACAGATTGCCGCAGGTGCCGATGTCCTGACCGGTACCGCCCAGATGGTTGTTGGTGCCATTGGAAAAGCCCAGGAAGCTGGTATTTATTGGTTTGGTACCCAGGCTGACCAGGCATCCTTTGCACCGGATACCGTTGTGGTAAGCCAGGTCTATCATTGGGAAGTGGCTCTTAAAGAGATGATTGCCTTGCGTGCTCAAGACCAACTTGGTGGCGAGTCATTCATCATTGATCTTGCCAATGGAGGGCTGGTGATGGCTTACAATCCTGATATCGAAATCCCTGCTGAAGTCATGGAAGCCGCAGAACAAACCATTCAGGATATTATTGACGGATTAATCACGATCGAAATTCGTCAGTAAGCATTAGAACTAAAACGATATCGGAAGTCCTAATGGACTTCCGATATCAATAAGCTCTGAATTTGGGTACTAACTATGAATGATTCCGAATTTCTCCCTTCTGGTCAACGTCGTATCGAGTCGATGGATATGCAAGGCATTACCAAAAAATTCCCAGGTGTGCTTGCCAATGACAGCATTAATTTTGATGTCAAATGTTGTGAAGTCCATGCCCTGCTAGGTGAAAATGGGGCCGGTAAGAGCACCTTGATGAAGGTTTTATATGGTATGTACCATCAAGATAGTGGCAATATTATTATTAATGGTGATCTTGTTAGAATTTCCTCCCCAACAGACGCAATCAAACTTGGTATCGGGATGATCCATCAACACTTTATGCTGGTGGATACGCTGACAGTTGCAGAAAATGTTGCGCTTGGGCTGCGTTCATCTCGAGGCCCCCTAACAGATTTGGATGTCGTCTCTAACCGGATTGTCGAGTTAGCTGATACTTACGGCTTACGGATTGACCCCGACGCTTACATCTGGCAGCTCTCTGTTGGCCAACAGCAGCGTGTTGAAATAATTAAAGCCCTCTACCGCGGGGCTGCTTTATTGATCCTTGACGAACCGACGGCCGTTCTCACACCGCAAGAAGTTGACGAGCTGTTTGTGATCATGCGCCAAATGGTTGACGATGGGTATGCACTTATTTTTATCTCACATAAACTACACGAAGTCGTTGACATTAGTCACCGGGTGACGGTTCTGCGGAATGGTAAAAAGATTGGCACCCGTCCTACCTCTGAAGTCACAAAATCTGATTTAGCCAAGTGGATGGTTGGGCACGATATTGACTTCATCACCACATCAGAAAAAATAGAAAAAGGTGATGTGCGTCTCAAGCTTGATAAGATTTCATGTAACAGCGATCGCGGCACCCAAGGTCTAGATGAAGTTGATCTTGAGGTGTATTCTGGTGAAATTTTAGGTGTGGCGGGTGTTTCAGGTAATGGGCAGCGTGAACTGGCGGAAGTCATGGCTGGATTACGAAAACCAACATCAGGGCGCATCTTTATTGAAGGTGAAGATGTCACCGGGTATGACCCTGGCAAAATTACGAAAATGATGCTTTCCTACATCCCAGAAGAGCGAATGCGCGATGGGATGATTAATAATTTCTCAGTTGCTGAGAACATGATTTTACGTGAACACACCCAACCGATATTTTCAAAGAATGGTTTTCTAAAACAGAAAGATATTTCTGAACACACAGATCGCTTAATCGAGCAATTCCAGGTTAAAACACCCTCACAAAAAACATTAGCTAAGAGCCTTTCAGGTGGAAACATACAGAAAATTGTCCTTGCCCGCGAATTATCTCGAAACCCAAGAGCAATCATTGCCGCTCAACCGACACGGGGTTTGGATATTGGCGCAGCTGAATATGTGCGTGAACAACTTCTCGAGGAACGAAAGAAAGGCACAGCTGTTCTTCTCATATCAGAAGATTTGGATGAGATTTTTGCCCTCTCTGATCGAATCGCAGTTATTTATGAAGGCATAATCATGGATATCCTTGATCGGGACAAGGCAACGCGGGAAAAAGTCGGCTTATTGATGGCTGGCGTAAAGTCAGAAGACCGTGAGGTAGTTCCTTTGTAAATTAAGACTTAAATGGTAAGATTATAACATCCATTGGTCAGGTGGTCGCTGAGTGTACTTTGCAACAGCGGCGTTGGTTTATTCCATCGAAAAGTACCACCGTCCCAGTTAAGAAAGAGGATACCACCTATGAACCTTTGGCAAGAATTTCGACAACCCACTTCTATAGCTGAAGCAATTGAAGACCTCACCAAAGCGCCGCAACCTGCCCTTCCTATTGCAGGTGGCTCTGATTTATTGTTGGATATTAAACAGGGTCGCCATGCACCTGTGCACACTTTAGTCGATCTGATGGGCATCCCCGAGATGAACCTGATCGAATTTCGAGGTGATGATTTATTTATCGGTGCATCTGTTCCAATTACCCGGATTATCACTGATCCATTGGTGAAACAGAACGCTCAGGCTTTGGTCGAGGCATGTAATTTGATTGCTGGCCCCCAAGTTCGCAATATTGCCACTTTGGGTGGTAATGTGGCCCATGCCCTGCCGGCTGCTGATGGGACGATCGCCATGGT
>Ga0114946_10001544_pt1 | contig 15886 bp, 14 predicted proteins | sample WalLakDeSediment_FD_88676 | JGI IMG/M metagenome (GOLD analysis project Ga0114946, IMG submission 88676) | Lake sediment microbial communities from Walker lake, Nevada to study Microbial Dark Matter (Phase II) - Walker Lake 11/02/13 Deep Sediment | ecosystem: Environmental > Aquatic >... | reverse complement strand
GGCGGGACTCGGCGGTCTCCGTGTCCTCGGCGCTCCGCACGTTCTTGATGGCGGTGCGGATCCGGGAGCGTACGGCACGGTTCCTGGCCTGCGCGTCGCGGCTCAGCTCCATCCTCTTCTTGGCACTCTTGATATTCGGCATTCGACCACGTTTCCGGTACAAGGGTTGATCCAGAGTCCGCAAAGATACACGGAGGCGTGGGCGAGTTCAAGCGCCAGGGCCGGCCGGGGCCGGGCTGGCCTCCCGCTTCCCCGGCGGGTAGCTTCGCATCCCTATGGCAGCTTCCAGCGTGGCATCCTCCAGGCAGAGGGGTCTCTCTCCCATCGAGGACGGGATCTACAACGTCGAGATCGAGCCCTTTCACGGGCCCCTCGATCTCCTGCTGCACCTCATCCGTCAGCAGGACATCGACGTTTTCGACATCCCCATCGCCCTCATCACCCGGCAGTTTCTCAAGGCCATCGAGGGGATCGGTCCGGGCGAACTGGACCAGGCCGGGGAGTTCCTGGAGATGGCTGCCACCCTGATCCGGATCAAGGCACAGCTCCTCCTTCCGCGCAGCGAGGCCGACGACGACGAGGATCCCCGTGCCGAACTGGTTCGCCGCCTTCTGGAGTACGAGCAGATCCGGGAGATCTCGCAGCGGCTGGAGAGGGCCGAGGCCGACCGGTCCAGGCGCCGGAGCCGGGGGTATGTTCCCCCGCGACCCCGAGCCGCCCCGCGCGACACGCCGCTCGAGACCACCTGGGACGAGGTGTTCGAGGCGGCGCTGGGTGTCCGACTCCCGGAGGCTCGGGCGGGGGAGCACCGCGTCACGCCGCGTACCGTGTCCATGGATTCCAGGGTGGCGCTGATCCTCGATCGTCTGGCCCGTGGCGCAGGGCTTCCGTTTTCGAGCCTCATGGGACCCGGCGAGGACCGCATGCACGGGGTCATGACGCTCCTGGCGGGACTTGAACTCTCGCGCCGACGGGCGATTGTTCTTCGGCAGGCTGCTCCCTTCCACGAACTCTGGCTTTACCGCAGGGCCGGGGACGAGGACCTGGACGAGGCTTCACCGCGGACGGACATGGACCCGACCCTGGAAACGACGGCGAACCTGAACACGGATCTGCCCCCGAACGCGTCGGCAAAGCCGGACACGGATCCGCTCCCGGACACTTCGGCGACGCCATGAGACCCGAGCAGATCGTCGAGGCCATCCTCTTTGCCAGCGAGGCCCCGCTCCGGTCCGAGGAGATTGCCCGGGCCGACGAGTCCCTGGACGAAGACCGGGTGCAGGAGGCCATTGAACAGCTTCGGCAGCTCTACCAGGAGTCGGAGCGGGCCTTCGAACTCATGGAGGTGGCCGGCGGCTACCAGCTGCTCACGCGCCCCGAATTCGCGGGCTACCTTGAGCGCTTCGATACCATCCCCCGGCCTTCGCACCTTTCCGGGCCGGCGCTGGAGACTCTGGCCATCATCGCCTACCGCCAGCCCATCGGGAGACTCGAGGTGGAGTACGTCCGGGGTGTGGGCGCCGCCGGCGTGATCCGCACGCTCCAGGAGCGGGGCCTCATTGACGTGGTCGGGCGGGGGGAAGGGGTCGGCCGCCCCCTGCTGTACGGAACCACGTCGCGCTTCCTCGAACACTTCGGCTTCGATTCCCTCGAGGCGCTCCCGCGGCCGGATGAACTTCCCGTGGTCCTGCGGGACCGAACCGTGCCGCTTCTGCCGGAGGACGAGGCCATGGCCGAAGTGGGGCCGGTGGATCCGGACCAGGCGGAGCTATCCCTGGACGCCCCTGATCCGGCACCCGAAACGGCCCCTGGCACGGCCCCCGAAACGGCCCCTGGCGCGGCCCCCGAAACGGCCCTCGCAGCGGTCCCGGGGAGGAACCCCACAACGGCCTCCGACCCGGCCCCTGACACGGGGCCACCCGAAGGAGACTCGGCATGACCGAACCCATGCGACTTCAGAAGTTTCTTTCCCGGGCGGGGGTCGCCTCCCGACGCGAAGCCGAACGCCTCATCCTGCAGGGAAGGGTTCGCCTGAACGGCGAACGGGTCGTGGAACTGGGAACGAAGGTCGACCCCGCCTCGGACCGGGTGGAGGTGGACGGCCGGATGGTAGGGGTGCAACCCACGCGCTGGATCCTCCTCCACAAGCCGCGCGGCGTCCTCACCACCCGCCACGACCCGGGAGGGCGACCCACCGTCTACGGCCTCCTCCCCGCCGATGCGCAGGAACTTCGCTACCTGGGGCGCCTGGACCGGAACACCGAAGGCCTCCTGGTCTTCACCAACGCCGGCGATGCCCTCCATGCCCTGACCCATCCTTCGTCCCGGGTCCCTCGGCGCTACCTGGCGCGGGTGGTGGGGGTGCCGGGGCGGGACGTCATGGCTCGCCTCGAAGCGGGGATCGAGCTGGAGGACGGGCCGGCCCGGTTCGAGGACGTGGCCGTGGTCCGGGAGCTGTCGCCGGATAGTGCCCTGCTCAAGCTCACGCTCCGGGAGGGGAGGAAGCGGGAAGTGCGCCGCGCCCTGGAGGCCGTGGGGCACCCGGTTCGCGGACTTCGGAGGACGGCCTTCGGACCTCTGCGCCTCGGCGATCTACCCCAGGGCAGCTGGCGCGACCTGACACCCCGGGAGGTGGAGGCGCTCCGTGAGGCCGTGGGCATGCCTGCCCGCGTCCCTCGGGAGGAAAAGAGCGCACCCTCCCCTCGCCGACCCCGATGACGTCTCCATTCGCCTGAGCCGGACGACCCCACCATGACCCGCACCCCCGAAGGATTCGACGCCCTGACCGTGCTGGACCACCCGCTGATCCAGCACAAGCTGTCCCACCTGCGGTCCCGCTCAACGACCAAGAAGCAGTTCCGGGAGCTGGTGGAAGAGATCGCCACCCTCATGGCCTACGAAGTCACCCGGGATCTTCCCCTGGAGGAGGTGGAAGTCCAGACACCGCTGGAGCGGACAACGACGCGCCGGATCCGGGGCAAGAAGCTGGTCGTGGTTCCCATCCTCCGGGCGGGGCTGGGCATGGTCGACGGCATCGTGAAGCTCGTGCCCGGGGCACGGATCGGGCACGTGGGCCTGTACCGGAACGAGGAGACACTCGAACCGGTCACGTATTATCTTAAGATTCCGGGAGGGGCGGGGAACCGGGAGTTCATCGTGGTGGACCCCATGCTCGCCACCGGGGGCTCCGCCGCCGCCGCCGTCCGCCTCCTGAAGGAAAAGGGGGCGCATGCCGTGCGGTTCATGTGCCTGGTGGCGGCACCGGAAGGGGTGCATACCCTCTCCGAGGCCCACCCCGACGTTCCCATTTTCGCCGCAGCGCTGGACCGGCAACTCGATGACAGAGGCTACATTCTTCCTGGTCTGGGAGACGCGGGCGACCGCCTCTTCGGGACCCGCTGACGCGCCTGTGCGTTCCTGGAGGCGCATCCCCTGAAGGCGCGGCACAGGGTCGCGGCAAGAGCATCCAACATCAAGCATTCAACATCCATTCGGGCCGCGCGGAGGCGCGCCCGATCCCACGACGAAGGAGTGTCATGCTGAACCACGACGAGCTGGTGGAGCTTTACCGAGAGCACCGTGAACGCAAGGTCCTGAGCGTCTACCTGGACGGCAAGGCCACCGACTTCGCGGAGCGCAATGCCTGGCGCCGACGCATGGAGCAGGCGCTGGTGGAAGCTCACCGGGTGGTGGACGGCTCTGCCGAGGAGGAGGCCGCGTTCCGCAAGGCCCAGAAGGCGGTGGAGGGGGCCCTGGCGGACTTCACCAACTTTCTTCCCGACCGGGGATGGGTCGGCTTCGCTACCGAGAACGGGGTCATCCATGGGGGAGCGGTGCGGGTCCCCATGCCGGACCTGATCCGTTGGGAGAACGGGATTCGCGTGGCTCCCTACGTTCGGGCCCTCAAGCAGGAGCGGCTGGTGGTGACAGTGCTGGTGGACTCCCGCCGCGCGCGCATCTTCGAATACAAGGACGGTGAACTCACCGAGCCCGAGAACCTGAACGCCGAGACGTTCCTGGGCGATCTCACCGACATGAACCAGTCCAAGCGGCCGACCGCGCACTCGGGGATGCGGGGCAAGACCGCCACTGACGCGGCCCAGAAATCCCTCGGCGTCGGGGCCGACCGGATGATGAAGAAGCTGGCGGAGCGGATCGTGGAACGGGCAGGTACGGAGGGGCACCTGGTGATTGGAGGGACCTCGGAATCGGTAGCCCAGGCCAGTGACCATCTCCCGGCCGGGATCCGGAGCCGCTGCATCGAGTGGCCCTCTCTTCGTGTCGAGATGTCGGACGCGGACGTCCGGGATGCGGTGGAGGCGGCGGCGTCCAAGCTCAACCAGTCGCTCCAGGAGCAGGAGCTGGCCGAGGTGGTCGACCTGGCCCGAAGCGGGGGGAAAGGGGCCCTGGGGGCCGATCCGGTGCTCAAGGCTCTCAAGGAGTCCCGAGTCGACACGCTCTTCCTCTCCCGGGGCTTCATCCGGGCGAACCCCGAGTACGCTGACCACCTGGTGGGCGCCGCCTTCGAGCAGCATGCGGAGGTGGAGGAACTGTCGTACGAGGGAGCCGAGCGGCTGGACAATCAGGGCGAAGGCGTGGCAGCCCGCCTCCGGTACACGATCTGATCCTGACCCCGGGGCGGTCGGACCGACCGGGGAGGTGCCCATGCGCGTGATGCTCGTGGCCGGGGCTCGGCCGAATTTCATGAAGGTGGCCCCGATCCTGGCGGAGTTGGAAGTCCGGGGGCTGTCAAGCATCCTGGTCCACACGGGCCAGCACTACGATGCCGCGCTCTCCGACGCCGTTTTCCGGGATCTGGAGATCAAGGAGCCGGACCACCACCTGGGGGTGGGGTCCGGCTCCCATGCGGTGCAGACGGCCCGGGTCATGGAGGCCTTTGAGCCGGTGCTCCTGTCGGAGCGGCCGGACTGGGTCGTGGTGGTGGGGGACGTGAACTCCACGCTGGCCACAGCGCTGGTGACTGCGAAGCTGGGAGAGTCGCTGGGCTGCCAGCTGGCCCACGTGGAGGCGGGGCTTCGCAGCCGGGACTGGAGAATGCCGGAGGAGGTGAACCGGATCCTCACGGACCAGTTGTCGGATGTCCTCCTCACCCCCAGCCGCGAGGCCCGAGGCCACCTTGAGGCGGAAGGGATCGAGGCCCGGCGAATCCGATTCGTGGGCAATGTGATGATCGATACGCTGCTTCGGCGCCTGGCCGCGGCGCGCAAGGGATCGGCGCTGGAAAGCCACGGCGTGACCCCCCAGGGCTACGCGGTGGCCACGGTGCACCGGCCGTCCAACGTGGACGACCCCGCTCATCTCCGAACCATCCTCGAGTCCCTGGCCGATGTGGCCGCCACGCTGCCGGTGGTGCTTCCCCTTCATCCGAGAACGGCGGCCCGTGTGGAGACCCACCGCCTGGACGAGCTCCTGGCTCCCCTCGTGGTCACTCCGCCCCTTGGCTACCTGGACATGCTCGCGCTCCTGGACCAGGCCAGGGTTGTGCTCACGGATTCCGGAGGCATCCAGGAGGAGACCACGGCCCTCGGGGTCCCGTGCGTCACGCTCCGTGAGCAGACGGAGCGCCCCATCACGGTGACCGAGGGAACCAATCGCCTGGCTCCCTGGCCACTGACGCGTGAGGGTGTCCTCGGGACTTTCCATGATGCGATCGCGGGAGGGGAGGCGCGGCGATCCCCGCCCGAGGGATGGGACGGTGCAGCGTCGGTCCGAATCGTGGGTGCTCTGCTCGAGTTCCGTGGCGTGGCCCGCTGACGGGTCGTTCGGACCTTGTCCCGTCCGGAGCCTTGCCCGGGTCGAGGCTTGCCTGGGTCGGAGGGAGGAACGACAATCTATCCTCCCTCGCGCGACCGGACTGCGCGCGATCGGGCCCGTAGCTCAGTTGGTCAGAGCAGGGGACTCATAATCCCACGGTCGCAGGTTCGAGCCCTGCCGGGCCCACTTCACCGCGGCCCGTCGGCACCCTGTGCCGGCGGGCCACCGTTCACGCTTCCCACCCGAGCGCCATGACGCCCTGGGTTACTCGTCTTCTGGTCGCCAACGTGGTCGTGTTCGCCCTTCAGGGGGCGATGACCCCGGCCATCTTCAACTCGCTGGTCCTGGTCCCCGCACTCCTTCCGGTGCGCCCGTGGACCCTGATCACCTACCAGTTCCTGCATGGTGGCCTCTGGCACCTGGCCTTCAACATGCTGGCCCTGTTCTTCTTCGGCCCCCGGCTGGAGGCCCGCCTCGGCGGGGGGCGATTCCTCGGGCTTTACCTGGCCAGCGGAATCGGGGGGGCGGTGCTCTCGCTTCTGACACCCATGTCGGCCATTATCGGTGCTTCAGGAGCCGTGTTCGGTGTGCTCCTGGCGTTTGCGAGGTACTATCCGCGAGAGCGCATCTACATCTGGGGCATTCTCCCGATCGAGTCGCGCATTCTGGTGATCTTCCTGGCCGTCTTCTCGCTCTGGGCGGGTTTCGGGGGGGCCCAGGCCGGGGTGGCTCACTTCGCCCACCTGGGGGGATTCGTTGGAGGATGGATCTTCCTCAAGTTCCAGGAGCGCTACTCTCCGGCGGAGCGATTCCGTCGCCGAGTGGAGGCCGCGGCCCTTCCGTCCCGCCCCGGCGGGTTGGGAGGCCTGGGTGGCAACGGGGGCGAACTCAAACGTTGGAAGAGCGTGGACGCAAGCGGGATGCATCCCCTGAACCGGGAGGAGTTCGAGCGCATCCTCGCCAAGGCCGAAGCGCAGGGGGCAGGGTCCCTCAGCCTGCAGGAGCGGGCGTTCATGGAGCGGGTCGGGAGCTGACCCTGGCGGGACCGGCTTCCTGGCCTGGCCGGGACCGGCTCCCTGGCCTGGCCGGGACCGGCTCCCTGATCTGAAGGATCGCCCCGCCGCTTGCGGGTTATCCCGTGGTCATCCGTCTGAATCGGGAGGACGACGCGAGGACTTGGTGGCCGACCTTCGTCGCTTTTCCTCGAGCCGACGAGCCTTTTCCTTTCCCGGTATCCGGGTCGGAACCCGCGGCTTCGGCTTCCTTCGGGCTTCCCGAAGCTTCTTCCGCAGCCGGTCGAGCGCCACTCGGCGGTTCCGATGCTGGCTGCGTTCCTCCCGCGCCGTGACGACGATCCCGGTGGGGAGATGCGTGAGTCGCACGCCACTGTCTGTCGTGTTCTGGTGCTGCCCTCCCTTGCCCCCGGCGCGGAAGGTGTCGATCCGGCACTGGGCTAGAAGGTCGGCATCGCTCATCCCCCTTCCGGATCGCCCGGTTCCCCGGGATCCTCCACCCGGCATCCCGCTGGTCATGATCCGACCGCAGGCGTCCCCATGCGTGCGAAGGCCGCAAGGACGGACTGCAGCCCTCCGCCGCGGCCTGCCACTGCCGCCAGGGTGAGGGTTCGGGCTTCTTCGGCGCCGTCGGGTCGAAGGATGAGCACGTCCCGTACGCACCGATCCCGGCTTCCCCCGGCAATCTCCTCGAAGGCGAGGGCGACCCGGTCCTGGTCTTCCGGGTGGACGAACGTCCAGATCCCGCGCCCGATCAGGGCGGATAGGGATTCCCCGAGTTCCGCCAGGGCCGTCTCATTGGCCCAGCGGATCTGTCCTTCCTGATCGACGCGAAGGAGCCCGAGAGGTGCAATCTCGGACAGGGTCCTGAAGCATGCGGCATCCTCCTCCAGTTGCTGGAGGGACGGAGTTCCCGTGAGGTCCTCCACCGTTCCCTCCACGTATTCCGGAGCCCCTCCGGGATGCCCGTGGAGTCGAGCACTGATTCGGAGCCTGAGGGGCCGCCCACGGGCCGAGATGACCTGGGACTCGAACCCGGAGACTTCGCCCTTCTCCTGGAGGCGGTGCAGAAGCCGAGGATGATCCTCCTCGGCCACGTAGAAGTTTCGAGCCATTCGGTCGCGAAGGGTGGTCCGGTCCGGTTGGTCGAGCAGACGGATCAGGGCGGGATTGGCCTCGAGGTACTCCCCCTGGAGGGAAACCCGGAAGAGGCCGAGGGGGAGGTGATCGAACATCCCGCGATGGCGCTCCTCGCTCCGCCAGAGTTCCTCCTCGGCACGGTTGCGCTGGATGGCGTACCGAAGGGCACGGTCGAGTTCCTCGGGTCCCAGGGATCCCTTCTCCATGTAATCCACGGCCCCCGCATACATCGCCTGGATGTCCACACTTCTCGATCCCTTCCCTGTCAGGAGGATCACCGGTGTGCGTACCGCCCTGGCACGGGCCCGAGAAAGGACATCGACCCCGGTCTGGTCCCCCAGGATGTAGTCAAGGAGGCAGACGTCATGGCGACGCTCCATGAGTACCGCCAGCCCTTCCTCGGCCGTCGAGGCCCGATCCAGCAGCACCTGGGACTCCGGAAGATTTTCGAGGAGGGCCTGGATCATGAGGGCATCCTCGTCCTGGTCCTCGACAAGGAGTACACGCACGGGAGGTGGGCTCATGGTTCTGGCTCGGGGGTTCAGGGTTCCGAAAGGCGGATTGTATCCGAGCGTTGGGACGCATCCGCCGCCAGCCTCCAAGGTAGGAGGAAGGTGGGCCTTGGGGAAAGTCGACGGCCGACCCCGTGCGGCACCGAGGGGTACGTGATACCTTCGGTGGCCGTTACTGGTGGGGCGGCCCCCCCCAGGGCGTCAAGGGACTCGCCCTCCCTGGGTATCGCTCTTCAACGGCGGCTTCCGTCGGATAGCCTCATTCCCTGACCCGACAGATCTGATCCGGTTCACCCTCCACCGCAACGATTGAACCCAACGCGCATGACGGAGAAGTCCGAATTCCTGGGGCCGGGCGCCCGGTTCCTCGTAGTCATGGCCAGTGCCGTGGTGGTGGTGGCAGGCGTTCGTGCAGCAGCACCCATTCTGCTGCCGTTCTCCCTCGCCCTCTTCATCGCGATCCTGTCCCTCCCGATCATGCTCTGGCTGAAGCGGAGGGGAGTGCCCTCGGGGTTGGCCATTCTCCTGGCGATCCTGGCCGACCTCGCCGTGATCGGTCTTCTCATCTTTCTCGTCATGCAGTCGGTGGCCGACTTCCAGGAGCGGGGCGCCATGTACGCCGCTCGGCTCCAGAACCTCTTCCGTTCGTGGGTCGACAGTCTACAGGCTCGAGGGATCCCGGCCGGGGAATACGTTTCCCTCGAGCTTGTCTCGGCTTCCGCCATCATGGACCTGGCGGGAGGGACCATTTCCAGGATCGCGTCATTTCTGTCCAATACCTTCCTGGTGATCCTGATCCTGGTGTTCATCCTCGCCGAAGCTTCGGTGTTTCCCGGGAAGTTTCGGGCGGCCCTTGAGGCAGGGGAGGGGGATGGCGATGTCGGGCGCTTCGCCAAAATTCTCGACGAGGTTCTCGGGTATCTGGCCATCAAGACCCTTGTCAGTCTGGCGACGGGGCTCGCGATTGGAATCTTTGCCTGGCTCATGGGGCTGGATTTCCCCGTGCTCCTCGGACTGATCGGGTTCGCTCTCAACTACGTCCCGACGATCGGTTCGATCCTGGCCGCCTTCCCCGCGATCATCCTCTCCCTCATACAGTTCGGAGGATTCGCTCCGGCAGCCTTCGTGGCCATGGGATACCTGGGGATCAATATTGTCTTTGGAAACTTCATCGAGCCTCACCTTCTCGGGCGGCGCCTGGGGCTCTCAACTGTCGTCGTCATCATGTCCCTGCTCTTCTGGGCCTGGGTCTGGGGTCCGGTTGGAGCCCTGCTCGCGGTACCTCTCACGATGGTCGTGAAGATCATGCTTGAGAACACGAAGGACCTACGTTGGATCGCCCTGCTTCTCGACAAGGAAGCGCCGCCCGGCAACCCAACACAGGAGTCCGTCATCGACCTGAGCACGGGGCGTTGAAACACGGGGTCCTGAAGACTCTGGAGCACAGGACACTGAACCCTGCACGCGATCATCTCCTCTCCTCAAGGAAAGGATCCCCAGCTGATGAAGGGCAATGGAATGAATGAATCTGGTGCCGCCTCAGGACTCCCTGCGACCTCGCATGGTGCCTCCAGTCGCGAACCCACGGTCGGAGCCGATGCGTGGGGGAGCGGGTTCGACCAGCTCCCGGATTCGGCGCGCTTATGGATCTTCGGCGTCAGCAGGCCCCTGGATGAGGGCGAGGAAACCCTCCTCCTCACGCGCGTGGACGTCTTCATCGCCCAGTGGGCGGCACATGGCCATCCTCTTGCAGCGGCGAGGGTGTGGCGGGAAGGCCGGTTCCTGATCGTGGCCGTGGATGATCGGGTTACGCCACCATCGGGGTGCTCGACCGATGCCCTGGTCCGGGCGTTGCGCCGGTTGGAGACGGATCTGGGTGTGGAAATGGTCGGAAATGCTCCGATCTGGTATCGGGGGGAAACTGGACATCCGATCCGGGTGAGTCGCTCTGGGTTTCGAGAGTTGGCCACCCGAAAAGAGATCGATCTGGAAACGGAGGTCTTCGATCTGAGCCTGACACGGCTCGGGGACCTGCGGAATGGGCGATTTGAGGGGCCGGCCAGGGACCATTGGCACCGACGGTTGGTCGAGTAGGAGGACTGCCTCGGGGGAGGTGGCGGCTGCCCAGGACGAAGCGAGGCAGGGAGGGGAGAGAATGGGGGCCGCAAAGGGAGAGCTACGCGTCATCCTGCAGAGCGCTCCGAGACTGATCACGGAGAGTGTTGGTGATCCTCCCCCCACCAGGCGGCTGCCCTCGAGGAACAGGCGTGCCACGGTGCGGAGGGCGTCAGCTTCCCTGCCGTTGGAGGAGAGGAAGCAGGAATCGAAGGATCGGTAATCTAGGGAGCCGTCTCGTCGCGGAAGGAACTCGGGCGTAGCCGTGGGCAGTGGAGGTCAGGATCCGTTTCCACACGAGGTAATGGGTCACCCGATCAGCCGAAATACCCCGGAACCGCCGGATCCAGCGGCGGATCTCCATGATGAAGGTCCTGGCGTCGGCCAGATCCTGCCAGCGACGAGGGGATGCAACCCCGACAGGCTCCCGTTGCCGTCGGAGGTCGCCAAAGGAACGTCCAGCCCGTCGCGCCGCCGCGGCGATGGGTCCGCAGTGACCTTCCTGAGCCCAGACCATCCCCTTCGGACCGATCCAGGTGGCGAGACCTCGCTTCTCCGGTGATGCAGGAAGACAAATGGGGCCGGTGCCAATGGCGCGGACATCGACCCCGGGGGTGCTGTGAGGACCGTTCCGTCCCACCGAACTCAGGATCCAGAATGCGGACTTGAGTGACCTGCCCTCTGTCCCGGGAACTCGCCGGCTGGAGACTGTTCCCTGGCGCGGGTCCTTGCGTTTGGGGACGAAGCCAAGCGTATGGCGATGGAGCACGATGGAGTGACTCCAGGCAGGGAGCGCCCGGCACGCATGGGCCTCGAGAATCTGGTGGCGCCACCGAAATGCGGTTGACGGGTGGATCCCTGCCAGACGCGACGTGGCCCGAAGGCTAGCCCCCTTCTCCATGGCCTCCAGCGCAAGCGGCCAGGATGAAAGGCGCTTCGTTCTCCCGAGAAGGCTTCCGGTGAGATCACTGAACGTTCGGCCACAGGGGCGGCACCGGTAGCGCTGACGGTCCGAGAACCTGCCCCAACGGATGACTCTGGTGGAATGGCAGTGGAGACAGGGAGGCGGACGGTCCTCGAACCGCGCTCTTCGAACCCACTGGAGAAGGAGCAACCGGATCACGTTTTGGTGGGACATGGGACTGCCGCGGGGGAGGCGTGGATGGGTTGGTTTCCGCCTCATGCTAGATCCCGGAGATGGGCAAATCCATTGCGATTCCAGCCATCTCGAAACCAACAACTTCCGCGACCGGTTGGGGAGACGGATTTCAGTCCCCGAGCCGCGCTTTCCTTGCGTCCGGGGATCACCCCTCGGCGACCCCTTAACGATGGATCCCGGCCGATGTGCCGCTTTGCCTCCCAAGTTGAGTCGGGCCCTCCCCCAATCCGGCTTACGGTTCACCTTTCAGGTCCGCCGGATAGACACGAGGGCCCACCAAGCATGCGCTCGGCGGGCCCCCCCTTGGTTCCATGGATTCGTTCACTCAGGGCCCGGTAGGGATTTCCCTCATGAGGTCGGCCAGCGAGATGGCCCGGTAGATGGAGAGCTCGTTGAGGAGGTCCTGCGGGTGTTGCCCGTCCGCCGAATACTGCGTGTCTCGCCGAATGGAGGAAACCCGAAGCAGGGGCCGAACCCGGGGCGGCTGCACTTCTTCGACCTGATCCCCACCTCCGCGGCCGAGCAATCCGCGCGTGAGCCCCCGCACGGCACCCCGTGCCGCTTCCTGGGCAGCAGCGCGTGCCGTTTCACCTGCCTGCCCCCGGAGTTGATCGCCCATGGAGGTCGGCTCCCACGCCAGGAGCTCCTCGCGATTCAGCGTGGCCCCGGGCTCGACCACGGCCACGAGGGTTCGGCTTTCGAGGGACGTGCCTTCCAGCTCCTCCATCGCCTCAAGGACCTGCTGGACTCCCGCGGCAATGCGGGGGTCCCAAAGTGCGAGCATCTCCGCACTGCCGTCTCCCGCCAGGGGCTCCAGGGACTCGGAGATGTCCCGGGCCAGTTCCTGCATGGCGGGGTCGGCTGCCATTTCGCGAGCCCAATCCTCCATGAAGGCGTCGAAGTCGGGGAACTCTCGCGTCTGCCATAGATCGACGAGGAAGATCACCTGTCCACCTTCCACATCCTCCATGCCCTCCACGCCATCTCTGGCCTCCATTTCCGCTGAAACCAGATACCGTTCAGCAGACATGCCGTCGATCTGCCGGCGTTCTCCTGTGGCCTGCGTCTCAATCCGGAAGGTCATGGCCTCCTGCAGCGCGTCCATGTTGCGACGGAATTCTTCCATCGCCTCATCCATCTCCGCCTGAGACTCCCGAAGCGATTCATCGAGATCAGCGCGGGATTCGGCGAGGATATCCGCCATTTCGCGCGCCATCTGTGCTGATTCCTCGAAGGTGAACTCCATGTAGGTCTGAGCATCATGGTCCATGGAAATGAACCGGCGGCCGGCGGCGTCGAAGACCACTGAGCTCGAGCCGTCATCCTGTCGAAGAAGGGAACCCCGCAAGTGGAGTCCGTGGTCGGAGCGTCGCTCCCCGAGGGACCCTGTGGCACGGAGGAGGGCGCCCATCGTCCCCGGCATCTCGATGGTGGTGATTTCTGTCCACGTGAGGGACCGTGTCTGGGCCGCAGCCGGTGAAAACGCGCCGCCAATCGCCAGAGCCCCAAGGGCTCCGATGACCACGAAGCAGCGACGGGAGGTGGGACAGACCTGTGGTATCATCATTGGGGACCTCATGGGTTGGCGGGCAGGATGGAGAGTGGACGAGGGGCGAGCGGCAGAGAAGGTGAAGCACTTCGCCATGGTCGCTGAAGCGAAGCCAGGGCCGCCGGTGGATCGGCCGCAGAGGGACGGGGCGCCACTGGAGAAACCGAGTGCCCTTGGATGAATGGAAGTCGCTCGCGTTCGCCGGTGGGAAAGCGGGCCGCAACTTGTTTGCGGCGGATCCGTTCTCCCGCGTCCCCCCCGGTACGCTCCGTACGATTCCCACGTGGGATCGCGATTTCCACTGGGGAAAGCGTACGGACCCACGCCCCTAGGCGTCAAGGGTTCGGGCCAGGTACCGGGTCGCTTCCGCCTCTCCCCAGAAGCGGATGATGCCGGGCGAATCCCTCTCGATGAAGCCGACGTGGCCGCCGTGGGACGGGAGGGCGGACTGTATCCACGGATTCCGCCCGAGCAATGTGATCGGAATCGCCCGTTCCGGAAGAAACGGATCATCGCGGGCGTGCAGAATGAGCGTAGGGGTCCGGATGTCGGGAAGGAGAGGGCCGCACGAGGATTTCCGATAGTAATCCCAGGCACTCGAAAAGCCGTGCAGGGGGGCGGTGGCGATGTCATCGAACTCCCGGAGGCTCCGGGCCTGGCGAAGCCTCCCCAGATCGACCCGGGTCGAAAGGAGCTCGCTCTTGGCCTCGGCCTTCGCGAGGAGCGATCGAAGAAACCGGCGGGCATAAAGCCTGCCCATGGGTGTTCGTTCAAGCTGGCGGGTGCCTTCCGCCAGGTCGAAGGGAGGCGAGATCGCCGCCGCTGCCTGAAGTGGACCGGGATTCTCGGCGAGAAGCTTCAGAAGTACGTTGCCTCCCAGGGAGAAACCCAGTGCGCCGAGGGGGCGCCCCGGGAACCGGCGACTGAGCCGATCCAGGACCCACGCCACGTCCTCGGTCTCTCCCGAATGATAGAAGGTGGGCTGGAGGTTGGGCTCCCCTGAGCAGGAACGAAAATTGAGCCCCACCGCGCGGATACCCCGAACGGCAAGCTCCTGCATGGCCAGCCGGACATAGGGGCGGCGCGTCGACCCTTCGAGGCCATGAAGAACGAGCACCACGGGTGCCGCCCCCGGGATCGCAGGAGGCTCCGGGGCGAAGTCCAGATCGAGGAAATCCCCGTCGGGCGTCGTCCATCTCTCCCGGGAAAGGCAGAGCTGCACCCGGGGGCGCAGGAACTTCCCTGCCAGGGTCTGGAGGTGTGGTCCGAGGAGCCATGCAGCGGGCCGGAAGCGCCCGACGGCATACCCGCGGTGAGGATCGGAGGGTGGAGCGGACATGCGGAAGGGGGGCCTCGATGATGGGCGACCGGACGATGCGACCGGACGATGCGACCGGACGATGCGGCCCGACGTTGCGGCCCGACGTTGCGGCCAGAGGTCGCCACCAGAGGTCACGGGCGGAGTTCGGGACGGGAAAGAGCAGTGACGACCGGGTGGAAAGGGCGAAGCGAACCTCGGCGGACGTCGTTTGGGTGCCACAGAGAACAATAGACGGGCAGGGGACGAAACGAAACGGATGGGTGGGGCCGCGCTTCCGCCGCTTCTCTCGCGACCGGTCCAGTCGTAGCTTGGCGCGTTGCCTCGTCGGCGCGCCCCCTCGGATCCACTCGTTATCCTGCCAACCCGTGTCCCCTCCACCGTTGGGATGCCACCGGCTTTCCGCCCGAGCCTTCCTCAGCCCTTCGCCCCACCGTGAACTCTCCCTCGTCCCGACCTCCGGTTCCCCCGGCTCTCGCCCTGGCCGTGGCGGTTGCCGCCTTCTCCTGGGCGGGACCCCTGGTCCGGTTCACGGAGGCGCCGGCCCTCGCCATCTCGCTCTGGAGACTATTGATGGCAGTGGCGGTTCTGGTCGTGGTGGTGAGCCTCCGGAAGGAGGGGTGGGGTCCCCTTCGAGACCTCCCGGCACGCGCGTGGGGCTTCGGCGTCATGGCGGGCGTCCTCCTTGCCCTCCACTTCTGGAGCTGGATCGCCTCCGTCCAGTACACGAGCATTGCCTCCTCCGTTGTACTGGTCTCGACCCAGCCCCTTTTCGTGGCGCTCCTCTCCGCGGCATTCCTGGCTGAGAACCCCCGCCGGGGAGAGTGGACCGGGATGCTGATCGCCGTGGCGGGCGCGGCCTGGATCGGGTGGGGTGACTTCACCCTTGGCGGCACCGCCCTCTTCGGGGATGCCCTGGCCCTGGCCGCCGCCCTGCTCGCGGCCATCTACTACATCGTCGGAAGGTCGCTCCGAGCCTACGTGGATATCTGGACCTACGTGCTCGTGGTCTATGGAACCGCGGCCACCGTGCTCCTTGCGGCGGTGCTGCTGCACCCGGGCGTGTCCCTGGTGGAGGACTACGAGGGGAGGGACTGGCTGGTCTTTCTGGCCCTCGCCCTGGGACCCATGCTGCTGGGGCATACCGGGGTCAACTATGCGTCCGGTATGTGCGGGCCTGCCTGGCGAACCTGCCCGTACTCGGGGAGCCGGTGGGAGCCACCCTCATCGCATGGCTGCTCCCGGCCATCGCCGAACGCCCCCCCCTCCTCCACCCTGGTGGGCGGCGGGTTGATCCTCCTGGGG
>Ga0114946_10001543_pt1 | contig 15889 bp, 11 predicted proteins | sample WalLakDeSediment_FD_88676 | JGI IMG/M metagenome (GOLD analysis project Ga0114946, IMG submission 88676) | Lake sediment microbial communities from Walker lake, Nevada to study Microbial Dark Matter (Phase II) - Walker Lake 11/02/13 Deep Sediment | ecosystem: Environmental > Aquatic >... | reverse complement strand
GAGGCGTGGCGCTACGATCACTACATCGACCTGGAGAACATCCCCGACCCGCTGATCCTGGAGGAGAGCACCGACCGGTGGGACTTCTTCCAGCGCCTCCTGGAGGCAGGGGTGGAGAACCCCAAGGTGGCCGTGGGATTTGCTCCCTTCGCGGCTCTGGAACTCTACCAGCGCCTCGAATCCAGCTTCGCCCGGTGGCGGAGCGAGGAGAACCCCGAGGTCCGGCGCTGGCTCCAGGAGCGGATCGTGAACGATGCGGGGATCCTGGGGCACTTCGTGACCGATCTGTCCCAGCCCCATCACACCACGATCCACTTCAACGGGTGGGATGAGGCCCAGGTCCCCAATCCCGAGGGGTACACCACCGACTCCGGGTTCCATGCCCGGTTCGAGTCCCGCTTCGTCCAGATCCACCTGGGCTACGAGGATGTACGCCCGCGGGTGGGAACGGAGGCCCGGGTCTTCGAGGATGCCCGGACCTCCATTTTCGCCTACGTGCGCTACACGAACTCGAAGGTGGACGAACTCTACCGCATTGACCGGGACCATGGCTTCGGCCCCGAGACACCGCCGGACCCGGTGTCGGTGAACTTTGCCGCCGACCGCATCGCCGCCGGAGCCGAGATGCTCCGGGACCTGTGGTGGAGCGCCTGGGTGGCCAGCGAGCCCTCTTCCTGATTCGAGGAGGCGGTGCGGGTGCGAGGAGGCCGCCGAGGAGGCGCGAGTAGCGCGGGTGGCGCGGGTGGCGCCCCACCCCCACGGGGTCAGCGCATGAAGATGCCCTGCCCCGCGGTGCCCCCGATCAGGAGAAGCGAGAGAAGCATCATGGCGATCCAGCCCAGGATCGCAGTGAGGACCGCCTTGCCGGTGGAGAAATCCAGCGCCTCCCTGATCGCCACGATCCCGCAGACGAGCATCCAGATCCCCACGACGAACCGGACGATCCACCCGGCAAAGGGGACGATGCCGAGGATCAGGAAGAACCCGGGGGCGTGGGCAAAGCCGATGGTCCGGAGGAGTTCGCCCCAGGTGGCCGTCCCCCCCAGGAGCTTGGCGCCGATCAGGTAGGTCACCGCCGACCAGATGAGCCAGCCCACGAGGGCGCTGAATATGGCGCCGATCATGACCCCGAGGCCGCCTCCCAGGTTGCCGATGGCGGAGCAGAGGGCAGCAAAGCCGACCACCATGGCGGCCTGACTCGTGGCAGCCGTGTCGTGCTCGACCTCGTTGTAGATGACGGGGTCGATGCGGGCGGCACCGATGACCCGCTGGGTAAAGGTGTGACTCGGGGTCAGGTCCATGGATCACGCTCCGGGTACGCGGGGAGAAGGCGCGGCCCGCAGGCCGGGGCCCGGGATCGCGTTCTTCAGGGTGCGGGGTGAGGGGATCGGCCACAAGGGGTCAGCCACAAGGGAGAGCGTCCTCCCCGGGAATCTTGTTCGCCCCCCATGTTCGGCTTATGTTCGGTTTCGGTGTTTCTTCGCCCACTGTGTTCGGCTTCCCGCTTCCCGGTCTGCGTGCTCGACCATGACCTCGTCCCGCACTTCCCTGGCCCTCTGGCTCCCTTCCTTCGAGCTTCGCCTCGAGCTGGTCCGCACCCCGGAACTCGATGCCACCTCGGTGGCGCTCCTCACTCCCGGGGAGATGGGGGGACGGCAGGTGGTGGACCAGATCTCGGAGCGGGCGGGAGCCTCGGGAGTGCGCCGCGGGATGCCCGTTTCCCAGGCCGTGGCCCTCTGTCCGGGGCTCACGCTCCTGGAGCCGGATCCGGCCCACTATGCCGCGGCCCAGGAGGCGGTGGTGGACGCCCTGGCAGGCCTCACGCCCGTGGTGGAACCAGTGGAGCCGGGGCTCGTCCATCTGGGAGTGGACGGGCTGGAGCGGCTGTACGGGTCGCCCTCTTCCCAGGCGCACCGTGCACTCCGGGTTCTCCTGGAGGTGCTTCCCCCTCCCCTGGTGGCGGCGGTCCGGGTGGGGCGAGCCCCCGGAACCTTCGGCGCCCGGGTCGCGGCGGCGGCGGCTCGACCCGGGAGCCCGGTCCTGGTCCCTTCCGAACCGACCGGCGCCCTGGCCCGTTTCCTGGCACCCCGGCCGGTGGAGATCCTCCCGCTGGAGGCCGGGGGGCTGGACCTGCTGCATCGACTGGGGGTGCGCACGCTGGGCGCGGTGGCCGCCCTCCCTCTTCCGGCGCTGATGCGGCACTTCGGCGCCGTGGGGGCCGAACTCCGGGCCCTGGCCCGGGGGGAACGGATCGACCCGGTACGCCCCCTGCACCGCCCCCGCCCCATCCGGGTGAGCCTGGACTTTCCGTCGCCCGTCGGGGACCGGGAGGCGCTCCACCGGGGGCTGGACCGCCTCCTGGACCGGCTCCTGGTCCACCCGGAACGGAAGGACCGGGCCCTGGCCGGCCTTCGGGCCGGGGGGTATCTGGAGGGAGGGGGATCCTGGGAGATCGAGGCCACGCTCCGGGAACCCCGGGCCCTCCGGGACGCCCTGGCCTTTCCCCTGCGGACGCGCATCGAGCTCCGCCCCCCGCCCCGGGCGCTGGAAACCCTTTTCGTGGAGGCCGTGGCGTTCGGCGCACCGGTGACCCAGACGAGTCTCTTCGACCGGGGGGAACCCGGGGCCCGCTCCCGGGAGGGGAGGACGGAAGATGGGGCCGCTCCCCTTCCCGCCGGGATCCGGGACGCGGTGCGGGAGCTCCGGCTCCGCATCGGGGCGGCTCCCCTCTACCGGGTGGTGGAGGTGGATCCCTGGTCCCGGATCCCGGAGCGGCGCTACGCCCTTCTCCCCCTGGAGGGGTAGGCGCGTGTCCCGGCTGCGCCCCATCCCGCTGGACCTGCCCCGGAAGGTATCGGTCCGGGTGGACGGCGACGGTCGCCCCCGGGCCGTGCGGGGGCGCAGGGGATGGGTGGGTGTCGCCGGGATCCGGGAAGACTGGCGCATCGACGACGAATGGTGGCGCATTCCCCTGTCCCGCCATTACTTCGAGGTGATCCTCGAAGGGGGCCGCCCCCTCCTCCTCTACCATGACCGGATGGAAGGCGGGTGGTACTTTCAGTAGGGTGACCGGGTAGGGTACCCCGGCAGGATCACCGGATCGGACGTCAGATCGCCGCAGGACGTTCCCCTGCCTCGCCGCCCCGCTCCCTCCAACCTGGACTCCCATGGCCCTCGATCTTCTTTCCCGACACTGCACCCACCTTCCCGAAGGGACCCCTCCCCTCTCCGGCGAGGCACTGACCTCCTACCGCGAAGCCGTGGATTCCCGCTGGAAGCTCAGCGACGACGATCACCTGGAGGCCGAGTTCTCCTTTCCCGACTTCGCCGCGGCCCTGGCCTTCACCAACCAGGTCGGAGCCCTGGCCGAGGCCGAGGATCATCACCCGGAGATCACCCTGACCTGGGGGAAGGTCCAGGTCCGGGTCTGGACCCACACGGTGGGCGGCGTGAGTCCCAACGACTTCATCCTGGCGGCCCGCATCGACACCCTCGTGCGCGAGGCCGACAAGGCGGAGGCCGATGCCCGGAAATGATCCCGTCCTGGAGCTCGGGATCATTTCCGATACCCACGGCCTCCTGCGCCCCGAGCTCTTCCGGGCCCTGGAGGGGGTGCAGCACATCCTCCACGCCGGCGATGTGGGCTCCCTGGACGTGCTGACGGCGCTGGAAGCCGTGGCACCGGTGACCGCGGTCACGGGGAACACCGATGGCTTCGATCTCCGTCACCGGCTCCCCGACGTGCAGGAAGTGGAGATCGGCGGCCTGAAGACCGTCGTGATCCACGGGCACCAGTTCGGACGAAGCCCGGCCCCGGGCCTTCTCCGGGAGGCGTATCCCGACGCGAGTCTCGTGGTCTTCGGGCATACGCACCGGCCCCTCATGGTGAACTTCGAGGGAACCTGGTTCGTGAATCCGGGAAGCTGCGGGCCCCGTCGTTTCGACCTTCCGGTGGAGGTGGTACGGGCGACGCTCAAGGGGGGCGTGTTCCGGGGCCAGCCCGTGTCGCTGATGCGTCCGGACACCTGATTCGCAGACCTGAGCCGGAAGGAGACGGAGCAAGGTCCGGCACCCGGTCCCGGTGACCGCGCCCGGGTTACGCGTCCGTGACCTCGGCGTCCTTGTCACCGGCCCCCCGCAGTCCCTATCTTTGCCCGCGGAAAGGGCCTCTCCTTTCCACCTCTCCACGACACGCCATCCTCCCCTTCGGGAACTGGATCGGAGTCCTCAGGCATGTGTCCTCACCCTTCGGGTGATCCATTCCGTCGTCTCGGTCCGCATCCGGGCGCACCCGCGCCCGTCCCCCCCGTTTCCCCTCCCCGCAACGGACGGGTGGGGCTTTTCTTGCGGGTGGCGTCTTCCTTCTACAACGAGCGATCGATGAATCGACTGACCACGTTTGTGCGTCGGTTCGCGCTGGCCAGTATCCTGACGCTGGCCTCCGCTGGACCGATTCTCGCCCAGGCGGTCACCACCTCGGCCATTACGGGCCGGGTGACCACCACGGCGGGTGAGCCCCTCTCGAACATCCAGATCGTGGTGATCAACGTCGCCACGGGCACGCAGCAGGGCGTCCTGTCCCGCGCCGACGGCCGCTATAACTTCCCCGGGCTCCGCCCTGGCGGCCCCTACCGGGTCGAGGCCCGCGGCATCGGCTTCGCCACCGAGTTCGTGGAGGATCTCTTCCTGGCCCTGGGCCAGACCGAGCGCATCGACTTCGTGCTCGCGCAGCAGGCCGTGGCTCTGGCCGGGATCGACGTCCTGGGTGAGCGCTCCGGCGCCATCATCTCCAGGGGCCGCACGGGCACGGGGTCGGTGATCAACGAGGAGGCGGTGACGAGCACGCCCACCATTTCCCGTGACTTCACCGACTTCATTCGCCTCACGCCCCAGGTCACCGCGTCGACGCCCGGCACCTCGGCGGGTGGTCGGAACAACCGGTACAACAACATCCAGATCGACGGGGCCGTGAACAACGACCTCTTCGGGCTGGCGGCCTCCGGCACCCCCGGCGGCCAGGCCAATGCCCGCCCCATCACCCTTGAGGCGATCCAGGAGTTCCAGGTAAACCTGGCGCCCTTCGACGTCCGCCAGGGCGGCTTCACCGGCGCCAACATCAACGCCGTGACCCGGGGCGGGACCAACGACATCAAGGGGACCGCCGCCTTCTTCGGGCGAAACGATTCCTTCATCGGTGCCTATGAGGACTTCGCCGGAAATGCGTCGAGTCCCGTGGGTGAGTTCGAGCAGTGGGACCTGGGGTTCTCCCTGGGGGGTCCGCTGGTGCGGGACCGGGCCCACTTCTTCGTGGCGGGTGAGATCTCCCGGCGTACGGATCCCTTCCCGGCGATCCCGGGGGTGAATACCGGGGTGCCGGCCGGCGCCATCTCCGCGGCCGCCATCAACGAAGTGGCCAGCATCGCCCAGAACGCATTTGGGTATGATGTGGGTGCCATCGGGCAGTTCCCGCGGAACACCAACTCGAACAACATCTTTGCCCGGCTGGACTTCCAGCTGAACGACGACCACCGCCTCACCCTGCGCCACAACCTGGTGGATGCGACGGCGGATCGGTCCTCCGGCGGCAGCGGAACCACCTTCGGCTACGAGACGTCGGGGCACCTCTTCACCTCCACCACCAACTCCACCGTCGCCCAGCTCAACTCGAATCTCGGTGGCGGAATGTTCAACGAGTTCAGGGTCGGGCTCACCTTTGTGCGGGATGCCCGGGACATCGGCGTTCCCTTCCCGCGGTTCCGGGTGGACCTCGGAGGCGCGAACAACATCCAGTTCGGGCCGGACAACTTCTCCGGGAAGAACGCCCTGGACCAGGACGTCCTGGAGATCACCAACGACTTCAGCTTCACCCGCGGCGACCACAACTTCACGGTGGGGACCTCGAACGAGTTCTTCCGCTTCGCCAACCTCTTCGTGCGGAACCCCTTCGGAAACTGGCGCTTTGGATCGCTGGAGGACTTCCGGGACCAGAACCCGAATCGATATGAGTACTCCTATCTTCTCTCCGGGGGCGATGAACTGGCCGAGTTCCCCGTGCGGCGCTGGTCGGCCTACGCACAGGACCGCTGGGACGTCACCGACGCCTTCACCCTGACCTACGGCGCCCGTCTGGACCTGACCCAGCTCCCCAAGTCCCCGCGTGACAATCCGGTGGTGGCGCGGGCGGATCTCGGGAGGAACACCTCCGAAGTACCGAGCAACGCGGTGCAGATCAACCCGCGCGTGGGCTTCAACTGGGATGTCTACGGCGATCGGACCACGCAGCTTCGCGGCGGGCTCGGCCTCTTCTCTGGCCGTACGCCCTTCGTCTGGATCTCCAACGCCTATGGCAATACCGGGATCGACTACGTCCGCTTCACCTGCACCGGAGGCGCCGTCCCCGGCTTCACCGCCGATCCGAACAACCAGCCGGAGTCCTGTGCCGGTGCGGGTACGGCCTTCGCGCCGAACGAGATCAACACGGTGGATCCGGACTACAAGTTCCCGCAGATCTTCCGGACCTCGGTGGCGCTGGATCGCGAACTTGGCATCGGCGGGATGATTGGTACCCTGGAGGGGCTCTACACCAAGACCCTGCAGGACATCAAATACCAGAATCTCCTCATCAACCAGAACGCCTCCCTGCCCGAGCGGGAGGGACGGGCCCAGTACACCCGGACCTTCCTCCAGGCCGGTGCGGGAGAGATCCCCGTCGGTGACGTGGTGGACATCTCCAACACCAGTGGGGGCTACGCCTACAGCGTTACGGCCCAGCTTCAGCGGCCGATTCAGGACGGATGGGGCTTCAGCGCGGCATATACCCTGTCCGATGCCTTCGACGTGAACCGGGGCGGCTCCAGCCAGGCCATTTCGAACTGGCGGTTCAACCCGACGGCCGGAAATCCGAACGATCTTCCTGCAGCCCGGTCCAACTTCGTCATCCGGAACCGGGTGCTGGCCACGTACAACCGTGAATTCAACCTCATCGAGGGCTTCCCGACGCTCGTCTCCCTGGTGTACGTCGGAGAGAGCGGGCAGCGGTACACCTTCGTCTACCAGGGTGACGCGAACGGCGACGGCCAGACGTCGAACGATCTGATCTGGGTGCCGGCGAGTCAGAGCGAAATCCGCTTCTTTGACAACGCCAGCGGAGCCGTGGGCAACCGGCCGGCTCTCTCGCCGGCCCAGTCGTGGTCCAACCTCAATGCGTTCATCGAGCAGACGCCCTGCCTCCGCGAGGCTCGGGGAGGCATCATCGACCGGGGGGCCTGTCAGGAGCCCTGGTTCAACCAGATCGACCTGCGGCTGGCCCAGGAATTCCGGACCATCGGGTCGCAGCGCGCCGAGGTCACCCTCGACATCCTGAACGTGGCAAACCTGCTGAACGAGGGTTGGGGCCGAAAGGAGTTCATCTCCAACGAGTCCTTCAACCTCCTGCAGATCCGGAACCGGAACGACGTCCAGGACGGGCGCGTCCTGATGGATCCGTTCGCTCCCCTCGAGACGGCGAACTCCATCGCCAACCTCTCCTCGCGCTACCAGATCCAGCTGGGGGTGCGCTACAGCTTCTGAGGAAGCGAGCCGAAGGGCGCGGGTTGCGTGACCTCGAGGTCTGAGGCCGCGCACCCCACTGGAAGAAGACAAGGGCCCGGGGGAGCGATCCCCCGGGCCCTTTGTCGTGGTGCCCCGACCGGGTCGGGGGGCTGCCTCAGCCCCCGGTCGCCACCCACACCGTCTTCACGTTCACGAACTCCCGGATCCCGAAGGGGCCGAGTTCCCGGCCGTAGCCGCTCTGCTTCACACCGCCGAAGGGGAGCGCCGGGTGGGACTTGACGTTGTCGTTGACGAAGGCGCATCCCACGTGGAGGTCATCCCGGGCAATGCGTTCGCCTCGCTCCGCATCCGAGGTGAAAACGGCCCCTCCGAGCCCGAAGACCGAGTCATTGGCGACGCGGATGGCTTCGGCTTCGTCGGCCACGGGGAGGATGGCGGCCACCGGTCCGAAGAGTTCCTCCTCGTAGGCGGGCTGGCCCGGGGCCACGTCGGTGAGGACCGTGGGGGGGTAGAACCACCCCGGCCGCTGCGGGATCTCTCCCCCCAGCAGGAGCCTGGCCCCCTTCGCCAGGGAACGCTGGACCTGCTCGTGGAGCTCGTCCCGCAGATCCTCCCGCGCCTGGGGTCCCACCTCGACCCCCTCGTCCGTGGGAGGGCCCATCTTCGCGGCCCGCATCCGCGCCACCAGCTTTTCCTCGAAATCGGCGCGAAGGGACTCCACCACGATGAAGCGCTTGGCGGCGACGCAGGACTGGCCGGAATTCACCAGGCGGCCAGCGGCACACGCCTCGACGGCCTGGTCGAGGTTCGCATCCTCCAGGACCAGGTAGGGGTCACTCCCCCCCAGCTCCAGCACCGTCTTCTTGAGGGCCCCACCGGCCCGGGCGGCCACCGCCCTTCCGGCCCCGGTGCTCCCGGTGAGGGTCACGGCGGAAATCTCGGGCCGCTCGATGAGATCGCCCACACGCTCCCGGTCCAGGTAGAGGGCGGTGAGGAGGCCATCGGGAGCCCCGGCAAGGCGGAAGAGCCCTTCGATGGCGCCGGCGCACCCTGGAACGTTGGAGGCATGCTTGAGGAGCACGGCGTTCCCGGCCATGAGGGCCGGGGCGGCGAAGCGGAAGACCTGCCAGAACGGGAAGTTCCAGGGCATGATGCTGAGGACCACGCCCAGTGGGCGGTAGGCGACATAGGCCCGGGCCCCCTCCACCTCCACCGGGGAATCGGCGAGAAAGTCCGCGGCCTGCTCGGCGTAGTACTCGCAGACCCAGGCGCACTTCTCCACTTCGCCGCGCCCCTGGGCCAGGGGCTTCCCCATCTCCTCGGCCATGAGCGCGGCCCAGCGATCCGCCCGCTCCCGAAGGAGGGTGGCGGCCTTCCGAACCACGGCGGCACGTTCGTCGAACCCGGTGCGAGCCCACGCCGCCTGGACCCGGACGGCCGCGTCCACGGCGGCCTCCACCGTCTCCGGGGTGTCGTTGGGAATCGCGCGGAGTTCGCGGCCGGTGGCCGGATCGATGACACGGTGCATGCAGGTCCTCTCGCTGGGGAATGACCAGAGCCGGCCCCCGGAAACACACGGGCCGCCGACGAGGCTCAGACCCCCGAGAAGGGACGAGGTTTCGGCGGCTACCCCTGCGGCGGTGAGAGGTCCTGCGGCGGAGGCGGCGCTGGAGGCGGCGCTGGAGAGGATGCCGGAGGGGGCCCTGGCGAGGGCGCTGCCGAGGGGTCCGGCGAGGATTCCCGAGAGGGCGCCGGCGAGGACGCCCGAGAGGGCGCCGGCACCGCGTCGGGCGTGCCGAGGAGGACCACCTCCACGGCATCGGCCACCCACCGGAGGGTCCGGTTCGGGTTGAGCAGCGGAAGTCCCCCGTCTGGACGGACCCCCAGGGCCGTGAGCCCGCGGGCGGACGCCGCCCGCAGGATGTCGTCGAAAACGATGGAGCCCTCGAGCCCCACGGCCGTCGCGGGATGGAAGGAAATCTCCGGTCCCCCTGCGGTGAAGAGTTCCTCGAAGACCTCCTGTAGATCCCTCCGGAGGGCCACCTGCGCCAGAACGTGGCTCACCAGAATGGGGGTGACCAGGACCTCGGCGCGGCCCCGTTCCAGGAGTCGACGGTTTTCCGGATCCAGGAGTTCCACCAGGATGCCCGGAGGCCGCGGCGAGGCGGCTGCCATCTCCTCCAGGAGGAGGGCGCCGAGAATCGTCCGGGCATCGGCTTCCCCCCCGCTTCGGTGCGTGTCCCCCCCGAGGACGACGATCCCGTCGTAGTCCTGCGGATCGGCCCGCATCAGCTCATCGTGAACCGTGAAATCTCCGACCTTGTGTCGCAACTGAAGCCCCCGACCCTTCACTGGCTCCCTGTCGCCATCCTCCCCGAGATCGCCGGCATCGCCCAGCCCATGCCGGGCCAGGAGATGGCGGCGCCGCGCGGGGTCAACCCTGGAGAAGACGTCCACCTCCCACCCTCCACCCTGCCCTTCTCCATCCGTATAGCGGGACAGTTCCCGAAGGAGGGCCGGAACCTTGGGGCTCCATCCCAGGAGGAGGATGCGGCGGGGACGCGAAGGACCCGGAGGAAGGCGACCCTCTCCCCGGGGCGCAGGGGCCGGGGTGCCCCTCGCCGAAGCCTGGACGTCGCTCCAGCGGCGGGCCATTACCACGACCCGGTCCCCTGCCTGCACCCGGAGACCGGGACCGGGGTTCAGGAGCGGCGACATCCGTTCGCCTTCGGATCGGAGGAGGCCCAGGACCACCCCCCGTGGAAAGGCCGCCACCAGGTTCTCCACGGGGACGCCCTCCAGCTCTTCCGCATCCGGAAGGTAGATCTCGTTCCCGGCGTCCTGCGAGAGGAGCTCCCCATAGACGTGGGAGAGCCCCGGGTGTCGGAGGTTCTGGGCCATGAGCCGGGCCAGCACGGCGTCGGACGCCACGAACTCCGCCGGCCCCCGGTAGGCCCTCCGCGCCAGCGGGATCTTCCGGGAATCGTGGATCTCGGCCACCACCAGGGGGCCGGCGTCCACGCCCCGGTCCTGCGCCGCCTGGTCCAGCGTGAGCAGCGTCTTCACGGTTCGAGTATCGAGGCCCACGCCGCCATCTTCCGGGCTCACCAGGTCCGATCCGGGAATCAGGACGACCCCGGCCCTCAGAACGTCCACCCGATCCAGGTGATCCTCGCGGAGTGGGGAGCCGGAGCGAAGGGTGATGCGGTGCTCGTCCCAGAGCCCCTCCAGCTCGTCGCGAAACTGCTGCCGGAGCGAGGGGGTGACCTCCTCCACCAGGACCACGATGTGAAGCGCCCGAGCCCCGCGGATCCGGAGGAACCGGTGCACCCGCTCCTCCGAGAGGAGGAGCTCCCGAATCATGGAGACGGTTCGGTTCGTGAAGCCCAGGATCACCACGTGATGCGCGCGGCTGACCGGGGTCATTCCGCTCTCCAGTCGGGCCATGGTGCTGTTCAGCCACTGGGTCATGATGGCCACGAGAGAGCCCAGGAAGACCACGTATCCGGTCACGGTGAGGACCGTCGACACCACGCGGACAAAGGCCCCCTCGTCATCGCCCAGGTAGCCTGGGTCGGAGAGGCGGAGGAAGGCCCACCAGACGGCATCCGGCAGGGACTGGAAGGTGCCGGAAGGCAGAACGAGCACCCCGGCCACGACCGAGAGCAGGCCGATGACCGCCGCGATGAAGAGAAGGCGGTACTGCGCGCCACGGAGCAGGAACCGCTCCAGCTGGAAGCGCGCGCGGGCCAGGGGACGAGGGGCAGGGAGACGGGGCTTCATGGAGGGGAACATGAGCCGGAGAGTTGACCCTCGCCACCCCCGACGCCTAGGATGCGGGCGATGCCCCCCCGTGCTCCTGCCATCCCGAGAGTCCTCCCATGCGCCGCCTGAACCCCATGCCTTCCTGCCGTTTCCCGCACCTGCAGACTCGGGGCCGGGTCCCGGACCGGGTGCCGAGGATGCTCTACGCTCTCCTGGCCGCCCTGTTGCTCTTCCCCGCGTCCGGCGGAGCCCAGGCGTCGTCTGGCGGAGCCCAGGCGTCGTCGGGCGGAGCCCAGGACATCCCCACGCCGGCTGCCCACTTCGGCCACGAGATCGGGGCCGAGGGCGAACTGGCCACCTGGCACGAGCTCCTGGCCTACTACGAGGCGGTGGCGGCGGCGAGCCCCCGAGTGACGCTGGATACGCTGGGCCTCTCCACGCTGGGCGAACCCTTCGTCAAGCTCGTGATCACGAGCCCGGAGAATCACGCCCGCCTCGACCGCTACCGCGAGGTCCAGCATCTCCTGGCCGATCCCCGGCGCATCTCCGGCAGCGAGGAGCTCGAGGGCCTTCTGGACGAGGGACGGGTGGTGGCGCTCATCACGAGCCACATCCACTCCACCGAGGTGGGCGCGGGGCAGATGCCGGCGAGCCTGCTCCACCGCCTGGCCAGCTCCTCCGACGCCGCCGTGACCGAGATCCTGGACCAGGTGATCACCGTCCTCATCCCGTCGCTGAACCCCGACGGCACCCAGATGACCTCCCAGTGGTGGCGGGAGCATCGGGGCACGGCCTTCGAGGGAGCCCCCCTGCCCCGCCTGTACCATCACTACATCGGCCACAACAACAACCGGGACTGGTACTTCTTTGCCCAGAAGGAGACCCGGATGACGGTGCTCGGGGCCCACAACAGCTGGCGCCCCCAGATCGTGCACGACGTCCACCAGATGGGCTCCGGGGGAGCCCGCTACTTCCTCCCGCCGTACATCGATCCGGTGGAGCCCAACGTGGACCCCCTGATTCTGGCCGCCCTGAACCAGTTGGGCACATACATGACGGCGGAGATGACGAAGGATGGATACCAGGGGATCGTGACCAACGCGATCTTCGACATCTTCACCCCGGGGCGGGCGTACATGCACTACCACGGCGGCGTGCGCATCCTCTCGGAGACGGCCAGCGCCGCCTGGGCCCGCCCCGTGGATCTCCCCTTCGAGGGGCTGGGCGGTGATGGCAACTACGACGCCCGGGTCATGAGCTCGAACTTCCCGGCGCCCTGGCCCGGGGGCCGCTGGGGGCTGGACGACATTGTGGACTACATGGAGGCCGGAGCCATGGCCCTCCTGACCAACGCCGCGAAGAACCGGCGTTTCTGGCTCGAGAACTTTCACGAGATCCATCGCCGTGCAGTCACGGGGGACGGGTGGGCGTCCTGGCCCGCCGCCTGGATCATCCCGGCGGAGCAGGAGAACGAGGCGGGGGTGGAACAGCTCCTCCGGGTCCTCACCACGGCCGACGTGGAGATCCGGCAGGCGCCCGCCGGGATCACGGGCGACGGCCGCCGCTTCCCCGCCGGAAGCCACGTGATCTCCATGCGGCAACCCTACGCCGCCTTCGCCCAGACCATGCTCGAGGCCCAGGAGTACCCGGACCTGCGCGAGTACCCCGGGGGGCCGCCCATCCGCCCCTATGACGCCACCGCCCACTCCCTCCCGCTCCTCTTCGGGGTGGAAGCCGTGCCCGTGGACGCCACGACCCGGGAAGCCCTCTCCGACCCCATTCCGGCCTTCGAGGCCTTCTCCTTCCCGGTGCCGGCGCACCTCATGGGCGAGGAGGCACCCCGGATCGGCCTCTACCGCGCCTACCAGGAGCCCATGCCCGAAGGGTGGACCCGCTGGCTCTTCGACCTGGCCGGCATCCGCTACGACCCGCTGACGAACCAGGACCTGCAGGCTGGAGGGCTCGAGGCGCGCTACGACGTCATCGTCTTCCAGGACCAGTCCCCGGCGTCCATCCGGAACGGCTTTTCGGCCGGCATCATGCCGCCTCCCTACGCCGGGGGGATCGGGGATGCGGGGGAAGCGGCCCTTCGCAGCTTCCTCGAGGCCGGCGGGCGAATCGTGGCCATCGACGAGGCCACCGACTGGGCGGCGGAGGCCTTTGGCCTGGGGGTCCGAAGCGCCACCGCCGACCTGGCGCCGGAGGACTTCTACATCCCGGGATCGATTCTCCGGCTTGACCTGGATGCAGGGCACGAACTGGCCCGGGGCGTTCCGGCCGAGACCATGGCCTGGTACTGGCGCACGAGCCGCGCCTTCGAGGTCACGGACCCGGACGCGGTGGTGGTGGGCCGCTACGGCGAGGGGGATCCCCGGCTCGCCGGGTGGGTCCTGGGTGCGGAGGCCGTGGCCGGAAAGCCCGCCCTGGTGGAGGTCCCGGTGGGAGCCGGCTCGGTGGTGCTCTTCGGATACCAGCCCAACTTCCGCGGGCAGACCGTGGCCTCCTGGCCCGTCTTCTTCAACGCTCTCCGCAGGCGGTGAGGCCAGAGGCCGCCCCCGCCCTCGATGCCCTTCGCCGCCAGGTGGTGGACTGCCGCGCCTGTGCCCGCCTCGTGGCATGGCGAGAGCAGGTGGCCAGCGATAAGCGCGCGGCCTTTCGCGACGAGACCTACTGGGGCCGGCCCGTTCCCGGTTTCGGGGATGCGGAGGCTCGGCTCCTGATCGTGGGGCTGGCCCCGGCGGCCCACGGGGCCAACCGCACCGGACGCATGTTCACCGGGGACCGTTCGGGAGACTGGCTCTTCCGGGCCCTCCACAGGGCCGGCTTTGCCAACCGGGCCGAGGCCGTCCACCGGGATGACGGGCTGGAGCTTGCCGGCGCCTGGGTCACCGCCTCCCTCCGGTGCGCCCCTCCGGACAACCGACCCACGCCGGAGGAGCGGAAGAACTGTCGCCCCTTTCTGGAAGCCGAGCTCGACCACTTCCTCCCCCGCATCCAGGTGATCGTGACCCTGGGTGCCCTGGCCTTTGACCACGTACTCCGCATCCTCCGGGACCGGGGGCTGGGCGTGCCCTCCCCCAAGCCGGCCTTCGGGCACGGGGTGGAGGTGCCCGTGGAACTCGGGCGGTCGGGGCGAGGGGCGGTCGAGCCGGCGAGCGAACGTGCGATCCGGATCCTGGCGTCGTATCATCCCTCCCAGCAGAACACCTTCACCGGCACCCTGACCGAGGTCGCCTTCGACCAGGTCTGGGACCGGGCCCGAACCCTTAGCGCGTGAGTCCCGCCCCATGATGCTCTCGTTCCCCTCCTCCGCCCGCAGCGGACGTCGCCACCAGGGCCTGGTCCACGGCCGCCCCAGCAGCCGCGTCCCCGCGCTCGTCCTGTTTCTCGCCTTCCTTGGATCCGCAGCAGGGTGCGGCGAGGCGCCGGTCACGGCGACCGCAGTTCCGACGCCGACGCCCGACTGGAGCCACTGGTCCTCGCCCGAGGCGGGGGGGATGTCGGCAGAAGGCCTGGCGCAGGTGGAGGCGCGTCTTGGGGGAATGTCGTCGTCGGCCATGATGGTGATCACCGGGGGACAGGTGGCCTACGCCTACGGCGATCTGACCGAGGTCAGTTACCTGGCGTCGGTCCGGAAGACCATCCTGGCCCTCCTCTACGGGATCGAGGTGGATCGAGGCCGGATCGACCTGGACCGGACGCTGGCCGACGTCGGTCTCGAGGAGCACGGAGGCTTCACCGACGAGGAACGGGAAGCCCGCATCCGCCATGTCATCGCGGCCCGCTCCGGGATCCACCTGCCGGCGTCCAACTCGGGCGACGACCTGGCGTCGGCGCCGGAGCGCGGAAGCGTGGCACCCGGGAGCTACTATCTCTACTCCAACTGGGACTTCAACGCCGCCGGCACCCTCTTCGAACTCGAGACCGGCCGGGATCTCTTCGATGCCCTGGAGGCGGAACTGGCGGGGCCCCTGGGCTTCCAGGACTTCGACCGGACGCGGCACGTCAAGGGCGGAAACCTCGAGGTCTCCATGCATCCCTCCTACCACATGCACTTCTCCACCCGGGACATGGCCCGCCTGGGCGAGCTCATGCTCCGGGGGGGCCGATGGGGCCAGACGCAGGTGGTGTCGGCGGAATGGATCGCCGAGATGACCTCGCCCCTGACCCCGGTCACGGAGATGAACCCCACACGCCGCAGGGACGGCCCCCACGGCTACGGGTACATGACCTGGGTCTGGGACGGACCGGCCGCCAGCGGACCCTACGTCGGCGCGTACACGGGGGTGGGCGCCGTGGGGCAGTACATCACCGTCCTTCCGGCGCTGGACATGGTAGTGGCGCACAAGACGGTGCCGGGGGACAGGCGCCGCGTGGCCCACCCAGAGTTCTGGCAACTGATGGAGATGGTGGTGGAGGCCCACTGCGGCGCGGTCTGCCCGCCGGGCGTCTGAGGGGCGGGGGCCTCGAGGGAGGAGGCCGCGACGTTCGGCCCTCAGCCCTGCGCCGCGTCGCCCGCGACCCGGCGCAGGAGCCCCTGGACAAAGGCCAGTTCGTCCCGGTTCACCATGTG
>Ga0114946_10001542_pt1 | contig 15891 bp, 14 predicted proteins | sample WalLakDeSediment_FD_88676 | JGI IMG/M metagenome (GOLD analysis project Ga0114946, IMG submission 88676) | Lake sediment microbial communities from Walker lake, Nevada to study Microbial Dark Matter (Phase II) - Walker Lake 11/02/13 Deep Sediment | ecosystem: Environmental > Aquatic >... | reverse complement strand
GACGGCCGCCACGGATGATGCTCTGCCGGAATGGTTGCGGGCCGATGATGCGGCCGTCAAGGCTGAGGTTGTGGACAGCCAGCCGCCAACTGATTTACCTGCAACGGCTACCACTGAATGGGATGACGTTCTCGGCGAGGCGCCTGATGAGGCTGAGTTGCCTGACTTAGGCGAGTTGCCCCCACCGGAGAAAAGGGAAGCCACGCCGTTGCCCACGTTGGGCGAAATTCCCGACTGGATGCAGGCGCTTAAGCCCGCAGAAATGGCCGCTGAAGAGATACCGCTGCCGATGGAGGAGCCGTCCGTGGCCACGGGTCCACTGGCGGGCCTGCGTGGCGTTGTAGGTATCGAACCCATTATTGCCCAACCTCATAAGGCCATGCTTGCCGCGCCGGCCCTGGTATCGCCGGAGCAGCAGCTCCGTGTAGCTCTGCTGCGCCGGTTAGTTGACGACGAGCCGACCTCGCACTTAACGGCTGACGCACGGCGACCAGGAGCGCCATCTACTGGCTACCGGCTTGTGTTGGCCACCTTGTTGCTGTTAGCCATTGTCGCTGGTCTATTGCTGCCGGGGTTAACCGTGGAGTCGGAACTGCTGCGGCCACCGGCGCCCGAAGCCCCACCCGCGGCCCTCGATTTTGACACGGCCGTACAGAATGCTGCTGGCCGCCCCGTTTTAGTTGCCTTTGAATACACCCCAGCCCTGGCAGGAGAATTGGATACTCAAGCCCTACTCCTGCTGCGCCAGATTGCCGGCAATGGCAGCCCGGTCATTACGGTAAGCCAGTCAGCCGCCGGCCTGGCCAAAGCCAATAGTTTGACAGCCGCTGTGCCTGAACTGAATCACGAAAGCATTGGTTTTCTGCCCGGTGAAGCATTAGGATTACGCTATCTGACAACCTGCATCCGTACGGCTCAGGAGTGCCAGACGGTTAACGGCCGTAACCTGGGAACCAGTCTCAATCAGATTGCCCTCATTGTTCTCATTACGGGCGAACGGGACAACCTGGTCAACTGGGTCGAGCAGGTCGGGACTCAGGTGGATACCGCCGTGGTCGCGATCATGACCCAGGCTCTGGGGCCGGTAGCCGCACCTTACCAGGTTACGGGTCAACTTAGTGGCACGCTTGCGGGGCTGCCTGACGGAGCAGCATATGAGCAGCTCCGAGGTCAGGAGGATGGCCCTGCACTACAGCACTGGCAGTCCGTAACGCTGGCTCGCTGGTTGGCTGTGGTTCTCTTAATTGCTGGCAACGGCTGGTATGGCTTGACACATTTGCTTAATCGCCGCCGCAAAAAGGGGCGCAGCGCATGAATATCCCCGATCTGTTAGGCCTTTTCACTGGTTTACTGCTGACGCTGTTTATCTTCAGCTATTTACTAGGGGATAATCCGCTCTATCGCTTTGCCGTGCATTTACTCGTAGGGGTGGCGGCCGCCTATGCCGCCGTGGTGGCCGTCCGGGAACTGCTGCTGCCTGCTTTAGCCCAATTGGGATCCGCTGATGGTCTGGCCAGCTGGCTGATGGTCCTGCCACCTTTGCTGGTTGGTTTATTGCTCTTGTTCAAGTTTTCTGCTCGAACCGCCTGGTTAGGCAATAACACCGTTGCGGCGTTCATGGGTATTGGCGCGGCCGTGGCTTTAACCGGAGCTGTTACCGGCACGCTGCTGCCCCAGATAGTCGGCGGCGATTACGGTGGACCACTGGTTTCCATTTTGACGGCCGTGTTGGCGGGTTGCACGCTGCTTTATTTTCACTTCACGGGCCGGGTCAGCGCAGCCGGTCAAGTTATTTTGCCTGGCTGGCGAAAGTATCCGGCCGTTGTTGGTCAGTTTGTTCTGACTGTTACCTTTGCTGTCATCTTCGCGGCTTTGTTCAATACCAGCCTGGCGCTTCTCGCCACAAGGCTGCGTTATTTTGCCGATCAAATTCTTAATTTGTTTGCCGGTTAGTTGGCCCAACCATGACTGCTACTGAACCCGTTACCCAATCAAATGATTCTTTCTTGATCGCCGAATGTGGGCATACGAACACGACTGTTGTTCTCTTCGATATCGTGGAGGGTGGCTACCGGTTGGTTGCTCGGGGCAGTGCGCCTTCTACCGTGGATGCTCCCTGGCATGATATGGCCGTTGGGGTGCAGCATGCCATTACCGAAATTGTCGCGGCAACGGGCCGGCCGCTGCTCGAGTCGAATGGCACACTCATCATGCCCACGCGGGAAGAAGATGGCGCCGGTGTTGATTACTTTGCCCTGCTTGTTAGCTGTGCGGATCCCTTGAAAGTGATCGTGGCCGGATTGCTGGATGATGTCAGCCTGGCCAGCGCCCGGCGCGCTTTGGCCACAATCTTCGCTCAGGAAGTCGACAGTTTCAGTCTGGCTGACACCCGATCTATGCAGGAGCAGTTGTCCGCGATCTGGCGCCATCAGCCCCACCTGATTTTTGTGGTGGGAGGCACGGATGGCGGCGCCGCCGATCGTTTGCGGCAGATGCTGAAGACATTACGGTTGGGTATCGGTCTGCCGGAGGATAAACCCCGACCAGACTTGCTTTATGCTGGTAACAGCGCCCTGCGTGAGGCGTTTAATGAAGCGCTTGGTGAATTAACCGATCTGCATGTGGCTGATAATGTGCGCCCGGACCTGGATACGGAGCAGTTATTAGATGCCGCCCGCCAATTGGGTGAGCTGTACGAGCGGCACCAGATTGCCGGGCTGCCGGGGGTAGCGGAGTTGTATCATTGGAGTAGTTTTCCCGTTCAAACAACTCCCCGCGCCCTGGCGATGGTCATGCAATATTTGGCTGCCCTTTACCAGGGCCATCTGCTGGCGGTTGATCTTGGCAGTGATGGCGTTACTTTCGTCTCTGCCCAGCCAGAGTCAGTTCAGTTAGCCGTCCACAGCGATTTGGGTCTGGGACGGCCGTTGCAGCATTTGCTTGATACGCTGGACGCTGACGCCATTTTGGAGTGGATGCCCTACCCGCTGAATGCTGATGCTTTGGCCGACTTTATGGTCATGAAAGCTTTGCGCCCCGGCAGCTTACCTTTTACCGAAGAAGACCTCCATCTAGAGCAGGCCATAGCCCGACAGATTTTGCGTCATGGCTTTAAGCAGTCGGCCCTACATTGGGAATGGCCCCAGCGCGCCCATCTACCCCCCTTCAAGCTGCTGGTGTTGCGCGGGGCCGTATTTACCCAGGCTCCCAAACCTGTTCAAGCATTGCTGATGATACTGGATGCCTTGCAGCCAGTAGGCATTTTCCCTGTCGTCTTAGACAAGTATGGGGCACTGCCGGCCTTAGGCGCTATTGCGGCCCAGGCGCCGCTCGTCACAGTTCAAAGCCTTGAAGCAGGCGCACTGGCTGAATTAGGTTGGGTTGTGGCGCCCGTGGGACGAGCACGACTGGGGCAGCCGGTTATGCAAGTGTTGATGCAGCCGCGTGGCGGTGGCTCCATTCAAATGGAGGTGGAATACGGCTCCATAGAAGTGCTGCCCCTGGCTCCGGGACAGGAAGCCCAGGTCAAGCTGCAGCCGGCACGCCGCTTTGACATTGGCTATGGACCGGGCAAAGGCCGCACCCTGACGATTCAAGGAGGTGCTGTGGGTCTGGTTATTGATGCTCGCGGCCGTCCAGTTCATCTACCGTCAGAAGATGAGCCTCGGCGTGAGCTGCTGCGCCGCTGGCTGTGGGAATTGGGTGGCTGAAGATGAATTACTATTTTGAGCGCACGCAAATCTCCCCTCTGGTACGCATTCGCCGGGTGCGGCAATTACCTTATCCAGGTGAATTAGCCGTTCGCAGCGGGCAGCATGTTACCCCTATCCAGGTTGTTGGCCGGGCTGAAGAGCCTGTTGATCTCCAGGTCCTGAATCTAGTTGATCGCCTGGGTATTTCTCCGGGCGAGCTGACCAAGCACTTGGCGGTGGAGTCCGGTGAGGTTGTGGAGCGGGGCCAGCCGTTGTGGCGTAAACGGAGCTTTTGGGGACGCGGCCGTCAGGTCCGTTCGCCAATTGACGGCACTTTTCTAGGTGTAAGTGATAACCAGCTGGTTTTGGCACCATTCGCCAACTTGATAGAGGTGCGCGCTATGATGCCGGGGCAGGTGGTTGGCATTACCCCTGGCCGGAGTGTGACTTTGGAATGTGACGGCACCTTTATTCAGGCCCTTTACGCCGCCGGTCCCGATGGTTTTGGGCGCCTTAAAGTTGTTACCCCCACCGCCGATGCCAGTTTCAGCACCAGCCAACTGACGGCTGACATGCGTGGCCTGGTTTTAGTTGCTGGTCACGTTGACGATCCCGATCTGTTGGCCCAGGCTGAAGAATTGGGCGTTCGTGGTATTATTGCCGGCAGCGTGCCCAATAAGCTCTTGCAGGCATCCCAGGCGACCGCGCTAACGATTATGGTTACCGATGGCATTGGCCATCAACCTATGGCTGCACCCATTTTCCAGCTACTGAAGCAAGCTCAGGAGCGTGATGCCAGTCTATTTGTCCCAGATCCGCTAGATCGAGGAAGTCGTCCGGAGATCGTTATTGCCGTGCCCACGGTTGGGGTGGCTGAACCGCCCGCCGCGCCACCATCGGTATTGGCCGTTGGCCAGCAAGTGCGCCTGATGCGTGAACCATATCGCAGCCAGGTGGGGGAAGTTGTCGCTTTGTATGATCAGCCTCAAGTCACAGCAATTGAGGGACAGTGGCCTGGTGTTGATGTAAAATTAAGTGGCGGTGAAGTCGTATACGTTCCGTGTGCGAATCTAGACCTTATTTATTAGGCTATTTCGGGTTGCGGGACAGTAGTTGAAAGGAGTGGAAAAATGGCAGAGGATTTTACGGATGATTTCATAGATGAAGAAGAAGGTGGCTCACGGCGTCCATTTTGGATCCTTGCCGGTTTGTTGTCTTTCTTATTGGTCGCCACGATTGCCTGTATTCTCATCTATGCTCTTTCCGGTCGCAACGGGCAGCAGGATCAGCTTGTTGCTGAAATCGTGCTGACTAATGAGGCTATTGCGACGGCGAATGCGTTGGTTACACAAACGGTAGCCGCTCAGCAGACGGAGGCAGCCCGTCCCACCGATCCACCAACGGCAACACCAACACCGCCGCCGGCGACCCCCACAACCCCGCCAACGCCGGCACCGACAGAGACGCCGGTGGTGCAGCCGCCTGAAGATGAAGATGAGAATGGTGATGATAATGGTCTGGATGAGGATGAAGCTGACGAGACCGTTTTGCAGCCAACGCCGATCTTCCCTGGCGCTGGGGTGGCGACGGCCACACCTGTTCCTGGAACGGCCGCCTTGCCGGATACCGGACTGGAACTGTGGATGATTCCCCTGGCTGTACTGGGCTTGCTGTTGGTTTTGGTTGCCGCCCGCCGGCTGCGAACGGCCGGCTAGCCTGGCACATCGCCGACAATTGAGGATGGTTTAATTGTTTCCGGGAAGTATGGGGATAGCTTCCCGGAACTCTTTTTTGCGGCAGAGTTCGGATCTGCCGGACGCGCTGGCTGACAGCAGAACTTGGCTTCCTAATCTGGCAGCTCAAGGGCTACGGGATCATTGGCCAGCCGAATAGTGGAGATTGTTAAAGCGAATGAGTGTGGCCGCAACAGTTTTGCTGGCAGAGGATGAGGACCCCCTGGCCCAGGGTATTGCCGACCTCTTGGAGCTCTCGGATACCGGTTATAAGATTGCTGTAATCCGAGCTGTTAACGGCCGCCAGGGGCTGGAGGAAATCAAGCACAGACAACCCGATTTGATTATCTCCGACATTATGATGCCTAAAATGGACGGGTTTGAGTTCCTGAACCAGGTGCGCCAGAATCCGCAATGGGTTCATATCCCGTTCATATTTTTAACGGCTAAGGGAGCAAAGCAGGATGTTGCCGCCGGGCAGCTGACTGGCGCTGAGCTGTATGTTACCAAGCCCTTCGATAATCAAGAGCTAATCGATCTGGTCAAGTCACAGCTAGATCGGGCGTTTCAGTTACAGAAGCACCGTCATGATCAGCTGCACAAGTTGAAGCGCGACGTTCTGCAGCTGCTCAACCACGAATTTCGCACCCCGCTGACCTATGTGACTGCCTACTACGAGATGCTGGCCGAAAGCTTGCTGGTTGAGGAAGGCTCCAACCTGCAAGAATATTTGCGTGGTATCCAGGTTGGCTCTTTACGCCTGACGCGGCTGGTGGAGGATTTAATCCGCTTAGTGGATTTGCGCACTGGCGCGTCCAGAGCTACTTATGAGCAAGGCGCCAGTGTCCTGCCCAATGTAGGCGAAATGCTGCACGATGCCGGTATGTTCCGCCATGGGGAAGCAGCTGACAAGGGAATTGCTCTCCAATTCGAGATAGAACCAGGTTTGCCAGCCGTATTCGGTCACAGTGACTATTTGCTCGAAATTTTTGATCGGTTACTTGATAATGCGATCAAGTTCACTTACAACCGTAAGCGCAAAGATGGTCAGGTAACAGTACGCGCCTGGGGGCGCGACGAGGAAGTGTATCTGGCCGTTGCTGATAACGGCGTGGGGTTTCCGGAGCATGCCCGTCACCAGATATTCGATCTCTTTTCCCAATATAACCGGGAGAAGATGGAGCAGCAAGGTTCAGGGTCAGGATTGGCCATTGTGCGCGGTTTGGTGGAGCTGCATCACGGCCGTATTGAAGTCACAAGCCGTGAAGGTGTGGGCAGTCAGTTTACAGTTGTGCTACCGGTGTACGATGAATCTCAATCACAAATCGAGTCAGATGCGCTGCCCCGGCTGGCTACCGTGCTTCTGGTGGAGGATGATCAGTTTTTGCTGGAAGGGCTGTGCGAGCTGCTGGTAATCGAAGAAGATCGGTTTCGATTTCGGGTTCTATCGGCCAGCAACGGCCGCGAAGCCCTGACTCTCCTGGCTTATGAACGGCCAGACCTGATTATCTCTGATGTGATGATGCCGGTAATGGACGGTTATCAACTGCTGACCGCAGTGCGCGAGAATCCGGCCTGGGTGCACATTCCCTTTATTTTCCTGAGCGCGAAAGGCGAGCAACAGGATATTCATCACGGCCGTCGCCAGGGTGCAGAGCAGTACATCACCAAACCTTATGAGAGCGATGAACTGCTCAAGCTGGTCAACACGCAGCTAGACCGTTATTTCCAGGTGCAGACGGTGGTCAGCCAGGATTTTGAAGAGTTGAAGCGTGGCATTCTGGCAATGCTGCAGCCCGGTTTCAAGACGCCGCTGGACTCGGTGACCGATTATTCACAGCAGTTGGCCATCCGGCTGGAATTGGCCAAAACGGATGCTGATCTGCGCGATTCCTTGCAAGGGTTGCAGGAAGCCAGCAACCGGTTGACGCGTTTGGTAGAAGATTTTATGATCCTGGCCGAGCTAAAGACCGGGGAGAAGGGTACCGCCTTCCAGAATCGCGCCGCGCCTATAGCCGTGGACGCCTTGCTGTATGGAATTTGTTACTCTGAAAACGAGCAGTGGTTCGATCTGCCGCTCCAGGTTCAATTGGAGGGCGAACTACCACCGATTTATGGGGATGAGCAAGCCCTGACTCAGCTATTGGAACGAGTGGTGGAGACAGCGGCCATGCTCTGGTCGCGCGAGAAGAAAGGCGTGGTATACTTAACGGCCGTTGAGCAATCTGACAGCCTCAACGTGATCGTTAGTCTGGATGGTGCCGGTTTCACGGCCGCAGAAGTCGAACAAGTGATTGGCTTGCTCGAGACCGAAGACAGTGCCGCTTTACAAGCCATCGAGTATGGCCCTGCTTTGACCATTGCCAAAGGTATTGCTGAACTGCATGGTGGTTATTTGCAGCTGGAGAATGAACCTGACCGGCACTGCAAAATTACGCTCACTCTGCCCATTTACGTTCCCGAAAAACCATAGAAAGCTGCTTGTGCGAACGCCAGGGCATAAGGGCCGCTGATTATGCTAGGAGAAATGTGATGACTTCTTTGATTGAAAAAACCCAAACGCTTATTTCCGCCAATCTTCATGATCTCGTGGATCGTGCTTTGCAGGCTAACTCTGTGGCCGTGCTGCGCCAATATGTGCGCGACGCCGAAGCGAACCTGGATGCTCTGGAGAAAGCCGCCGCAACCGTTGGCGGTGAGGTCAAGACGTTAGAGCGTCGTTACCAGGAATACAAGCGCAAAGGGGATCAGCTTGATCGCAACATTGATACGCTGATTATGCAGGGCAAAATGGATCTCGCCCAGGCGGCGCAGGCAGAACTAAACTCAACGCGCCGTATGCAAGAGCAATACCATGAGCAATGGGTGCGCCAACAGCGAGAGTATGATTCTCTGCTCAGCGCTCGCCTGAAGCTGCAGGCCAAACTGACCACAGTGCGGCAGGAACAGCGTGAGCTGGAAGCGCTGATGCAGTTGGCCAAATCCAAAGAAGCCACCGTACGCGCCATCAAGAGCCTGGACGATCTCGTCGGCGTGGGTGACAGTGACATCGCCCGTATTGGTGAATCCATTCGTTCTCGGCTTGATCGGGCCAGCGCCCATAGCGAAATGTACGCCAGCCGCCTGGATACCCAGATGGATGATGCGCTGGGTCGGGCCGAAATTGATATTCAGCTTGAGGAGCGCAAGCGCCGCCTGGGCCTGGCTGACGCTGTACCCGGCTTAACGGCCGAAGAAGATCAGGCAGCCAGCCAGAGCAGTGGCTCCTAAGCTCCTTCGCACCTGGATAAGGGGATTGGCTGCCTTCAGCATTTCCCCTTGCCTGGGTCTGACATGAAGCTTTCAGATGCCGCCTCCATCTGAACCTGCAGCAGAAGCACACTCTTTATCTCCTGTAGCCAGTCCGGCTGTTCACCCTGGATATCGCAGCCAATCAGCTTTTCATGATGTTTGGAGCAGCGAGCAGGAGTTGTGCGCTTATTGTGCTACACCTCTTAACTCGCTGGCGGATCAAAGGCGCTGTCCTGGCTGCGGACGTTTCTTGCTGATAAGCTATTACCGCTATCCCCAACCGACGACCAACCTCCATGCTTATTGGGTATTGTTGGTGGGCCTAGGCCAGCTGTTTCTGCTGCAGCTGTTTGTTGACCTGATTCTAGAAGGCGCTCTGCGGCTGGTCATTGTTGATCTGCTGGTGATAGCTGTAGCCTTGGTGTTGGCTGTGGGCATCTATTTTCGCCAATTCTGGGCCTACCTGCTTTCGATGCTGTTTTTGTTGGCACTGGCGACGGCCATGGCCTTTAACATCGTATCAGGCGGCGCTTTGATTAACCTGTTGGCCGGTGGAGAACGGGTCATTATGGGGGATATGGCCCTCTTCACCGATACTTTTCGGACGGTGTTGGCCCAATTGCTGGTTTTGTTCCAACCCTTGCAGCTGGTTACGGTCGTGCTGGGCCTCATTTTGGCTCTGTTCTACATTGCTCCCGATTTTGAACGGGTGCAGGTCCGGCAGGCAGCCCACGTGGATCGTGGTCTTCGCGAAGCGACGACATTGTATGCGGCTGGTAAGGAGTATGCCCGTCAAGGTATGTGGGCCACGGCCGTACGCCATTTTCAGCGGGCGGCCGCGGCTGATCCCTTTCGGGCCACCTACACGCAGGCTTTAGGTCAGGCTTATGCTGTGCTGGGCTTCCGTGAGCGTGCCCTGGATGCCCTGCAAACGGCGCATAAAGCGGCTACCTACCCACCGCTGCAGGCAGAAATTGCTGCCCTGGTGGATAAGCTGCAGCAAGAAGCGTAACCTGGTAAACGGATTGCTATGAGTTCCACCACCCAAACCTTGCCGGAGCGCGTCCAAAAAGCGATGCTCCAATATGCCTTCTTCCGGTGGGAAAGTGCTGTGTTGTTGGCCATGACGGCCGTCATTTCGGCACTCTTTCTCATAGCTGGCCGCCTGGTGCCCGGCATGCCCGGTTGGGCTTGGTTGCTAAGCCTGGGTGGCGGATTGGCGGGCGAGGCCGCCCTTGTTTACAGCAGCTTGACCGATCCCGAAACGGGCCGGCGTGTAATCGAAAACCTGCTCCGTTCCGAATTTCACCCTGAGCGGCTGCGCGACAAGCGGCTGCAGCAGCAGATCAATGATGCCCTCGATTATCGCGGCCGGATTGAGGCGGCCATTCGCGAAAAGCAAGAGACCGTTCTGCGCGACAATCTGGCAGAAACCGCCCGGCAAATTGATGAATGGTTGGAAAACATCTTCAGCCTGGCCCAGCGACTGGATAAGTATCAAGAGGATCGACAGATTCTGGATCGGGATCATGAGCGAGCAGTCAAACGGCTGCAGCAGCTGCGCCAGCAGCTGCCCAAGGAGCAGGATCTGGCCGTCAAGAACCAGATTGAGATTAACATTCGCGGCCTGGAGCGGCAAATCGGCACGATTGAGTCGCTGCACAATACCATGGGGCGGGCCCGTCTGCAGTTAGAGAACACCCTGAGCGCTCTGGGCACCCTTTATTCACAGACCATGTTGGTGGGGGCGAAGGATATTGACAGCGGCCGCGCTCGCCGTCTGCGCCAGGAAATTGCTGAAGAGGTGGAGGAGTTGAACGATATGCTGTTAGCCATGGACGAGCTATACGTGGCGCAATGATATCTGAGAGATTCAGAGGTGGTTTGTCAAAAGCGCCGCCGTTTGATAACATACTCCTTTGCATTAGCAAATACGAAACCATACTGATTTTGAGGAGTGAATAACCAGCGATGAAAGTGCTGTTGAAAGAAGATGTTGACAACTTGGGGTTAGCCGGTGAAGTACACGCAGTAGCCGATGGCTACGGCCGTAACTATCTGATACCGCGTGGCCTGGCGGTGAAGGCCGACAGCGGCGCTATGAAACAGGCGCAAGCCTGGAGTGCCCGGGCGGCCGCCCGGCGTGAACAGCTGCGGGCAGAATACAAGCAGCTCGCCGCTCGCATCAGCGAAACCAAACTCACCTTTGTGGCTAGGGCTGGTGACAAAGGCAAGTTGTACGGTTCTGTGACCATGGCTGACGTCATGGATCGGCTTAATGAAACGCTGGGCACGGACATTGATCGCCGCAAAGCCGACGGCGAACCGCTGCGTCAATTGGGTGATCATCACGTTGTCATTCGCCTGAATGCTGATTTTCATCCCCAGTTGGCGGTACGTATTGTGGCTGAAGGCGCCGAATTGGAAGAGGAAGAAGATACGGCTGAGCTGGCTGCTCCCGAAGCTGAAGTAGAGACGGCGATCGCGGTCGAGGCTGAACCAGAAACGGCCTAATCTCTGTTGGGTTTGCTGCCTGGCAGCACCCGGTTATTGAATCAGCTGTATACACATTCAAAATGGACGAATTAGGGCATATTCTGCGTGAGGCGCGTGAGGCGCGCGGCTTAACCTTGCCTCAAGCTCAGGCGAAAACGCGGATTAACCTCAAATTCCTGGAAGCGTTGGAAAATGGGGAATATGGTGTTTTGCCTACGGCCGTGCATGTTCGTGGCTACTTGCGCAACTATGCTCGTTTTCTGAACCTGGATCCGGAGCCACTCCTCGAACGATATGAAGTGGCTCAATCCCGACCGGCTGCAGCTGCACCAGCGCCAGCCACCAATGGCGCCGGCGCCCAATCCCCGATTGCGGCCCGCGAAGATCAGCCCTTCTTTGTACCGGCCAGTTTGGAACTGGGCGGGGGCGTGGAGCGCGATTCCGGCTCAGCCATGCGCTGGATTATTATTGCCGCCCTCATCGTGGCCATTTTCCTGGTAGCCAACCGGTTTGTCCCCTTGCTTACCAACGGGCAAGATGGCACCCAGGCCTTGACCGAAAGCGGGATGGGCTTCTTAGCCGGCCTCTTTAGTGGGGATGAAGCGGATGATGCTGAACCAGCCGTCAGTTTTGAGAGCCCGCTTGAACCGGATGGCGGCCGTGACATTATCAACACTGGGGCCAACTTCACGCCCATGCAGCCGACGCCAACCCGTCAGTCGCTGCCTGCCACCCTGGAAACGATCCAGCTAAGACTGGAAGTAACTGAACGAGCCTGGATGCGCGTGACCATTGATGGCCAGGTCGCCTTCGAGGGTCTTGCCCGCCGCGGTGAAGGGCCGTTCGAATGGGAAGCGCGCCAGGAAGCCCGTTTTCTGACCGGCAACGGCGCTGGTATCTACGTAACCATCAATGGTATCGAACTCGGCCGTCTAGGTGAACGGGGAGCAGTGGTCGAGGAAGTCTGGTCGACAGCCGGCAATTGAAAGACAGTCAACGACAACCGCCATAGGCGGTGGTCATTGACGCGTCACTCATTACACCAATCACATGAGTAAACAAAAAACCAAAAAGCAGTTTTACCTGCTTAGTTTGGGCTGTAGCAAGAACAGTGTGGATTCAGATAGCATGGCGGCGCTGCTCGATCGAGCCGGTTTTCAGGGCACGGCCGCGGCAGCTGAGGCCAGTGTGCTCATCGTCAACACCTGCGGTTTCATTGATTCCGCCAAGCAGGAGTCGCTGCAGGCCCTGCGCGAGCTGGCGGTGGCCAAGCGGTCCGACCAACTGCTCATTGCTGCCGGCTGCCTTTCGCAGCGGTATGGTCCGGCTATCGTGCAAGAGGTACCGGGTGTAGATGGCGTTATCGGTACCCGGCGTTGGATGGATATTGTGCCCTTCATACGCCAGCTTCGCCGCCGCAAACATCCGGCGCCGCTTTATCACTTGCCGGATGAGGCAACAACTGTGGGCAAGGATGAACGCAACGTGCTGCGCGCATCTGTCCAGGGGGTCAGCGCCTACCTCAAGATTTCCGACGGCTGTCGCCGCCCCTGCGCCTTCTGTGCCATTCCCCAGATCAAAGGGACCCACGTCAGCCGCCCGCTGCCGGCCATTGTCAAGGAAGTGGTCCGTTTGCAAGATGCCGGCATTAAAGAGGTCATTCTCATTGCCCAGGATACAACGGACTACGGTCATGATCTGGGTTTGAAGAATGGGTTGAGTCATCTCCTCAATGAAATTGTTGGCGCGGCGCCTGATATTCCCTGGATACGCCTGATGTATGCTTATCCGGGTTACGTGACTGATGAGCTGATCGAAACGATGGCCCGCCACAAGCAGATTTTACCCTATTTGGATATTCCCTTGCAGCATGGCCACCGGGAAACGTTAAAACGCATGCGCCGCCCGGCCAATATCGACTGGGTTTATGGTACTGTCGAAAAGCTGCGGCAGGCGATGCCCAATATTGCCATTCGGACTACTTTTATCGTTGGTTACCCCGGTGAGACCGAGGCGGAGTTTGACGGCCTGAAGCAGTTTGTGCGCGACCTGGAATTTGACCGTTTCGGCGCCTTTACTTACTCCTATGAGGCTTCAACACCGTCGGCGACTGTGTCCTGGCAACTGCCGGATGAGGTGAAACAGGCCCGCCTGGAGGAGTTGATGACCATCCAGCAGCAGATTTCGCTGCGTAAGAACCAGGCCATGGTCGGCCAGACGCTGGAGATATTGGTTGAAGGGCACGGTGACGAGGTGACAGTCGGCCGTTCTTACCGGGATGCACCGGAAGTTGACGGCTACGTTATTGTTCCCGGCAAGCTGCCCCTGGGTGAAATGGTGCCGGTGCGGATTGATGGGGCGCTGGTCTATGATTTGACCGGCTATCCGGCATTGGTAGCACCCCATCTGGCGGTTAATGGGGCAGCACTGCCGCTCGTAATCGTCGGTTTGGCCTAGTGCCGGGTACTGCAGGAGATTGTGACCTTGAATGGTTCGCTGAGATGGTTGGGGATACTGGCGCTCACGGCCGTGGTCGGCCTATGGTGGATCAGCAGTTCTCGTGTGGGCGATCGTCTGGCGGTCGTCAGTGATCAGCATGTAGCCCCCTTGCCTGGTTTTGTCGCCCCTGACTTTGATCTGCCGGCGGTCGTGGGCCCCGATATGACCCTGACCGAGCTGCGCGGAAAACCAGTCGTGTTAAATTTCTGGGCGACCTGGTGCCCACCCTGCCGCGCCGAGATGCCCTATTTTGAGGCCGTTAGCCGCAACTATGCCGGCCAGGTGGCCGTAATCGGCATCGACCAGGGGGAAACATTGGAGCAGGTCATTACCTTTGCCACCAGTGTTGGCGTCACCTACCCGCTGCTTCTCGATTTAGACAGCCGCATTAGCCGCACTTACCAGGTTCACGCCCTGCCGACTACCTTCTTCATTGACCGGCACGGTGTCGTTCGTGAGGTGCATACTGGCATTATCAGTCAGGCTGTCTTGGAAGAGCGCATTGAGCGGCTGCTGCGGGAGTATTAGCTGTTCTGGTGGGCGGTCGTTCGTGAGTTGAGCCCGCTATCATCCGTCGGCGACCGATGGTCGCCCATGATGCCCAATGTTTAACCAGGATCTTTATCTTCAGGCCTATCGCTTTGCGGCCGAAGCCCACCAAGGGCAAACGATAACCGGTACGGATCTACCATATATCGTCCACCTTGGGCTGGTGAGTATGGAGGTGGCGGTAGCGCTGACAGCCGCCCCTGACCATGATGGCGATCTGGCTGTTCAATGCGCCCTATTGCATGATACGTTGGAGGACACGGCCGTCACCTATGCTGAAATTCAGAGCCGATTCGGCCCGAAGGTTGCCGATGGCGTGCTGGCTCTGACCAAAGATTTGGCTCTGCCCAAAGAGGGGCAGATGGCCGATAGCCTGCGCCGGATCCGCCAGCAGCCGCCTGAGGTCTGGTTGGTCAAACTGGCTGACCGGATCTGCAATTTACAGCCGCCGCCGGCCCATTGGACACAAGCGCGCATCGCCCAGTATCGCGCCGAAGCGCTGGAAATTCACCGGTTACTCATGGATGCCAGTGATCTGTTGGGCGGTAGATTGCTGGCCAAGGCAGAAGCCTACCAACAGTTTCAGTAAGATGTTTCCTTCGTTCTCAATTGGCCCAATCGTTATTCCTACCGGCCCATTTCTGGTTATCTTGGGGGTCTGGCTGGCTCTGTTGCTGGTGGAAAAGGCAGCCGTCCTGCTGAAGCAGGATGGGATAATTTTGTATAGTTTGGCGGTGGTCGGTCTGGCGGTGGGCGTTTTGGTGGCCCGCATCTCTTTTGTGGCTCTCTATTGGCCTGCCTACCGGGCCGCACCGCTGTCGATTATCTGGCCGTTGACCAGTGGCTACCTGCCCTGGGCGGGCGCTGCTGCCGGAGCGGCCGCACTATTCTTTTACGGCCGCTATCGCCGCCTCCCGGTTCGCCCGACTTTAGATGGCCTGACCCCAGGTCTATTAGCCCTGCTGCTTACCGTTAGCCTCGCTGATTTTGCCGCCGGACCGGGTTACGGTCGCGAAACGACCATGCCCTGGGCCGTGACTGCTTACGGCATCAGCCGCCACCCGGTGCAGCTGTATGAGATTGGTTTCGCCCTGGCTGGGCTGCTCGTCTGGTGGCAGTTGGCGCGGCGAACCCATTTTGCCGGTCAACCATTTCTAGGTGGGGTGGGGGTCTATGCCGGCGGCCGTCTTTTTGTGGAGGCCTTTCGGGCTAACAGCTGGCTGGTGGCCGATGGCTATCGGGGGGTGCAGATTGTGGCCTGGGCCGTGTTGTTAGCCGCTATCTTCCTGTGGGGGCAGTGGCGCACCCAACAGTCTCTAGAAGCAGCGGCTACCCGATCCGATCCAGAGTAATCGGCCAGCGCCGGGCAAAATCTCTTGCAATCCCGCCCAGTTACGTTAAACTGTGACCATGCGCGTTTTACGAACAGTGTGGCCTGTTTTGGTTTTGCTTTTGGTGGTGGGACTGGCTCTCTTTTTCTTCTGGCGAGGGCGTACGGCCGTGGCTTATGGGCCGCTAATCGCTTTTTGTCCCGGCCCCGATCATTATGGCTATACCTGCGCGCCGGGAACGGGTTATACCTATTTGCCGGCCACCACGGAGAGTTTCCTCTACCGGGATGACGACCTGGT
>Ga0114946_10001541_pt1 | contig 15893 bp, 22 predicted proteins | sample WalLakDeSediment_FD_88676 | JGI IMG/M metagenome (GOLD analysis project Ga0114946, IMG submission 88676) | Lake sediment microbial communities from Walker lake, Nevada to study Microbial Dark Matter (Phase II) - Walker Lake 11/02/13 Deep Sediment | ecosystem: Environmental > Aquatic >... | reverse complement strand
CGACCAATCGACCAATCGACCAATCGACCAATCGACCAATCCCTCCGCCCCACCCCCTGTCCCCCGCCCCGTGCCGGTTTTCATCACGCTTTGTTTTGTTCGTCGAGGGGCGGGGGAACGCGACGGGATAATTCCCCGGGCTACAGACGCGTAGCCCCTACGGGGCTTGGCTTTCCGCCTAAAAGCAAGATTAATACGAGGTTAAATCCTATTCAGGTGTGCATAGGGCAATGAAATGCCCTCGATGGGTATTTCATTGCCGTTCATTATGTCAAGGGTGTATCGTCATTCCGAGGGCCGATTCATCGGGCCGAGGAATCTGCCGGCATCTTTCTCCCGGTTGGGAGAGGGACAGGATTCATGGACGAATACAATTCTTTAAGGTCACAAAATGTGACCTTAAAAAACATGGTGCCGCAACGAGGCAGGCAAAGCAAATATTCAGCATTTGCCTTCACAGAGCAGGGTACCAAAAAGATTAAAATCAGACCTGACAAATCCCCAACTTAAACCTCATCACTATCTCCGCCCATGCGCCTATCACCATTGGTAAATACTATCTCTCTGGCAGGGATACCAGCTTGTTGAAACTTGCCGGGCTGTATAACCTCAATATCAAGGATATCATGCCGGCCTGGCTCGCGGAAAAAATGGTCCGGGATTATGGTGATGAGCCGTATATCACAAATGCTTTACGGGAAGCCCATGATCGGGTCCTTTTCAACATGAGCGCTGACGAGGATATTATAAGGGACGCCCCGATGTGGTTCGATAATCCGCCCGGTGAAACGGACACGGACAGCAGCCGGAAAGGCAAGCCCGGCAGAAAGAAAAAGAATCGCGCATGCGTTTCAGCAAGAAGATCCATGATAAGGAAGACCCGCGGGATAATTACTATGATGAAGATGCTGACGCAGGTAAAAAAGTGACGGTATAAGATCTGAAATAAAATATACCCGATAAGGTATAATTATTTGAAATTTAAATATTTTATACCCGAACTGGTATATTATTGAAAAAATGTATTATATTTGTACCCGAAAGGGTATAATTATGGAAAAGACCATGCATCCGCTCCAGGTGTTCCTGAAAGAAAAAAGAAAGCAACTGAAGATCACGCAACAACAGCTTGCCCTGAAATCCGGTGTCGGGCTCCGGTTTATCCGGGATATGGAACAGGGGAAAATGTCGTTGAGGATGGATAAAGTGAACCAGGTGCTGCTGATGTTTGGCTATGAACTGGGCCCGGTGCCAATGGACCGCAATTCATTGATCAATGAGAAAAGCTAAAGTATTATTTAACCACCTGTTAGCAGGAGCGCTTTCAGAAACTGAAGAGGGGTTTGTTTTTCAGTACGATCTGCAATACCTTCAGGTCAAGGAAGCCGAGCCGGTCAGCCTCACCCTGCCAATTAAAACTGAGCCATATACAAGTAAGGTCATGTTCCCATTCTTTGACGGATTGATACCCGAGGGATGGTTGCTGGAAATAGCTGAGAAAAACTGGAAAATCAATGCCCGTGACAGAATGGGCCTCTTATTGGCATGCTGCAGGGATTGCATCGGAGCTGTAAGTATAATTGATGACAGCAATCTTGAATGATGATGGAAGCCAGGCGATGTCTGTATTGCTATGATGAACTGAATCCCATGGAAATGGATTTTCATGCGGGTTGCAGCAGAAAGTTTTTTGGAGCATCCATACCACCTGTGCTGCCTTATTCTGAGAGCCAGATGATTGAGCTGGGGGAGCAGGTGATCAGAAGTCAGTCCGTAATAACAGGAGTCCAGCCGAAATTATCTTTACATCTTGAAAAAATAAAAAATGGAGAAATACCGCAAAGGTTCACTATAGTTGGATTATGGGGTAATTATATTCTAAAACCTCCTGCTTTAAAGCATCCCAATCTCCCGGAACTGGAAGACCTGACAATGCACCTCGCAGAAATAAGTGAAATTGCAACGGTTCCACATTCTTTGATCCGACTTGCCTCAGGTTCCCTGGCATATATCACTAAGCGGGTTGACCGGCCAAAATACGGGAAATTACACATGGAAGACATGTGCCAGCTCACAGAACGGTTGACTGAACAGAAATACAAAGGCTCATATGAGCAGATCGGCAAGGCCATTTTAAAATATTCTGCCAATCCGATGCTTGACCTGGTCAATTTTTTTGAACAGCTTGTCTTTTCATTCCTGACCGGAAACGCTGACATGCACCTGAAGAATTTTTCGCTCGTCAACCGGCCAGGTATCGGATGGAGCCTTTGCCCTGCCTATGATATGGTGGCATCGGCATTGGTAGTGGAAGGAGACGATGAAGACCTGGCGCTGAACCTTAATGGGAAAAAAAGGAAAATCAACAGGAACGATTTTGAAGTGGCCATGGCCACCTGCCATATGCCGGAAAAAGCCACGGCGAATATTTTCAGGAAATTTGAAGACCTGGGAGCAAGGTGGAATGAACAGGCCGGCATAAGCTTCCTGCCTGATCACATGAAAGACCAATTTGTCGACCTGACCGATACCCGGATGAAAAGGCTGTTTGGATAAGTGTTACCGTTCTGGCGTTCTGATGGGGCTAAATACATGGACGATTGAGCATTGAACATGGACGATTGAACATGGTCATTGGTCATTGACAAATGTTAGATCGTCCATGTTCAATGCTCAATCGTCCATGATGAGTCTGTTGCCAGATAGGTCAGAAGTGCTTTATCTCTAAAACGGCAGGTCGTTCTCCTCTTCTTCCGGAAGATCATCGGGGATCTTATCGGGTGGCGGGACTTTTTCGATCTCATCGCGGAACCCGATGGCAGATGCCGGGCGGTCGGTGCCTGTCTTCTGGCCGGCAATCAGCCCGGAAGCCTTCACATCGGTGTACCATCGGCCGTTGTATTCGCGGCTTTCAATTGATATTTCGACGGTGACCGGATCGCCGGGCTGTAGCTTGCCGACGTCCACTTTGTCGTTCCACACCGAAACACATACCTTTTTCGGGTACTGGTCGTCTGTTTCCATGATAAAATCCTGCCTTTTCCACGGTCCGTTCCGTCCCTCGCCTTTGATTTCCGGCAGGATCTGGGTTATTTTGCCTGAGATGTCCATTTGCATTCAATATTTCACCAAATCTAAGAAAAAATAGCTTTGGTAATTGAATAATTAATAAACTTTTTTGTTTACATATATTTGTTTATTTTTGCAAAATGAAATCTGATTTGTCGACAATTAAAGGTTTACACCCCGGTTTTTTTCTGGAGCGCGAACTTAAACGAAGAAAGCTGCGAAAGGGGCAGTTTGCAATTTCCCTGCAGGAGTACCCTCAAACACTCGTTTCCATTATGAAAGGAAAGCGAAGAATGAACACGGCGCTTGCCTTAAAAATTGAAAAAGTCTTAGGCCTTGAAGAAGGCTGCCTGATGATGATGCAGGTTTTTTATGATATTAAATTAGAAAAGAGAAAGCTGCAATCAGACCAACCAGACATGTCAAAATTGAGGCCGGCACTGTTTTGGGATACTTTACCAGATATAATTAACTGGACTGAACAAAAACATGCGGTTATTAAAAGAGTGTTTGAAAGAGGGAATGATGAAGAGAAAAATGAAATCATCCGGTTCTATGGCTATGAAACCGTAAATAATTCACTGAATGAACCCTGAAAATAAACTTCACTACCATACAACATCAACCTTATTACTCAATGTTCTAAAGATCCTGATGGCATGCAATGAACTCGCTGAATTCAGGCTTGTGGGCGGCACCGCCTTAAGTTTACTGAAGGGACACAGACAGTCTGCCGATATTGATTTATTCACTGATGCCGAATATGGATCCATTGATTTTGATGAGATTGATCAATATTTAAGAAACGCTTACCCTTATGTCGACACATCTGATTACCCAAACACCGGAATGGGCAAATCTTACTTTATTGGCTATGATCGGGAAGACTGTATTAAACTGGATCTCTTTTACACTGATGAATTTATTGATAAATTATTGTTGATTGATGATATCCGTTTGGCAAGTGTGGGTGAAATTATTGCCATGAAATTAGATGTCATTTCCAGGGGTGGCAGGAAAAAGGACTTCTGGGATATTCATGAATTGATGAATGATTTCACCTTGCAACACATGCTGGATTTGCACAAACGGCGTTATCCATATTCACACGATCCCTTATCAATCAGAGAAAAACTGACCGATTTCAATCTGGCAGACAGGGATTTTGATCCCATTTGCCTGTTAGGAAAGCACTGGGAACTCATCAAATCAGACCTGCTGCAGCTGGTGAGGGAAACATTTTAACATAAGCTCGCCTAAATCTAATAACTTAATTATCAAAACTTAAACTCAACACAATAACCGCCCATGCGCCTATCAACATTGGTGTTTCAGATTTCATAAATACAATATACTAATGCTCAAATCCGCATGGGAGATGGGCGAAGTAAGCAGGGTGGGGACTATCCCTCTAAAACGACAAATCGTTTTCTTCCTCTTCCAGAAGGACCTGGGTTATTTTGCCTGAAATGTTCATGTCTGCGGGTTTAACAGACCAAAGATAAATCTTTTTTATTTCGAAAAAACGTAGTCCTTGGTGCCCGCAGCGCTGTGGCACATCAGGCACATGCCGCCCATCAGGTCGGCGCCGCGCATCTTGTTTCCGTCACCATCCACGGCAATCGTCCCGTCTGAATTGAGCATGAACCATTCCCAGTCGCCACCTGACGGGTTGAAATCATTTCCGCGTTTCACCATTGCCGTGAACTCATTGACTGAATTGTCAGGATTGTCGGAGTGCTTTACGATTAATGTCCCGACAGGATATTTTCCGTCTTTCGGGTCCTGTCCGTCTTTAAAATAGATCCTGCGCGTCACCGTTTCGTCATTTCCGCCATGTGCCATGCCCAGCGCCGGATCAGCTCCCTGTTGTGTGGCCTCCAGTACCCAACTCATGAAATTCTTAAAGGTGTTGTCGTCAGCGACAAATTCCTTGTTCTTGTTGTCATTTTTACTGCACGACTGGAAAGTCGCCGCTCCTAAAATGGCCATAATAGCCACTGCAATCATTCTTCTTGTTTTCATCATTTTTAAATTTTAATTAGTAAAACCTATGATTAACTTGCTGTTCAAAGCATTTTCAATGAATTTTCTTAAATTCTCGATTAACCGCTTTTCAACCGGCAGTTCGAAATCACGCGCCGTGCGTTCAATCAGGTCATCCATGCTATATGGCCGGCTCTTCAAATGTTCCAGCATTCTCACGTAGAAAACGGATAAACCGGTGAAATGAACCTTCCCGCTTTCGGGTTCCCGGTGCATCACCAGGTAATAATTTCCCCGTTCATCCGGGTCGATACGGCTGGCCTGTTTCAGGTAAACCGGGTAGTTGAGCATGATCAACCGGTGCTCGGGATTTAATACCAGCGAACCGTTGCCCTCCCGATTTAAAAGGTAAGGCGATTTCTCATCTTCCATCATATATAATTCTATTTCAAGCCATTCCATCCATAATAGATCCTGAAGGAAAGGATACCTGGTCAATACCGGATGTTTCACCTCCAGGATATATTCATAAAATTCCTTTGGCATGGTCCACACCTGTGGCGACTGGCAGGGATGACGGGTAAAAAATTCATCGACGAGCTCATCCCACTCCTCCGGGCTGAGCAGATTCCGTGTCAGGGGATAGGCGGATGCCAGGCTGCCGTCGATGATGTTATAAACCAGGCGACGGTAATGCCGGGCATTGTGATTATCCACACCCGGAATATCCTGCAGGTTTCCCGTCCGGCAATAGCTTGCCAGGGCCGACTGCGCATCGTTTGTATCTTGCTTAAGCCACATAAGCGTGTTCCTTCACCAGTGACCTGGTCTTTATTTCCCTGAGCATGCTGATCTCCTGCTGGAGTTCTTCAAGTTCAGGAATATTAAAATCCCTTTCCAGCAAAACCGGGACATCCCTGCCAAGTAACTTCATCGTATATTCAAATAAATCATATACGGGGTCGATAATCGGCTGACCGTGGGTATCGATGATCAGGTCTTCAGCCACTTGCAGATGACCGGCCATGTGGATATATTTCACCCTTTCCATTGGAAGCCGGCTGATGAACTGCAGGGCGTCATAATGGTGGTTAAAGCTGTTGACGTAGACATTGTTTACATCAAGTAATAAGTCACAATCCGATTCTTCCAGTACGGCATTGACAAATTCTATCTCTGTCATCTCGGCGGCCACCGGAGTATAATAGCTGACGATTTCAATGGTCAGCCTGTGTTCCAAAAATTCCTGTACCGTTTTTATCCGCTGCGACACATGTTTCACCGCGTCTCCGGTGAAAGGTATCGGAAGAAGGTCATATAAATGAGCGTTATCGCATTTGGCAAAGCTCAGATGCTCGGAATAGATCCGGGCGCCGGTTTCATCAAGGAACTTTTTGATCTTCGCCAGGAAGTCAAGATCAAGGGGGTCGGGGCTACCGATGGAAAGGGAGAGGCCGTGAGTGAAGAGCGGGTATTTCTCCAGCGCCTTCCTGAACATCTTCTTCCAGTAACCTCCAACACCTATCCAGTTTTCAGGAGCTACCTCGATGAAATCAGGGGTGAGTTTCCCGCTTTCGAGTAACTCACCCGCGAAATCCCGTCGAAATCCAATGCCTACCATCCTACTCGACTCCGCATTTTCCTTCGCCGCACTTTCCTTCGCTACTTTTGCTCTCTTTAGCGGCTTTGGTGGTGTCAGCCTTCGCACCGGCCTTCATATCCTTAGAAGTACCTTCCCCGCATTTACCTTCGCCACACTTGGCCTCGGTGGATTTGTCATCGGCCTTTTTGGTGGCCGGAGCTTTTTTAGCATCTGCCGGATCTTTCTTTGCATCTTCCCCACAGGATAATTCAAGGAGAAAAGCCTTGATGCTGGTTTCTGACTTATCGAGCAAATGGGCCCTGACAGTGGCGCCCGAGCCCAATTCATTGAAACGGAACATGTCGCTTGAAGCTGCATTAAGACTGGCTGCTCCGAAAACTGCACCGGCGATCAGGCTGCCGGCTACGAGGGTTTTTTTTGTGTTGTTCATTGTTTTAAATATTTATATGATTAAATTTGTTTACTGCCCAAACAGTAGAGAGAGGATGTTGTTCCTTACAAAAAAAATTTCAAATATTTGAAATACATTATAATATCCTTATAATCAATCATATAAAAATCCATTAAAATATTAATTCCAAACAATGACCTGATATGTCTTTCGAAAAACAACATTTGGCCGGTTGGGTGGATGAATATGGCGATGAGTTGTATTCCTGGGCTTTCTATAAGGTATCGGACGATGACCTGGCAAAGGATCTTGTACAGGACACTTACCTGGCTGCAGCAGAGAAAATTTCCGACTTCAAAGGCGACAGCTCTCCAAAAACCTGGCTGTTTTCCATCCTGAACTACAAGATCATCGATGTTTACAGGAAAAAGGTCAATAAGCCCGTGAATTATGAATCATCGGTCTTTTCCGATTTTTTTGATGAAGATGGAAGCTGGCAGCGGGAGAAAAGACCAAAGGACTGGCATGAGCAGGAGGAAAGCCTTCTGGATGATCCTGAATTCCAGCGAATACTAAAATTTTGCCTGGAAGCTTTGCCGGAAAAATGGAACATCTGTGTCAGGCTGAAATACCTGACGGAAAAAAACGGTGATGAAATCTGTCAGGAAATGGATATTACACCCACTAATTTCTGGCAAATCATTCACAGGGCAAAACTTCAGTTGAGGGAATGTGTTGATATAAACTGGTTTCAAATCTGATTAGGCTATGAAAAGACTGATGCACATATTATTCCTGTCGTGTCTGAAAGCGACCGAACTCATCGAAAAGAAGCTCTATTTCAAACTGTCAGTGAAAGAAAAGATGCAATTAAAGATGCACAAGATGATGTGCGATGCCTGCACCAATTATGAGAAACAGAGCGTCTTGCTGGATCATGCTTTGCATAAAACGGAAAACCCTGAGAAGATCGTCCTGCATTTGAATGAATTCAAAAAGGATATCCTGAATAAACTCAGAGAAGATTCATAAAAAGCTATGCCATGGCCAGGATAAAAACCATTGAATATGACGAATCATCAGGCCGTTTGAAGGAAATCTATGATGAAATCATCCAAAAGAGGGGAAAGCTCGCGGAGGTCCACAAAATTCAAAGCCTTCGTCCTGAGAGCATCGTCCATCACATGGATCTCTACCTGCAGATCATGTTTTCAAAATCAGAATTATCAAGGGCTGAGCGGGAAATGATGGCAGTTATCGTTTCTGTTGCCAATGGATGCGAATACTGCCGGTTACATCATAGCGAGGCATTGAATCATTATTGGAAAAGTGATGATAAGATAACAAGACTTATAGAAAATTTTCATCAGGCAGATCTAAGTCAAAGAGAAATAATGCTTTGCGGATTCGCAAGGAAACTTACCGAAAAACCGGAAATTTTTAATGATCCCGCCAGCCTGGATGGTTTGAAAAACCTGCCTCTAAATGACAGTGCCATCCTTGATGCGACGCTGGTTGTTGCTTATTTCAATTTTGTCAATCGAATTGTTTTGGCGCTGGGCGTCGAAAGTTCTGAAGCGGAAGTCCGCGGATACCGATTTTAGATGAATTTAAGAGCCATCCGAGTTTGCGGAATTTAGTTGTAGAAGGTTACCAAATCATTTCATTCTAAAGTTATGAAGAAGATGATATTTGGTTTATCGCTGATTGCAATGGCCAGTTCATTGCAATGTCAGACTGACAGACCTGTTGATGATGCCAAAGGCTTGAGTGTCGGGGCAACAGCTCCGACATTCTCGGCCCTGGATGAAAACCGCACATTGTTTCACCTTGAACATGCATTAAAGGAAGGACCGGTTGTTTTGATCTTCTACCGGGGGCATTGGTGCCCGGTTTGTAACAAACACCTGGGCCAGATCCAGGACAGTCTCAAACTGATTGAAGAAAATGGCGCTAAGGTGATTGCCATATCACCCGAAAAACCTGAATACCTGGATGAAATGGCAGAAAAAACCGGAGCTCAGTTTACTTTGCTCTATGATGAGGAATATATAATTGCCAATGCCTATGATGTAACATTCAAACCCCGGGCTACGGAGCTTTTTACATACAATACTTTTTTAGGCGCCAACCTCAAGGAGGCTCATTCGGATGATTCACAACGATTGCCTATCCCGGCAACATATATTATCGATAGGGGCGGTAAGATTGCCTGGAGGCAGTTTGATCCCAATTACAAGAAAAGGTCAAGCGTGAAAGACATCATTGAAAACCTGCCGTAAGTGTTCCAACGACTTAAGCCGTCGGAAGAAAGAAATCAACCAACGGTGTAAGGATTTAAACAAACCAACACTATTTCACCAAAGATTCACTTTAAAACACAACACCATGAAAATGATTCAAATATATCAAAAAGTAAGCGACAAATTGTCGAATTTAGAATTCCTCTCTTTATTCTTATTCAGAATCATCCTGGCTGTAGGTTTTTACACACCGGCCATGATGAAATGGAAAAACATCGGCGGCATTGCCGAATGGTTTGGCAGCATGGGTATCCCACTGCCCACACTGAACGCTTACCTGGCTGCTTCCGCGGAACTGGCCGGGGTAATCCTTCTGCCGCTTGGCCTGGCCACGCGGTTTATCTCCATTCCACTTATTTTTACCATGGTGGTAGCCATCGTTACGGTTCATATCGGAAACGGATTCAACGCGGGCGACAATGGTTACGAGATCCCGCTATATTATATGCTCATGCTGTTTGCCCTGCTCATTAACGGCGCGGGTAAATTAAGCCTGGATCACTTGATAATCAGACAAAAGTAATATAACGGGTTACGCTGCCGATTCCTTCTTCCCGTATCCCAGTATCCAGGCGATCACACCGCCTGTGATACCTGAAACGAAACTCAACACTCAACACTCAACACCCAACACTCAACACTCAACACTTAAAACTTAAAACTCGAAGCATGTACCCGGGGCCGGGATCGAACCGGCACGAGCTCTCGCTCACAGGTTTTTGAGACCAGCGCGTCTACCTGTTCCGCCACCCGGGCGAGGTGGGTTTGAGTGTGGGTGTGGTGGAAGTGTGGGTGTGAGGAGGGTGTGAGTGAAGTGGGTGTGAGTTTGGGTGTGCAAGTGAAGTGTGGGTGTGGATTTGGGATGTGGGATATAGGGGTGCAAAGATAATAGAAATTTGCAGAAATAAACAGATTGCATTACCTTTGCAGACCCGAAAAGGCAAAAATCCCCGGCGTTATGCCCAAAGCAAATAAATTCGTCAGTATCTTCGGAGGTCGTGCCACGCATTACCTGGCCGAAAAAATCGCGGACTATTACGGCTGTGAACTCGGTAAAATTGAGGTCTTTGCATTTTCCGACGGCGAATTCCAGCCCTCGTTCGACGAAAACATACGCGGACGCGATGTCTTTATCGTGCAGTCGACCTTCCCGCCGGCCGACAACCTTCTGGAGCTGCTGATGCTGATCGATGCGGCCCGCCGCGCCTCGGCGAAGAATATCGTCGCTGTCATCCCTTATTTCGGCCTGGCCCGGCAAGACCGCAAAGACCGGCCGCGGGTGACCATCGCCTCCAAGCTGGTAGCCAACCTGCTCACGGCAGCAGGCGTAACGCGCTTGGTAACCATCGACCTCCATGCCGACCAGATCCAGGGCTTCTTCGACGTGCCTGTCGACCATCTTTACGCCTCTTCCATCTTCATCCCCTATATTAAAAAACTGAATCTCCCCAAGCTGACCATGGCCTCGCCCGATACGGGCGGAACCCGGCGCGCGGCCAGCTATGCCAAGGTGCTGGGAACCGATTTCGTCATTTGTTACAAACAACGTGCAAAACCCAACGAAGTAGCCAAAATGGCCCTCGTCGGCGATGTGAAGGGAAGGGATATTATCCTGGTCGACGATATCATCGATACCGGCGGCTCCATCACCAAGGCGGCAGGGCTGATGATGGAAAAAGGCGCCAACAGCGTGCGCGCCTTCTGCACTCATCCAGTATTCTCTGGAAAAGCCTATGAAATGATCGAAAATTCGCCCTTCGCAGAGGTGGTGGTAACCGATACTATCCCGCTGAAACAGAAGAGTAGCAAAATAACGGTACTCTCCACCGCCAGTTTGTTCGCGGAAGTGATCAAACGCGTGGAAAACTATGAATCCATCAGCTCGCTGTTCAAGTTTGGCGGCAGCGAGAAATAGACACACCCACCCCCCGGCCCCCAATTGGGGGAGAGAGTAAGGGAGGGGGTAAATAATTCAAAATTTAAAACTTAAAACTTAAAACTTAATGAAAACAGTATCTATGAGCGGCTCTCCCCGAGAGAGCGTAGGGAAAAAAGATGCTAAGCGGCAGCGCGCCGAAGGGCGTGTACCCTGTGTTTTATACGGGGGCGAAGAACAGGTCCACTTTTCCGCCGAGGAAAAAGCCTTTCACAAAATCCTTCATTCACCGGACACCTTTTTTATCAACCTGAAGATCGGTGAAAAAACTTACCGGTGTGTATTGAAAGATATTCAGTTTCATCCGGTCAGCGATTCCATCCTGCATGCCGACTTTTTTGAAATTTCCGATGATAAACCCATCTCCCTGCATATTCCGGTAAAACTGACCGGGACCGCCCCCGGGGTGATAAAAGGCGGCAAGCTGGTCAAACAGTTCCGGAAACTACCCGTCCAGGCTTTACCCGGCGATATGCCCGAAGCCATTGTCCTGAATATAGGTAAACTCGAAATCCTCGACAAGATCCTCATCGGTCAGATCCCGCAGGACAAATTCCAGATTCTTGAAAGACCGGAGAAATATGCGGTCATGATCCAGGTAACCCGTGTGATAGCGACTCCCGAAGAGGAGGAGGAAGGTGAAGAAGAAACTGCAGAAGGAGAAGGTGAAGGAGAAGGCGAAGCCAAAACAGCACCTGCGGAGGAATAAATTAACGTTTGCCGGCCAATAAATGAAATACCTGATCGCCGGACTGGGCAATATCGGAGATGAATATGCCAATACGCGGCATAACATCGGTTTTATCGTAGCCGATGCCCTGGTGCAGATGGCAGGTATTTCATTTAAGCCCGGCCGTTATGCCTCCGTGGCAAAGATGCGGGTGAAGAACCGCTGGCTGGTGGTTATAAAGCCCTCCACCTACATGAACCTCAGTGGCAAAGCCGTCAAATACTGGCTGGATACCGAAAAGATCCCGTTGGAAAACCTGCTGGTCATAATGGACGATATCGCTCTTCCCCTGGGGCAGCTCCGGCTGAAAACTAAGGGAGGAGACGGCGGCCACAACGGCCTGATCAGCATCATACAATCCCTTGATACGATAGAGTTCTCCCGTCTCCGCTTCGGCATTGGCAATGATTTCGCCAAAGGTTACCAATCGGAATACGTGCTGGGCAAATGGTCTAAACAGGAGGAAGAACTCGTCCTTCCGAGGATAACAGACGCTGTGGAGATGGTGAAGTCATTCGTGCTTTCCGGGCCGGAGAGGACGATGACCGCTTTTAATAGTTCTGAGTTCTGAGTTTTGAGTTCTGAGTTCTGAGTTCTGAGTTCTGAGTTCTGAGTTCTGAGTTATGAGTTATGAGTTATGAGTTATGAGTTCTGAGTTATGAGTTCTGAGTTATGAGTGCTGAGTGCTGAGTTTTGTGTTTTGTGTTATTTTTTTTTGAATGACCGGGTATAAATTGATGAATTTCCGGATTAACTAAATAAAAAGTTATGATGGAAGGACCGATTTATCAAAAGTCACATGAATTTGCCAGACTTTGTATTGATTTATATAAATTAATGCTAAGTCAAAATGAATTTATTATTTCACGACAATTGCTGGCATCTGCTACCAGCGTCGGTGCAAATGTTCGTGAAGCATCCGCAGCAAGCAGCAGAAAAGATTTTATTAATAAAATGACTATTGCCTCAAAAGAGGCAAGAGAATCAAAGTATTGGTTAGAGCTGATTCAAGAAAGCAAAATTGTCGACTATGATGTAACGGCAATAATGGCGCTAAATATGGAAATCATTAAGATTTTGAACAGTATTATCCTCACTTCAAAGGGGATAAAAAGGAATTATTAACCCCAAACTCAGAACTCATAACTCAGAACTCATAACTCAGAACTCAGAACTCAGAACTCATAACTCAGAACTCAGAACTCATAACTCAGAACTCAAAACTCAAAACTCAAAACTCAAAACTCCCTCAACCTCTTCCCAATCACCCCTGCAATCTCTCCGGAAGTAATCCGCTCCTGCTTCATGCTATCCCTCTCACGGATGGTCACGGTCCCGTCTTCCAGTGTCTGATGGTCGATGGTGATGCAATAGGGTGTGCCGATGGCATCTTGCCTGCGGTAGCGCCGGCCGATGCTGTCCTTTTCCTCGTACTGGCACATGTAATCGTATTTCAGGCTGTCGAAGATCTCGCGGCCCTTTTCGGGCAGGCCGTCTTTGGCGACAAGGGGCAGTACCGCTGCCTTCACCGGCGCCAGGAACGGCGGGATCCGCATCACTACGCGCTCTGAGCCATCTTCCAGCTTCTCTTCGGTATAGGAATTACTGAGCACCGCCAGGAAGGTGCGGTCGAGGCCAATGGAAGTTTCGACAACATAGGGGACAAAACTCTCATTCCGGTCCGAATCGAAATACTGGAGCTTTTTCCCTGAATACTGCTGGTGCTGCACCAGGTCAAAATCGGTCCGGGAATGGATCCCTTCCAGCTCCTTGAACCCGATCGGGAAGTCGAATTCGATATCGAAGGCGGCGTTGGCGTAATGCGCCAGTTTCTCATGCGCGTGGAAACGGTATTTTTCAACCGGAATGCCCATGTCGAGATGCCATTTCATCCGCTGCTCCTTCCAGTATTCAAACCACTTCATCTCTTCGCCGGGCTGCACGAAGAACTGCATCTCCATCTGCTCGAATTCCCGCATGCGGAAGATGAACTGGCGGGCGACAATCTCGTTCCGGAAGGCTTTTCCCGTCTGGGCAATGCCAAAGGGTATTTTCATCCGGCCCGTCTTCATCACATTCAGGAAGTTGACGAAAATGCCCTGGGCTGTTTCGGGACGCAAATAGATCAGGTTAGAATCCTCAGCTACCGATCCCATCTGGGTTGAGAACATCAGGTTGAACTGCCGCACGTCGGTCCAGTTACGTGAACCTGAAACCGGATCGGCGATCTCCAGATCGATGATCAGCTGCCGTATGGCGGCCAGGTCGCCGTTATCCATAGCGGCATACAATCGACTGCCGGCTTCGGCAGCTTTACCCCGCAAGGCCTGGATGCGAGGATTGGTCTCCAGGTAAAGCTTTTCATCGAACGCATCGCCGAATCGCTTTTTCGCCTTTTCCACCTCCTGTATGATCTTCCCTTCCTGTTTGGCGATATAATCCTCTACCAGCACATCGGCCCGGTATCGTTTCTTGGAGTCTTTGTTGTCGATCAGCGGATCGCTGAAGGCATCGACGTGGCCGGAGGCTTTCCATGTAGTAGGATGCATGAAGATAGCCGCATCGATACCCACGATGTTTTCGTGGTGCTGCACCATCGACCGCCACCAGTAATCGCGGATATTGTTCTTGAGTTCCACACCGTTCTGGCCGTAATCATACACGGCGCTCAGCCCGTCGTAAATTTCACTGGATGGAAATACAAAACCATACTCCTTGGCGTGGGAGATGATTTTTTTGAAGAGTTCTTCGTTGTTTGCCATCGTATTGTTTCAAAGTTTCAGGGTTTCAAAGTTTCAGGGTTTCATTGGAACTTTTGGAACCCTGGAACTCTGGAACAGCTTAAGGTAAACTATTCTTAAACTGCTGATAACGATCGGGATATGTTTCCCCTTCCTTTCCGCCGAGGCTTTGCCAGATCTCCATGATCTTCTCGACGCGGTTGCCGGGATTGGGATGGGTGCTGAGGAATTCGGGCGGTTGCGGATAGCCTTCGAGCTTCTCGAAAAAGCCGGCCACCCCGCGGGCGTCGTAAGCTGTCGGATAGAGATATTTTACCGCATCTTCATCCGCCTGGTATTCGTCACTCCGGCTGAAAGCCAGGAAAGCCACGCCGGCGGCCAAATCGGCGGCTATTTCCGCCAGCTGGTTGGGGTTCTGGCCCAGGACGATCGACAGCAAAATCTGCAGGCCGTAAGCTTTGGTCAGTTGCTGGGTTGAATGGCGGCGGGCGGCATGCGACATCTCGTGTCCCATCACCCCGGCAAATTCCGACTCGTTATCCAGAAATTTAATCAGATCGGTATAAAAATAGATGTATCCGCCCGGTGTACAAAAGGCATTCATGATCGTATCATTGATAATATATACCTCCCAGGCAAATTCTATATCATATTTAACCAGGCCCGTGGCAAGGATGGAATCCCTTACCCGCTCAATGTGGTGGTATGCCTCGGGGTACTGGCTTTTTGTCAGCATGGGGTAATTTGCCGGATCGCTCTGTATCATCTCTTTCATTTGTAACCCGAATGCCATGTCATCTTCCAGGGTGAAGATATTCACCCCATTGTCATCATTACATGCCGAAAAGAAAAGGATCACCGGCACAGCCAGTACCACCAGTATCCTGAAATAGTTTCTCATGATTAAAAATTTGCCACAAAATTAAGAAATTATCAAATTCAATTCCCCCACCAAGAACCAAGAACCAAGAACCAAGAACCAAGAACCAGGAACCAGGAACCAGGAACCAGGAACACATCAGAGTAAGAAGCTCATCAATATCCCTGCCGCCACTGCCGAGCCGATCACACCTGACACATTGGGCGCCATGGCGTGCATGAGCAGATGATTCGACGGGTCTGCCTTCAGGCCCT
>Ga0114946_10001540_pt1 | contig 15898 bp, 14 predicted proteins | sample WalLakDeSediment_FD_88676 | JGI IMG/M metagenome (GOLD analysis project Ga0114946, IMG submission 88676) | Lake sediment microbial communities from Walker lake, Nevada to study Microbial Dark Matter (Phase II) - Walker Lake 11/02/13 Deep Sediment | ecosystem: Environmental > Aquatic >... | reverse complement strand
TTGACCTTCGCTTCCTTCGCCGGAGGCTTGACCTCCACTTCCTCCTTCGGAGGCTTGACCTTCGCTTCCTTCTTCACCTTCGCCGGAGGCTTGACCTCCACTTCCTCCTTCGGAGGCTTGACCTCCACTTCCTCCTTCGGGGCCTCGTCGGACTCCGTCGTGTCCGTGGCGTCGTCCTCCGTCGTTGCGGGAGTCGGCAGCGCGAGGATGCTCGCGAGCGTGCGCGTCCCGGTGACGATCTGCACAAGGTGCTCAGCGGTGCCCTCTTCATTCTCGAAGAACTCCATCACAGCAGACGTCGACAGCTCCGTACGCTGCGCGAGCATCGCCTCGGGGATCTTCACGGCCACCAAGCGCTGCACGCACCGGGCGCGCACAGCGCACCCGCCACACTCGGCATCCACCTTCGAGAAAGAAAAGCCGAAACAGGGCACATGCTCAGTGATCTCCCCATCCTGCAACGCGGCAAAATCAATCATCTAATCCTCCAATGCTGCGCGGGCCTTCGCCAGCGCATGAGACGAACGCGCAGCGAGAGAGCTGCGCGGGATGCCGGTGCGTGCGACCGCCTCGGCCAGCCCCAGCGTTTTCACCAACGCCAGGGCTTGGAACTCCGATGGCGACAGTCGCCTTTCCAGATGACGCACGCAAGCCCTATTTTCCAGATGGGCGACAGGGTCGTGCATGAGAGTGGACTCATGACGCACCTCGTGTTTTTCCCGCAATCGGCGACGACGAGTAGCGGTACGCGCGTACGACATGGCCTGCCGCCAGGTCCACGCCGCTATGACCGCCGCTGGATTCTCCGCTTGCGGCGACACAGCGGGACGCGCTTTGAGCGCGAACATAACGAGGTCCTGGGCGTAGTCGTCGCGCGTCATGCCGCGAGCGTCCACAAGCCCGCGCGGGCCAACAATAGTGCCTGCGACGCGATCAAAAAACGCGAACGGGGGAATACCCGTGATCTGTGTTTGCATGTTGTCCCCTACTCCACGCCCGCCGTCTCCAGCGGGACTTCGATTCAGTGCGCCAGCTCTCGCATGGCGTGCTCGATGTCCGCTTCGACCTTCTTCCCTTTGATGCCCTCGATCTTCGAGCAGAACAGGGCAGCGCCGATCGCCATGATGCTGTTCTTCGAGGTGCCGAGAGTGAGCGCACAGACGGAGATGCGATCATCCAGCTCAGGGCTGATCCGTACGTCCAGTTTCGCCCGGTCCTTGTTCTGCACGAACACTTTGTCTCTCTTCTTCGCAGTCATCGCAATCCTCCAAAAAAACGTCCCGTGGGTTCCCGCCCGAAACAGGGAACCTCCGCCCCGAAACAGGGAACCTCCGCCGTCACAACGCCACCGCATCGCCACGGAAGGGCTGCGCGTGCGCTCGGTAGTAGTCGAGCGCGTCGCGCGACCACTCGCCAGGGTCGCCCGAGGGCAGGAAAACGAGCCGGACATCCATGTACGGCACGAGCTGCGCTGCGGCAGCAATCATCTCGGGCCACGCCCCCATAGGCTCCGTCGCCGATGGACCGTCCCACATGAAATCAACCGCCTTCACCCCCGCGTCGATGAGCAGCGCGATCTTTTGCGGCTGGAGCACTTTGCCGAAGGAGGCAACGGCGCTCGGGCCAGTGCGGATAGCCGACGTCGGTCCCTCACAGATCGCGACACGCGGGTACGTCGCGGCTTGCTCTAGGTTGAGCAGAGCGTCCGCGCTCCCGAACTGCTGCGGGGCGTTGCACACGCCACAGCGGATCGCATTATCTGGAAAAGGCATTCGACACCTCGAACAAAAATAGACAGCCGGATTGAGAGTCTTCTTGAACCGCGCCCCTGGAAACCACCGCTCGTGCTCCTCCTTGTCCCAGCAGGCCCGCGCCTGCCAATACACACACTGCCCTGCCTGCCACACCGGGAACACGAGCCGATTCTGCAACCAGCCGCGCCCACGAGACACGAACCCCAGCCCGAACGCCTGCGCGTCCGCGAGCGAGATGCCCCGCCTGATCATATACGGCAGGGTGCCGTCAGCCGCAACTACGTTCTCAGGGAGCCCGCACGGCATGCGCTCACCGCTGTCCAGCGGGGCAGCAGCCAGCTCTGGGAGGGGCGGAATATGGCTTGGATCGCCCCAGGTCGGTCGCACGGACGCGATGATGTGCTGGATGGCCTGCCGGGTACTCAAGCCCTCCAGCCACCGCACGAGCGACACGACGCCTCCAGCACCCACGAGTGCGTGCGTCCGTCCGTCAGCGCCCTTCCCGTACTGCTCGCAGACGAAGCACCGCCAGCGCTTCTCAGCGGTGTTGATCGACAGCTTCTCTTTGCCGCATCCAGGGCACAGCACGAGCCACTCGTTGCGCCCCACTTTGGATGCCGCGTGTTCGCGCACGTACGCCGGGAGATCAAAGCGCTGGAGAGCGAGGTCGAGATCCATCACCACGATCACACCCCGTTATTTTGCTGCTTCCACCCGTAGGCGAAGGGCGCCGGTTGCTGCGGGAGGAAAGGCTTCTGCGCGGCGACAGCCCCCGAGAGCGATCCCACGTTCTGCCCCATCTTCACGTCGATGTACGTCATGCGGGAGAAATCGAAGCCTATGTCGAACGCGGCACCCGCAGGACCATCACGAAACATCTCTGGAAAAATGCGCACGATGCCTTGGTCGCGCATCGACGCGGAGGAGTTGAGCGAGCCGACGAAGTCACAGACGCGCACCTTTGCGTAAGCGTCTGCGATGTCCTTACTCGTCAGGAGGTGCTCGCTGTCCTCGTCCCACTTCGCGTCCCTCGGGCGCTGTGCCTGCGAGGCAGTCCAAATACGGTGACCCCGGTTCGCCAACGCCTTGAGGTCTTTGTAAGCCATCGTCTGCGTGAGAGTCTCCGTCGCTTGCGGCGTTCGCGAGCGCATGAGATCCGCGTAGTCGACGATGATCAACTCAGGGCTCCACCCGAACTGCTTCTTCAAGTCTTTCATCTCGTTGTCGATGTGCAGGATGTTCGTCTCCCAGTCCTCGGTGAACCCCCGGATCACGAGCTTGCTCCGCAAGTACATCATCTCCTTCGAGGCGGACTCGTACAGCTTCGCGTCCATGTCCCCACGCTTCACGTTGACGTAGAGGTCCCGCGAGATTGCCGAGTCGTAGCGGGCCTCCACCATCTCACGCGAGCCTTCGAGCACGACGTGCAGCACACGGGCAAAGTGCGCACGCATGGCGACGATCCCGTGATTGACGAGCACCGTGGACTTTCCCCGCTTGGGGTACGCAATCCACGTCCCCAGAAACCCAGGGTACGCGCCACCTTCGAGGATCTTATCGAGCTGCGCGATCCCGGTCGAAATAAGGTTTGTCCTCGACGTCGAGGCGCGGGCCGCTTGACGCAACGCGAACTCCTCGGCGTACCAACCTCGATCCACGCCCTCGACGCTGGCGGTGCGTATCTGGTCTAGCCGCTCTTGCATGAGGTCGTACGCCTCGACAAACTTGTTCGCGGCATAGAGATCGCGCGAGTCCATGTACGCCTGCCGAAAGATGACGCGCTTCACGTATTCGATGCTCGCGTCGCGCAGGTACACCTCGTCCGTCAGAGGAACGTGCTGCACTTGGTGGACGACGGAGAGGTAAAGCTGCTGAAGGCCAGCGTCGAGCTTCCTCGCTGCGTCGATGAGGTACGTCCACGACGGTAGGTGCCCGTAGCTCTCGTGGTACTTCAAACAGCTCGCCCACACCCAACTCATCACCTCGTTCTGGAAAAAGTGCGACTTGACGTGAGGGATGAGCGCGCGACTGAAGAACTGGTCGGCTAGGAGGAGCTTGAGAAATGCCGCCTGGAACTCGACACCGAACGGCGTTGGCTCGTCGGGGACTGAGACAGGTACGGGGGTTCTCTGGGGGCGCATCACAACTCCGCCGCTGTCTGCCGCAGACCAAGGATGTCGAAAGGGAAAACAGAGCAGAGTCGTACAGCGCAATCTCCCTGGAGGGGGCAGGCGCGGCACGTCGCACTCCGTGGATGGAACCCGAGCGTCTCCTCGACGCTGGCAAAGCAGCTTGCGTGGAGCCCGTGCTCCGCCAGCGTCGCCTTTCGTGCCTCGACGTGATGAAGCAGATCCCGGCGGGGATCGGACTGCGCAGCGGCTTGTGCGGCCTCTGACGTCGCCATCACCCGCGCGTTGAGGGCTTTGCTTGGCGGGAGCCGCTTGATCTTCGGGATGAGTCGCGTGCTCATGAGGCACCCCGGTGTGGTCTTTGGCGCGTGCTTCCACTGCCTCACGCGGAAGAGGCCGACCACCCACTGCCTCGGGTCCAGCTCGTGCTCCCGGCACCACGCGACGAGGTCCCGAAAGATCTGCACCCGCGCGACGGTGGCCTTCAGGGGTGCGGTCGCGAACGGGTTCGTCTGCCGGAGCTTGAAATGCCCCTGCGTGCGCGCGCGATAGCTGTTGAAGTCCGCGAGCAGCACGAGCGGAAGCATGTCCGCGTTCATGCTTCCTCGATAGTGGCGAGCGAGCCCTTCATGACGAGGACGACATTCGCGGGGCCTGGGCCTGGGGCGCCCTCAGACGAGGGACGCACGCCGATCGAGTACGTGCTCACCCATTCCAGAATACCGACCAGCTCGGCGCCAGACGCGAGGCCGACGACAACGCGCTTACGCTTGATGGTGTCGTAGAAAACGCTCTCGGGATCGCGCGGGACGGGCTTCGGTGTCGTGGTCATGTCACTCCGCCTTCACGTTTTTCTTGCCTGCGAGCCGTCGGGAAAGCGCGAGCTGCTTCTCCTCGGCAGCCCACTCGATGAGCAAATCCAGCTCTTCGGGCTCTAGAGGTTCACCCTTCATGATCGACACTGCGACCTCCTTGGTGCGCCCGGAGAGGGGGTCCTCGACGGTCAGGTCCTCACTGTACCCGGAGGAAATCACGCGGCGATGGTCGCGGTAGCTCGTCACGAGCTGCTGCACGACCTCCATGTTCTCCTTGAACGGGTTTGGGAGCGACTCAACGAAGTCGCGGGCATCCATGACCCAGAACCGCCGATGGCTGCCCATGAGGAAGCGGATGAGGTGCTCCCGCCCTTGTAGAGCCACGTTCGCGAAGGGGTCGTCTAGGGTGATCGGCATGTCTACTCCAAGCAAAAATAAACCCCGCGACGCGGAAGTAGGGCACGCGTGCGGGGCCTGGAGTCGGGCGCGCCCGACTCCCAAAGCCTAACACGCCCCCTCACTTATGAAGGATGCGCGAGGCCGAAATCCAGTCCAGCCACGCCGGGAACTCCGAGACCGTGGCGAGCGCCACCGTCTCCGCAGTGGGCTCCGTGCTGTACGTGCTCGCCCTTTCCAGACTGTGCTGGAGGAGCGACGGGTTGTGGCGATCGGCGAAGTCAACGATCACCGCGCGCTGCTTACCTTCAATCGCTGTGCACACGCGGAACATGGCCTGCCGATGAGACACCTCGGCCTTGCCACCCATCGCGTAGACGATGGCGTCGGCGCTCGGGAGGTCCGTCCCCTCCCCGACCATGCTCGTCCCGACAAGCACACGCACTTCGTCGGTATTGACGAACGCATCGAGAATCTGACGATTGATCGGCGTCGGCTTGTCCGTGCTCACGAACTCGCAGGGCTTGAACTGCGTAGGCAGCGGTGAGCCCATATAGTCGAGGACAGCATCCCTGACCGAATCCCCTTGGGCCTTCGTCGCGACGAGCACAAGTACCTTGCGTCCCTTCGCCGAGAGCGTCGCCGCCGTCCACGCGACGATGGCGTTACGATGCTTGTGCGCGGCGATGCCGTGCTTACCGACGCCAGCCATCCAGGGCACGCCGCGACCACCCTTCACCAGAGGCCCGTCAATGGGGAGGAACACCACGCTAGACGGCACGATGAATCCCCGGTCGCGTAGCTCGGTCGTCGTGATTTTGAAAATCACGTTCGAGAGCAAAGCGTGCAGCGCGACCTCATCGTTCCCAGAGCGAAAAAAAGTCCCAGTCATCCCGAAGCGATAGAAAATGTGGTCCGCCTTCTCGGCAATCGCGTGATACTGCGGGCTTGCCCCGTGGTGCACCTCGTCGATGAGCAGCACCTCACGCGTCTGGAAATACTCCTGCGGGAGCATCGCCGCCGTCGCGGCTGTCATAACGTGCACCATCTCGCTGCGCTCGCGCCAGCTCTTCGTCCCCACGAGCTGCCCCGCGAAGTTTCTCCCGCACAAGTCGTCGAACGCGCGCACCGTCTGCTCGACGATGTTCGTCGTCGGCGCAATCCAGATGGTCGGCAGCCAGAGCCGACGCGTCAGCTCGATCCCCGTGCGGGTTTTCCCGGCCCTTGGCGGCATGTCCAGAACGCCGCGTCCACGCTCCTCGGCGGCGTCACACGCAAGTCGCTGGTAGTCCCGCAGCGGGACCGCCGGGAAGTCAGGACACCCCGGCTCGGGGCGCCGTCTCGCGTCATTGACGTGGGTGGGGCACCCATGGTCAGCAGCGAGCTGGAGCACGAGCGGGAGTAGTCCTGTGGAGACATCCCCCACTCCGGTGCGGGAATCCCATCTGGAAAGCCGAATCCACCCGTCCCAGACCTTCTCACCGAAGTCTGCCTCCGGGGAGCGCCATCCCGGGGAAGGCACCGCGTCGGTGGCGTACGCGGCCGACGCCCAGATCGCGCTCTGGAGCTGTGGTGGGCAGTAGTAGATCTTCGTCCGGGCGTTCCCCACCTCCAGAGTCACTGGCGGATACGCGCTACGCATCGGGAGGGGCGAAGCCCCGACCGATGCTGTGGGCCGCAGGCCCACCATAGCGTCCAATGCGTTTGTCATGAGCTTCAGTATCCACCCGGCATACAGCCGTCAAGGCTTTCGATTTTTCTTCTTCTTCCGAAGGAAGAAGAAAAAGGCGTAGTCTCTGCTGTAGTCTCTGTTCCTAAGATTGCTCATGGGTGCGCAATGGATTGCTCATGGGTGCGCAAACGGAACCTCGGTTTTTTCCTCTTTCAGCGCGTCCAGGGCGTCAAAAAAGTTGGGCCAGTGGACCGTGATGTGCGTGGTCGGAGAGCCCGCGAACTTCCTCACCATCGTCCGCACTAACCCCAGCTCCTTCAGCACCCCGAGCGCGCGCGTCACCTGACTTCGCGTCAGGCGGACCTCGTCCTCGAAGTGCTTGTGGCTCTTCGCGATCCACACCGCCCCGTCAAAGACGATCGTCGCCTTCGTCGCCTTCGTGCTCGACGGGGCGAACCAATAAACAATCTGCGAGAGCAGCACCGCCGCCGGCCAGTCACTCCCACAGAGATCAACGTGGGCCAGCGGGATGAACACCCCGCGACGAGAGGCTGACCATGTCAGGTAGTCGAGGGAGCGTTGGACGTGATTCTTCTTGGGCATAGGGAAACCGCCGCAAAGTAGCCCTTGCGGTCCTACCGTCGAGATGGGTAGAGTCCACGGTGACGGAAATCCCGAGGAACTCTTGGGGCGGGCGCGTGAAAAAGATCTGTGGTCCAGAGCCGCAAGGCACGAAATCGAAGTAACCCTCCCTCGTCATGAGCCCCGTTTGCGCGGGGCTCTTCTTTTTCCAGAACGGACAACGGCTCTCGCCGAGTCCCGGTCGTATCAGTGGAAGTTGTGCGGGGGAAGGCCCGTCCGAATGGATGGACGTGCGTCCTGTGCTGGCCTCCAGCCAGAGGTTCTGGAACGTCAAGGCTTCTTTTCGTCTTCGGCTTCAGCGCCGACCGCCTTCTCGCCCATGACGAGCTTCAGGATGGGCAGCTTGTCGTGCAGGCCCGTGCTCTTCGCGACCGTGTGCCCCCACACGGTGAAGGTGCCGAGCAGGCAGCCCAGAAGCACACGCTCGCCCGTGGTGGCCGTTGGCTGCCAGTGCGCGGTGCCCAGCACGAACGCCACGCAGAGGCCAAGGGGGAGCAGCGTGAGGATGCTCGCGCGGATGTCCGCGTTGCCCATCTTCCTCGTTGCGCGGGAGAGCATCTCGGTGATGCTCCACGCGGCAACGATGAGTACCGCGTTTTGGTACGCGAGCACGTTGTCGATGTTGAAGAAGCCGGGGCCGACGCCCTGCATCGGCTCCGCGACGACCGCCACTTCTGGAAAAGCGAGCTGGATGCCCGCATCGAGAATCGTTCCTGCGTCCATATCTTCACCTCGTGTCAGTTGTGAGCGCCTCGTTCACAGCTTCGTTCGCGCAACCTTCGCGTCCGACGCCTCACGCAACAGGGGGCATCCCAAAGACGACGATCGAGATCCAATAGTTCGTGGTCGGGGTGAAGTCCCGTATAGACGTACCGCCGGCCGGCGTCGCCCGGATGGCAAAAGTCGTTCCGGTGAGCTTCGTGACGGTGAGGCAGTCATTGTAGTCACCGTTCACCATCGCAAGCACGTGGTAGTCGTTGACGCCTGCGAACGGGATGGAGAAGTCCACCTGAAGCACGTCGACCCCTATGAGCTGCAAGTTGGTGAGGTTGTACCGCGTGTTCAGCAAGAACGCCGGCGCGCCACTGTCGTAGGCATTGATGCCCGCGCAGGCAGCGACGCAGTTGAGCGCGCCGAGCCCCGCGCGGAATCCCGGCGGAGGCGATCTCTTCGTAACGTGCGAGAGGCCCACCATCACGGCCGGTTCAAGGCCGAGGCTGTAGCTCACGTCATTGGGGAAAGCCGCGATGTTTGGGTCGATCTGCGGCCCGAGGCTCATGTAGTCGGTGACGGTTGCAGAAAGGTTTTGGCGCCCGAAGCGGCTCCAATAGACGCGACCGCCGTCGTTGCGCGCGGTGGGTCCGCCAATGTCGCGCGCGAAGACGCGACGGACACTCATGGCCCAGCCGTCCCATGATTCGTTTCCGAAACCGTCGATCTCGTACAGCATCTCCAAGACCGAAGATGCGCGCTGCCCCACGGCGTTCACGTTGAATGACTGCCGTGCCCACAGGGCACGCTTTGCCCACGTATCGGCGGTGGCCGTGCCGCTCTGCTGCTGGGAGCGAACGTAGGTCCCAGCGCGAACTTCCGCTCCCGCGTGGATGCTGCCTTGCGCGTCGATGTTGTTGGTAAACAGCGTGCCCCAGCGTGCCGACGTTGTACCGAGATCCTGCTCGGAAGCCGAGACGAGGTTGACGCCGCCGCCGAGCGTCACGGCCGCGTCCTCGATCAAGAGCTTGAGGACGCCTGCTCTGGAAAAGGCCAGGATGCCACCTAGTGAGCCGCCCGTGCCGACGTCAATGCCTGCAACACCTGTGGTCGGGACGTAGGTGAAATCGGCGTATCTCGTGGCCTCGAATCCTGTATTGAAAAGATGGATCTTTGAGGACAAAGCGGCGTTCGTGTTCTCGACGTCGAGGACAGGTCCGGCCCCGGCCACGTCCCACCGACGCGCGAAAACCTCGTTGTATCTCGCTCCGACGCCACCGATGCTGCGCGTGCCGTCAGCGTCGGGGAAGATCGCTTCCGTGGTGAGCGTTCCCGCTTCCACTTCCAGATCGCCGGTGATCCGGTAGTTGCCCGTCAGCGTGAGATCGCCGAAGCGGCTTACCTTGCGGTTGAGCCCCTCGACGACGCTGCCGTACCACGGGGTCGCAGGGTTGTTGCCCTGCATCGCACGAAGCTGCTCACGCACCGCCGCAGTGAACGTCTGCAAGTCCTTCACGCCGAAGGAGGCGCGGTCAGCATTGCGGTCATTCGCGATACTGCCCCACACGCGGGGAACCAAGCCGTCCGATAGCGTGTTCGTGTACGACGCGAACTCGTCCCCCTCGAAGAAGAACTGGCGCTTTGTGACCACCGCCAACGTGGGGGACGCTGACACGGTGACTTCGCCTATTTTGAACCACTCTGGGCCAGGGGGGTTTGCCGGAAGCTCCACACGGACGCCCCACTCCGCTACACGGCGAGTCGCGATGCTCTGCGTGAACTCTTCGGCAGTGATGGGATTCCAGAAAATGCGGTTCTGGTACTCACCGTCCTGGAGTTCAAATCGAATCCAGATGTCGTAAACGCCATTCGCGTAGGCAGCAAGGTCAATGATCTTCGTCGATTGCCCCTCGAAAGCGAGCACGCCCGAAAGGACTTGCCCCTTTTCGCGCATGTTGAGTATCGCCACGCCGAGCGGGATCTGAAGCTGCTTCAGTGACGGATTCGTCGCGCCGAAGCCCGAGATGATCCACAACGACGAGCCCGCCGGATTCGTCATGAACTGCCGGAGAGGAGCACGCCCAAAGGCACTCAGCGATTCGTCGGTGGCGAACTCGTAGTCGGCGCGCTCAATCCGCTCGTTGTCCTGCACTCGCGTTGTGTTCGGCATTAGAGACTCACTTCCAGAATGACGCCAGCAACCGTCAAGTCGTCAACAAACGACACGAACGGGCCAAGCGGATTTGAGGGGAGATAAAACGGGTAGTAGGTGAACCCAGACAACGTCTCGACGTTCACGATCTCAAGCCCCGCCACTAGCTGCCCCGAGAGTACCTGGGCATAGACCACCTCGACGACCACGACGTATCCCACAGGCACGTCGAGCGGCGGGTTCGCACGCAGGGTGAGCAGCGGGTTCGCATTCTCTCCGGTGTCCGCCAGCTCCCAAGAGATACCAGCCTCGACGGAGAATCGCGGGTTGAGACGCCACGGGATCTCCGTCTCTGTGACAAAGCCCGGCGAGAGCAACACCTCACAGACGTTGCTGAAGGACTCGCTCGGGCCAGTGAGTGCCGTAAAGGTGAGCGGGTCGAGGATCGCACCGATCTCGTAGGAGCCAGGGTTCGGGACCTGTGTCGCCGCCGTAAGGTCGAGGCTCTTGCCGACGTCGTCGGGATACTTGAACGCCCTCGCGTCTCCTGCGATGCGCACACGCGTCGGATTCGCTGTCTCCAGAATGGCAAGCTGCCGGAGGGTACCCCCGAGGGTGACGTCATCTGGACTCGGGACGGTCAAGACGACCCAACTGCCGTTGTTCTTTTTCGTGGGGGCGCCGAAAGTGCGCATCGCTTTTCCGACGTCACCCGCGATGAGCGCCCCGCTGCCCGTGTCAAAAGCGGTGAGCGCTGTGGCTTCCCCCGCGACCCCCCGCGTGTTCCAGTAGTCCGTTGTGGTGCGCGCTTTGAAGCTCGCGTACTTCACGCGCACCTCTGCGCCTGTGAGGGTAGTGTCGTGACAGCCGAAGCGAATCTCGTTGAGTGCCGTCGCATTGAACGACGCGTACGCAAGCGTCTGCGCGACGATGTTGTCGACAAGGAGCTGCACCGAGTCGGCGCCGACCTTCTTGATCGCAACGGAAGCGTACAGGTCGGTGTCGAGCTGGATGCTCGCCGCGCCGGAGAGGAACGTGCCCGTCGTCGGGTCCAGAAAGCCGACGTCCACAGCGGTGCCGGCGGAGAAGATGAACCCGACCGCAAGATCGCGCGCACCATCTCGCAGGTGCATCGCGAACTGCCTCCCCGATGTCGCCACCGCCGACGGAATGTCAAACGGGCGAAGGAGCACCTCGAAGTAGCCTTCTTCACTCTCCGGGCGCAGGCGCGTGGTGCGCACGTAGACCGCAGTGTCCGCCGCCCCCGTGTCTAGCATGCGCAAGCACCCACCATCCGCAGCGGAGACGAGCGCCCCCGTCGACTCGTTCGTCCCCGAGAACGTCCAAACCACGTCGCCGACATCCCCCAGAAAGCGTGTTTCGATGACCGCCGTGGGCTTCATGGTCTGGAAGTTGTGCTGCGCGTCCTCGTCGGCCAGTCGTACCCCCTCCACCTGGGTCGCGCTGCTAAGCGTGGTGACCTCACGTGTGGCCGTGTTCAAGACGCGCTTCTCGCGCTTCGTGAGATACGTCTGCCCGGCGAACGAAGTCGCAAGGAAGAGCCCTCCCAGGATCTTGACGAAGACCGTGTTGCGCGAGGTCGGGAAGTTTTCCCATATCTGGAAGTTGTCCTCGCCGAAGAACGCCGTGAGCGCCGCTTCTAGCGTGAACATCGTCCCCTTCGGGGTGTACGCGAGCGCCCTAATCACCTTACGGAAGAGGTCGTCGTCTTCCAGACCGGGAGGGCGATCGACGCCGAGGTTGCGCCCCAGGGTGGAGAGGTCGGCCCCGTTCGCGGTGTTGACGAAGAAGCTCCTGATCGCAAGGTCGATCCCAGAAAACGACTTGCTGAAGTCGATGCAGGGTTGTGTCACGTCGAGCGCTACTTTCGCACCCACAATGGGGGTCGCGCCGTCGACGAACGAGATGCCCGTGAGCGTAGTCGCGGTCTTCCCGGTGTAGTTGTAGATCGTGCCGCTCGCTACGACTTTTCCAGATGCCGGCCAGCCGAATGTCGTTTCGACGGGAAACGTGACATCGCCCGCCGCAACATTCGCCGTGAGTCGCGTGAAACGGAAGCCGCCAAGTTCGTTGAGAACTTCGCCCACTGCTGACGTGAACGCTTCGAGAATCCCGACCACGGCACGCTCCTCAAGGGGTCAACAAATCCACCGAGTCCAGACTTCTTGGTCCCGTCTTGTACCACGGGGGAAAGACTCGGCGAAGGTCGAACACCCTCGACTTCCAGTTACGCGCCACCACCGTCAGAGCGCCGACCAGCTCATCATCATCCACGTCCTGCACCACACGGACGGTGTAGACGCCCCTGGGTACCGGCGGGGAAGCCACGATCATCGTGATGGGGTTGCGCGGGCGGGGGTCATAGCTTTGCCCTCCTTTCGAGGAGTAGCACTCGTACGTGTCAAGGCCCTGTACGAGTAACACCTTCGCCGGCGCGTCCTTGAACAGCCCCGTCAGAGTCAGCAGGTAGCCGCCGTCATCTTCTAGGATCGGAGGCACCACCGAGGTCAACGTGACGCCTGCGAGCGAGTATTCACCGACAAAGACATCTGTCATGGCTCACCCCAGGATCTTGATTTGTTTCGCCGTCAATGGTGCATTCCAGATGCGGAGCCTATCGAGAAGGCCCGTGTAGAACGCAGCAATCGTCGGAGATGTCCCCAGCTTGAACAGCGCGGAGGACGTGTCTCCCGCAACGATGGGGGCGGTGCCCATCAGGAGCCCGTCCCGGTACCCCAGCATGAGCCGGCGGCCTGCATCGAAGACGCAATCGAAGCGGTGCCAAGTGTTCACCGACCCGCCGAGGGGGATGACCCCCGAGGAGTTGGCAAGGCCGTTTTCAATCTGGAAAACGAAGCCGGAGGTATTCACGAGAAGACCAAACGCGCGGGCGTTCACCGCTGTTCTGGAATCCATGACCGGACGCTCGGAGCCCGGAAAAGAAGAGACCCTCGCATAGACTGACACGGAGTAGCCGACCGCCGTATTGAACGTGACGCCCGCGAGCTGCACCTCGTCGTCGACGCCGTCAAAGCTCAACGCGTCTCCGGTAAAGCCCGGCACTACCGTGGCGCCGCTGATCGTCCCGTCTTGCGCATTGTTAGCGTCAATAAGGGTGGCACCCGAAATGTCGGCGGCGTCCATCGAGTAGCTGTGTGTGGTGACTGGGAGCTTGACCTCATCCGTCTCGGCCCATGAGACGACAGCTTTCGTGGTGTCCCGCAAGGTGATGTCCAGCTCCACCAACGGGCCGGTGGACCCTCCATCCGTGAGGACCGGGCTGCCCCAGACGACGCCGTCCTTTGACGTCCGCGCGTACTGCTTGTTCTGGAAAGTGTACCCGATGACAAGGCGTGTGGTGCGGAAGACCGCGAAAGCTGCCGATTCGCCCGGCCACAGATCCACCTCGGACTCAGCCCTTTTATCGACGAGGTGGTACTTGACGAGGCGAAGCATCCCAATAGCAAGGACACCGTAGACGACGTGGAGTACGTCCCCCAGCACCACGGTGGATATTTGAGACTTCGCGCCGAGCTGAGTCGGGATTAGCTCGACCACGCCCCCAAGGTCGGTGGAGCGGTGAACGTAGACCCCGACATCAACGCCACCCCGGAGAACCGTGGTGAGGATGGTGTCGTTCCACGTCGAGAGAGACGCCTCCCGAATAGAGCCGAACACCGCTACGGTAGGGGTCAACGTCGGCAACGAGTCCTCACAAAGCAGCGCGTGTGATCAGGATGCGCCCGAAGCGAACTTCGCGCGCGAGAGCCGCGTCGGCCGGGTGGTACTGGATGTACCCCATCGAGCCGTCAGTTGCGATCACACCCGGCCCCGTCGGGAAGGGTGATCCAATCGTCGCAGGGCGGCGTACCTCCCAGTCCGCATTCGCGAGGTTGTCGGGGATAATCCGGGAGGTCAGCACGATCTGCGTTGGGGAGACCGTCTTGATGCGACCAGAGGAGCGAGCGCCTGGAGATTGCCAAGGCCCGGACCTTTCCGCGCCCACGCGATAAAACTCGTCCGGGGGGGCTCCCGGCTCGTGCCACGCAAGGAAGTCCGTCAGGTCGGAGATCACCCCCGTATCGAATGTGCCTGAGTTGATGGTCACCGTATCCGTGAAACCGTCGCCGTCCCCATCATCGACGGTGTTGACGCCCGTTTTCCCGGCAATACCCGTACGGTCTTGTATCCAGTCCGCATCCTCGACGCGGTATCCCGCGAGGTCCGGGTCGAGCGCCATCGAGAAGCGATTGTTGTCGTCAAAGCCCACGGGCTGCCCCGCAGCGTCGCTTGCCCAAATCCCAGCAAAGATGGTGAAGCCCGTCTGGCTTCCATTATCCGTGATGAGGTAGATCTTCCAGTAACGACGCGTGCGCTGCGGAACGGTGAGGCCCGCCGCCTCCAAGTCAAACGTGATGAGCCACCTGGCGTTGGCGAAGGCGGTATCTCCGCCGTTGACCCCTGCGGACCCGCCATACGGAACGTGCAGGACGGAGACGTAGCGGTAGCTCGGGTCGGGCGGACTACCAGGCCCATTCCCCTTGTACCGCACTGCCGTCTCCTCCGCCCACACCACATTGTCGTCAGAGCTGTAAAGCCGAATCCGGTACCGATCCACGCCTCGCAGATGGGACATCCTTAGATAATCGGACGTAAGGAAGTTGAAGTGGACCTTCGAGATGAGAGGGACGACGCCAGCGTCCGCGTTGAGGTCGATGCCTACCGCCATCACGGTAGAGGCGAAGTTTGAGGTCGTCTCCGGTACGTCCCCGGCGAGCTGGTAGAGGGAGACGAGATTTGGCAGCCACCCCGCGCTACTTCCCGCAAGCAGTAGCTCGGGAATGTGTGATGCTCCGGCAAAAAGCGGACGATCAAGCGCGTCGCCGCCGCCGTTCTGGAATGCAACGCGGAGCTTTGGAGGCTGCGTGGCGATCTTGAGTGCCTCGCCCCATTTGAAGTCACTAGGAGCCATCGTCACCGACGCAGACCAGTCCACCGCGTCCACGTTCGTGCGGTACGTCCCAAAGGCGCCCCAGCACGTAAATCGCTCGTCCGCCACGAACTCATCCACCGGAGCCGCTGGCCCGGACTGGATGAAGCGCACCTTGACGTTGTCGCGGAGCTTCTCGAAGGTCGTGTGCAGCTTGCGCGCACCTCCGTTTGTGGTGCCGTAGCGAGCGTCAAACTGCGCAGCGCTACCGTTGAAGCGACGCCACACCGACGCTACGTCGTCGTAACGGTACAGGCTCCTCCCCGCAGGTCCCCAGCGACCATTAGTGCCAGAGCCCAAATAGGGAGGTGAGTAAAGCAATCCCGCACCACCGTCGTCGTGGCGCACATGGATCGGCCCGGTGTTGGAGCCGACTGTCGCGGAGACGTTGGTGCTGACGCGAACGTATTCGAGGACGCCGGTGTCCCACTGCGCGAGGACAGGCTTGCCTCGGACGTCGTTCCAGATGATGACGCCGCCGCCAGGGACCGAGAAGCCGCGCTGGAAGCTGTAGTCGAGATAGTCGTTTTCGGTAGCTGCGCCCATCGTGTACCAATCGAGCGCGACTGCTCCTCCGACCGTGAAGTTGTTGAGCGGGATGCGCCAAAGGCCACGT
>Ga0114946_10001539_pt1 | contig 15902 bp, 19 predicted proteins | sample WalLakDeSediment_FD_88676 | JGI IMG/M metagenome (GOLD analysis project Ga0114946, IMG submission 88676) | Lake sediment microbial communities from Walker lake, Nevada to study Microbial Dark Matter (Phase II) - Walker Lake 11/02/13 Deep Sediment | ecosystem: Environmental > Aquatic >... | reverse complement strand
TGGCACACCTGCCCCCCCCCGGGTCGCACGGCTGCGCAGGTGGTCCCGGAGTTCGGCCAGGTCATCGAACGCCTGGACCTCGTCCTGCGTCATGGACTGCATGGCGAGCATCAGCTCCGGAATCATGAGCCCCAGGCTCAGCGCGGAGGTGGCCTCGCTCTCGGTCACCTGAAAGCTGAGCCGACGGGTGGTGGGGGCCTCCCTGAAGGCTGCAGAGGTCCGGGTCACGAACCCGAGGGCCGCCTCCCGCGTGGCGGGGACCGGCGGTCCGTACTCCTCGGCCAGGGCGGCCACCTCCACCCCGGACGAGCAGGTGGTCACGGAAAGAAGCATCACCAGGACCCCGATGGCGAAGGGGGTCATCCGCCAGGGGCGCCAGCGCCTCCGCCGGCCGCGTCGCCGCGCCCCCCACCGGATCGGGGCTGGGCCTTCTGGAGGCTCGTTCATGCGCGCGACTCAGCCGAGAGGGACGAAGCGGGCCCTGCCCCGGGAAACCTTTGGCCGAAGCTATCCGGTCCAGGTTCCCCCCGGCAAGCTCGAATCCGCGGGCTCGCGCGGCCCAGAGGCGGATCTGCCCCTCCGGTGATAGGTTGGGGCAGTCAGCCTCCCCGTCCGGGGATGCCACGGGTTTCCCCCCTGTTCGGGAAGGTCCCATGCTCACCTGGCTCCTCGTCGCGGCTGCCCTGGTCCTGGTCGGCGTCGTGGTCTACGACCTGACGCAGACTCGCCACGCCATCCTCCGGAACTTCCCCGTGATCGGGCACTTCCGGTACCTGCTCGAATCGGTGGGGCCGGAGCTCCGCCAGTACATCGTCACCGGAAACGACGAGGAGCTCCCCTTCTCGCGGGACCAGCGGAGCTGGATCTACGCTTCCGCCAAGGGGCAGAACAACTACATCGGGTTCGGGACCGACAACGATGTGGAGGGCCGGCCCAACTACCTCATCATCAAGCACGAGACGCTTGGGCGGGCGGGCCTCTCCCACCACGACAACGCCAACCCCTGGCATCCCCTTCCCTCGGCCAAGATCCTGGGAGGTCCCCGCGGGCGGAAGCACGCGTTCCGACCCGCCTCCGTGGTGAATATCAGTGCCATGAGCTTCGGGTCGCTCTCGGGTGCCGCCGTCCAGGCGCTGAACCGGGGGGCCGCACTCTGCGGATGCCTCCACAACACCGGGGAGGGCGGCATTTCCTCCCATCACCTCCACGGGGGCGACCTGACCTGGCAGCTGGGCACCGGGTACTTCGGGTGCCGAACGGCGGATGGTGGTTTCGACCGGGACGCGTTTCTGCGAAAGCTGGAGGCTCACCCGATCCGCGCCGTGGAAATCAAGCTGAGCCAGGGAGCCAAGCCGGGGCTGGGCGGCGTTCTGCCGGGAAAGAAGGTGACGCCCGAGATCGCGGCGATCCGTGGCGTCCCCGAGGGCGAGACGGTGATCAGTCCGGCCGCGCACCGCGCCTTCCGGAACGTGGATGAACTGCTGGACTTCGTCGAGGATCTGGCCGATGCCGGGGGCCGCCCGGTGGGGATCAAGTCCGCCATCGGAGACCTGGGCTTCTGGAAAGAGCTGGCCGACCGCATGGCCCGGGAGGAGCGGGGCGTGGACTTCATCACGATTGACGGAGGCGAGGGAGGAACGGGGGCCGCGCCCCTGGCCTTTGCCGACCATGTCTCGCTTCCCTTCAAGGTCGGGTTCAGCCGGGTCTACCGGGTCTTCGCGGAACGGGGCGTTCACCAGCGCATCACCTGGATCGGTTCGGGAAAGCTGGGCTTTCCGGAGACGGCGCTCCTCTCCTTCTGCCTGGGCGCGGACATGGTCAACGTGGCCCGGGAGGCCATGATGTCCATCGGGTGCATCCAGGCCCAGCGGTGCCACACCGACCACTGTCCTACCGGGGTCGCCACGCAGAACCGCTGGCTCGAGCGCGGGCTGGATCCCACCGACAAGTCGGTGCGTCTGGCACAGTACGTGGCCAACGTCCGGAAGGAGCTTCTCCGGCTGAGCCATTCCTGCGGAAGGGAGCACCCCGGGCTGCTGGACAGCGATCAGATGGAGATGCTGGACGCCTCGTTTGGAAGTCGCTCGCTCCGGGAGGTCTTTGGCTACGAGCCGGGATGGGAGTCCCTTGCCCCGGACGACGTGGCCGCCATCCGCGCGCTCATGGCCGGAGGGATCACGGGGTCGGGCGCGGTGGGGTCGGGTGCGGTGACGGCCCGGGCCTGACGGGCTCTCCGTTCACCTCGAGAAGCCGATCGAGGCGAATCTCGACCCCCTCGTCCGTTCGGAGAAACTCGGCACCATCGCGCGTGAAGAAGTCCACGATCCGCCCCTGCTCCTCCCGTCGGCATCCGGCATTGTCCTCGATCACGAGATGCACCCGCACTCCGCGCGTGGCGGCGGCCTCGAGCACGTCGTGGACGTGGCAGTCGAGCGGGACATGGCGATCCGGGGAGGATGCCGATTCGTTCATGGTGCATCTCGTCCTTGAGGGCAATCGGGGGAGAGCGGGTTGGTGGAAGCGTGGATGCGCGTGGCCGCGCTCACAGGAACAATGCACCGGGTCGCCTCCGTGGTTCCCGCCCCTCGCTTCAAGGGTCTTCCGGGAACCCGTCCGAGCGGCGGCGCGTTCCTACAGAGGCGAGGGCTCCCCAGCGGGCTCCCCGGCCAGCATCGGGTCCCTGCGTCAGGTGCCTGCATCAGGCGCCCGGATCCGGCGCGGCGCCCGGATCCGGCGCGGCATCGGGTTCCGGGCCCGGGCTTCCCCCTTTCGGTCAACGTGTGAGGCGATGTCGAACGAACAGATCTCCACGGCATCCTTCACCCAGGAGGCCATCCCCGAGCTGGATGCGGTGTACCGGTACGCCCTGCGCCTGAGTGGCGCTCCCGACGAAGCCGAGGACCTGACCCAGGAGACCTTTCTCCGGGCGTTCCGGAGCTGGGATTCCTACACCCCGGGCACACGCATCCGGGGCTGGCTCTTCACGATCTGCCGAAACCTCTTCTTTCGGGCCCGCGAGCGAGCGGGGCGCCGAGAGGAGATCATGGCCGAGGCGACGGAGGAGGATCCGAGACAGGTCTCCCGTGAGGCGGTGGTCTTCATGGCGTCGCGCGATCGCGACCCCGAGGGGGCGTTCTGGGACCAGGTAATCGATGACGAAATTCTTCGTGCGGTGGATGGCCTGCCGCCGGAGTTCCGGGAGGCCGTGGTGCTCTCCGACCTGGAGGGCCTTCCCTACGGCGAAATCGGGCAGATCCTCGGGGTGCCCGTGGGAACGGTGAAAAGCCGGGTCTTCCGGGGGCGCCGCCTGCTCCAGAAGCAACTCTATGACTACGCGGTCGAGGCCGGCATTGTCTCCGCCGATTCGACCGGGACGCGACGCCGTGCGCGGGGAGGGGAACGATGAACTGGATGAACGAACTGCGCCGGATCCTCGGACGGGCCCGGAAGGAACCGGCAATGGCGCCGCCTCCGGGCCATGTGACCTGTGAGGAGGCGGCAGAGCGGGTCTTCGAATGGCTCGATGGAGAGCTGGAGGAGGAGATGGCCGCACGGGTGGGGACGCACCTGGAAACCTGCGCCCACTGCTATCCCATGCTTCGCTTCGAACAGGGGTTCCGGGAAGCGGTGACCCGGGCAGCCAGCGGGATCGGGGGAGCCCCCAGCGACCTCGAGTCCCGGATTCTCAAGGCCCTGGATGCGGAGGGAGGGGGCGGATCTACGGGCTCCACCTGAAGAAGTATCCCGCCGTGAGGGCGGCTCCCCCCGGGAGGTTTCGTCCGGACAGGGGGGCACGGACCCCGAGGCTGGCCCGCCCCGGCCCCACCGGGTAATCCGCCTTCATGAAGAGCTGGACGATTTCCCGCCGGGCCGTCGCGATGGTCAGGTTCTGGACGATCCACGGCTCCCCCGAGAGCCCTTCCAGCGCCCCCTGCCATCCGATCTCGCCGGCGTTTCCGCCGACACTCCACCACCAGAAGCGCTCATTCCCGGGACGGATGCCGGCCCCCGCATTTTCGAGGCGCCACCGGTGTCCGATCCATCCCGAGGTCCAGAGCGGCCGTGGATGGAAGGAGCGGCCCAGCTCCAGAAGGATCTCGAAGTCCCCCTGCCCTTCGCCCAGGGGCACCACCTCCGCATCCAGTTCAAAGGTTCCGCTGTCGATCTTGACGCCTCCCCGGATGGCTACGGGCCATGGCGCGAGCCCGAACAGCTCCGGTCCCACGCGCAGCCATGCCCTGGGATCCCCGAAGCCGGAACTCCGTCGCTCTCCTCCCGCATCGTCGAACCGAAGATGATGGAGCGGCACCTGGATCCAGGTGTCGAGCCCTCGGAAAAGTCCGACGTTGGCCGTGAGAAACACGGAACGGGTCAGCGCTCGCCCGTCGGCGAAGATGCGTCGCCGGGACGCCGTGGTATCAAACTCCCGACGGGTGTCATGGTGGATCAGGGTCAGGTCGACCCATCCCTCGCCGGGGCTCGAGACCCACTGACCCCCGGCCGGGGAGGCCACGAGGAGCATTCCGGCGAGCAGGATGCAGCCGGCGAACCGGGAGCACGGGACCCCTGCGCCGGTGGACCGGCGCCTCTGCCGCGGGCGGGTCGACGCAAGGTCCTCCCTCACGGCTGCCAGAGCTCTGCTTCGGGATGAAACGCGGTCCAGGCGAACCAGAAGGCCACGTACGCCTCCGGAACCGGAGCCAGACGTCGGCCGGCGTGAACGCCATCCACAGCCAGACCGTCGAGCCGCCACTCGGTTCCGGTCTGAAGATCGAGGATGCGACCCGCCTGGGTGCGGAACCCCAGCGGTTCGCCATCCAGCTCGGGGCGAAAGGCCATGGCGCCTTCCGCATTTCCATCCCAGAAGACCACAACCTCGCCTCCTCGTGCCTGGCCCGACGCCACGGCCACGGACCCGTCCGCCGCGTCCCGGAGAGCCTCGAAGGGGAAAAGAAGTCCCCCGGAGCCGTCATCTTCGGGGATCCCCAGCGTGCGTTCCTTGGCGAAGCGCCGGAGATCGATTCCGGGCTGGGGAAAGAGGAGTCCCGAGGTCTGCTCGTAGTTTCCGTAGGGATACTGGCGGTAGTTGCGACCCATCCCGATGGCGCTCCCGACCACTCGCGTGTCAGGGTGCAGTCCCAGCCATCCTGCCCACGTGGTCTCGATGGCCGCGTGCATGGCAAGGCGGGTGCCGTCCGCTGGCCCGCATCGGGCTTCCCTCATCATCTGCATCCAGAGGGAGGCCGGGTCGCTCCGGTCAAAGAGAACGAGGTTGTTCTGGAAGAGCACCCCGGAGACCCCGAAGTCCGCCCCGCCGGCCGCACCTCGATCAAAGACCAGGCTGGAACCGGTGAGGGGACAGTAGGTCACCGCCAGGTTGACGCCCCCCGGGAAGTCCAGGTTCACGATCTCGTGCCACCACCCGATGTTGTGGGGAATGGCCCAGGCCTGCCCACCGATCTCAAGCCCGATGATCCGATCGCCGGCGAGGAGATAGGACGCCGCAGGGTCTTCCGGTTGCACGAAGGTCGGGTTCAGGAGCGCCGGGATGCCATCGGGTGGAGGACCGCCGGCGAAAAGATCGCTGACCGGAATGGAGCATTGCAGGTTGGCGAAGAGGTCCGTTCCCCCAAGAGGTCCCGAGGCGTCGGTGCAGGCCGCGATCAGGAAGAGGGCTGCAGGCAGGAGAGGGGCCAGAGGCCAGATCGTTCGAACGGAGCGCGCGGGCGAGTACGCCAAGGGCGCCGAGGGCGCGTCTTCCATGGACGCGTGGGGCGTGGGCAGGGTTTCGCGTGCATGCATGGGTCGAGCCTCCGGGGATCGCGGGTTCCGGGCTAGCGGGTTCGGGGATGCGTCCCGCCCACCCTGCCCTTCCCCGGAGAAATCGTCCACTGGCCCGAATGGTTCCCGGAACGGTCCTTCTCCCCCGGCTTGCGGTTCCAGCCCCTGGGGCCGTGGGAACCGGATCACCCCCCTCGGGCGTTCTTCCCTGGGGGGTCAGGGGTCAGACCGGGGGTCAGACCGGGGGTCAGACCGGGGTCAGGCCGGGGTCAGGCCGGGATCAGCCCGGGGTTGCTCGCCGCCGATCAAGGGCCAGGGTCTCCTGGTCCCGGAATGCGATGAGAACAAGGCAGCCGGCGACGACGATGACCGAGGGGAAGAACAGGACATTGGTCCCCCCCAGAACCCATCCCCAGGGATCCACAACGGAGCGCCAGACGCCCAGCATGGATCCCAGGTTGACCAGCAGCATCAGGGGGTCCACCATCCGACGGAAGAGTCCCACCATGGCCAGAAGCGCCAGGCCGACCTGGAGGATCCCCAGCACGGGCATGAGGGCGCCCTGGCTCAGGAGACCCCGATAGAAGGTGTCCGACACCCGGATGGCATGCGCCGGGTCCACGATCTTGTCGATTCCCCAGAGCAGGACGAGGAGAGCAATGGTGATGCGAAGCGCGAGCAGGGACCAGGGTTTCATGGGGGTCTCCGGTCAGGACGGCGGTGGCCGTGGAGGGGATCGATGAGCTGGATCCGCGAAATCCACGAGGAGGATGCGGAGGGGCGACTGGCCGAAAGCTACGAGGCCATTGCCCGGAGCCGCGGGAAGGTGTCGAACATCATGCGCGTCCAGAGCCTGGCTCCGGGAGCCATGAAGGCCCACATGGACCTGTACCTGGAACTTCTCTTTGCCCGGGGGGGGCTGAGCCGGGCGGAGCGGGAGCTTGTGGCCGTGGTGGTCTCGGTGGAAAACCAGTGCGCCTACTGCACCCTCCACCACGAGGCGGCGCTGGCCGCCTGGTGGAAAGACGGCGACCGGGTCCGCCGGCTGAGGGGGAAGCTGGCGGAGGCCGAGCTCTCGGCACGAGAGCTTGCCATCGCAAGGTACGCCCAGACCCTCACGCGCGCGCCCTCCGAGCCGGGCGAGGCCGGCATCTCGGCCCTGCGTGAAGCGGGCCTCGATGACGAAGAGATCCTGCAGGTCAACATGATCACCTCCTACTTCAACTTCGTGAACCGGATCGCCGAAGGGCTGGGTGTGGAGGCGCCGCCGGAGGAGGTGGAGGGGTACCACTACTGACGGCGGCTCCTGGGGCCGGCTCGAAGGGCTCCCGGCGCTCATGGGGCGCGCGGGCCTGCGACATCGAGCAGCGAGGCCACGGAAAGGTCGCCCACGAGGGCCTCCTCCATCCCAACGGAGGCCCAGGTCACCACGGAAGGATAGGTGCCCCCGCCCGACGTTCCCACGTTCGGCCCCCCAGCCCCGGGACCCTCGAAGGGAGAGGGGTCCGGGGCCGCGCCCATCCCCAGCGCGGCGGGCGCGCGCGGCTCCGCGCCAGGTCGAGGGATCAGGTAGTGGTAGAGCACCCGCCCTCCCTTCTTGTAGACCACCACGGCGCCCCGAACGCCATCCACGATGCAGATCTCGGCTCCCTGCAGATCAAGGTCCTCGGGTGGAAGGTTCAACCCCATGTACCCCGGGATCCCAAGCTCCCGCGTCAGGAAGCGGGCCACTTCTCCGGGGTCGGACGTCTGGATGTGCTCCGCCTGAACGGCGCGTCGAAGGAAGTCCTCCACGAACGCGGAGGCCTGGGCGGAACCTGGGGCGGACCTCATCCCTTCGAGGCGTGCCGTCGGAGGAGCGGGGTCCATGAGTCCGCCCGGAAAGAGCCCGAACCCGAATCCGAGGACCGTGATCACTACCATGGCGGCGAGGCCCCCAAGGGCCGGGGCGAGCCCGGGTCGCCGTGCTCCGGCACGGCCGGAGCCGTCAGGCCATCCCGCCCTCACCCGGGCCACCGCATCGAACACGCGCTCCCGGACCTCGGCGGGGGCCTGAGCCTGACCAAGGGCCCTGAGCCGCTTCTGCAGTGCTCGATCCAGGGCGAGGGCATCCTGGCAGTCGTCACATCGCTCCACATGTCGTCGAGCTTCCAGCACCTGGTGCGTGGCCAGCCGAAGAGCCTCCTCGGGGCTCAGCGCGGCCCTGGCGTCAAGGCAGTCCATGGCCGCTCCCGGTGCCCGATTCCCGACCCCTGCGGCTCTCCTTCGGCATGAGGTCAAGCGATCCAAGTGACATGTGCATTGCATGTTGCCCGTCGCGGACAAGCCGGGCCACCTCCCGTGGCGTGCATGCCAGGATCCCACCGATCCCGGCGTAATCCCGGCGTTCGAGGACGGCATACCAGAAGGCGATTCGGGCAGGAGCTTCGAGGTCGAGGGCGGCCTGCATCAGGACCTCCAGGTCCGGCTCCTCACCGGCGGTGTCCGCCCCGGATGCTCGCCGAAGATGGCTGAATCGCCAGAGCCGACCCAACCGCTCACGTCCACCTTCAGGGCGACGGTGTGCCTCCTTCACGATGATGCGGGCCAGGTGGCGCTCGACCCCTTCAAGGGCCGGCGTCGATCCCCCGCTGGACCGCCACGAGAGGAAGGCCGAGAGGACCGCCGAGGTGAGAACCCGTTCGGCCCGTTCCCCGTTACCTCCACAGAAGAACAGGGCCGCCCGGTAGAGGGCATCCAGTTCTCGTCCGACGGTCTCCTCGAAGGTGCCAGCCATGCGTCGTCTCCGTCGTGAAGGGCCCGGTTTCAGATCGTGAAGATCCATGAAGGCAGCAGGTTGACCGCCCTGGCCTCCAGCCACTTGTCGGCCCCAAGGAGGACCGCGAGGCCAAGGGCGAGGAGGCTCCCGCCCAGGACCTTCTTTCCTGCGCCGCCCATGGCGGGCCCGCCCCGCCAACGCCGAAGCGCGGCGTCGGAGGCCAGCCCGGCCACGAGGAGCACCCCGGCCGTACCCACCCCGTAGGCCAGCATGACGACAAAGGCCACCGGAAGGCTCTGCCCCATGGAGGCCAGGGCAATGGCCGCCCCCAGGGTAGGCCCCACGCAGGGAAGCCAGACCACCCCCAGGAGGGCACCCATTCCGAACTGACCGGCCGGAGAGACGCTGGCCGGATCCCTCGAGGCCCATGCACCCACGCCCAGCCTCCCGACGCTTGCCGAGAGAACCCGTGCCGCTCCGTCGCCCAGCGCCGGGACCAGGAGGAGGAGCGCAGCCCCCACCAGCAGGACGGCGGCCAGGTACCGGAAGAGCTCCGGATCCAGTCCCGAACGCACAAGCACGAAGGTGAGGGCCGTCCCGGCCACGGCGAAGGAGAGACTGAGACCGAGGGCGAGCCAGATCGGCCCGCTCCGACCACTTGTCGACGCCGCCGACGTCACCACCGGGACCAGCGGCCATACGCAGGGAGAGAGCACCCCCACGATCCCCGCCATGAAGGCCAGGGGTACGGCGGCCAGTTCCAGGGTCACCGGAGCAGCGCCGCGCGGAGGCCCTGCACCTGCCCCCGGGTGCCCGGCTCTCCCAGGGCCTCGCGGAGGCGAGAGAAGATGGCATCACGACGGGTCTCGGCCACCGAGAACCAGAGCCGCTCCTCGCCGCGGTAGAGGATCAGGGTGGACTGCCGCGGGGCCGCGAAGCGAGTCACCACCGGCTTCTGCGTGTCGAAGTTCACCTGCAGAATGTGCAGCTCCGCATCCGGGTGATCCTCCTGGAAGGCCCGGAGCACCCGCTGCTGCTCGGCGCAGGTGGGGCACCATTCGGCCCAGATATCCACGAGGATCACGGCCCCCTGGGCCTGGAGTTCAGCGAACCGGGCGTCGGTGAAGTCTTCCTTCTCCTGGGCAAGGAGGCCGTGGGGCACGAGGGCCGACGCGGCGAGGAGGGTGAGCGCCAGCGGGAGGAGAAGAGAGCGGTTCATGAGGGGTTCGTCCTGAAGAGGAAAGGGGATTCGGAGAGGGCGGGATCCGGGTGCCAGAACCCTCGCGGTGACTCCCCCAGTAAGGGCGCGAGGGCCCGGCGGATCCCGGAATTCCCAGTGGCAGGCCCGTGGGTGGCCGGATGCCGGACCGGCGGTGGCCGGATGCCGGACCGGCGGTGGCCAGGTGGCCGGTTGTGGCCAGGTGGCCGGCCTACATCTGGTTCGCTTCCACCGCTATCTCGATGTCCACGTTGCCGCCCACGACCAGGGTGGCGGCCCAGCTGCCCACGCCCACGCCGAAGTCCTGGCGGCGGATCCGGGTGTCCGCAGCGAAGCCGGCGACGCGGGTGATCCCTCCGAGCATGGGGCGCATCTCCTCTCCGATCTCCTGGACACCCAGCACGCGGATCGGAAGGTCGATGGTCTGCGACACGCCCTTGATGGTGAGCGGACCCGTGGCCACGAGCTGGTCGGCGCTCACCTGGCGAACCGAGGTGCTCCGGAAGGTGATGTGCGGATGGGCCCCCGCCTCGAAGAAGTCCTCGGAGCGAAGGTGCTGATCCCGGTCGGCGTTTCCGGTGCTCACGCTGGCCACCGCGATCCGGACGTTGACCGAGCTGTTGGTCGGGTTCGCGGCATCGTACTGAAGGTCGATGTCGAAGTCCGAAAACGTGCCGGAAACAGGGGTGAAGAAGTGGTTCACCTTGAAGTTGATCTCGGTGTGGGCCTTGTCGACGTTCCAGGCCTCGGCGGTCATGGCGGGCGTGGCCGCCAGGGTCGCGGCGGCGAGAAGCACGGGGGCGATGCGGGGCAGCGTAACCATGGGTCGGCTCCTTGGATGGGTTCGTTCGGGAGATGCGGGAGGGAGGGACCGGGCTTCAGGCTCGGGCTTCCCTCCCCTCGTTCACTTCAGGGAAGACGCGTCACCGGCAGACGGTTCCCGGGGGTTCCACGACGCGGTGGTCGGGGTGGCCCCCGGCGCCAGGAGCGTCACATCGGTTCGGTCCAGGACAAGCTTCAACGTCACCAGGAGGAGGGCGGCCGAGAGGGGGATCAGAACCTGGAACACCGACATCATCAGCGACGAGAACTGGAGCCCGAGGAGGAGCACCAGGACGGGAGCACAGCAGGCGCTCCCGGCCAGGAGTGCCGGAAGGGAGGCGAAGATCCCGGCGGACCGGTTGAACCGGCAGGCCGCGGGCTGCCGGAAGGCGATCCAGGTCACCACCAGGTTGAGGGCGGCAAGACCGGCCAGGACGCCCCCGATGAGCAGGTTCAGGGGCGAGACGAGCAGGGTCCAGCCAGGGACCGTGAACTGCGCCACCGGTTCGAAGGTCACCGCCCCGGTGCGCTCGAACATCCGGGACCAGGGCACGCGCAGGAACCCGAACCCGTCCCCCCCCGGGGTCAGGTCTCTGAGCGCCACGAGAAAGAGCATCAGGTAGCCGACCCCCAGGAAGAGGGCGAGCGTCCGGCAGGTGGGAATCCGCAAGATGACCGCGGCCCGCTCATGGGCCCGGAGGGGCCGGCTCATCCCCCGGCCCGCCGGGTGGGCTGCACGCCGGAAAGTCCTGAGTTCCCGCGGTTTCCGGGTATGCGTCCCGAGAGCGATCTCCGGTCCTGGGGCGTCCGACTCTCGGGGTAGAAGGCATGCCAGGCGAAGTGAAAGGCCTCCACCGCCACGAGGCGCTCCAGGGAAAGCTCGTGGGCCTCGAGGCGGCGCCCCTCGAACATGAAGCCCCCATCGTCCTCGGGGGTGACGGCGGGAGCCCCCTGATCCCCGGGGACCCGGTAGATCACCCCGGTGTCGAGCCTCGCATCGTAGAGGGCCAGGAACCCCTCCACCTGCAGAACCCGGTGCCGGGCCAGCGCCTCCATCGGAAAGTATGCCGCCGCTTCTGCCGTCCGAGCCCCGATGACCATGGCCTTGGGATGCAGACGCGAGGAGCTGTGGAGGAGGGGAAAGAGGGTGCCGGGCTGCGCGTAGTACCCGCCCGGTGGGACGTACGACCCGTAGGGGTCGTTCCGGTAGTTGCGCAGGTGACCGGTCCGCTCCGACAGGACCAGGGTCTCGGGATGGGCGGCCTGCCATCGCTCCCAGGTGGTCCAGACCGCCTGGAGTTCGTCCAGCGTGGCCCCTCGGTGCGCCCCGGTCAGCCCGGTGGCGGCGATCTGCGAGAAGAAGCTTCCCGAGTCGCGATCAAAGAGCACGAGGTTGCTGTTCAGGAGCTGCCCCGAGACCCCCAGGGTGGAGGAGCCCCGCTGGAAGGCCTGGGCCGTGGCCGTGAGGGGGCAGTAGGTGACAGCCACGTTCAGCCCTCCCACCCGGTCGTTCACGATCTCGTGGTAGACCATGATGCGCTGGGGGTAGGCCCGAGCCTCGCCATTCCAGACAAAGCCGATGACCGGCTCCAGGGGATCCAGGCGGGCACCGGCCGCCTGGACGAAGCGGGGTTCGTCGATGGAGGGAATACCGTCGGGAGGGGGGCCACCCGACCGCATGGAGCGCTCGTAGCGGTCAATGCCGTCGCCCAGCACGTAGGGCGTGGAGGCCAGGGGCAGCTGAGCCGCCGTGAGCCCGCTGGACGGGGACAACGCCAGCCCTGCGAGGGCGAGGATCACCCCGGCGCGCGGGAGGACGATGGATACGCTGGGCATGATGATGTCTCCGGTCCTGGTGTGAGCGAGGCAAGGAGGCGCGCGGGAATTCAGTCGTCGCCTCTGCCAGGGGGAACGCGTGATGCCCATCGAGGGGTTCCCCCGCCCTGGCGGCCAGCGGGCACCCAGCGGCTGCGAGGGGGCCGCACGCCGCCACCATGGCGCAAAGCCATGGCCCCGGGCATCTTGTCGGGGTCCGGGGGAGGACCCTGTCCCTGCGCCGCACCGGCATTCGCTCCCCATCCCACTTCCGACGTCGCCCACCCATGCGCTCCCCTCCCCCCGACACCGGCATCAGCCGCGAGCTCTCGGCCTGGGCGACGTATGAGTTCGCGAGCAACGCCTTCAACACCCTGGTGGTCACCTTCATCTTCAGCCGGTACTTCCAGCTGGTGGTGGTGGGCGACGAGGCCCAGGGGCTCCTCCTCTGGACCCGCGCCGTGAACCTCTCGGCCATCGTGGTGGCGCTGGCCATGCCGGTGCTGGGCGCCGCCGCCGACTTCTCGGGGCGGAAGATGACCTTCCTGGCCTGGTCCACCGTCGGGACGGTGCTCCTCACCGCGTCCCTCTTCTTCGTGGGGCCGGGGATGGTTCTCGAGGGCTTCCTGATCTTCGTGGCGGCGAACGTTCTCTTCGAGGCGGCAGCCGTCTTCTACAACGGGTTCCTCCCCGAACTGTCGAGCCCCCGGCGCATGGGCCGCATCTCGGGAATCGGGTGGGCCATGGGGTACGTGGGGGGGCTCCTCTGCCTCTTCCTGGCCCTCTGGATCATGGGGCAGGTAACGGACGAGGGGTCCCTCAACGTGCGCTCCACCATGATCCTGGCTGCGGCGTGGTACGCGCTCTTCGCCGTCCCCATGTTCGTGGTGGTCCGGGAGCGCCAGCGCCGCCGTACCGTGCGGCCGGCGATCTGGCTGGTGGCCGGTGTGCGCCGGGTCAGGAAGACGCTGGGAGAACTCCGGATCTACCGGCAGGTGGCGCGCCTCCTCCTGGCCCGCCTCGTCTACAACGACGGCCTGGTGGTGATCTTCAGCTTCGCCGCCATCTACCTGGGCACGGTCTTCGGGCTCTCGTTCGAGGAAATCATCGTCTTTGCCATCGCCCTGAACGTGGCCGCCGGGATCGGGGCGGTGGCCTTCGGCTTCGTGAACGACCGCATCGGCGCGCGCCCCACGATTGCCATCACGCTCGTGGTCCTCACCGTCGCCGCCCTCCTGGGGGCCTGGGCCCCTACCGTGACCCTGTTCTGGATCCCCGCCCTGATGGTGGGCTTCATGGTGGGGCCGAACCAGGCGGCGAGCCGGTCCATGCTTGCCACCTTCACCCCCCACCGAAAGCAGGGGGAGTTCTTCGGGTTCTTCGCCTTTTCGGGGAAGCTGGCCTCGGTGGCGGGGCCCCTGGTCTTCGGGACCGTGCAGCAGATCACCGGGAGCTACCGCCTGGCCATGGCCTCGGTGGCGGGCTTCTTCGTGGTGGGGCTCATCCTCCTCCTCTGGGTCGACGAGGAGGAGGGGATCGCCATGGCCGCCGAGCTTTCGCGGGATGCGTGAGGGGGGGGGAAGCGGCAACTAGAAAACTGGCAGTACGATGCCTGACTTGGAGATACGGACGCGTCAACGCCAGGTTGGGGTCTCCCTCCATCCCTCCTCCGTGACCACGGCGTCCAGCCGCTGGTCGGAGGGCCCGTGGGGCACTGCCGGCACCTGCTGAGCGGCGTACGCGAAGCCTACGGCCAGAGTCGGCCCGAGGGCCCGAAGGGCGGCCAGCGTCCGGTCGTAGAATCCACCCCCGTAGCCGAGCCGAAACCCCTGGGCATCGAACGCCAGGAGGGGCACGAGCAGGAGCCCTGGAACCAGCCAGGCGCCGGCGACGGGGACAGGTACACCGAAGGGACCGATCTCCAGGTGTGGCTCCGACGCAGGCGTCCATTCCCGGAACCGGAGGGGTTGTCCCACCCCCTGCACCACTGGAACGCAGAGGCGGTGCCCTGCGGAGGCCAGGGCCTCCATGACCAGGGTCACGTCGATCTCGGTTCGGATGGGTCGAAACCCCGCAATGACCTCCACCCCGGCATGCCGGTTGGCCGCCAGGACCTGGTCACCCGCCGCCCGGGACCGCGCGCTGCCCGACGCCATGTCGGCCGCGTGGGCCTCGGCACGACGCCCCAGCATCTCCATGCGCAGTTGTGCCTTGACCTCTTTCATCTCATGCATGGCCGCAGGATCGTCAGACGTCACGACGACGGGTCGGGAGATGGGTCGCGCGTCCGGGTGTGCGCCAGAACGTGCGCCAGATCGTGCGCCCGGTCGTGCGCCGGGTCAAGCGAGAACCCGTCGGCATCCAGGTGCGCCGGGAAGCGTTCCCGGTAGGCCCGAAGGCGGGAGAGAGAAAGGGTGGCCACGAGGGTGACGGGATCTCGGCCCGCCTCCTCCACCGCCTCCCCTGCGAAGTCCAGGACCACGCTGCCTCCGGCGTGGGCCACCCCGTTGCCGTCGGTTCCCACCCGGTTCACGCCGGCCACCCAGGCCAGGTTCTCCATGGCCCGGGCCCGGAGCAGGGTCTCCCACGCCCGGTGGCGGGCCGCGGGCCAGTTGGCTACGAAGACCAGCAGGTCGTAGTCGTGATCCCCGGGGCGGGACCGGTCGAAGCGGTTCCGGGCAAACACCGGAAAGCGCAGGTCGTAGCAGACCAGGGGGCAGATGCGCCATCCGCGGAAGTCCACCAGGAGCCGCTCCTTCCCCGCCGCGTAGCGCTCGTGCTCCCCGGCCATCCGGAAGAGGTGCCGCTTGTCGTAGTGGAGGCATCGGCCATCGGGCATGGTCCAGAGGAGGCGGTTCACCACCCGGTCCCCTTCGCGGATCTGCACGCTCCCCGCAATCGCGGCATCCCGCTCCCGGGCCTGTGCCCGAAGCCAGGCCACGGTCTCGCCCTCCATGGTCTCCGCCCACACCACCGCCTCGTTGGAGAACCCGGTGGTGAAGGTCTCGGGGAGGATCACGAGGTCGCATCCCCCGCAGGCGCGATCGAACTCCGCCTCGAAGCGGTGCCGGTTGGCTGCCGGGTCATGCCAAGCGGTGTCGGCCTGCACCAGGGCGACGCGGAGATCCGGCGCCGGAGCCTCGCCCGCCTGAGCCGAGTGGTCCCGTGGCACGTGTGCGCTCCCCTCCAGGCTCATGCCCTGGCTCATGCCCTGGCTCATGCCCTGGCTCATGCCCTGGCTCATGCCCAGGCTCATGCCCTGGCTCATGCCTCGCCCAGCCGGGCCAGGCCGGCCTCCAGCGTCTCGTCATCCTTGGCAAAGCACAGTCGGACCAGACGTTGCCCCTCGGGCGGCTCGGCGTAAAAGGGCGAAAGGGGGATGGTGGCCACCCCCTTCTCGGTGCAAAGCCAGCGGGCAAAGGCCAGGTCCGGAAGATCGGAGACCTGGGAGTAGTCCACGAGCTGGAAGTAGGCCCCGGCCACGGGAAGGGGCCGGAACCGGGTGGA
>Ga0114946_10001538_pt1 | contig 15904 bp, 17 predicted proteins | sample WalLakDeSediment_FD_88676 | JGI IMG/M metagenome (GOLD analysis project Ga0114946, IMG submission 88676) | Lake sediment microbial communities from Walker lake, Nevada to study Microbial Dark Matter (Phase II) - Walker Lake 11/02/13 Deep Sediment | ecosystem: Environmental > Aquatic >... | reverse complement strand
GTTTCAAGGATGTTATTAAACCCCCCGGACAGCCAATCGGTAATCTGTTCCCTGTTGCCGCACTTAATTGCCTGCACCAGGGGCGCAAGTGAAGGTTCGCCGAGTAAATCTGAATTGTAAGAGCCGTAGGCCGCTGCTGATGACATTCGCACCCCGACGGGTAGGGCCAGGATTACCCAAAAAAAAGGGATGGGGGGCAGGTTTTCAAGTATTTCGCCACGGCCTCTGGCTATCATTGTGCCTCCCTGCAGGCAGAAAGGCACGTCAGAACCTAAAGAAGCACCTAAATCCAGCAGTTCAGATCTGCTTAATTTCAGCCGCCAGTAGCTGTTCAGACCGAGAAGGGCAGCTGCAGCATCACTGCTTCCACCAGCGAGCCCTGCTTCCACCGGGATGTTTTTCAGGAGAGTCATTCTGACACCGGCCAGCGGTTTTCTTGCCCGGTTTTCAAGCAGGTCTGCAGCCCGGCAGACCAGGTTTTCGTTTCCGGAAAGTGTTGAATCGTTACAAATAAAACTGCGGTTACTGCCTGTGGTTGGTTCAAGCGATAGTGTATCAGAAAGCGATACCTGCTGCATAACAGATTCGATTTCATGATATCCATCCAACCGCTTCTTCAGAATGGTCAGACCAAGATTAATTTTTGCATGCGCCCTGACGATTACCGGCTGGTTCATCTTCAGTTAATTTTCACCAGTCGTTTATTATCAGTAATACCGGGGATGCGGCCCCTTTTGGCCAGGGCTTTACCCCGCACTTCTTTTATATCCATGGTCATATCGATAGCCGGTGCCCGGGCAATAAAACTGCCCACACCAAAAGCATCTGCGCCGGCTTCAGCCAGAGTGGCAATGCGTTCAAGGTCTAAACCACCGGAAACAATAATCTGGACATGTTTAAACCCGGCCTGATCCAGGCGGGCTCTGGTTTCACGAACCAGGCCTGCAGTTACTCCCCCCCGTTCCCCGGGCGTATCAAGCCGAATACCGTTTAATTTCTCCTGGAGGGCTTCAGCCACCCTGAGAGCCTCTTCCGCCTCATCCTTGAAAGTATCGACAAGAATTATCCGGGGGGCATCTTCGGGAACAAAACGATCATAGGCTTTGGCCAACTCTACTGTATCACCGACAATCAGAAAAGCAGCATGAGGCACCGTGCCCAGAGGAGCACGGCCGAGGAGCAACGCCCCCAGGATACAACTGCAGGCATCTGCACCACCAATCACGGCTGCTCGTTCCATTACCGGAGCCACTGCGGGATGAAGATGCCTGGCGCCATAACATATTACTTTGTGGTTTACCGCGGCAATCTTACACTTTCTGGCAGCCGTTGCCCAACCACTCGAGCTGGCCAGCAAACCCAGCAGGGGGGTCTCGTAAATACCAAAATCACCATAGCTTCCCCTTATGCGCATTACCACTTCCCGCGATTCCATTTCGGCGCCCTCTGGAAGAGCCCATATTTCGAGGTCCCGGTTACGAAGCAGATGTAAAGCTTCATTCATCCCGGCCAGAACACCTTCCCGGGAAGAAAAAATTTCAGCTGTTACCTCTGTGCCATCCAGCCCCATTTGTTTAAGTAAGTCCCTGGTCCGCACAAAATAGATATCGCTGGTTAAACCCTGCTCTATTTCGATCTCTTTCGCTGAATAAAAACGTTCCGCGGGCCTGATCTCCATTGAAGCAATATCTGCCATAGTTACAAAATCTGTTGTTTTCATCTGATTCCTCCAGATCTGTTAGATAAGATTTACTCCCAGCGTATTTTTCATTTCTTGCAGAGCAAAATTATGCGCTTCCTGGTCAAAGCTGGCTACTGCTTTTACCGGCACTGAAACCCGGTAGCTCAGCATGCGGGCCAGAGCGGCTGTGTAAAGTATGCAGATGTTGGTGCAAACTCCAACCAGTTCAATCTCACTGATACCCTTGTCCCGCAGGGTCAGGTCAAGATCGGTGCCGAAAAAAGCGCTGAAACGTCTTTTATAGATTACTCTTTCATGGGGCAGGGGAGCCAGATCGGCTATTATTTCTGCGCCGCCTGAACCCTGAAGACTGTGCGGGGGAAACATTTCAAATTCCCGATCATCTTCAAGGTGATGATCGCAGAGATAAATAACCAAATCGCCTTCCGAGCGGTATTTTTCAAGACTATTTTTCACTTCCGGAATTATATCCTGAGCAGTAGATCCTATATAAAGTGATCCCTTCGGATTAATAAAATCAAAAAGCATATCCACTATAAGAAGCGCTTTCATAGATAACCCTCCCCAAATAACCTATAAAGATCAACTGCAGTCGCTATTCTACAAAAGCTGTAATAATCCTTCCTGCCGGTACTCATTAGCTGTAATCATAAAAACCCTTACCGTTTTTTAGGCCCCATTCGCCGCGGGAGTACTTTTCAACGATGGCAGAGTCATTAAATTTCCGGCCGATTAAAACAAAAAGCCGGACCTATTCAGATCCGGTCATAAAACAACCTCTATTAATTAATGGAAAACATTTCGTTTCCATTCCGCCTCTCGAGGCAAATTATCCAGGCCAGGCCAGTTTTATCTATATCTTACAGGCCAACAGTACGGCGCAACTCACCTTCACCAAAACTAAGTTCGACAGTTTCAGTCAGAACATCGGCATAACTGAAAGAAAGCCTTTGAAAATAATTATTCTCATCAACCCGAACAATAAAAATTGATGGATAGATGCTTTCAAGGATTCCTTCTTTTTCGTAGGTTTTGCGTCTGCCGCGGTTGGCTCGCAGTTTTATTGTTTCCCCGAGGTGCGATTCAAGCTTCTTGCGGATTTCAAATAGGACATCTTTGGCCACCATTTAAAACCACCTTATAATTATTCTAATAATGATTTTACCACAATATCAGGCATTATGTCAAGAAATACTGAGCAATTCGGCCGAAATGGGCATCTTTTGGCGATAAACAGGCTACTTTGTATAACGATCAGCAACAGTGGTTGCCCCGTAAGAATCCGGTTTGATGAAAGCCTGGTAACCGCTGCCAATTACCATGCCGACAACTTCTTTTATAATATCTCTAGTTTCACCTTTTTCACCTACATTAAGATGAATTTCAACATTTAAATGACAGTCTCCGTTCTGGGCAAGCTTTTCCGTGAGGCGGGATGCCACTTCCAGGCTGAGAGAGGTTTCATAATAGATTCGCTGGCGCAGGCTCTCCATGTAATGGGTTTTCTGTTTATGGTAGTAGAAACGCCCGCCTTTACCAATACGGTGAACAACAACAGCGGTAACATAGATTACTGATTCGTTTAAAAAAGAGTGTGAATCAGTGCCAATAATTAACTTGTAATTTTCGTCAGGGAATTCGTTGGTATAATTTACAAGGCCTTCAAACATTTCCTGGAAAGAAACCTGACCCCTTGACGGGCTGGTAAAAAGCATTACTCCTGCGACCTTTCCGCTGGTTTTAATTATGGTAATTATAAGTTATTCGGGCCAGCTTTGCAAACTGTTGCGCTGACAGCTGCTCCGGCCGAACAGCAGGGTCTATCGAGGCTTCCATCATCAAGGCTGAAAGGCAGTTACGACTATTGGGGAAAAGCCTGATCATGCTGTTAAGCATTGTCTTACGGCGCTGCAGGAATACCCCCCGGACCAGGTACCATAAAAGTCCCTCTTCATCACTGCTCAGCTCCCTGCTGCGGGGTTGCATTTTAATCACAGCTGAGCCTACTTTGGGGCGAGGCCAAAAAACATTTGCGGATACTTCAAAGAGCATTTTTCCTGAGGCATAGTAACTGCTAAGTACTGAAAGAGCACCATAATTCCTGTCTCCGGGTCTGGCGAGCAGGCGTTGGGCCACTTCTTTCTGAAACATTAATACTGCTGATTCAAAAGGGAACCCTTCCTGAAAAAGAGCATACATAAAAGGACCGGATATAATATAAGGCAGGTTTGAAACCAGTTTGACTTTCGAATCGCTATTAAAGTGAGAGCCGATCAGATCCCGCCAGCATATTTTTAAGGCATCCGCTTCTATAATTGTAACTTTTGACCGTAGCTGAAGCAGTTCTTTTAATAAACCAGCCAGGCCATGATCAATTTCCAGCGCAGCAATGACAGCTCCCATTCTTGCCATAGACAGGGTTAAAGCTCCTGCTCCCGGACCGACTTCAACAACTGCATCACCCTGTTTAATCTCCACTGCTGCCACGATCTTATAAACGATATTGGCATCAATTAAAAAATTCTGACCAAGCTGCCTACGGGGATTTAACCCGTAGTGGTCAAATAGTTCTCTGATTACCCGTGGTGAAGTCACATCCGGCAAACCTGTCATTTTCGCTTTCCTCCAAACTGATATACCCGAAACCCAGTTTGTTCTTAATTGTATCTCCCGGTTTCTGAACCAGTCAAGCAGAACGTAAAAAAGGTCAATAATTATCAATCAAGACTGAGTAATCGCAAAAATTTAATGACAAAAAGGCCATTATCCATTATAATATATTTAACAATAGTAATAGTTTACTCGTTTAAGCAATTATTTTTGTGAAAGGAGGGCCGCTAAAAGAAGCTGGTCATAAATGTTTCGTTAATTAAGAAATAACTTCGAGGAGGCCTGTTATAATATGGCAGATTTTAAAGGAATGCTTGAAAGCCTGAACAAGAAAATAGAAGCCGCTGATCCGGCAAAAATGAAAGGGGTCAGTGCAGTATATCAGTTTGAACTCTCCGGTGATAATGGCGGTCTCTTTCATGCAGCTGTTGACGATGGCAAAGCAACAATAGTCGAAGAAGCGCACGACAGTCCCAATATTACCATCACCATGGCTGCAGATGATTTTGACGCAATGCTTGATGGTAAGCTTAATGCTACATCAGCTTTCATGGCCGGCAAGCTTAAAGTCAAGGGCGATATGTCTTTGGCCATGAAGCTGCAGAGCTTGCTCGGCTAAATTAGCACGGTTTAAAAAACTTTATTTAAAGTATTCACAAAGCGACGCTCTTTGTTTGAACTAACCCAGAGCGCCGCTTTTACTTTACAAACGGTCAACCAGGTTGTCAGAAAAAAGGCGGATCGCGTTAAGATAGATCTGCTTGGCAAGATCATCGAGATCGATATTAAGGACCATGGCTACACGCTCATAGGTTAACTTAATGTAGGCCGGTTCATTTCGCTCACTCCGATAGGCCTGAGGGGGAAGGTAGGGGGAATCTGTTTCCAGCAACAGACGGTCGGAAGGAATATATTTTAAAAGATCACGCAAATCGTGAGAACGGGGGTATGTGACAGGCCCTGCAATAGAAATGTAGAAACCAAGGTTTAAAAAAGATTCAGCCCAGTGACGATCACCTGAAAAACAGTGCATTACCCCAACAGAGACGGGGAGTTTCTCTTCCTTTAGAATTTTTAGCGTTTCAGCATGGGCCTGACGGCTGTGAATAATCAATGGTTTTTGTATGCGGCAGGCCAGGCGGATCTGTTCGCGAAAAACCTGCTCCTGCTGATCACGGGAAGAGAGATTCCGGTAAAAATCAAGCCCCATTTCACCTACTGCGAGAACCGTCTGCTCTGCAGCAAGCTTTTCCAGCTGCGCCATCCAACCCGAAGTTACCTTGCCCGCACCATGCGGGTGTATGCCGACAGAAGCGCTTATAGCAGTATGCTTCTTACTTAACTCCAGTGAGCGCAGAGAGCTTTTTATATCGGTACCGGCATTGAGCAAAGCAGAAACTCCTGCCTGCCGGGCCCGCTCAAGAACCTGTTTCAGATCATTTTGGAACTGCGGAAAGTCAAGGTGGGCATGAGTATCAATAAGTACTGACAAATTAGCTGATCCTGCTTCCGGAAGGTATCTGTCTGTCAACAGTGGTCAGGGCCAGGCGTCCATCTTCAGCGGTTGCAGCCAGAAGCATACCCTGGGATAGAATACCGCGAAGCTTAACCGGTTTCAGGTTGGCAACAAAGAGTACCTGCCTGCCAATCAGTTCGTCCGGTTGATAATGTGCTGCTATCCCGGCAACAATCTGCCTTTTATTATTGGCGCCAATCTCCACTTCGATTTTTAAAAGCTTATCAGATTTGGGCACCTTTTCTGCAGAAATAATTTCTGCCACCCTCAGGTCAACCTTCTGGAATTGATCTAAGCTAATCAAACCTTCCTGTTCTTCCTCCTGGTCTTCCTGAACATCCTGCTCAGCAGGTCTGTCACCCTGCATCTCCCTTATTTCTGCCTGTAGATTGAGGCGGGGGAAAAGATCATCTCCCCTTTGAACAACTGTGCCTGGTTTAATCATACCCCATTCTCTTAGACTATCCCAACTCTTAAGCTCATGAAAATCTTTTAGCCCGATCTGCTGCCAGATACTTTCAGGTGTCCTGGGCATAAAGGGCTGGAGCATGACAGCAATATAACGAACACTTTCGACCAGGTTGTAGATAACTGTTCCCAGGCGACTGTTTTTTGCCGGGTCTTTAGCCAGTTCCCAGGGCATATTCTCATCAATGTATTTGTTGCTGCGGCGCACAAGTTTCCATAATTCAGCCAGGGCATCGCTTATTTTTAGTTCACCAGCATATGATTCCACAACGGCCGGGGTTTCCAGGGCCAAAGAACACAACTCATGATCGCTTTTTTCAGTGCTTTCCGAAGGCTCCTGTAAAACACCCTTGAAATAACGTTCGGCCATTGTGAGCGTCCTGCTGACCAGATTGCCCAAATCATTGGCCAAATCAGTGTTGATGCGGATGATAAAGTTTTCCAGGCTAAAGATACCATCCTGCCCAAAGGGAATCTCTCGCAGCAGGAAATAGCGCAGGGCATCGGAACTGTAGCGTTCGGCCAGAACCCGGGGATCAATGACATTCCCCTTCGACTTGGACATTTTACCTTCCTGAAGCATCAGCCACCCGTGTCCAAAAACAGTCCTGGGTAAAGGCTGATCGAGAGCCATCAGGAAAATCGGCCAATATATAGTGTGAAAACGGAGGATGTCTTTACCGATTAGCTGAACATCGGCAGGCCAGTAAGTCTGGAAGATTGATCCTTCTTCACCATAGCCAAGGGCAGTGATATAATTGCTCAGGGCATCAAGCCAGACATATATGATATGTTCCCGATCAAAAGGTACTGGAATACCCCAGTTGAAAGATGTCCGAGAGACACATAGATCTTCCAGGCCGGGTTTGAGAAAATTATTAACCATCTCGTTTTTGCGCGAAGACGGCTGGATAAACTCTGGGTGGGCTTCAATATGATCCAGTAGGCGCTGTGCATACTTTGACATCCTGAAAAAGTAGGCTTCTTCAGCAATCAGCTCAACTTCGCGCCCACAATCAGGACAATTGCCATCTGCCAACTGACGCTCTGTCCAGTAAGCCTCACAGGGTGTACAGTACCAACCTTCATATTTGCCTTTGTAGATATCACCCTGTTCATAAAAGTGGGTGAATATTTTAGCTACTTTTTCTTTGTGCCGGGGTTCGGTGGTCCGGATAAAGTCATCATATTGGATATCGAGCTCCTGCCAAAGTTCCTTAATCCAGGCAACAATCTCATCAACGAAAACAAGAGGCTCTTTACCGGCTGCTTCAGCCTGACGCTGAATTTTTTGGCCGTGCTCATCTGTGCCGGTAAGAAACCAGACACGGTATCCGGTTAGCCTTTTGAAACGGGCTATGGCATCGGCCGCTACTGTTGTATATGAATTGCCAACATGAAGCTTGTTGCTTGGATAATAGATCGGCGTTGTGATGTAAAATGTCTTTTCTTCTGCCAATTCAGGGTCTCCTCACTGCACTCAGGGATGACGCTATTATATCAAAGCTGATCTAACTGTCAAGATTAACCTTACAAAGAAAGAAATCTCATGTAATATTCTTGTAAAGTTGAGCATTTCAAGAAAAAAACTATTGACTTACCATGTAAATTACTGGTATAATAGCCGAACCAGCCTCATTTTTACTATGATTAAAGGAGGAAGCACTTTTGAAGTCAACAGGAATTGTTAGAAAAGTAGACGAACTGGGTCGGGTGGTCATTCCTATTGAGTTGAGACGAACCCTCGGAATTGATGTAAAAGATGCCCTGGAGATCTACGTTGACGCAGAAAAAATCATATTAAAGAAATATGAACCGGCCTGCCTGTTCTGTGGCAATGCAGATAACGTAAAGCATTTCGGCAACCGTATTGTCTGCCGGGAATGTATCGACAAACTGGCAAAAGATTAAGCAAATGGATACAGGGGCACGGGTTTGCCGTGCCCCTGCCCCTGGCTAAGCCCGATCAACCTCTTCCATAGGAAATAACCTCTCATAACCTGATTCCAGAAGTTTTACCAGCACTGTTCTCTTTTTATGATTTATCTCTCTGACCTGGCCTTCTCCATCAGGCGTGATCACTGTTTCACCGGTTTTTGGCATTTCGTCCCGTGCATTTTCATAAGCACTTGCTTCAAAGCGGAGACAGCACATCAGACGCCCGCAAACTCCGGAAATTTTAGTCGGGTTAAGAGAAAGGTTTTGACCTTTGGCCATTCTGATCGAAACCGGTTCAAATTCTTCCAGAAATGTTGCGCAACAAAAAGCCCTTCCACAAGGGCCAATTCCCCCTTTATACTTAGCTTCGTCACGTACGCCTATCTGGCGCAGTTCAATCCGGGTTTTAAAAATTGAAGCAAGATCTTTTACCAATTCCCGGAAATCAACTCTTTCCTCCGAAGTAAAATAAAAGATTATCTTGTTACGATCAAAAGTATATTCAACACTGACTAATTTCATATCCAGCCCATGTTCGACAATTTTTTGCCGGCATTTGGCATATGCCACGGTTTCTTTTTGTCTGTTTTCTTCATCTTTGCAGCAATCGTCCTCAGCGGCAGCCCGCACCACCTTTTTAAGGGGAAGTACCAGTTGATTATCTGGAACATCTTTTTCAGGGATAACGACGGTTCCAATTTCCTGACCGCGTGCTGTTTCAACAATTACCTGCTTCCCCTGTTCCAATCTATCTGAGCCGGGTTCAAAATAGTAGGTTTTTCCAGCCTGCCTGAATCGAACCCCGACAACTATAGTCATTTCGACAGCCTCCTTTGCAGCATAATTAGCACCATTTCCAGCAGTAAGCGGCGGTTGACATTTGTAACGCTTATTTGATATACAGCTTTATTAAGTAAAATAATAGCTTCTTCCAATCCGGGAGCAGACAGCTTTTCAGTCCGTATCGCTGCCTCATCAGTTTCCGGCAATAGTTTAACTTCATTACAGAGGTATTGTACCAGGCTGTCGCGATAATTCAAACAGATTAATTCTAGAATTGGAATTAGATCATCCCTTTTTGCCAGCGAATCAGCCCATTTAAGCAGCTGCAGGGCAGAATCTCCACCGGACGCAAGTTTGTAAGCCAGGGCTCGGGCTTCTTCGTAACGCTCTTCAAAACGGTCGTCATCTGCCAGATTAAAGGCCTGTCCGGGAAGCCCGCGACTTATCCGGGCCAGGAGGGCTGCTTTTTCCCGGGTAACAGCTCTTTTCCGGATCAGCAGTTCAAAGATTTCAGCACGGCTCAGAGGCTTTAGCATGTAGCGCTGACATCTTGATAAAATAGTATCGAAAAGCAGGCGCGGCTGCTCTGCCAGCAGTATAAAATGAAGACCGGGCGGTGGTTCTTCCAACAATTTAAGCAGGGAAGAAGAAGCTACAGCCGTCATCATTTCAGCATTGACAATCAGGCATACTTTTATACTGCCGCTCAGGGAAAATCTATCCCGGATAGAACGGATCTGTTCAATTTTAATTCTGCGTTTTTCCGGTTCAATTAAGAAATATTCCGGATGATTACTGCTCTGAAAGCTGCGGCAGGAAGGGCACTTCATGCAGGGTTCCAAGCCTTGGCTTTCCTGGCACAGAATGGCCCGGGCTAAAAGTTTTCCCCAGCTTTTTTTGCCGCTTCCCTGGGGGCCGATCAGCAGAATGGCATGGCTTAATTTACCGGTTTCTATGATGTTAATTAAATTTTTTCTTAACTGTTGCTGTCCGACCAGACTATTATAGATCATAGCCAGCCCCCGCCTTAAAGCGCTTTTTAATCAGGGCTTGAATTATTTGCCAGACCTTATCGCCCTGCTGAGTCCGATCTTCACTTGCGTCCATTATAACCACTCTCTCCTGCTCCTGCCTGGCTATTTCCAGGTAACCGTTTTGAACCCTCAGGTGATAGCTGTAATTCTTATTTTCCATACGGTCAGCTTTGCCACTGCGCCTGCTTGCTGCCTCTTCAACTGTAAGATCAAACAAAAAGGTCAGATCGGGAATAATTCCTCCGGTAGCCTTATGGTTTAAAAGGCGGATCAAATCGAGATCTGCTCCCCCACCATAACCCTGGTAAGCCAGGGTGGAATCTGTAAATCGATCGCACACCACAATTTTCCCGGCCAGAAGCGCGGGTTGAATAACCTGTTCAGACAGTTCTGAGCGGGCTGCCATGTACAGAAGCAGCTCTGTCTGCAGAGAAAGCGAACAGTGATTATGAAGCAAAATCTGCCTGATCTCCTCGCCAACAGCAGTGCCGCCCGGTTCCCGGACCAAAATATGGGGAACAGCGCTTTCTTCAAGCATGTGCTGCAGCATTTCAACCTGAGTTGTCTTGCCACACCCATCGATTCCTTCAAAGGTAATAAGTAAACCGTGCGTTTTTAACACCTCTTATTATAAGTTCGCTGCTAAAATAACCACAGATACCGCAGGGAAGGAAAAAACTGAAAAGATAATACACAGCAATGTCTGGCATTCAATCAGCTCAATCTATCCCCTGAAATATGTAGCTACTGTTGATTACCTTAAAAACTGTAGTTAGGAGCTTCCTTGGTGATCTGCACACCGTGTGGATGACTTTCCGTGAGCCCGGCACTGGAAATCCGGATAAAACGGGTTTTTTGCTGCAGCTCAGAAATGTTAACGACGCCGCAATACCCCATTCCGGCCTTTAATCCTCCGGCCATTTGAAAGACCATATCGCCAACAGTGCCCCGAAAAGGCACCCGCCCTTCGATACCCTCAGGAACCAGCTTCTGTTCATATTCCTGAAAATAGCGATCTCGGGAACCTTCTTTCATGGCTCCCAGAGAACCCATTCCCCGGTAAACCTTATAGCTGCGCCCCTGAAATATTTCAAATTCCCCCGGGCTTTCTTCCGTTCCTGCCAGGAGGCTGCCGATCATAACAGATGATGCTCCGGCAGCAAGGGCTTTGGTAATATCGCCAGAGAACTTGATACCTCCATCTGCAACTATGGGCACATCCATTTCCCGACCGGCACGGGCAGCCTCATAAATGGCTGTTATCTGGGGCACCCCGATTCCGGCGATAACCCTGGTTGTACAAATCGAGCCGGGCCCGACCCCAACTTTTACAGCATCGGCACCGGCTCTGATCAGATCACGGGCCCCTTCGAAAGTGGCAACATTACCGCCCATAACATCAACATCGGGAAAAAGCTGTTTGATCTCTTTTACAGAATCAATTACCGGCTGCGAATGACCGTGCGCCGAATCAATCACAATCAAATCAACACCGGCATCTACCAGCGCTTCGGCCCTGTTTATAGCATCCCTGCCCACACCAACAGCTGCAGCAGCCAAAAGACGTCCATTGGCATCCTTTGAAGCACGGGGATACTGGATTTTTTTCTCAATATCTTTAATGGTGATCAGGCCCTTTAAATTAAACTGGTCATCAACAATCGGCAGTTTTTCAATTTTATGTTTCCTCAGGATCTCCTGTGCTTCTTTAAGAGTAGTCCCTTCAGGGGCGGTAACCAGCTTTTCGTGAGTCATCGCTTCACCAATAGGACGGGTATAGTCTTCTTCAAAGCGCAGATCACGGTTGGTGATAATACCGACCAGTTTATCGCCTACAGTCACAGGTACTCCCGAGATACGGTAGCGCTCCATCAGGGCCGCGGCATCATTAAGGGTGTGTTCCGGAGTAAGCCTGAAAGGATTGGTGATGACTCCGTGCTCGGAGCGTTTCACTTTATCCACCTCTTCAGCCTGCTTTTCAGTGGTTATATTGCGATGGATAACTCCTATTCCGCCCTCACGGGCGATAGCAATAGCCATTCTTGATTCAGTTACAGTATCCATGCCGGCAGATAAGAGCGGGAGGTTAAGCTTAATATTGCGGCTCAGGCGGGAGGAAATATCAACATCACGGGGTTGCACTTTAGATCGGGCCGGAACCAGAAGCACATCATCGAAAGTAAGGCCTTCCCAGGCAAATCTATCAGTCTCCAAGGCATATACCCTCCGCGTGTTGTTTATGTTTTAAATTGAAATGATCATAACAAACGCCCCTGATAGTGTCAACAAGGCAAGAAACAAACACCTTCAGATAAATCCTTTCAGAAATTGAAACATTTCTTTTTCTATCTATATTTTGACCTCTGCAGGATAAATGTTAAATATAAACGAATTCAATTGGTTAAGCAGAAATTGAGAGGAGGAAGATCTCTTTGCCTTACTTGGAGCTTGATGGTAAGAGCGCCTTCTATGCCGGAGATATCAAGCGGGACGGTATTCCTGTTTTATTTTGCCACGGGTCAGGCGGAGCTCATCATCACTGGCTGTGCCAGCTTAAAAACCTTCAGGGAATTGTTAACCCCCTGGCTGTTGATCTGCCCGGTCACGGCCGCTCAGAAGGATCACCGGCTGATAGTATTGCTATTTACCGAAACTGGCTGCATCGTTTTACCAAAACATTAAATCTTGGACCTTTTGTTCCTGCCGGTCATTCCATGGGGGGAGCAATTGCTTTATCTTATGCTCTGCAGTACCCGGACGAAGTCAGGGGGATTATCCTCGTTGGCAGCGGTGGACGCCTGCGTGTATTACCTGCTTTTCTAAAAACCCTGCAGGAAGGAAGTATCCCTGCTGTTTTAACCGATTATCTTTATGGGCCGGAAGCCCCTGGTGAACTGGTCAAAAATGGACGGAAAGAAGTTGAATCCGCTGAAGCATCAGTTTATTATGCCGACCTGAGTGCCTGCGATAACTTTGACATCATGGAGGACCTGCCCCGTATCAGCCACCCGGCTCTGATGATCTGCGGTAGTGAAGACAGGATGACCCCTTTAAAATACAGCCGATATCTCGAAGAAAAGCTCCCACGGGGGCAGGTTTCCGTTATTGAAGGGGCAGGCCACATGGTCATGCTGGAAAAACCCGATGAAGTTAATCGGGCAATTATAAATTTTGTTGGGCAGCTCGCTGAAGATCATTGACAACCCTGAATTCCGGAGGAGATAGTATGCAGAAAAAACGCAGTTACTTTAACCTTGAAGAAACCCTTAAACAGGCCGCGAAACGTTTTGCCAACCTTGAACCGGAAGAGGTTGCTGCCAAGGCCGGGGTTAAATTTGATCATGTAGGTCAGTTTCTGAGCGTTTACTTTATCAAGCAAAAATACCTGATCTATCACCCCACCGGTAAGATAACAACGGAAAAAGGCGATACCATCCCGGTTTATACAGCAATAATCATCCTTCATTACCTGGTCACGGCAGAAGGAACTCCGCTTACCGGAAAGTGGATTGCCTTTCGACACCTTCCCGGCGGTGATATATATATCGATCCCTTTCAAAAAAGGGCAGTTAACCCTTTCTTAAAGACATTTGGCCATCGCCCGGAGGACTTTAAAAAAGCGGCAGAAGCCCTTGGAGGTGTCCCACTCGCAGTTAGCGGCATCAGCATGGTTATACCAGTGTTCCCCCGGGTACCCATTTGCTTCACGATCTGGCCGGGAGACGAGGAAATGCCTGCTTCGGCAAACATCCTCTTTGATGAAGCAGCGCCTGCTTATTTACCGACTGAAGATTATGCTCACCTACCGGCAATTATCACCGGAGCGATGAAAGAAAGATTATAACTATATTTCCCGGCGCCCTTCGAGAGCGCGACTGAGGGTCAGATCATCAGCATACTCGATATCGCCGCCTGCAGGCAGTCCAAAAGCAATACGGGTTACAGTTATTTCCAGCGGTCTTAAAAGTCTTGCCAGGTAACCTGCTGTTGCATCACCCTCAACAGTGGGATTGGTGGCAATAATTGCTTCGCTGATTGCTTTTTCTTCTATACGTCGCACCAGTTGTTCAAGTTTCAATTCCTCGGGGCCTATCCCATCAAGCGGGGATAGTGCTCCGTGTAAAACATGGTATAGGCCTTTAAACTGACCAGCCCTTTCAAGCACAAGAACATCACGCGGTTCCTGGACGACACACAGTATCTGCTGGTCACGTCCTGGATCGCTGCAATAGCTACAATGTTCCCCTTCAGCCAGGCTGCCGCAGATCACGCAGTAATTAAGTTTATCCTTGGCATCCACCATAGCCCTGGCCATAGCGGTTACTTCTTCACGTGAACAACCAAGCAAATAAAAAGCAAGCCGCTGGGCCGACTTCGGACCAACTCCCGGAAAACAGCATAAGACATCGACTAACTTTTTAAGCGAATGAGGGTAAACCATTTGCTTTTTATTGCCACCTCTTTAAGTAATCTTAGAACATTCCGGGCGGTAGATTCAGGCCACCGGTTAGCTTCTGCATTTCGGAAGCAATCATTTCATCAACACGCTGAAAAGCTTCGTTGACGGCAGCGATAATTAAATCTTCAAGCATTTCCCGGTTATCCTCACTAAGAACCTCGGGGTCGATCTGCAGTGAAATCAGGCTTTTCTGGCCATTAGCCACAACACGCACTGCCCCGCCTCCGCTCGAACTTTCAACTGTTTTTTCGCCCAGTTCTTCCTGCATGCGATTCATCTCACTTTGAGCTTTCTGCAGTTGTTTCATTATTTTTGCCATTCCTCCGTTAGGCATGGACCATCCTCCTTTCAATCTGTATCGATTATTTCGCCACCAAATATTTCCATTGCTTCTGTTATACCCGTAGTATTTTTCTTGCCGGACTCTTCACTATTCTGCTTACCTGCTAAACCATTAGAATCTGCAGCTGCGCAGTCATCGGGAACCGGACTGTCACCCTCAACAATAATTGCTTTTACGGTTACGGCAGAACCTAAAAACCCCGAAAGCTCAGTTTCTACAAGCTTGCGGTGGTTATCTTCCATAATCCTTATCTGGTGGATTGAATACTCCCGGGTATAGGCGAGACGTACCAGATTTCCCTGGCATTCTCCAACCAGGGCCGGTTCTAACCAGGCCGCCGTGCTTTTTTGTTTTCTTTTAATACTTTGCAGCAGGCGGGGCCAGGATTCCTGTAACAATGGTCGGCGATCTTTCCCTTTATCCACCCTTACCGTATCCATACCTGCTGACTCTTCCGGTTCTGATGGCTGTGAAAGGTTATTTTCTATTGCTTCATCCTTAATAGCAGAAGAAGGACTCTTGCCAATTTTCTCCTTCACCGGCAGTTCAGTGTCATCTGCAACTACAGCCTGGTCGGAAACCGGTTGTGCCTCAATCTCTGTAACCGGTTCATCACGACCGTGCATCAACCTGACCAGACGGATAAAGGCCACTTCCAGGATGTACTGTGGAAAATGGGCATGACGCAATTCCAGGCCAACTTCATGAAAATGTTCAACAGCATCAAGCAAGGTTTTTCTGTCAATCCTGCCCCGGTATATTGAAACTAACTCCTCAAAACCAAACAAATTATTCTGAAACCTTTTATCCCCGCCCTCGCTCTCAAGCAGCAGACGGGTAAAAACAAAAGTTAAATCACGGAAAAACAGATTCAGATCAATTCCGCTGTATACAACCTGCTCAATTACCGCCAAACCGGAACCTATTTCATTATTAACAGCGGCTTCAACCAGGGTGCCAATCGTCTCGGTCCTGGCTGAACCGGTTACTTCACGCACCTGATCCGCCGTAATTTGATCTTCACTATAGGCAGAGCATTGTTCGAGGATGC
>Ga0114946_10001537_pt1 | contig 15905 bp, 13 predicted proteins | sample WalLakDeSediment_FD_88676 | JGI IMG/M metagenome (GOLD analysis project Ga0114946, IMG submission 88676) | Lake sediment microbial communities from Walker lake, Nevada to study Microbial Dark Matter (Phase II) - Walker Lake 11/02/13 Deep Sediment | ecosystem: Environmental > Aquatic >... | reverse complement strand
TTCGCCGAGGGCGGTGTCGCCGAAACTTGTAGTACGCCCGGTACAACTGCGTTTCGGCTCCTAGCCCTCGACGAAAATTCCGGCGCGAGGCGCCACGAGGACTTCCACCACGGGCTGCTAGCCCGGATATCGAGGGTCGTTCGAGCATTGACTGTCCCACGCGGACTCATGATCGTCTGGATCAGTCCTGCTATTCTCGCACCCATGGCCGCGGGTGCGTCACGCTTTCGCAAGTTGCCGCCGCCTCGCGCTGAGCCGCGGCCGCGGCCCGACGAGGTCGAGGTCCCGGTCCGAGCCGAGGCTGGGACCGGGGACCTGTTCGAGCACTACGGCATCGACACCGGCCGAGGCGAAGGCGTGCTCGGGCCGATCGTCGCGGCGACGGCCTGTGCTGGCTGCGGCTGGCTGCGACGCGACGAGGAGCTCGCGCGGGCGTGTCCGCTGTGCGCTGGACCGGGCCCCTCGATCTCGACGCCGCGCCGCTGATCGGGCACGCTGGTCGGGTGCAAGGGCCAGCCGGGGTCGAGGACTGGATCGCCGACAGCTCGGGGGTGAGCCCCGAGCTGCAGGGCCGGCTGGTGGCGACGGCGGTGACGATCGCGGTGCTGTGGGCCGCGCGGATGCTGGTCTTGCGGGTCGTCCAAGGGCGCGAGAGCAGCGACGCCAAGACCTCCTACCGGTGGAGCAAGAGCTCGGCCTACGTGACCTACGGGCTGATGTTCCTGATGGTCGGGCGGATCTGGCTCGAGAGCTTCGCCTCGCTCGCCACGGTGATCGGCCTGATCTCGGCCGGCGTCGCGGTCTCGCTCAAGGACCCGCTGATGAATTTCGCCGGCTGGCTGTTCATCATCTCACGCAAGCCGTTTGAGCTCGGCGATCGCATCGAGGTCGGCGAGTACAAGGGCGACGTGGTCGATCAGGGCCTGATGCACTTCAGCTTGATGGAGATCGGTAACTGGGTGGACGCCGATGATCGGACCGGGCGGGTGCTGCTCGCGCCCAATGGGGTGGTGTTCACCAAGGTGGTCGCCAACTACACCAAGGGTTGGTTCGAGTACATCTGGAACGAGCTCGAGGTGGTCGTGACCTTCGAGAGCGACTGGCAAGCAGCCAAGCAGCTGCTGCGCGAGATCGTCGTGGTCCACGGCGAGCAGCCGGTCGCCGCGGTCGAGCAGCGCATGCGCGAGCATGTCCGGCAATACATGATGCTGGAGGCCTCGCTCGAGCCCCGGGTGTTTGTCTCGGTCGTCGACATCGGGGTCGCGTTCACGCTGCGCTACCTGTGCAGCCCGTTCGAGCGGCGGCGGTCCGCCGAACAGATCTGGGAAGCCGTGCTGCTCGGCTTTGGCGAGCGCGACGACATCGACTTCGCCTACCCGACGATGCGCTACTACGACAACTTCCACGAGGGCAAGGCCGGCGCGCGAGCACCCACGCGAGCGCCCGACTCTTGACCAGGCATGCAGACGCCAAGTACGAGCGCATCGAGGCCGGGCGAGGGTGGCATCGCCGAGCTCGCGCTTGGTAACCTCGAGGCCGCGCAGCCGCATTGCGCCCGCGGCCGCGATCTCGCCCGGGGGCTCGCGCCTGGGCGATCCGCTCATTGCCGAGGCCGAACAGTGCCTCGCCCAGCTCGCCGCGACCAGCTCACTGCGCAAGCGCAAGTAGCCGACCGCGCCTCAGTGGCCCGTTGGGGCGACGTCGAAGCTCACGCCCATAGCGAAGGTCGCTCCGCGCACGGGATAGGGGCCTGCGTCCGAGGGGCTCGAGCCGTCACGCGCGAGCGGGATCAAGGGGAGCTGATCGGGCACTGACTCGACGGGGCCTTCGTAGTCGATCCACGCGCCTTGCAGATAGTAGGTGCCAGGCGCGGGGGCCTGCCATGGCACGGCGAAGTCGAGTCGTCCGCCGGGCGGGAGCACCAGGACCCTCGGCGCACCCTCGGCCAAGCCCGGTAGCGGCAGCGTCGTCCAGCTTGGCTCGCTCCAGCCGTTGGTCGCCGGGGCGACGCGCAGATACATCCGCGGGCTCGTGACGCCCGGCGACGCAGGGACGCGGGGATCGGTCAAGACCACGGCGCCCGATCCGGGGTTCTCGAGGGTCAAGGCGAGCTGTTGAACGCTTGGGTCCGTGGCGTCCGGCGTGATCGTGACCGTCGCCTGCACGAGCGCGATCGGACGCTCGGCGATCGCGCTCATGATCTCACCGACCGCGTCCATATACGGTGAGATAGCCTCGATGAACTCGAAGTTGCGCGCGTTGAATCCCCGCTGAATCAGCAAATCCCCCCGATGATACTCGATCGCATAATGATCGGCGAGGATGTCGCCTCCGCTCGGGGGCGGCAGCTTGGCCCAGGCGATCGATTCGACACCACGCTGGAGCGCGGCGAGCTGCTGGGCGTCGAGTCGCCGACGAAACAGGCCGACGGGCTGGCCGCGAAGATCGCCGTCGCGGCGGGTCACGACGAGCACGCCCTCGCCCTCGTCGCTGCGGACCCGCAGCCAGGTCATCCACTCGTGGACCTCGAGCGGTTGCCCGCTCGGGCCCGAGACGGTCGCCATGAGCGAACCGCCCAGGACGTGCTCGTCGAGCCGAAAGGGCTCGCTCGCAGGGGGGGGGGCAAGCTCGGAGGTGGAGTTGGTCATCGGGGAATTCTCGGGGTCCTGGGTTCGGCAGCCCGCAAGCACCGACGCCGTCGCAGCGAGTCGCAGGAACTCTCGTCGAGTGGTCATACGATCGGTACCGCGTGGTAGGTGTAGGTCCGGCTGATCTGGGTGTTGACCATCGCGGCGAGGTGCTGGCAAACAGTGGGATAGTGACGGCGCTTCACCGCGTCCTTGTTGACTCCCATGATCGAAGTGGGATCGATGCCCGCGGTGGCGCCGTCGTCGTTGAGGCTGGTGTCGATGGCTGCTCCCCTGTATTCGTCGGGGTTGCCGAGGTGATGGCCGAACTCGTGCTCTGGCATGCGGACGCTGTTGGTCGTCATCGACCACGCCGCGGCGTTGGACCGCCCATCGTTGGCGACCAAGACGATCACGTGGCGGGCTTTGATCTCAACCTTGGTGAAGCGCACGCTGCAGCGAGTCTTGTACCGACAGCATTGAGGGTCGGTGCTACGGCACTCCTGCCGCTTGAGATCGAACTTGTTGGTCCAGTACGCGTTGATGTTGGCCGTCCACTGCGGCAACGTGGTGGCCGCCAGCGCCTCCTCGGTCGGACTCCAATCGGGGATGGCCCCGGGCCAGGCCAAGGTCCCGTAAGCCGTCCGATTCGCGCCGTTCTCCCGCCAGACCGCGTTCGTCAACAGGCGATTGCGCTTCTCGATCCTTTGCGTCCAGGCCGCGGGCACGTTGACCCAGGCGCTGCCATTCCAGTAGCGCATCGGCCCGGTCGGGGGCTGTTCGGCGTAGCGCCAGTTTCCGCCGGAGTATTCGCGCTCGCTACTGGTTGCGAAGTTTAAACCGACCAAGCCCCCGGTGTCGGCGGGGACCGTATCATCGAGTTGAATGACATAGCGGAACCAGCCCTGGACGTACTTGACGTCGCCGATGATCTGAACCTCGTAGTTGTCAACGGCGAGATCGAATTGCGAATTGCCAATTGAACAGTGCGTCCGCGTCAAGTTGGAGATGAAGCGCAGCCGGATCGCCTCCGGGGTGGTCTGCCCGACGGCGTTGGCGTCGAGGGTCCGTTCGCGCTCAAAGTTGGTTCCAACCCGCCGCGGGAGAAAGTTGACCACGTCGAGGGCTTGGCGGTAGGCGTTGGCGTTGACCGTCAAGGTGACCGCGCGCTGGACAGCGCCGTCGACCGCGTTGCAGACGTTGGCGGACTCGGTTTCACCGTTGGTGTAGCCCTGGGTGGTCCCGCGCAGCGTCGCCGGCTCGCTGCACCAGGTCTCGGCCTCGACCCACTCGATGGTCAGAAGCTGCCGCAAGGTCCCATCCGGTCGGACCGTGGGTCGACCGGGGGGGGGCGGTGGCGGGGGCACCATCGGCGGCGCGCGGTGAGGCTCGAGGGTCCGACTGTTGCGCGTCCGTCCGCCGCCACCACCACCAGTTCGGCGCCCGGTTCGTCCATCGTCGGCCCCGAGCGCGTCGAAGGGCTCGAGCATCTCGACCTCTTCGGCGGCCTCGGCCTCGGTCGCCGAGCCGACCCCGCCGCCGCTGTTGATCCGAACGGTGACGCCCTGAATGGCGACCCCGTCGGGCGTGATCGCGATGAAGCTACCGCCGACCTTGAGCTCGATCGCGTTGTTGCTCTCGATCGCGACGGTGCCGCCGGCTTTGACGCTGACCGTCGAGCTACCAGACAGGCGAATGTCACCGGCTTTGTGACTGACGAGATCGCTGGCCTCGACGATGAACTTGGCCGCGCTGAGCTGGCTGGTGTCGCCGACGAGGGTCACGTGCTTGGCCTGAAAGTCCTCGATCACGTCCTCGATTACGGTTTCGTACTGCTGCTTGCCGATCTTGGTGTAGCGGATCTCCTCGACGTGGTGATTGATGTCCTTGCGCACGAGCGTGTTGTGATCGCCGCCGCGTTCACCGTCACGCTCCCAGCCAACCCGCTCCTCGCGGCTGCCACCGCAGGTCTCGTATAGGCTCCCGCGCACGCGCACGTCCATCCGCCGCTGAGCGTGCATGAACAGCTGCTCGGATCCGTGGGCGTCCTCGAACCGCAGCTCATTGAAGCCGTCGCCGCCGGGGCTCGAATTGGTCTTGAAGGTCGACTTGGTCAGCTCAGCGGGCAACGCATAGGGAGGCGTGTTGACGCCGTCGTAGACGCACCCGGTCACCAGCGGGCGGTCGGGGTCGCCGTCGACGAACGAGATCACGACCTCCATGCCGACCCGAGGAATGACCATGGTCCCGTAGCCCGCGCCAGCCCAGATCTGGGCGACGCGCATCCAACAAGAGCTGTGCTCGTCATCGGGGCTATGTCGATCGCGGTGGAACCTGACCCGCACGCGGCCGAACTGATCGGTGTAGATCTCGTCTTGCGAGCGACCGACGACGACGCCGGTCTGCACGCCCTGGACCCGCGGCCGTGGGGTCCGCAGGGCCGGGCGAAATACGCTCTCTACCGGGACGCACTCGAAGCTGTTGGCGTACGACCGATGGTCAGCCCCGGGGCCGGCAGCGATGGTTCCTTCGTGGGTGACCCGCACGAGCAGGAACTCGTGGTGATTGAGGGCCGCGTGCGGATGGTCGCCCAGGGTGAAGCGCCGCCCCGAGCAAAAGCCGATCGCGTTCGAGCGGCCGTGGCCGACGACGGCCTCGAGGGTGTGGCGCTGGAGCAGGCGCTCGGCGAGGGCGGCGGACTGATTGAGATCGACCCCAGTGAAGCTCTGTGCGTCTGGATCATCGATAGGGTCGTCGATGATCTGCCGATGAGAGTCGTCGTGGTAGACCTCGCGGACCGTCGGATGATGGGGGTCTTCGCGCGTGGCCTGGCCGTGGTCCGGCGGGCGCGGGACTTTCATGTTGTGGCCGCGCGTGATCACGCGATTCGGCGTCCGCGAGGACCGCCACTCGAACGCCTGGATCGACTCGTGATTGAGCTCCTCGGGTCGATTCATGACGATCGGGACCGGGCTGGGCACGAGCAAATCGACCTCGGCGTAGGCTGAGTTGTTGTCGATCAAGACTAGGGTCTCGCGGTGCTCGTCGTCATCGGTGACGAACACATAGGCGATCCCCTCCTCCTCCATGATGCGGCTGCAAAACCCGAAGGTCGATTCGCGGAATTGTACACAATAGTCACGCTTGTTGTACTCGCCAGCGATGCAGGATTCGATGTCGAACACCCGCCGGTATCGAGCCAACGCGGGCTCGAGCAGCTCGCGGAGGATGTTGGGGACGGTCTGGCCGGCGAAGAACCGCGTGTCGATATCCTGCTCGAGCAGCTTGAACGCCGGGACGATGCGCACGCGCACGGCCAGCGCCGCGCGGGCGACCCGAGCCTCGGCCGAGACGACCGCGTGGACCTCGGCGATCAGGCCATAGGTCCTGCACGGCATGCCGTTGCGATCGAACAGCAACTCGGCGTCGGCTCCGAGCATCTCCTCGAACGGGGCGTCGGCGTCGTCGGTGACGAGCTCGAGCTCGAAGTCGTAGGGCGCCGAGATGGCCTCGACGCCCTTGAACTCGACAACCTGCCAGTGGATCGTGGGCCCGCGGGGGAGCCACAGCTCGAAGCTGACGGGCCGCAGTCGGTCACCGGGAAGCGGCGGATGGGACGCCATCACGCCATGGTATCGCGCGAGTCGCGGCGACCGCAAGCCGGAACGCTCAGCCGGTCTTCTCGAGGCCCTCGTCCCAGCGGCCGGTGCTGGCCGCGGAGTTGGCCTTGGCGCGGTGGTAGAAGGCCTTTTGTCCGGCGGCGTAGTTCTCTGACTTGCCGCCCCACGCGGCGAGGGCCGACTGCTGCAGCGCGCGACCGTAGGAGAAGCTCAGCGCCCAGGGGAGCTCGTGCTCGAGCCGGTTCATGGCGTTGAGGTGCGCGGTGGCGGTCACGTCGTCCTGTCCGCCGGACAGGAATACGACGCCGGGGACCGCGGCCGGGACGTTGCGCAGCAGGCACTTGACGGTGCGCTCGGCGACCTCTTGGACGCTGGCTTGCGCGGGGCAGCTCGCGCCCGAGATGACCATGTTGGGCTTGAGCAGCATGCCCTCGAGGATCACGTCTTGCTGGCGCAGGGCGTCGAACACCTCGCGCAAGGTCGCGGTGGTGACCTGCTCGCAGCGGTCGATGGTGTGGTCGCCGTCCATCAGGACCTCGGGCTCGACGATCGGGACGATGCCCGCCTCTTGGCACAGGGCGGCGTAGCGAGCCAGGGCGTCGGCGTTGGTGCGGATGCAGGCTTGGCTGGGGATCCCGTCGCCGATCGTGATCACGGCGCGCCACTTGGCGAACAGGGCCCCTTGCTTGCGAAACCCAGCGAGGCGCTCGCGGAGGCCGTCGAGGCCCTCGGTGATCTTCTCGCTGGGGTGCAGGGCCAAGGGCTTGGCCCCGAGATCGACCTTGATGCCCGGGATCACGCCGCGGGCCATGAGCGCCTCGGTGAACAGGGTGTTGTCGCTGGTCCGGTGGCCGAGGGTCTCGTCGAACATGATCACGCCGGAGATGAACTCCTCGGATCCCGCGGTTGAGAACAACATGTCGCGGTAGGTCCGACGGGCCTCTTCGCTGGTCTCCAAACCGATCGACTCGAAGCGCTTGGCGATGGTCGGGAAGCTCTCATCGGCGGCCAAGATGCCCTTTCCGGGCGCGACGAGGGCTTTGGCGGTGGTCTCGATGGTCTGTGCGGTCATGATGCGGGCCTCGTGCGGGGCTTGCGGTGGGCTTTGGACACTCGCTGGCGTCGGGCTCGAAGTCAAGAGGATCACGGGGATCGGAGGCGCCGAGCTTGGCCGAAGTAACTAGCGTTCGGCTGCTAACGTAGGCCGGCGATGAGCCGAACGACGGTGCTGCGAGAGACTTCCATCGAGGCCCGGGGGCGGGAGGATCGGCGCCGCTTCCTCCGGCTGGCCGGGGCCGGGACGGTCGTCGCGGCGCTCGGTGGCTGGTACGTGCTCGCCGACGATGAGCGGTCCCGGGCCGCGCGACGCGAGACCTTGGCCGACGGTCGCCCGCGCCTGCCTCCCGGTCAAAAGCTCATCGACTACCTCAAGCCGATGGGCGGTCGGCCGGGGAACCCGAGCAAGTCGGACTACCGGCTGCGCGTGCACGGGGCCGTCGACGCCCCGTTCGAGCTCGACTTCGCCGAGCTGCTCGCGCTCCCGCAAACCGAGCGGGCGCTCGACGTCCACTGCGTCACGGGCTGGTCGCGGCTCGGAGCGAGCTGGCAGGGGGTCCGCATCGCGGAGCTCGCCGAGCGGGCCAAGCTGCGCGCCAAGGTCCGCTACGTGATCTTCGAGGCCGCCCACGGGTATACGGCCAACGTCCGGCTCGACGACGCGCTGGCCCCGGACTCGCTGATCGCCCATCGCTTCGAGGGCGAGTCGCTGGCCAACAAAAACGGCGCGCCGGTGCGCTCGCTCGTGCCCCACCTGTACTTTTGGAAGAGCGCGAAGTGGCTCGAGGGCCTGCGCTTCGTCGAGCAGGACAAGCCTGGCTACTGGGAGACCCGCGGCTACCACAATCGCGCGGATCCCTGGCTCGAGCAGCGCTACGGTTGAGCTCGTGATGGCCACCGACGACCAAGCAACTCCGGGCGAGCGTCCGAGCGGGCGAGCGCGCTGGCGGCCGCGCTTGCGCAAGCTGCATCGTGATATCGGCTACCTGCTCGTCGGCTTGACCTTCGTCTACGCGGCCTCGGGCTTGGCCGTGAATCACATCGAGGACTGGGACCCTAACTTCGCGCAGTTCGAGCGCACCGTCGAGCTCGCGGCGCCGCTGCCCGATGACGAGGACGCAGCGAGCCGGCAGGTGCTCGCGCAGCTGGGCATCGCGGACCAGCCCAGCGACGTGTTCCTCTACGAGCACGAGCTCGAGATCCAGCTCGACAACCGCTCGCTGTTCGTCGACGGCGAGGCGATGACGATCCTCGACCGCGGCCAGGACGAGCGCCCGGTCTTGCGGCTCGCCAACTGGTTGCACCTCAACCGCGGCAAGCGGGCCTGGACCGTGATCGCCGACGGCTACGCGGTGTTGCTGCTGTTCTTGGCGACCTCGGGGATGTTCATGCTGCCGGGCAAGAACGGCCTCGCGGGGCGCGGCTGGATCTTGGTCTTGGCCGGGGCAGCGATCCCCGTGGGTTACGTGGTGCTCTCGGGCGGGCCTTAGGGCGGGCCTTATAAAGTAGGGCTCACTTGCGCTTGAAGGTCAGGCGGTAGTCGACGGGGACCGGGAGGTGGCTCGAGGTGATCGAGACCGCGAGGGTCAAGCGGTTGCCGTCGCTGCTGAGCTTGAAGTCGTTGGTGCGGTTGCCCTTGCCGCCGTCGCACAGCTCGTGGAGCTTGTCGCCGCGCATGCGGTGGCTGACCTTGATCTTCTCGCCGTGGGCGTTCTCGACACGGATCGGCTTGCCATCGAGCGATGCGCCGTGACCCTGACCGTCGAACAAGATCACGACGTCGTCGCCGTTGACCCGGATGGAGAGCTGCTTGGGGATGGGATTGGCCTCCTGGAGGCGCTTGCGGCCGAGCGGGCGGACCATGGCGGCGACCGCATCCAGCGCGGTCTCGATCGCCGCGTCGAGGCCATCGCGCTCTTTTTGTCCGCCGATGAACACGTAGTCACCATCGAAGGCGGAGGCCTGGGCGAGGGTGTCTTGGTCGACCATCGCGGTGATCGGGAGAGCGTCCAGACCTGCGAGCGTGCCCCCAGCCCGAACCTCGGAGGCGATCATGAAGCCTACGCCGCCGACGAGGAGCACCAACGCGGAGCCAAGCGACAGGACACACGCAGTCTTGTAAGAGCTCATGATGCCCACTGTACACGATTTGCAACGGTCGTCTAGACTGAACGTGCATCGATGTGCACGGCATGGGGTGCAGTGAAATCAAGGATATAGGGGATTCGTCGTGGTATGCGAGCACTACGCGCGCATTTCGGTGCGCGCCGATCTCCGGGTGTGAGGCATTCTCGACACACATCGGGGGCGCCACTCGGCGCCCTCATCGGGCATGCGCCTAGGACGCGTTACTCCCCAAGGGCCCGGTAGTCGGGTGCCGCTGGAAGCGCGGGGTTGCGCGGGATCACGATGGCGGCGGCCAGGTAGACGAGCAGGCCTGGGCCGGTGAACAGCAGCAACACGAAGGCCAGGCGGACCAGGCTCACGTCGACATCAAAGCGTTCGGCGATACCGCCACAGACACCCAACAACATCCGCTGTTGGTTTGATCGGTAGAGTTTCTTCATGTGTCGCTCTCGGGTTCGCCGGGTCCAGCTGACCGGGCCACCGGGAGAGTAGGTTAAATTGGCGCCGGGTCGAGGGTGCAAACACGCTCGGTTGGCTCTCGGCGCCGGTAGAATGGGCTCTCGATGTCGCGCTTGCACCGATCGCATCCCCTGCGTGTCCGCTTCACCCGCCTCACGTTGGTCTCGCTCACGAGCCTCGCGCTGAGCGTGGGCGTGCTCGGCTGCCGCACGCCGTCGAGCAAGATCCCGCTCGACCAGCTGAGCGCGGCGGATCAAGACCGCAGCGAGGGCGAGGCCCGCGAGGTCTTGGAGCCGTTGCCGATCGAGCGACCCTCGGACCTGCTCCCGGCCGAGGTCGCGATCATGGCCGAGGCGATCGATCCGGCGGCGCTGTTCAACCTAGTCGGCTCCCTCGACGAGTATCCGATGCTGATCGGGCCTCGCGGTGAGCTGGTCCGGGCGCTCGGCGGCGACATCCTCGATCCCGAGCGCTGGCACGAGCTGGGCCTCGACAGCCACGGACCCGCGGGCATGGGCCTGCTCGACCTCGCGTCCGGGGGCGGCTTCATGTACGGGAGCCTGGTCGACGAGGCCAAGTTCGAGCAGACCTTGCTGCGCTTCGCGGACATGATCGGCGTGCGCGACGAGCTCGCGACGGCGGAGGTCGGCGACGCTCGGATCTATCGGCTCAGCCGCGGCCTGAGCGTGGTCGTGCGCGGGAAGGTGGCGATCGTCGTATTCGTCGACGATGTCGACCGCGCGCCGCGCGATTACGTGGTTGCGATCGCAACCGTCGACCCGCGCGAGAGCCTGGCTCACACCGAGCGCTTCGCCTGGGCCCGGCAGCAGCTCCAGCCCGCCGATGACGGGATGGTGTTCATCAACCCCCGCGGGCTGCTCGAGCAGTTCGAGCAGGAGGCGCGGACGCGCAACGACGACTACGGGACCCGCTACGCCGAGGAGGAGCTCGCGCGGGCCCGGAAGTTCGGCGAGCCGGCCGAGCGCGTCCGCGAGCTCGAGCAGCGGGTCGAGCAGGAGCGGGCTTGGACCCGCGAACGCGAGGCTCGCGAGGCGGGCAAGCGTGAGCTGGTCACGAGCTTGTTTGGGTCGGTCGGGGCGGTGGTCGCTGCGGCCGATCTGCGCGAGGATGGGATCGTCGGCCACGGCCGCGTGCAGCTCCCGGCTGACGCCTTGCTGCGTCGCTTGTTCGTCGCGCCCGAGCACGAGTCGCCGCTGTTGACGGCGCTCGGCGAGCGGCCGGTGTTCGCGGTCGACGGGCGGGCCGATCTCGCGGTCTTGCTCGAGCTCGTCGATCTGCTCGCCCACGCCGAGGGCGAGACCCTCGCTTCGGTCAACGCGGAGGTCTTGCGCGACACCGGCGTCGACATGCTGTCCGACGTGATTGCGGCGCTGAGCGGCGAGGGCGGGTTCGCCCTGACCGAGTCCCGCAAGCCCGACTTCAAGCACATGTACGAGCTGTCCAAGTCGTTCGGCTTGGCGGCGTACGTGGGGCTCACCGATGCCCAGGCGATCCGCAAGACCCTCGACGGCATGGTTCGTAACCGGCAGGTGTTCGGCGCGCTGGTCCGGGCGGCTCGCGGCGACGGGTGGACCATGCGGGTGCCCGGCTGGCGCGAGGTCGAGATCAACATCGTCGGCGATCGTCTGGTGATCTCGACCGACACCAAGCTGGCCAAGCGGGTCCGCGAGGCCGAGCCGGGCGCCGAGGCTACGGCGCTCGGTTCCGCCGAGCATCCGTTTCGCGGGCCGCTCGTGACCCCGGCGCTGCGGGTCTACGGGCGCTGGTCGGGCTTGGCCGTGCAATATCACCGGGAGTCGTGGGACACGACGGCCGAGTCGATGCTCTACGACATGAATTCGCACCACGAGCTGAGCGTCGACGAGGCGGCCAAGGTCCCGCACTCGCGCGAGTTCAAGCGCAAGCTCGCCGAGCTCGAGACGATCGTCGCGGAGCTCAATCGATTTGATCAGCGCCAGGCGGTGCGGCGGTCCGAGCGGTACTACGAGTTCTTGTCCAAGATCGGCGACTTCGGCGTGCAGGTCGAGCCGCTCGCCGACGGCCTGGCGGTCCAGGCCCAGTGGCGGTTCGCAAAGGGCATGAGCCCCATGCAGGCCGGCTACTCGATGTTCGTCGCGGGCAGCGACGAGGACTGGCGGGAGCGCGAGCCGATCGGTGAGCGCTCCTATCGAGTGGCGGAGGAGCTACGCCAGCTGCGGCGCGCCGAGCTCGACGCGGCCGCAGCCAAGCGCCAGCGTCCGAACCCTTAGCGGACGAGGCAGCTGTCGAACACGACCTGGCAGGCCTGGAGCTGGGCCTCGTCCTCGGCACAGGCGACGCACAGCTCGTGCTGCTCGAGGCAGGGCTCGAGGTTGGGGTTCTCGTCGACCGCACACTCGGCGGCGAACGGCGCCGTGCACTCCTCGAAGTTGGCCGCGCAGGCTTGGACCTGCTCGGGGGTGTCAGCGACCTCGGCACAGCTGGCGTAGCTCGACAGGCAGCCGTCGAGGGCGTCGGCCGGGCAGCCCCCGCACGAGGGGCACTCGCCGGGGTTGATGCACTGGTCGAACAGGTCCTCGCAGGCCTGGACGTCTTGCAAGGTCTCGGCGTTGTCGAGGCAGTTGCTAAACAGCGCGATGCAAACGCTGGTGTCGTCGCCAGTCTCGCCCTCGTCCTCGCCGCCCTCGGCCCCGTCACCCGCGTCGTCACCGGCGTCGTCATCGGCGTCGTCACCGGTTCCACCGCCGGGGCCGCCGGGGTTGCCAGCGTCGCCGGAGTCATCGTCATCGGCGAGGTTGTCGTCGTCATCCCAGCCGGCTTCGCAGGCCTCGTAGCAGGCCCGGACTTCATCCTTGCAGGCTTGCTGATGCTGCGGATTCTGGGATTCCGCCATGCAATCCGTGTAGATGTCATCACAAATCTGGAGGTCGTCCCCGTGCTCCCAAAGCAGCCAGTGGCAGCCCGCGATGCTGAGGAGGCTACCGGCGAAGCAGCCGGTCAACGCGAGCTTGACGAGTCGGGGGATGGATCGAGGTCCGGCTTGACGGGGTGACATGGTTTAAGTCGATACCACCGAAGACCCGCCCTTCAAGGACAAATCGAGGGAATTGAAGGGGGCCGGCAAAGCTGCAGGGAACCGCTTGGCGGATGATCTCGAGATCGAGAGGGTATGCCCTGGTATGACGCTGTTTTGGGGGTGGCGATCCACCGGTCGGCGGATACACGGCTCAGCGTTCGCCGAGGGGCGCGGGGAGCACGAGCGTTGCAATGCGTGACGTTGCAGATCGCATCGCGCCTGCTCGCGCTTGCTCGCGCGGGCGAGCGATGCGAGAGCAGGAGCATGGCCGACCTCCCCAGCACCTCCGCCGCGCTCGCTCGAATGATCGATCACACCGCCTTGAGTCCGAGCACGACGGCCGCGGCGATCGATCGGCTGTGCGCCGAGGCTCGTAGCCACGCGATGTTCTCGGTCTGCGTCAACCCTTGCTGGGTCGGGCGAGCGAGCCGAGCGCTGGCCGGCAGCGAGGTCTCGGTCTGCACCGTCGTCGGGTTCCCGCTCGGGGCCAACGCGAGCGAGACCAAGGCCAACGAGGCGGCGCTCGCCGTGGCTGCGGGCGCGGACGAGCTCGACATGGTCCTCAACGTCGGGTGGTTGCTCGACGGGCGAGCGGACGCGGTCCGCGAGGACGTCGCGGCGGTCGTCGGCGCCGCGGGTGGGCGGGTCGTGAAGGTGATCCTCGAGGTCGCGCTGCTGAGCCCAGCGCAGATCGAGGCCGCGAGCGCGCTGGCGGTCGCCGGCGGGGCGAGCTTCGTGAAGACCTCGACGGGCTTTGGGCCGGGCGGGGCGACGGTCGAGGCGGTCGCGGCCATGCGCGCGACGGTCGGGCTCACGATCGGGGTCAAGGCCTCGGGTGGGATCCGTGACGCCGCGACGGCGCGCCGGATGATCGAGGCCGGAGCCACGCGCCTGGGCGCGAGCGCTTCGCTGGCGATCCTCGCGGGCTGGGACGCCGCGCGTACGGCCTAACGTTTGGCTCGGCGGAGCAGGGCGGTCATGCGCTCGCGGTGATCGGCCTCTTCCCAGACTCGGTCGCGCCCGCGCCCGCGCAGGCGTAGGCGCTTGAGCCGACGGTTCTCGAAGCCGAACACGATCAGCGCCCGGAGGGCGTCCTCGCTGGTGGTGATCTCCTCGCGGGTCCGCAGCGAGGCCCACTGGGCCTCGGACAGGTTGCGCTTGAACTCGGTCAGCAGCCGCGCGCACTCCCACTCGGTGAACGCGACCCCGGCCCGCTCGCACAGCCGGCGCAGCAAGGCCTCCTCGCGCGCGGAGGCGCAAGCCGGCGGCCGCTCGAGCTTCGCGGTGGGCATCGTCCGAGCCTCGCACGACGACGGCCCGCCGTCAGCAGGCTGACGACGGGCCGCGGGTGGGCACGAACGCAGCGCTCAGGCCTCGGCGTTCTCGAGCACGGCGGCGGCACCGAGGCCGCCGGCCGCACAGATCCCGAGCAGCGCGGTGGCCTGGCCGCGCAGGTGCAGCTCGTTGGCCATGGTCGTGACCATCCGAGCTCCGGTCGCGCCGAACGGGTGGCCGAGGGCGACGGACCCGCCGTGGACGTTGAGCTTGGCCGGGTCGACCTCGCCGATCGCCTTGTCGCGGCCGAGCCGGGCCTTGGCGAAGTTGTCGCTCGCGAGCATCGAGAGCACGCTCAACACCTGGGCGGCGAACGCCTCGTGGAGATCGACGAGGTCCATGTCGGACAGCTCATAGCCGGCCCGGGCGAGGGCCTTGGGCATCGCGATGGCGGGGCCCATGAGCAGCTGATCGGCCGGATCGACGCCGACGTAGGCCCACGAGGCGAACCGGGCGAGCGGCGTGTAGCCGAGCGCCTTGGCCTTGTCCTCGTTCATGATCAAGACCGCGGCGGCGCCGTCGGTCAGCGGCGTCGAGTTGCCGGCGGTCAGGCTGCCGTTTTTTGCGAACACCGGCCGGAGCTTGGCGAGCTTGTCGACGCTGGTGTCGCCGCGGACGATGGTGTCGTCGTGGACCCACTTGCCGGTTGGCAGCTCGAGCGGCGCGACCTCGTCGCGGAACCGGCCCGAGGCGATGGCCTCGGCGGCGCGGTGGTGGGAGCGGGCGGCGAACTCGTCTTGGGCCTGGCGGCTGATCTCGTTGCGCGCGGCCATCTTCTCGGCGCTCTCACCCATGAGCTCGCCGGTCGAGCGCTCGGCGATCTTGGGGATCCGCGGGAGCACCTCGGACAGCGGCATGAGCTGGCTGAGCACGCCGATCATGTCGCGCGGGGTCGCCTTGCCCTTGCCCATGAGCAGCGGACCGAGGGCTCGCACGACCTTTTGCGGGAGCTTGATCTCGGCGTTGGAGGTCGAGTCGGAGCCGCCGGCGATGACGACGTCGGCCTCGCCGCGCTCGATCGCCGCGACCGCGAGGGTCACGGCTTGGAGCCCGCTCGCGCAGGCGCGGGTGCAGGTCATGGCCTCGACCGAGGGCGGGAGCCCGAGATCCAAGGCGATCTCGCGGCCGACGTTGGGCGCGGCGCTCGGGAGGATCACGCCGCCCCAGACGATCGAGTCGATCTCGCGGCGTGACAGCTCGGTCCGCTTGAGCAGGGCCGCGACGGCGGCGTTGCCGAGGGCGATGGTGTCGAGCGGGAGGTACTCGGCGAACGCCCTGACGAAGGGGGTGCGGACGCCGGCGACGATGACGGCGCGGTGCTTGGGTTGGTCTTGCTTGCTGACTGGCATGATCGGGCTCCGTTCAGGCGCCGACGAAGGACTGGCCGCAGACCCGCACGACGTTGCCGGTGAGGCCCTGGGCGCCGGGGGTTGCGAGGAAGGTGATCGCGTCGCCGATGTCGCGGGGCAGGCCGCCTTGGCCGAGGCTCGACAGCCGCCGACCGACCTCGCGGATCACGACGGGGATCGCCGCGGTCAGGCGGGTCTCGATGAAGCCCGGGGCGATCGCGTTGACGGTCACGCCGCGGCCGGCGAGCTCATCGGC
>Ga0114946_10001536_pt1 | contig 15907 bp, 12 predicted proteins | sample WalLakDeSediment_FD_88676 | JGI IMG/M metagenome (GOLD analysis project Ga0114946, IMG submission 88676) | Lake sediment microbial communities from Walker lake, Nevada to study Microbial Dark Matter (Phase II) - Walker Lake 11/02/13 Deep Sediment | ecosystem: Environmental > Aquatic >... | reverse complement strand
TCCGGCGGCGTGTCGGCGGGATGGACGGGATGCTCGTCGGTGCATGAACAGAAGGCGATGGCGCCGAAGAGCAGCAGCAGCGCCGATGCGATGAGCATCGCGATAGGCTCGGCGTCAATGACGGTGTCCCGCCGCTTTCCGTTCTTCGTCCACTCGCTGTCCCGATAGTTCGGGATGACATTCCGCCGCGTGTGTTGCTTCCTCATGATTCAATTCTCCCGTTGATGAAATGTTGCATCGGGACCGGAAGCACCGTGTTCCGGTCGCCGATGCGTGCCGCGCCCCACAATGCCACTGCGGAGAAAGCGACGCCGCAGACATCGACAACGACGGCGCCGCTCCCCATGTCGGTCGCCCCCTGCAACCGATCGGCGTGCTGTTCGTGGTCGTGACAAATGTGGGGGAAAGAGCAACCGCGTTTCCCCGCGCTTCGGCATGTGCTTGAGAGAAGCGTCGACGTGCGCAACATGCCGCCCCCTACGGCACGCTGCTTCGTCGCGTTCGCCGCACCGGCGTGCGTCATGCCGGTAGGTGCGATGCCGAAGCGCGGGGAATCCCCGTTCGCGGTTCGTATCCGCACAGGCGCTCCCTGGAAGGCGTCGGCACGCCGCGCTCCGTCTCCCTCGGATCGCATTCCCAGTGCGTTCCCATCGAAGCGGTCCACCGTGAAACCATCGTCCTTCATGCTGAAATCCCGTGCGAAAATGTTGTGATCGGATAGAGTCTGTTTGAGTTCACGAATATCAGGCGGTGAAACTCACAGGGCAATAATACGAAACTCGCACCATGGTGTCAAGTCCCTATATGGTATTTCTTGCATTAAAATTTTGTAAGAATTCGCCTATATGCAGGTAGCGAGCATGCAGTTCTATGGAGTGCAGTACTTATATGTGGAATATAATCCCTATGCTGTGCTGGAAAGTACTCTCCTAACTCCTCGTTTTTTTATAATAAAAGCATGGCATACTTGCCTGGTCCATCCCCCGTGTTACAAGGAATTTCGCGTTGATGTGGTGGAAACCAGCGTAAAAGGAAGTAAAATTCCTATGACGTGTATGTATGAGCATGCAGCGAAGACATTCTCGTATTTTCGCTTTTGCAGAACATTGCGCGCTAAATACAGACAGCAGAGAATAATATCTGTTAATCAACCATGAGGGCCTTTCCCCATCTTCTCCAATCGATTCATCACCGCATACCCGATGCCCTCCGCTGCGATACCCGGGCAGAAAATGATATCCGCACCGGCAGTATCCAGCGAATGCAACCCGGCATACATCAAGCGTGCATAGTCTGCGGCGACTCCCGCGCCGAGCGAAAAGAAATGTCGCTCGCCACTGCCGGCGAAACAAGCGGGTGCGAGTAGGCCGACGATGCGACCGTCCGATAGCGCGTCTCCAATGCGTTCTCTCAATTCCATTCGCATATCGACCGTGTCATGAGGCACAATCACGAAGTCGGCCCTTGGTGCGTAATGTCTGTATTTCGTACCAGGCGCGCGTGGGGCCTCGTCGATATCGCCGATAACATCGACACGTGTCTGCACGACGTCCTCGATGTCTTCGCGTGTCACCGTTCCGGGGCGCAATATTGTCGGTGTGCGCGAAGTGATATCGAGCACCGTGGATTCTATACCTACAATGCATTCGCCGCCGTCGAGCACGGCGGCGATACTGCCGGCAAGGTAGTCATACGCCGCCAATGCCGATGTGGGACTGGTCCGACCGGAGATGTTGGCCGATGGTGCGGCAATGGGCAGGCCTGCGAGACGAAGCAGCTCGCGCGTGAGAATATGATCCGGGATACGAAGCGCCACGGTATCCAGGCCGGCCGTCACGATGTCCGGTATGGCCGCGTTGCGATGAACGATAAGCGTAAGCGGGCCTGGCCAGAACTCGTTCGCCAACTCCTCGAATAGCGGAGGGACATGTTGCATCAATTCAACTGCCTGCCGGATATCGAAGAGGTGCAGTATCATGGGATTGTCCATCGGTCGCTGCTTTGCCTCGTACACACGTCGAACCGCGGCTTCCATAAGTGCGTTCGCGCCCAATCCGTACACTGTTTCAGTCGGAAAGGCGACGAGTTCGCCCCGTCGAAGCAGAGCCGCAGCCATTTCCAGACTCGTGACCCTCTCGGCTGCAGTGCTTGTATGGAGCATCAATGTGTTCATCGCATGTTCTCTGTTGTCCGTAGCGTTGAATCGTATTGCCGAAACAGTATTCTATGCACTGCCGTGCTGCTCAAGGCGGATCGTTGTCAGGGGAAGCGAACAAATCCCCCTGCGACGCAGCAGGAGGTGTAGTGGATCCAGGTTTGGGTCGTTCAGGTAAGTCCTCCTTGTACAATTCCACTGCGCTGCGAAGCAGACCTGCGATTTCGCGCGTGGTATGTGGAATGCCATGCTTCGCATCCTCGGCGAGCTGAGCTGCAACTGTCGCGATGGCCTTGGCCTTTAACAGTGCATGCACGATAGCGTTTTCATTCCATTGCTCGATGACGATATAACAGAGTAGCGAATTGCCACCCGGGTAATCCATGCGTGCTCCGAGACCCTCGGCGGCACTGGCAAGCGCATCCCAACCGATGAAGACGCGCAGCGGAATATCAGCCAGCGCGTAAGCATCGTCGCTGACCTTGAAATGCACTTCTTCGCGAAAACCCTCTCGCAATACCTGAGTAGGAAGTGGAGCGATATTGTCGAACAACGCAAGCATGCCATCATCCTCCCCCGGCTCGAGACGGACGCGCTGCACCATCCTGCCCATCACGCGATAGAAAAGCCTGGGTTCCGACACAAACGGATGCCAGGACTCGTCCTTGACAAGCAGGGAGGCCGCCTTGGAAAATCGTGATATGGGTGTTTGCTGGTATCGCATGTTTGCCGGTTCTCGAAACCGCACAGTATACGCAATAGATACGACAGGAAAAATACGCAAACGAAACGTGTGAATGATATTGCTTTGGCGAAGTGCGTGAAGCTCTGCAGCTACGGTGTGGCCATAGTGATGAAGCGGCACGAATTTCGCAACAAGTTATGCTGGACCGAGCAGGAGAAACGTCCCTGTCTGTTGCATTGTCCGCGAGAACATTGCTCGAGCCGTGCTACAGAAGCGCGGCTGAGGTGTCTGCGGTGCCATATCGTTCACTATGGTACATGGCGCAATGCCCCAGGTATGCTTCGCTGTACATGCCGGCGTAAGAACATCGCTCAACACTCAGATGGCGTCAGAGCAGGTTTTTCATAAAGTCTGCGGACAATGCTGCTTCGATACCAAGTGAGCAATGCTTGTCATTTCGATGCTGCGGGGCGTCATCGCAAGCATGTGAAATGATTTCCGGCCATGTGTTCGAATCCTCACCCGGCAGCGGAAGGCCCACGATGTTACGGCAAGTTCTTGTGATTAGCCCGTTACACGCAACACCACCATTGTCATGTCGTCCTGCTGCTTCGCTCTGCCGACGAAGCGCTGCGTTTCTCTATACAAGCAATCGAGTATTTCTTTGGAGTCGCCATCGCATCGTGATAGAGTTTGCGAGAATCGCTCATCGCCGAATTCTTCGCGCGTTTTCGACATGGCCTCAGTATATCCATCCGTGTACAACACGAACACGTCACCGGGGTGTAGCGGGACGGTGATTTCCTCTATTGAACGCGAAAACCCTTCGCCGCTCTCTATTCCCAATGCTATGCCGCTTGAGCGCAAACTTTCCACCGTGCCGTCCGGACGTCTGAGCAAGGGATGCGTATGCCCGGCACGAGCGAAGGTGACTTCCATGCGTTCGATGTCGAAGATGGCATAAAGCATGCTGACGAAATGTCCCCTTTCCACATTGTCGAAAAACAAACGGTTCATTTCGACAAGCACGTCCGACGGTGAATCCGATGTTCGGCCCAGAGCCTTGAGGAAGCCTTTCGTCAACGTCATGAAAAATGCCGCCTGCGTACCCTTGCCCGACACATCGCCGACGACGACGCCGAGACGCGAGGGATCGCGAACAAGGAAATCGTAATAATCACCACCAACTTCCATCGCAGGTGTACAGCGCGAGGCGATATCGAGACCGTGAAATGTTGGGATACTCTTTGGTAGAAAGCTCATCTGCACATCCCGGGCGATTCCCAGTTCGCGAGCCAGTCGTTGTCGCTCACTAATGTAACGCTGAAAGCGTGGTGCGATTTCCTCGAAATCCACCGAGTGGTCGCGCGTGCTGAGAGCGAGTACGGCGTACAGCACAGCACCGACGCCGAGTAGGAGTATTTGCAATCCCTCGCTGCGATAGGCGGTATTCCAAGGCGAAAGAAATGCCACGCCGTGATGAAGTACTAGTGCCGTTATGCTGGCGACCAAGGTGGTGAACGCATCTGTCGTGATGAACAATGCAACAAGGATAATCCCGAGCCCGAAAGTGAGGATGATGCCAAGTCCAACAGGAAAAATCGAGATCGGATTGGACAGTGCGAACAACGATGCGGAAACCGGCAGGAGCACTGCAACAGATGCAATGTGGCGGCGCAACCACGAGACGAGAAAGAACACCGAAAGGCCGATGATGAACAGCGAGGATGTCATGGCCGTACCGGTGATGAACAGCACCGGTGAAAGAACGCTGAATTGCTCGAGGCCCCGCTCCGTGGATTCATGCAACATCGGTGCTTCAACGCCTGCCAGGAGATGCATACCGAGCAAAGCGCCGCCCACCAGGGTCAGACCACCGGCCAGGCCGCGCAGCACGGAATGGCCGAGACGCGAATTGAGTAGATGACCCCGTGAAATCAAGTCGATCTCGATGAATTTCTCCTTCCACATCTCTCGCGTCATAGCTTCGGCGACCGTCCAGAGCACGAACATCGCAGCTCCGACGAACAACGGGGCAATAGCGAGCGGCAACAGCACTTCGGCTCTGAACGCTTCTTCCAGTAATAATTGCATCCCGAACCACAAACCGAAAAGTACGGCCGCAAACGCACCGACAATGCCGGCCGTTCTGAATCCCATTTCCCAAGCACGCAATCTCTTGACGCCAGTCAAAATAAGAAGAAGCGATACCCCGATATAGAACACCGCCTTCAGCCCGTCTCCGACTATCGGCTCGTCCGAATACGCCACCGTGCTAGCTCGGCCGGTTTCCACGGTGAGTTCGCTCAACAATGCACCCGCCATACTTGTCGTGATGTGCAGCGAATCGCCCGATGCCTTGCTGTACACCGACCAACTGAACACGTGATCCGTTCGATGTTCCGTTGTATTTGACGAGACCCGGGAAATACCCATCGAATCAGCGAGCGAATCGAGGTCATTCAATGACCGTACACGCTGCAGCGGAATAGAAACTTCCTCTTCCAAGTTGTCGGTGACGAATGTTCGCATGTTTTCGAATGCTTGCCACTCGTCGATACTCGGCGGAACGATGGAATCCGGAAGCGCTATTCGCAGATGACGGAGATTGCCTCTGCCGTTGAGATGGATGAGAATGTCGCCGCTGAAGAAGCGCTCGACGGCTCGTTCGACGGCACGTTCGTCAGTATTCGAAAGCCGAACTACGAGGCTGGCGGAGGGGTCGATTCGATAGACGCGAATTTTCCAGTAATAAGCGCTACCGGCTTTTCGCAATTCCTCATTCCCCATCAATTGACCATGGCGATTGTATGCTTCGCGTATTGCCTGTCTGTTTTGGAGCAACATCGGTCGTATGCTGTATCGGAGAGTATCGATATCGAGGGAGAGCAACAGATTCCCCGCGATGACGGCAGCGTCGTCCGAGTTGATGTCAAGTACTATCGTCGAATGCGGGTGCGACGAAGCAAACAATGCGATAGTGAGAGCAAGTCCGGCAAGTCCGGCCAGACTCCAGAGAAATGTCCGACGCCGAGCGCGATGCGAATGTCTTTCTTTTTTTCCAAACATGTTTCGTCTCTGGGTAGAATGAAGCCAGTCAATGCTTGCTCGCATGTAACCGACTGATATTGCTTCCGTATATACGAAAAGAATCGCTGAAGGTTGTCGCCTTATCGCACGAAGCATTCAGGAATGCATGGATTTGAAGGTTCGGCGATCTGAAATGGCAAAATGCAACTTATTTACGATATTTACAGGTTGTATCTCCGTCAGCTCGAGTATGAGCGGCCAAGCGACACACATGCTCCGCATTCATGCATCGTCATCATCCACCGTCGGAAATGAAACGCTTCATCGATTATAGTTCCCCTCGCCTACTACGTCTATGGTACACTGTATTCGCCTTGCTGGTGCTTACTGTGTCCGTATACAATCTGTTGCATGTCATTATCTGGCGTGCGCCGAGCAACGACCAGTGCGAATGGCGGCAAGTGTATTCAGACACTACCAGCGTACATGTGGACTTCATCGAAGACAGCACGTCGTTGTTCCAGGCGGGTGATATCATACATAGCATAAACGGCGTCTCGCCGGTTAAAGCAAATATCGCTTCGGCAATGATACAGAGCGCGTCACCCGGTGATACGTTGCGTATCCGTGTGGAGCGGGATCTGCGACCTCGCGACGTACTACTGGTACGAGACACCGGAAGTGTGCTTCCATTCAAGCTACACGACAGGAAAGCCGAGACGCTTATCATCTCGAACATCGTCCGAGGCGGAGTTACTGATAGAGCGGGTGCCAAGGACGGTGACATACTGCTTCGCATAGACGGCGTCAGCATTCGCAACGTCTGGGGAGCACAGTACTTGTTGAATCTCCATGCCGCCGGAAGTGTGGCAAGATTCACCGTAGACAGAAACGGTCAGTTGCTCAGCTATGACGTGACTATTCTGAAGGTGATCAACTATCTGTACCTCTCGACCTTTCTGCTGGGCTTCGGCTTCCTGCTTGTTGGGTACATCGTCGTCATGGCTCGTCCAGATGGATTCATACAGCGGAAGTTCGCGAATTACGGCATATTGGGCATGCTGTTGTTCGGTCTGGCAAGCTTAGCTATCGGGTCGATGCACGATTCTCCAACGAAAATAAACGTAATGCTGTCGATGTTTTTCGCGGCACGCGTTATCGCTCCACCGGTGTTCGTGACATTCTTCTTCCATTTTCCGTATCGCAAGCGAATCCCGCATCGACGATGGATTGTAGTTGCGTTGTATGCTCTCGCAGCAGTCGGGGCCGTCTTTCTGTATTTGTACATCATGCGCTTACTCCCTTGGCAAACACCGACGTGGTTCATCCGCACGATGGAGCTGCTCCCCGCCGCGTATTTCTTCGCCGGTCTTGTTGTATTCACTCACAGCTATATCAGGAATGCGGACGCTGTACGACGTCGGCAATTGAGGCCGATACTGATTTGCACACTCATCGGCGTCATGACCTTCATCTACATCGCGATCATTTCCACTGTTTACCCATTGGTGATATTCCTGCAACCATACCTACTGGCACCCGCAGTGTTGTTCATCGCCATACCTCCTGCATTCGGGTATGCGATTTTCAAGCATCGTCTGATGGACGTGACATTCATCGTCAAACGCAGTCTCATCTACGGTCTCATCACTGCGGTTATTGCAGCAATATACCTTTCGCTTGTGTTCGGTGTCGGCAGTGTGCTTAGTGATGTGATCGGAGAAACCGACAACACCATTCTTACACTGATTGCATTCATTGTTATCGCATTGGTGTTCGAGCCGTTGAAGCGTCGCGTACAACTCGGCGTCGATCGCGTCTTTTATCAGGAACGGTACAATTACCAGCAAGCCCTGCTCGAATTCAGTAAGGAACTTCCAAGCCATATCAATCTGGACGAGATACTTACTTCCATGGTATCGAGAATATCGAATACCATGCATGTGGAGAAAGTAGCGGTTGTGTTGTGCGACAATGAACAGGGCTGTCACGCCATCGGCCAGAATATTCCCGATCAATGTTGTCGCTTCGGTCATGGTAGCGGCGGATTATTGAATGCACTGAAGGAAACGCGTGCTCCTCTCTCCGTCGCTCTGATCAACGAGGACAAGCTGATCGTGGATGCGGAGGACAGAGCGTTGATCGAAGCGTCGGGCATCGTGCTCATCGTTCCGATGTTTCTTCAGGAACGGCTCATTGGCTTCATCAATGTTGGTCCGAAACGTAGCGGCAAGGTGTATTCCAAGGAAGACGTGGACCTGCTTTCCACAGTGGGCGGTCAAGCGGCCATTGCTATCGAGAATGCCCGCTTGCATAGATCGGAAATTGAAAAACAGAAAATCGCCGAGGAGCTGCACATCGCGCAACGAATTCAACGCGGATTGTTGCCCGCCGCGAGCCCGCAATCGGATACGCTCGATATCTCCGGTATTTCCATACCCGCCATGACGGTGGGAGGCGATTACTACGACTACATTCAATTAGCGGATGATAGATTGCTCGTCACTGTAGGAGACGTATCCGGCAAGGGGATGTCTGCAGCACTGTACATGGCGAAAGTGCAGGGTATGATTCGTCTGGCCGCGAACGTCTATGCGACTCCGCGCGAAATACTGGCCGGTGTCAACCGCAATCTTGTCGGAATGGAAAAGCATTCCTTCATCACACTCGTTCTTGCACTGTTCGATCAACGTGCGAGAACTGTTACGATATGCCGTGCAGGTCATACCGAACCGCTGCTGGCTCTCGATGGGGATGTGCGCTTCATTTCTTCCGGAGGCATGGGATTAGGTCTCGAACGGGGAGATGTATTCGAGCGTTCACTGGAAGAACGGACATTCGAATTTCACCAGGACATGCTTTTGCTGCTGTATTCGGACGGTTTAACCGAAGCGATGAATCCGGACATGCAACTGTTCGGTGAGCATCGGCTACGTCGAACTGTTTTGCAAAATCTCGATCTGTCCGCAAGCGAATTACAACGGACATTGCTTGATCATGTCGAGTCGCATCGCGACGGAGCGGAGCAGAACGACGATATCACCATGGTGGTGGTACGCGTACGCTGCTGATGGACTGCTTCCGGTAGTGCTTCACTTTCCGCTCTGCGATGCATGAGCACGACACCTGCCGATTTATTACATTACGGCAACATAATTCGGGTACACAAATGTATTCAATGAGACTATCCATTCTAGCGGCCTGTACATTGCTGTTCGTCTCCTGTTCACCTGAATCGAAATCCCCTGCGGATCTGCGTTTCGAACAATTCGCGACTCGTTTCATCGAGGCATGGTTGTCGACGCATCCCGAGGAGGCGACAGCACTCGGTGACGAGCGTTTCGATCACTTGCTGAATGATTACAGCCGTGCCGGTATCGAGAGAGACATTGCGTTTTTCAAATCTGCGCTTGATACGCTCAGAAGCATCACCGTCGAGGATCTGTCGGCCGCGCACATGATCGACTACGACATTTTGCGTCACAAGCTCGTGAACGAGTTGTTCGCGCTTCAGGAATTGCGTGAATGGGAATGGAACCCGCTGCATTACAATCCCGGCAGCGCGATCTATCATTTGCTTGCCCGTCCCCGCGGCACACCCGACGAGCTGTCCGATGCACTTATCGCACGACTTCATGCCTTTCCATCTGTATTCAAAGCCGCACGCGAAAATCTGACGCGGCCTCCGGCGATTCATACGGAAACCGCGCTTCTCCAGATCGACGGTGCGGTCACTCTACTCAACAAGGCCATGCAGTCTTTCATAGATAGTTTGCCTCCGGATTCGCGACGTCGCCTTTCCGATGCGCGCGATGACGCCGTCACCGCGCTGCAAGCGTACAGCGCCTGGATGTCGTCGGAATTGGCGGCTCGTTCGGACGGGGATTTTCGTCTCGGAACATCGTTGTATTCGCGGAAATTCTCTTTGAGAATGGATACGGACATGACGGCCGACGAATTGCTTGCTTCGGCGCAGAAAGAAATGGAACGTACAAAGGAGGAACTGTATCGAACCGCATTGACGCTCTTCGGCGAACTGTATCCGGATCGGAATGCGTCTGATTACGATCGATCATACGTGATCCGCGAGGTGCTGGGCAGGATTTCGGATTCGCGGCCAAGCGATCAGAGCATAGTTGCACTAGCGGAGCAGTATGTGAGCGAGGCGACGGAGTTCGTCAAAGCCATCGATATCGTGACCGTACCTGCCGACCCGATCGAAATCATTGTCATGCCGGAATTTCAGCGTGGCGTCGCTGTCGCGTATTGCGATTCGCCCGGACCACTCGAGAAAAACGGAAAAACATTCTTTGCGATCGCGCCGACTCCTACCGACTGGACCAAGCAACGCAAGGAGTCGTTCTATCGCGAGTACAACGATTACATGTTGAAAAATCTCGTCGTACACGAAGCCATGCCCGGTCATTACCTTCAACTCGCTGCCGCGAATCAGGTGAAGGCTCCGACGCTGCTTCGCCACATCATGCCCAGCGGTGTGTTCGCCGAAGGTTGGGCCACGTATTGCGAACAGATAATGGCGGATGCGGGGTTCGGTGGACCGGAGACCAAAATGCAGCAACTGAAAATGCGTCTGCGGCTGTTGATCAATGCCATCATAGATCAGGGAATTCACATGCGGGGCATGAGCGAGGAGGAGGCGATGCATTTGATGATGACCGAAGGCTTCCAGGAAGAGAGCGAAGCTGCCGGCAAATGGCGTCGCGCCTGCCTGACCTCCGTGCAACTCAGTACGTACTACTACGGCAACATCGGCGTGAACAATATTCGACGACGCTACGAACTATCGCTCGGGGAAAAGTTCGATATCAAGAAATTTCATGATGCGCTGCTGTCGCACGGTACGATTTCCCCGAAATATTTCCAGGTGCTTTTCAAGCTTCCCGTTGTTGAGCGAGCGACGCCTCCGGCATGAACGAGGCGGCCGGACATACGACGCCCGCGCTGCTTCCACCCGTTCTCGATGCGCTGTTTCTTTCGTATGCCGGTGTACATCCTGAGACTGCTTGTGCCTTGAAGGGCGATGCATCCGAGAGACGTCTGTTTCGCATACGTGGTGGCGAACTTGTTCTCATAGGTGTACAAGGCCCGAACATAGCCGAAAATATCGCTTTTATTGCTTTCGCCAGGAGTTTCCGTGCTGCGGGGCTGCGCGTTCCGGAAATATTCGCAGTATCGGATGACTGTTCGGCATATCTCGAGGAAGACCTAGGCGACGTGCAGTTCGCCGATTGGCTTCGGTATCGCCGGTCCGATGGCGAGAATACCGGAGAGGTCATCGACATGTATGCTCTTATTCTTGATGAATTACTCCGATTTCAAGTGGACGCAGTCAACCGGCTGGATTACCGCTTGTGCTATCAGACGCGTGCGTTCGACCGCGTGGCGATGCTCGCCGATGTACGGTATTTTCGTGACAACCTGCTCTACAGACTGGATTCACGGCCATACGATGAGGCAGCGTTCATGCGGGAAGCTGCGGAACTCGTCGAAATGCTCGATGCTACCCCCCGCGACTGTTTCCTGTACCGTGACTTCCAATCGCGCAATATCATGCTCCGCGACGGCGAGCCGTGGTTCATCGATTTCCAGTCCGGTCGCCTGGGCGCACCGCAATATGACGTGGCATCACTGTTGTTCGATTCCCGGAGCACATTGACGGAAAATCAACAGGCAGTGCTCGTCGACGGGTATTTGAGGGGTCTTTCGCGCCGATGCAGCGTCGATGCCAGACTTTTCAACTATCTGTTCGACGGATTCGCGGTTTTGAGATTGCTCCAGGCTTTGGGCGCTTTCGCCAATCTCGGATTGAACAAGGGTAAACCGCACTATCTCGATTTCATACCGTCACGTCTCGAGAATCTGGCGAGCTTGCTCGAGCGTTCCAAACTAATGCAGACATTGCCGTATCTCCGCGATACGTTGCTGGAGATCGCGAGCGACGCGAAACCCCTGCATTTCACATCGGAGGAGCGACACTGATGCGTATAGACATCTATTCCTTTTCTTACCACCTTTCCGGTATTCCGGCCGATGAAAGCGGTCATGGCGGAGGTTTTGTTTTCGATTGCCGTATTCTTCCGAATCCCGGCCGTGAAGAACGGTTCAGGGATCGAAATGGCTTGGATCCTGAAGTGCGCGACTACCTCGAACGGCATGACGCGGTGCACGCGTTTCTTGAGCACGTGCGTGCCTTGCTTTCCACTGCCGCGGAAGCGCATACTGCAAGGAATTTCGTCCACCTGCATGTCGCTTTCGGATGCACGGGTGGGCGTCATCGTTCCGTGTACTGCGCGGAAGCGGTTGCAAGCTACTTGCGTGATGCGGGTTACGACGTTGTGGTCACGCACCGCGAGATAGGGGGTGAATGATGAAGGGCATGATACTGGCGGCGGGATTCGGGTCGCGACTTGGACTGATGACGAAGGAACAACCAAAGGCGCTGCTTCCCGTGGCAGGCAAGCCCATGATAGAATACGTGATAGAAGCATTGACGAATGCAGGTTGTCGCATGCTGGTCGTCAATGCGCATCACCATGCGCAACGGCTGAAGGGGTACTTGCAGGCACGGCAGTATACCCTGCCTGTGTACGTCAGTATGGAAAGGGAAATACTTGGCACCGGCGGAGGTGTTCGTCACGCTCGGGAATTGCTCGACGGGAATGAAAGCATTCTCGTGCACAATGCCGACATCATCACCGAATTCGATCTGCGTCGTCTCGTCGCTGCACATGCGGAGGCCGATCCACTGGCAACACTGCTGGTGCAACGACGCGAAACGAGCAGGGCGGTGCTGTTCACTCCGGACATGTGTTTTCTCGGTAAGCAACAGTGGCGCAGCGAAGGACATGGCTTTCCGGAGAACGCACAGGCATTTGCATTCTGCGGTGTGCATGTGCTTTCGCCACGAATGCTGCATCCGGACTCGACCGGGGATTGTTTCGATATCTTCGATTGTTATCGCAAAGCACTTGCTTCCGCTCATGTCATACGCGGATTGGAACACGATACCTACTGGACGGACTTGGGGACGCCGGAGCGGATTCGAGCGTACGAACGGAGGGTTGCATCCATCACAGGGACGGAATTGAACGGAGAATAAAGCCATACAGCATGCGTGTAGACGTGGGAAAGCGAGACGATTTTCGACGCAACTCTCCGTCGCAGTCCTTATTCCGATTTTCTCCATCGAAGAGCACTTCATCTGCTTCATCCGGCACATTCGCGTTTTCCGCTTTCTTTCGCAGCAGACCTATTGTATATTTTTATGGCAATGGCAGTGTAAGCTCACAAGTGTGCATTACGATATGAAGTTGATCGGAATAATTGTTCTTTTCCCACTCCTGCTTGTACCGGCAATGTTGTCGGGACAACAGGAAAATCAGAAAATAGCAGCATCCGCCTTTCTCGACGCCGTCATAGACCGCGATTGGGATAGACTACAGGCACTTTCGCATGTGACGCTATGGGATAGAGCACCCAGGGAGAAATGGGTTGAAATGGTGAACAGTCTGGAAAAAACGGGCGGGAAAATACTCGGCCACAGCTTTCACAGTATTGATATGAACGCAAGCTACGCGAATATCGTGCATCGCATGTATTTCGAAAAGGACTCTCTTGCGGTCAGACTCGTGGTGGACTCGTTGAACCTCGTCGGAGGATTCTGGCTGGAAGCTGTGCAACGCGAGTATAGGTATCCGCCGCCACACTATGCACATCGCGACACGTTCAGCGAAATTGATGTCACCATCGGTGAAGTACACCCGCTGCCCGGCACTATTTCGATCCCTGATGGCGAAGGACCATTTCCGGCAGTTGTTTTGGTGCATGGTTCCGGACCGAGCGATAAAGACCAGACCATAGCCGGCAACAAGATGTTCAGGGATATCGCTTGGGGCCTCGCCTCCCGGGGCATCATGGTTCTGCGCTATGACAAACGGACGAAAGTGTACGGCAAGTCCATGAATCTTCTCGAACTTACTGTACAGGAAGAAACAATCGACGATGCCGTTGCAGCACTTGCCGTGTTGCGTGCACACAGCGATGCGGACACATCGCGAATCATCCTGATAGGTCACAGTCTCGGTGCGTCCGTCGCTCCGGAGATCGCAACGCTTGCCGACGGTGTCAAAGGCCTTGTCATGCTGGCACCAATAGCGCGTCCGCTGGAACTTGTTGTCATGGATCAATTGCAATATGTCGCGTCGCAACAGGATACGCTGACACAGGCGGAGCAGATCAAATTGAACGAGGAACTTGAGAAGGCCGCGCGTATCCACAAGGGAGAACTCGATCCGAAACGCAGACTGCTCAACGTCCCGGCTTTATGGTACTACGATTTGAACAAAAGGGATCAGAAAGCGTTCGCACGCGACTTGGGAATACCGATATTCATCGCTCGTGCGGAAAAAGACTATCAGTCCCCGCAAATGGAGCATGTGCTGTGGCAGCAATACCTGGAAGGGATACCGGATGTTGTATTCAGAACCTATCGCAATTGCTATCATTTATTTATAGAAACCGATGCCCGGCCGGGACCATGGAATTACCAGCAGGAAGGGCATGTGAGTGAAGTCCTGATCGACGACCTGGTGCGTTGGTGCAGTGATTTCGCAGTGTCTCGGGATAATTGACAATGGATGCAGCTCGACAGCATGTTGGACGTACGCTTCTGCAATGGGTTCTATGAGCAGCGGCGATAAAAGTGGTGGCAAAGTCCACAGACATGTCAAAAAGCGCAAACCGATAGAGAAGCAGTGGCGAAAGGGAGAGTCGCGTTGGAAGTACGGCGGCGATGGGGCCTCGGACGGTGATTTTCTCGAACGAAAGCTCGTGGCTCCTCGTGCATTTCATCTTGCGAATACCGAGGGTGAGCGCGATGCGATTGTTATTCAAACCGGTGGTGCGCATACAATACTTCTCGACGGCGATGCGCAATTGAGCGGAAAGCCCCGCAGGTCCACGACATCCGAAAACGGCGAGGCGACGCTCGTCACAATCGGTGATCGCGTCAGGTACATACGCACCGGCCCCGACGATGCCATCATCACGCATGTGTACGAACGGTGCTCGTGGTTGCTGCGGCGGTCGATCCGTGCGACGGATTTCGCGCAGGTCATGGTCGCGAATATCGACATGGTCATAGCGACGGCCGCAGCCTCGGCGGAATTGCTGCGCCCGGGACTTATAGACCGTTATCTCGTCGCCGCTGCAATGGGCAATCTCGATGCCTGTGTCGTGATCAACAAAATCGATTTACCCGACGTGGAGGACAGACAGTTCGTCGAGGAAATCGCCGACATGTACCGGGATTGCGGGTATGAAACATTGCTGACGAGTTGCGTTACGGGTGAGGGTATCGACGAATTGGCCGAAACAACTCGCGGAAAGCTTTCTGCGTTTTCCGGACACAGCGGTGTGGGAAAAACAAGTCTGCTCAATCTGCTCATTCCGGATCTGAATGAAAAAATCGGTGAATTGAGCGAGCAAAGTCAGCGGGGAATACACACGACATCGCGCAGCACGCTTCACGCACTCCCCGACGGTGGTTTCCTGGCGGATACACCGGGCATACGGGAGTTCGCATTGTTCCGCGCGGATCCGGCCACGCTGCACACCTACTATCCCGACTTCATGCGCGTCGCCGACGACTGCCGTTTCCCATCGTGTACACATACGCACGAACCCGACTGCGCGGTGATTGCCGCCGTGGAGCGCGAGGATATTCATCCATACCGGTACCGCAACTATTGCCAGATACTTGAAAACGAAACACCGCAGTCGTACTGATCGAGGGGAGAGCGTGTGGTGCGTGTCGTTGTGCACGTTCGGAGTCGCTGTCGATTTTCCACGACGAATCCAGTATCTCCGATTCGATATCCGCCTACGATCTTAGATGTACGACGATAAAGTTGCCTGGCATCCCTAATTTCCTGCCTTCGTCGTTGCAGCACCCTCATGTTATGGTCATCACAGCATGATACAGTTGCTGTTGCTCTGTTGTCATCGCTAGTTCAACT
>Ga0114946_10001535_pt1 | contig 15911 bp, 11 predicted proteins | sample WalLakDeSediment_FD_88676 | JGI IMG/M metagenome (GOLD analysis project Ga0114946, IMG submission 88676) | Lake sediment microbial communities from Walker lake, Nevada to study Microbial Dark Matter (Phase II) - Walker Lake 11/02/13 Deep Sediment | ecosystem: Environmental > Aquatic >... | reverse complement strand
CGCGCCGGCTTCCAAAAGCCGTAGCTCAAGTACTCGCAGCGCGTGCGGTTCAACCCCCACTCGGCTATGCACGATCCCACAGGCCTGGGTTGCCAGGCGAAAAACGCCTCCCCAGGTGCGAGGATCTTCACCGTAGGGAAAAGATCTGACCGGATAAGGCAACGTTTTGATCTTGATCATTTCTAGCTCAGGGAAGATCACTGCCGGTGTAGCGCCAGGCACAAACAGGACCACAGCCGGGCGCTCACTTAAGTGAAAGTGCAGCCCGGTCAGGTAGACCATGGTTGGACCAGGGTTGATGACCAGTGCATCGAGCCCGGCGCTTTGCATCGATTGATAGAGCTGGTTTTGGCGGGATATAAATTGATTATGGTTTGTTTCCAGGGACATTGCTACCTCCGTTGGGCGAGCAGATTGCCTAATTATAGCCTGATCCGGGTCAAGCGGAGGGATACACTAGTCCTGTGTAAATACTACTGATTTTCACCGATTTATTATGGTCAGGGTATAATATTGTTATGTCTTTCAATCTGCCGTTGTTCCCTCTGAATACCGTGCTTTTCCCCGGGATGCCGCTAACCTTGCATATCTTCGAGGAAAGATACAAACGTTTGATTGCGGACTGCCTTGAGCCACGCCAGCCCTTTGGTGTGGTGCTAATCCGTCACGGAAAAGAAGCTCTGGGACCGCTGGCAGATCCTTACCGTATAGGTTGTACCGCGCGCATCCTGGATGTCCAACCATTGACAGACGGGCGAATGAATATTGTTGCCTTAGGCCAAAAGCGATTCCGGGTATTGGAGCTTTACCAGGAAAAGCCCTATCTGGTCGGTTCGGTTGAGCTTTTCCCCTTGGAGGAAACGAACCGGGCTCAAATGGACCGGACTGGACGCCGGTTGCGCCCGTGGGTTAAACGGTATATGGAGATCTTAACACGGTTAAGTGACGTGGAGCTAGATCCGCAGCATCTACCCAACGATCCCTTAGTGCTGGCTTACCTGGCTGCGGTCTTGCTTCACATCCCCCTCGATAAAAAGCAAGAACTGTTATCCACACCGCGAGCAGTTGATCTTCTAACGGACATGTACAAGCTCTATCGCCGGGAAATAGCCTTGCTACAAGCCATGTTCTTGGAAGCCGATGTGGAGAACGTCGGCCATTTCTCTATCAATTGATCTGCATCGCCTTGGTCTTGAAGCAATATCTCCCTAGGTTCCCGCAACAACCAGCCCACTACCCAAAGATCACCAACGGATCCAGCCGAATTGCCGATCAAGAAAAAGACCAGTGTTGGAAGTGCAAGCAACGGCATTATGGGGATTAAAACAATGCCAACCAGCGTCAAAATAACCAGTGGCGCCAAGGCGACCATAAAATATTGCTGCCGGGGCAGATAGACGCCTTCAGGGGAGGCTGCATAAGCATAAAATACTTTGAATCCAAATTTCGGATGTTTACCTGTAAAGAGCCAAAAGGCCAGGCCATGCACTGCCTCGTGAAGAATGATCATTTAATTGGGTGTCCTTGACATCCATTGTTCGCTCAGGTACAATTCCGGCTACCTTGCTCAAGGGCCTGTAGCGCAGTTGGGAGCGCGCTTCAATCGCACTGAAGAGGTCGGGGGTTCGAATCCCCCCAGGTCCATCGGAAGTTCTGGCTAGCATGATCCATCTTTTATGATATACTGTGCGTTGCCAAATTCCAGGGCCCATAGCGCAGTTGGGAGCGCGTCTCAATGGCATTGAGAAGGTCGTGGGTTCGAATCCCACTGGGTCCACACAAGTTGAGAGAGATCGGTTGACTGGCTGCCTGGGTGTTAACCTTGAGTGAAGGTCGGCTGATCTTTTTTTTCTAAATGTCAGGGTAGGAGTAGTAAGCCATCTGCCAGGGAGCTGGGAAAGCATAGTGGAATCCCAGCCAGGTGCCTGCAGAGCACAGGATTTACTCCAGGGCTGAACTCGCCTGCCATCCCGATGGGAAGACTTCGCTGGTGAGGGTCCGAAATTGGACCTTAGCTAGCGGCGGGTTTCGCCCGTTAGCGCGTTCCTGAGCGGCCCAGTTAAACCGTGCCAAGCAACAGGCAAAATCATCCTGGTGGTGGTACACGATCGTAGATTTGGGCAATAAGGGTGGTACCGCGGAGTGATCCTTCGTCCCTTATCAGGCGAAGGATTTTTGTATTCTTAATAACCTACATCCATGCCATTGCGTTTTCCGTGGCTGGGATGACTTCCAAAAAAGCCTCTACAACCTGGGGGTCGAATTGTTTGCCGCCTAGTTGGCGAAGCTCGTCAGCGGCCTCCTGGTGGCTGCGGCCTTTGCGGTAGCGGCGGTCGGAAGTCATGGCATCGTAAGCATCGACCACCGTTAAGATACGCGCTCCTAAAGGGATTTGCTCGCCTTGTAACCCTTCCGGATAACCGCTGCCGTCGTATTTTTCCTGGTGTGCATAGATGACCGGGGCAATATGGGAAATCGCTTTGAGAGATTGCACGATATTTGAACCGACAGTGGGATGCAGTTTCATCACTTCCCATTCTTCATCGGTAAGAGGACCAGCTTTGCTCAAGACTTTATCTGGGACGCCAATTTTTCCGATATCATGCAGTAAGGCAGCCCAATAAATCGAACGGGTTTCATCCTCATTGCATTCCAATTTGCGAGCAGTGGTTTTGACCCATTTGGCGACCTGAGTGCTGTGGTGACCGCTGGGAGAGACTCTTGAATCGATGTACCGGGATAGATAAAGTAACAGTTTGATCCAAAATGACTGCAGATTTTTATCCATACCTTTTATCGTTATCCTTTTTGGGATTCTCTCTTTATTATTTTGACAATAAATTTGTTGCAAATTTCATACCAAACTATGTTCCTGGCGGAAAATAAGAACGCCCATTACCCCGCTTTGAGAGCACTGCGGTTATAATCGCCAAGTCGGTCATTTTTTGGATGAGACCAACCGAGGGTAAGTGGAGAGCTAACCGTTTTCTTGCTAAGCTGAACAATTGCTTTTTGAGCGGGAATTGATCATAATTGAAGGCTTTGGAGTATTAATTACATGAACGATCAACCAGTTTACAATCCGGCGCAAATCGAACCAAAATGGCAAGCCAGGTGGGAGGCGGATGGACTAAACCAGTCAGACATAGACGAAGGCAGTCCGAAACACTATGCACTGACCATGTTGCCGTACCCATCAGGAGACCTGCATATCGGGCATTGGTATGCGATGACTCCCTCTGATGCACGAGCCCGCTTCATGAAGATGCGCGGGTATAACGTGCTCTTTCCGATTGGTTTCGACGCGTTTGGCTTGCCGGCAGAGAATGCTGCTATCCAGCGCCGCATCCATCCCAAAGAGTGGACATATGCAAACATCGACCGCATGCGGGTGCAATTGAGAAGCATGGGCGCCATGTTTGATTGGCGCAGGGAAGCGGTCTCTTCGGATCCGGGATACTTACGCTGGACACAGTGGTTCTTTACACGATTATTCAAGCATAACCTGGCTTATCGGAAGTGGTCGCCCGTAGACTGGTGTCCGAATTGCAATACCACCCTGGCCCGGGAACAGGTCTGGGGGGACGACCGGCATTGTGAACGCTGCGGCACGCCGGTGATAAAGAAAGACCTCAACCAGTGGTTCTTTAAAACCACCAGTTATGCTGAAGAATTACTGGATTTTTCGCAACTCGATTGGCCTGAGCGGGTGCAGGCTCTGCAGACCAACTGGATCGGGCGCTCAGAAGGCGCCATGGTCCACTTTTCGGTGGACACGGAGAGTTTGCCTGTGGGGGTGAGCCTCACACCCGAGCAAGCCCGCCTGACAGTATTTACCACTCGTCCCGACACATTATGGGGGGCCACCTTCATGGTTTTGGCCCCTGAACATTCCTTGGTGTCCATTATCACCTCTCAGGCTCAGAAGGAAGAAGTTGAGGCGTATGTTCAGTTTGCAGCCCGCCAATCGGATATCCAGCGTGAAGCCATTGACAAGGATAAGACCGGTGTGTTCACCGGCGCATATGCTACCAACCCTGTCAATGGCAAATCGATCCCTATTTGGATTGCTGACTATGTATTGATGACCTACGGCACCGGCGCGATCATGGCTGTGCCCGCTCACGATGAGCGCGACTTCGCCTTTGCCTTGAAGTTTGGCCTGCCCATCTTGCCGGTGATTGAGCGGGTGGATGGTCTGACTCGCTCATATGCTGTAGCTGGCAGCATGCAATCTGGTTTTGGGCAGGCGTTGGAAGCAAAAGGGATACCATTCCGAGCAGACGCGGGCGCTTATTTCGTTGAGATTCCACCTGAAGCCATCGACAGTTATGTGGAACTGGCCATACGTTATCTGTCTCCTGGCTATTGGAATGAGGTAGTCGGTGCTGCCTGGTTGTTCATTTTCTCTGATGGCGTGCAGGTATGGGATTCGGTCGAAAGTGAGACCAGAATCCTGGCACGCTGCCAGGAGTTGGAGCCAGGTGTGCGCAACAAGCGCACATTGATGGAAATGTTGTGGGCGGTTGAATTCTACCGGGATTCTTTATACCATCATGATTATGGCAAGATGATCAATTCCGGTGAGTTTAGCCATACCCCCGGTGAAAGCGCCCGGCAGGAGGTCACCCGCTACTTGGAAGAGAAAGGTAGCGGCAGGTATACGGTCAACTATCGCCTGCGTGACTGGTTGATCTCCCGCCAGCGCTATTGGGGGCCGCCAATTCCCATTGTTTTCTGCCAAGAACATGGCGAGGTCCCCGTTCCAGATGAGGATTTACCCGTTTTGCTCCCGGATGATGTTGAATGGTTGCCCACTGGGGAAAGTCCACTCAAACTACACCCTACCTGGAAAATGACTACTTGTCCGGTGTGCGGCGGGCCTGCTGAGCGCGAGACCGATACACTGGATACATTCATGGATTCCTCCTGGTATCACCTGCGTTATCTGAGCCCACATTACGACCAAGGCCCCTTTGATCCCAAGGAATATGATTACTGGATGCCGGTAGATACCTATACGGGAGGCATCGAGCATGCCACGATGCATCTGATCTATACCCGCTTTTTTCACAAAGCCTGCCGAGACATGGGCATTACTCAAGGGGACGAGCCCATGATCCAGCTGCGCAACCAGGGCATTATCTTGGGTGAAGACTCAGAGAAAATGTCGAAGAGTCGCGGCAACGTAGTTGCACCCGACGAGTTGGTCAACCGCTATGGAGCCGATACGGTGCGGGCTTATCTGATGTTCTTTGCTCGTTGGGAGATGGGCGCACCCTGGAATAGCAGCGGCATCGAGGGTACCATTCGCTGGTTACGCCGGGTTTGGGCGCTGGTGACAGAGCCAGGAGGTCGTGGAAAACCTGATGACCAGGTTATGCGCTCACTGCGCCGAAAAGTCCACCAAACGCTTCGCCAGGTGACGCATGATTTCGAGAATTTTGAGTTTAACACCATTGTTTCTGCATTGATGGAGTTATTAAACGAAATGTACAGGGCACGTGAGCATGGTGCAGTGAACACAACAGCCTGGAAAGAAGCTATGGATGTATACGTTCGCATGATGGCGCCAGTCACGCCTCATATTGCCGAGGAACTGTGGAGCAGAATGGGCAAACCATACTCCGTTCATGCTCAGCCCTGGCCCGAGGTGGACCAGGATGCTGCAGCAGATGACGTAGTTACATTGGTTGTTCAAGTTAATGGAAAAGTCCGTGATCGGATCACTGTTTCGGTCAATATTAGTGATGACGAGGCCCAGTCCACAGCCCTTTCTTCGCCAGCAATCCAGAATCTAATTGAAGGAAAATCACCGCGAAAAGTGATTGTGGTATCGGGCAAGCTGGTCAATATTGTAATTTGAGCTTTGGAGTGATCTCCGGCTGGCTATTTGTCTCGAATTCACAGTATTTAGGTTACCTTCATCTTTGAGATGCAGAAAACCTGGGATAATTAGATCCTATGGAGACGAGCTCATCATCTCAATCTGAGGTTCGCTGGTGGGATCCTCTGGCAGCAGTTCTGCTGATCTGCGTGCTGTTGACGGCTGCTGCTCGCTTAATAGTCACACAATGGACAGACGGGTTAGATCTTGTCCGAACTCTGGCGGTTTTGGGGGCGATTTTAGGTCTGGTACTCGGACAAACCAGGTTCTCTCCTCGGACAGCTGTATTCTTTGGCGTTGTTTACGGCATTTTTTTGATCCCCTGGCAACTTGGCTTGACCTTAGCAGAAGATATCCTGTGGAAAGAACGGGTTATTACCTTGAGCAGTCGTTTGGGGGCAACGCTTGAGGAACTGCTTCGCTCGAAAGCAGTTAGCGACAATATCCTTTTTCTTTTTTTAATGGCTTGTGTTTATTGGGGCTTTAGCCTGCATGCTGGTTATACCCTCACCCGCCACGCCAACGCCTGGAGAGCTGCGCTTCCGATTGGCTTCACTGCTATGATCATCCAGGCTTATGATCCTTTGCTGACGCGCCGGGCTGGTTTTCTGGCTGCCCTGCTCTTATTTGCGATCTTGCTTGTTGCCCGGATGAATTTTATCCAGCGTCGGGCAAATTGGAAAACCAACCGCACCTATATCCCACCGGATATTGGCTACGACTGGATTCGTTTTACCCTGGTTGTGGCGATTCTAATCGTTGCGGTTGCCTGGACTGTTCCAGTTCTGGCCGATACGCTGCCAGCCGTGGAGGAGGCCTGGCAACAAGCCCGGAAGCCTTGGGTTGAGCTCCAGGATCGCATGAGCAACCTCTTTGGTACTTTGCAGGCTTCGGTGGGTATCTACAACGAGTATTACACCGACACATTTTCTTTAGGACTTGGTAGCCCACTTACCGACGAACCTGTTTTGGCTATCCAGGCGCCACCACGTGGATTTCCAGGACTGCGCTTTTACTGGCGGGCTTATGCTTATGACCAGTTTGCGGATGGGCGTTGGCTTAGCACTGCCAATTCGACGATCAATATGGGACCGGAAGATCCGATCTTGTCCTCCATGGATGCACCTGGGCGTTTGACAGCTTCATTTGTGTTCACTCCCCAAAATCCGATTGCTACCTTGTTCACTGCCCCTCAACCTTTATGGGTCAGCCTGGATGCAACCGCTCACGTAAACACTGCCACCGGGGGTTCTCCAGACATTGTTGCTATTGAGGCGAACCGGCCCGTCTTCCGCGGCGATGGATATGAGGTGCGTTCTTCTCTGGCAGCGGCAACTGAGATGGACATCCGCCAAGCGGGTACAGATTATCCTGAGTGGGTTACAGAGCGCTATCTGCAGCTGCCGGATGACATCACACCTCGCACGATTGAGCTAGCCCAAAGAATAAGTGAAAATTTCGATAATCCTTATGATATCGCTGTGGCGATTACCGAGTACTTGCGTACTTATGAATATAGTGAAATCATTGACGCCCCACCGCTGAATCAGGAGGTGGTAGATTGGTGGCTGTTTGATTATGGGAAAGGTTTCTGCCAGTATTACGCTACCTCCCAGGTGATTTTACTGCGAATTTTGGGCATTCCAGCGCGTTACGCGGTAGGTTATGCAGAGGGTGAGCTACAGGGGGAAGGTGATGAAGATATTACCGGTATGCCCAGCACTGCTCTCGATGACTTCGTTGATGTGGGCGGGACCTATGTTGTCCGGCAAAGGGATTCACACGCCTGGCCTGAAGTCTATTTTCCTGAGATTGGCTGGGTAGAATTTGAACCTACTGCTTCCCAATTGCGCATCTTCCGTCCAAGCGGTGTTACTCAAGACGAATCTGAGCTCACACCGGCCGAAGTTGAGCGTGATGCACAAGAACAAGCTCAGTTTGAAGAGTTCTTAGCCAACCAGCGCGAACGGGCTGCCGAGGCTTCTTCCCAAGCCGAGGCGGCTTCCCGTTCTGTGTCGATCTACCTGATTTTGCTGGTCACTTTAGTGATTATTTTCGTGGTTGTTGTTGCTTGGAGGAAGAAGAGGTCTAATACATTCGGCGCCTTTTTGCCCATCCGGCTGGAAAGAGGCCTTCGCAAGATTGGGGTCAAATCGCCTAAATTATTGCGCAGATGGGTATATTTTGCCAGTTTGGATCCCATTGCCCGATCTTATATGGAAATTAATCGAGCCCTAAAACGTTTGGGAAAACCGGCTGGGGTTCATGATACGCCTGCAGAAAGAGCTGCGGAATTGTCCAGCTTACTACCTGAAGTTGAGCAGCAAGTACATTTCCTGTTGGAGAAATACCAGCTCTCAATTTATAGCCAGCGCATTCCAGATGTCGATAATGCCCGCCAGTTTGGTCTCCAAATCCGCTCACTCTCATACCGAGCGATGTTGCGCAACCTTATGGTCGGTTTGCGCAAGAGAACCGCTAATGAGCGCTTGCAGTCTCTGTTGAGGTCGCCTTGAAAAATAAGATCTCTGAATCGCCTGATGAGAGCTTAGGAAAACAGGTCGAAAATCTCGCTCAGGTGGTTGAGCGGATGAGGAGTTCTTATTCTGATGGTAGAGATATACCAGAAGGGGTCTTGGACGGACTGGAACATCTCTCGATCAGGCTGAAATTTCTCAGCAACAAGGTTAAAAGCCTGGATGAGCAGCGCCAGCAATGGGCATCACTGGCCAGCATTGGGAATGTGATCAACTCCTCCCTGGAACTGAGCGAAGTGTTGTGCGTGGTGATGGATGCTATAGTCAGCTTGACCGGGGCTGAACGAGGCGTTTTGATGCTGAGAGCAGATGGACCAAGTACTGGCGAGCTGGTCCCCCAGATAGCACGGAATTGGGAACAAGAATCGATTGAAGAGGCTGATCTGGCTTTAAGCCAGACGATCATCAAGCGTGTTTTTGAGGATGGCCAACCGATATTGACAACGAATGCCCAACAAGACCCGCGCTTTGATACTCAACAAAGTATTATCGTCCATAATCTCCGCGCAATTCTGTGCGTCCCTTTGAAGGTGAAAGGCGAAACCACCGGGGTGATTTACGTCGACAACCGGATTCGCTCAGGTATCTTCACCTCCGAAAAACTGGGATTGTTGTCAGCATTTGCCAATCAGGCAGCTGTAGCCATTGATAACGCGCGCATGTACGAGTCTGTCAGAAAATCGTTTGAGGAGGTTCGTGAGCTCAAGCGCCTGATGGACAATGTCTTTGCCTCCATGGCTAGCGGTGTGATTACCACAGATCTTGGAGAACAGATTACCCTCTGTAATCGAGCGAGCGAGCGGATTTTGGGAGTTGCTTCACAGGAGATCATTGGTAAAAGCCTAAGCGAAGTGTTGCCATCTTTCATCGACGAGCTTTCTGAGCACCTGCCCTCCGTGAGGATAAAGGAAAAGCAACGGGTTGGTCTGGAGATGACCAGACCATGCCCCCAGCGCGGGACGGTCACTCTGAGCTTTAACCTATCTCCCTTGCAAGATAGGGTTGATCAATTACAAGGAGTTGCCATCGTCTTTGATGATCTTACCGAAAAGAAACGCTTGGAGGGCCAGCAGAGGTTGTTTGGTAGGATGGTGCCTCCGCAAGTGATTGAACAGTTAGATCCAGACCAACTAAAATTGGGCGGCCTGCGCACCGAGATCACTGCCTTATTTGCCGATGTGGAGGGTTTTACCAGTTTTAGTGAGACAGTCCCACCCGAACGCCTGATGTCTATCCTAAACCAGTACCTTTCAGTGGCGGTCAACGCGGTAATGGATCAGTATGGCACAATTGACAAGTTCATGGGGGATGCCATTATGGCCTGGTTCAACGCGCCGGTGCCCCAGCCTGATCATACTTTGCGGGCAACCCGAGCAGCCCTGAATATTCAACAGGCGGTGTTGGCGCTACACAGAGACCTGCCGCCAGAATTTCGGTTATTCTTTCGGATAGGAATCCATACAGGGGATGCGGTTCTCGGTTTGGTTGGGACTGAAGCGCGGGTAAACTACACCGCCATTGGCGATGTGGTCAATACTGCCAAGCGTATCCAGGAGTCGGCTGGAACCGGGCAAATCTTAATCAGCAGGCAGGCTTTTGAAAAAGTTGCCAATCAGGTTCAGGTCCGTTCGCTTGAGCCACTCATTTTGAAAGGGAAGCGCCAACCGGTGGAGGTTCACGAATTGTTGGGTTTGAGACTCTCAGGGGATGACGGTACGTAAGCACGCTAACTCAACACCCCAATTTCCAATTTTTTTCTTCGTAATGCGTAAGTTCTAATAGTAACAATCCCCCTTGTGGTAAACTATAGTGCTGGTGCAATAAATAAATGGTTCTTCCCAGTGGAATGAACGAGTATCCAGATTTGGGGTGTATGAGGATATCGAATACCCTCATACACCCCAAGTCTGAGATGGCTGGTCGCCGAACTGGAAGACCCATATAAAACATACTATTTTTCGGAGGATCAAAATGACAGATAAAAAATGGGTCTATTTATTTTCAGAAGTAGACCAGGCAGAGGCATACGTTGGCGGTTCTTGGGAAGGCGTCCGCTCTTTACTGGGCGGTAAAGGAGCCAATCTGGCAGAAATGACGCGCATTGGTGTGCCGGTTCCCCCTGGATTCACCGTCACGACAGAGGCTTGCAACGAGTACCTCGCCCGAGGAAACCAATTCCCCACAGGGATGTGGGAGCAAGAGCTCGCAGCGATGAAAGAGGTTGAGAAAGCTACCGGGAAAAAATTTGGCGATCCTGAGATGCCCTTGTTGGTTTCCTGCCGCTCTGGCTCTAAGTTCTCCATGCCGGGTATGATGGATACTGTTTTGAACATCGGTCTGAACGATCAGACTGCCGCAGGGATGGTAGCAGCAACCGGTGATGAAAGGTTCGTATACGACTTGTACCGGCGCCTGGTGGAGATGTTTGGCTCGGTCGTTTTGGGCATCCCAGATGAAGCATTCGAAGGTCCTTTGCACGAATATAAAGTTAAGAAAAACGTAAAAGCAGACACAGATCTGACTGCTGATGATTGGAAAGCAATAACTGAAACGTTTAAAGCTGTAGTCAAAGAACATCGCGCCAGTGGTTTTCCGCAGGACCCCTACGAACAGCTGCGCCTGGCAACGGAAGCGGTCTTTGGATCTTGGAACGGTAAACGGGCGGTAGACTACCGCAACGCAGCTGGCATTGCCCATGACCTGGGCACCGCTGTCAATATCCAAACCATGGTCTTTGGGAATATGGGTTGGGATTCCGGTACGGGAGTGGCCTTCACGCGCGACCCGGCTACCGGCGAGAAAATGATGTACGGCGATTACCTGTTGAACGCACAGGGTGAAGACGTCGTGGCAGGTATCCGCAATACTGAGAAAATTGATAAATTGGCGGAAGTGATGCCCTCGGTCTACCAGGAATTTATGGACATCACTGACCGTCTCGAGCAACACTACAAAGACATGCAGGATGTCGAGTTCACCATCGAGCGGGGTAAGCTGTGGATGCTGCAGACCCGTAACGGAAAGCGCACAGCCAAAGCAGAGGTCTCCATTGCTGTGGATATGTTCAACGAGGGCTTGATCTCCAAGGAACAGGCCATTCTGCGGGTCACCTCTGCTCAGGTAGATACATTGCTGCATCCCCGTTTTGATGATAATGCAAAAATTGAAGCCCGGCAAAAAGAGCGTGTCCTGGCTACAGGTGTAAATGCATCCCCCGGCGCGGCAGTAGGCCAGGTATATTTTGACGCTGATACGGCCGAAAAGATGGCCAAAGAGCATGGCCAGGATGTGATCATGGTCCGGCCTTTCACCAAGCCGGATGACGTTCATGGTATGCTGGCTGCCAAAGGCATCTTGACCAGCGAAGGTGGCGCCACCTCTCATGCAGCTGTGGTTGCCCGCCAGTTTGGCGTCCCCTGTATTGTCGGCGCGGCTGCCATCCGCATCGACCTGGAAAAACGACAAATGACCGTTCACGGCAACGTCATCAAAGAAGGCGAATGGATCTCAGTGGATGGGACCAGTGGCGAAGTATTTGCAGGACAGATGCCGACCATTTCCCCGACCCTGGAAGAGCAAACCGACCTACTGACCTTGCTCAAATGGGCTGATGAGATTTGCGCCACTCCTGGCATCCGCAAAGCCCCTGAAGGCTGGCCGACTCGCGGCCTGCAGGTGTGGGCGAACGCCGATTATCCCAAGGATGCTCAGCGAGCACGTTCCTATGGCGCAGTTGGCATTGGTCTCTGCCGGACCGAGCATATGTTCTTTGAGGCCGAGCGCTTGCCGATCGTCCAGCGCATGATTCTCGCCAAAACCAGTGAGGGGCGGGTGAGCGCCCTGGATGAGCTGCTTCCTTACCAGCGGGCAGACTTTGAAGGTCTGTTCGAAGCGATGGATGGCTGTCCGGTCATTATTCGCTTGATCGACCCACCCCTGCACGAATTCCTGCCCTCTCAAGAAGAACTTTTGGAGGAAGTGGTTACCATGCGGGTTAAAGGCGTGCAAGAAGGCCTGGAAGAAAAAGAAATGCTCCTGGCGAATGTTCAGGCTTTGCACGAGAGCAACCCGATGATGGGATTGCGTGGTGTCCGTTTGAGCATCATGATGCCGGAAATCGTTGAAATGCAGGTGCGAGCCATCTTTGAAGCCGCTGCCAATGTGACCCTGAAGGGCGTCAAAGCCAAGCCAGAAGTTATGATCCCCCTGACAGGGCATATCAATGAATTGAAATTCATCCAGCCCCGCCTTGAGCGGATTGCCAAAGCAGTTATGGATGAGAAGAAAGTCAGCTTCGAATATAAGTTTGGAACGATGATCGAGATTCCCCGTGCTTGTGTGACCGCCGGTGAGATTGCTGAAATCGCTGAATTCTTCTCCTTTGGCACCAATGACTTGACCCAGATGACCTATGGGTACAGCCGTGATGACGCAGAGCGGAATTTCCTGCTCAAGTACGTGGAAGATGGCATCCTGCCGGTGAATCCCTTCCAGACCATCGATCGTGATGGCGTCGGAGATTTGATGGACATTGCCGTCACCCGTGGCCGGGCTACTCGCACAGGTTTGGAAGTCGGCATTTGCGGCGAGCATGGCGGTGACCCGAACTCAATTGAGTTCTGCCATATGGTAGGCAATAACTACGTGAGTTGCTCACCATTCCGCGTACCTGTCGCCCGCCTGGCTGCTGCCCACGCTGCCCTCAAACACCAGGGTGTGAGCATTGCGGAAGATCTGTAAGTAGCTTTGTCCTAGCCAAAAATATCTAAAAACAAGTGCGAGAGTCCCAACTCTCGCACTTGTTTTGAAAACGCTTTCAATTTTCTTTTGGTTTCTTAACCGATTTTTTCAGTTTCTCCCCTGGCGTAAGCTGCGCCTCTGCGCAGCGCTTCCAGGTTCATCGGCAGCAGGCGCTTATGTCGTTCAGGAAGATGGTTCTCTAAGGCCTGCTCAATGGCCTCAAAAGGCAATACCGGCAGCTTAGCCAGCAGCGCACCCAGCATGATCACATTGATCAAGCGCTTGTTCCCGATCTCTTCGGCGATTTCATTGGCCGGTATGAAGACGCAATCCAGATCATCTCTTTGCGCCTCGCGATTGGTCAAGGAAGAGTTCGCAATCAGAACGCCTCCTGAAGCTACCATTGGCTCGTATTTATCCAGGGATGGCAGATTCATAACAATGGCAGCCTGGGGATTGCGGACGAGTGGGGATCCGATCTCTTCATCTGCAACAACGACGGTGCAATTGGCTGTGCCGCCGCGCATTTCAGGGCCGTAAGATGGGATCCAGGTTACTTCTTTTCCCGCATCCAAAGCTGCATAAGCCAAAAGCTGTCCTGCAAAGAGGACGCCTTGCCCTCCAAATCCGGCAAATATGACTTCAGTTTGCATGACTATTCTCCTCTGACCTGCTACAGCTTTAACCCTGCCAGGGCTGGATTAACTTTGTAATCACCCAACGGGTATGCAGGGATCATATGTTCCACCAACCATTCCAACGCTTGTGTTGGAGTAAAACCCCAGTTGGTTGGGCAGGTAGAGAGCAACTCCACCATGGAGAATCCCCGGCCTCGTTGTAGGGTTTTAAAGGCCATGCGAATGGCTTTCTTTGCCAGGCGGATGTTTTTTGGATCATGCAGGCTGCGCCGGACAACATAGCCAGATCCATCCAGGGTCGACAAAACTTCTGCCATGCGGGCGGGGTAACCCGTCTGCTCAACGTCACGCCCGTTTGGTGAAGAGGACGTCTTTTGACCCGGCAAGGTCGTGGGCGCCATCTGCCCGCCGGTCATTCCGTAGATTGCATTATTGATGAATATCACGGTGATATTTTCACCGCGCATACCCACGTGCATAATCTCGCTCATCCCAATAGAAGCCAGGTCGCCATCTCCCTGGTACGTAAAGACGGTCCGATCAGGGAGCACGCGTTTGATGCCGGTTGCCATGGCCGGAGCGCGCCCATGAGCGGCTTGAACAAAATCGACATTAAAAAAGTTGTAAGCGAAAACGGAGCAACCCACCGGAGCAACGCCGATAGCGCTTTCGCGTAAATTCATTTCATCCAATACCTCCGCTACCAGGCGGTGGGCTACACCATGGGTGCAACCCGGGCAATACGTGGTAGGGGTATCTGCCAAGGATTCGGGTCGTTCATAGACCACCTGGCTGGTTAATGCAGTTGCCATATAGAATCTCCTCTCTACCTCAGTTTCGTCCAGGCTTAAAGCGTTTCATCCAGGCTCGGCGGGGATCGCCATTTGGGACCACTGGTCCGCGAGCCACACGTTGGATCTCTGCCAGGATCTCATCTGGGAAGGGAACCATGCCGCCCATCCGTCCGTAAAACTCCACTGGAACACGCCCGCTGGAATGCAACTGCACATCTGCGAGCATCTGACCAGCGTTCATCTCGACAACCAGAATGGTTTGAGCGGTCTTAGCAAGTTCGCTGACTTGGGCAGCCGGGAAGGGACTCAAGGTGATCGGGCGTAGCAGCCCAACCGGGATGCCCTCTGCCCTGGCGCTGCGGACAGCGGATAACGCAATCCTGCCGGCTGTTCCAAAACCCACCACAACGATCTCAGCATCGTCCAGGTAATATTCTCGGAAGCGAATCTCATTTTCCTGGATGCGATTCCAGGTTTCCATCAACCGGTAGTTGCAGACCTCTTCCTCTTCCGGATTGATATAAATCGATGAAAGGAAACGCCGGTCTCGATCTGGGGATCCATCTACAGCCCAATCTGGTCTGTCTGTTTTAATCGGCCGCATAGGAGGTAACTCGGCCGGCTCCATCATTTGTCCAATGCTCCCATCCGCCATGACAATGGTAATGGTGCGGTATTTTTCAGCCAGATCAAATGCCATTACCACCAGATCAATAGCTTCCTGAACGCTGGCGGGAGCCAACACAATCGGGTGATAATCGCCATGACCGCCGCCATGTACGATCTGGTTGTAGTCTCCTTGTGAAGGAGCGATATTTCCCAGACCAGGACCCCCCCGCACAACATCGATCAAAACTGCTGGGATCTCCGTGCCGGCGATATAGGAAAGACCTTCCATCATCAGCGATACCCCAGGGCTGGATGATGAGCTCATGACCCTGGCGCCGGTGCAGGCAGCTCCGTAGACCATGTTGACGGCAGCAACTTCGCTCTCTGCCTGCAAAAAAGCCCGCCCTAATTCAGGCATTCGGTGTGAGAGCCATTCCAGTATTTCTGTTTGGGGAGTGATTGGATAACCAAAATAGGCTTCTAAGCCCGCGCGCACCGCGGCTTCAGCCATTGCCAGGTTTCCTTCAAGCAGTTCTCGAGCCATACGATAACTCCTATTCTGCTGTTTGGCCCGCGCGCACGGGTGTCTCGCGGAATACTGTTAGGGCTGCTTCTGGACAAACCAGTGCACAAATGGCACAGCCGGTGCAGCTTTTTTCAACTTCGTTAAGCATGACAGGGTGGTAGCCTTTTGGTGTCAGGTGCT